>ERZ772827.1959-NODE-1959-length-10231-cov-7.536950_pt1 | contig 10231 bp, 9 predicted proteins | sample MGYA00580850_ERZ772827 | MGnify/ENA primary metagenome ERZ772827 (study PRJEB29015, sample SAMEA2737950) | human oral metagenome | biome: human oral; feature: human-associated habitat; material: dental | place: China | collected 2145 ...
CGTCCTGCGCGACGTCGTCCCCTCCTGCGGCGGCCTGCTCGTGATCCTCAGCGGTTGCGTGACTCGGTGAGCTCGCCGGCGATCGAGCGGCTCATCCATGCGGCCAGCTCATCGCCCCGCAGGCCTTGCGCCAGGAGGAACTGCGCCTTGGCGTAGGCCGCCTCCAGCGTCATGTCGGAACTGCCCACCGCCCCGGCCCGCGCGATCGCGTCGCCCGCCTCGTAGTGGCCCAGCCGCACCTCGGCCTCATGGCATTGGGAGGCGACGATGACGGCCGTGCCCGCCTCGATGGCGTCTGCGATGACCTCGGTCAGTCCGGGCTCTGCGCTCGGGACGTTGCCCACCCCGAAGGCGCGCAGGATCACCGCCTCCGGCAGGGGGGTGACCATGGCCCGCAGCCGGGCGGCGGTGATTCCCGGGGCGAGATCGATGACGGCGACGTCGTGGCGCTCGTATGGCAGAGGACGCGCCCGATCTGCGCAGTGGGGGAGGGTCGGACGCTCCGCGCCGGGTGCAGGATGCCGGGCCCACCGCCAGGGGGCCCCGGCGGTCGCCAATGGCGCTGCGCCGGGGGAGGCGAAGCCCTCGAAGGCCCATGAGCTGGTCTTGGTGGCGCGGTTGCCGGCCAGCAGGTGATGGCCGAAGAAGAGGCTGACGCCGTCCGCCCGCCCGCTTGTGGCGGCGTTGAGGGCCCCGGTGACGTTGGACGCCGCATCCGAGCCGATGGCGCTCAGGGGCAGCTGGGCGCCGGTCACGACCACCGGGCGGTCGAAGTCGGTCAGGGCGTAGGACAGCGCTGCCGAGGTGTAGGCCATCGTGTCGGTGCCGTGGAGGACGACGTAGCTCTTGACGCCGTCGGCGCCGTTGATGCCGTCGGTACCGTCTGCTGGAGTTGCGGCGCGGTGCGCGCGCAGGTCGTCGATGATCGCCTGCCACGACTCGGGGGTGGCGTTGGCGGAGTCGATGAGCGGATCGAGGACGGTCAGCGAGACCCGCCCGGCGAGGGCGGTGCCTTCGAGGAGTTCGGCGAGCCAGCTGTCGAGATCGGCGCCGGGAATGAGCCCGTGTGGGGATTCGACCATTCCGATGGTGCCGCCGGTGTAGGTGATGTGAACTTCGGGTGCGGATGCGGCGGGCGCGATCAGTGTGCTGGGCATGAGCGGCATCATAGGGCGTTGCTTCAGCCGCGCCGTGCGGGCATGGCGGCGATGCGTTCGAATAGGCGCAGTGCGGGGCCGTGGGATATACGGGGGTTATAGGGGCTCATGGGGAGTTGTGGGAGGGTTCTGGGATGATGGTCGGCGGCAAATGGATAGTGAGATGCGGCGGGTGTAAAGCGAGCGCAGGGGCGCAGTGAGTCGTGTGAGAGCCTCCCGCTCCCGGCGCGACGTCAATGGCGGTTGGTGCGGACGTTGAGAACTTTGCCCGTCCTGGCCACTCTTGTCCCGATGTCAAATGCGGCCGGTCACGTGAACGGAGGTTTCTTGCATTCTTCGGGCCTGTCCCTCGGAAAGAGTGAGAGGAACGCCCGCCGAGGGTGCAAAGCGCCGTTCACGTTCTCGGCATGTTCTCCGCATGTTCTCGGCCCCGGACGCGGCAGTCCGCCTTAACCCGCCTTGTGCCTCACTCTGAGAATCAATCATCTGGGTTCTGGTGTCGGAAGGCGGTCGGTTCTTGCGTTGATTGTCGAGCCTGGGACTGCGGTGAACTAGGGGAGCTGGGACACGTAGGGGAACTAGCGGTAACTAGCGGGAACTAGAGGACGTGCGAGTCGAGGCGAGGGCGCATGGGGATGCATGATGAACCGCCGTCGACGATGTGTGCGCAGCGTACGCGGCCTTGTGTCCAGCACCACTTTCGCGTGTTCGGCGCGCAGATTGCGCAACCGACGTTCGGGCCGGTAATGTGCGACCCGCTGCGCTTGCGGCAGGCCACCTTAGCTCAGTCGGCAGAGCGATTCACTCGTAATGAATAGGTCGTGGGTTCGATTCCCACAGGTGGCTCTGTGCAGGTATGTCATCCCGGGACCGTGCGGTCCCGGGATTTTTTGTTGTCGGCTGTTGGCGACCGTTCTCGGCTCTTCTCATCCCGATGGGGCAGTGGTTGTGGACGGCTCTACCTGCTCTACCGGCTCTTCCCGCTTCTGTTCGTCGAGATCGGCCGATAGGCGCATCGAGATCGATGGAAACGGCTCCAGGATCGTGGATAACTCGGCTCCTGTTCGGGCTTGCATTCAATTCTATTTGCGTTTAGCGTTGTCACCGATGATTTACTCGCCAAAAGCGAGGACCGCCAACCTGAAAGGTGCGTGCCATGGCGCAGAAGACTCAGATCATTCTTGTTGACGACATCGATGGCTCCGAGGCCACCCAGTCCGTCACCTTCGCTCTTGATGGCGTGACCTACGAGATTGATCTTAATGATGACCACGCGGCGGCGCTGCGTGAGACCGTTGAGGAGTGGACGGTTAAGGCTCGGCGCGTCAGCGGCCGTCGTACTCGCCGTCGTGCCGGAGCCCCCAAGACTTCCTCGAACACTCAGAAGGTGCGCGAGTGGGCCCGCGCTAATGGCTATGAGGTCTCCGACCGCGGCCGTATCCCCGCTTCAGTCCGTGAGGCCTACGAAGCCGCTAACTGAGCGCGCAGTCATAACGTCCAAACAGTTCGGCGCGGCTGATGCGTCACGCCAGACTCGTACCAGATCCATGCCGGACTCATACCAGGCCCCTGTGTCCTTCGGGACCCAGGGGCCTGGTCGCGCCTGCTGCGGCCTGGCAAGATAGGGCCATGGCTTACACTCTGGTGCTGCTCCGCCACGGCGAGAGCGAATGGAATGCGAAGAACCTCTTCACCGGCTGGGTCGACGTGCCGCTGTCCGAGAAGGGCCGTGCCGAGGCCGCTCACGGGGGTGAACTGCTCAAGGAGGCGGGTGTTCTGCCCGAGAAGCTCTTCACCTCGATGCTGCGTCGAGCGATCACAACAGCCAACCTCGCTCTCGACGCCGCCGACCGCCACTGGATTCCGGTCGAGCGCAACTGGCGTCTCAATGAGCGCCACTATGGAGCGCTTCAGGGCAAGAACAAGAAGCAGACCCGTGACGAATACGGCGAGGATCAGTTCATGCTCTGGCGCCGTTCCTACGATGTTCCGCCGCCGGCCATTGAGCCCGGCACCGAGTTCTCGCAGGATGCCGACCCCCGCTACGCGGGCGAGCCCATCCCCGCCACCGAGTGCCTGAAGGATGTCCTTGAGCGCATGCTCCCGTACTGGGAGGACACCATCGTCCCCGAGATCAAGACGGGCAAGGTCGTTCTCATCGCCGCGCACGGCAACTCGCTGCGCGCCATCGTCAAGCACCTTGATGGTATTTCCGACGACGACATTGCCGCCGTCAACATTCCCACGGGCATCCCGCTGGTGTACGAGCTGGATGAGGAGACCCTCAAGCCGATCAAGAAGGGCGGTCGCTACCTCGACCCCGAGGCCGAGGCGAAGATCGCCGCGGTCGCCAATCAGGGCAAATGATCGAATGACTGGCGGCGTGTAGCCGTTAGAGATTCACACGACGTCGGCCCGGCACCCCCTCTGCATATGGGGCGCCGGGCCGACGTCGTCGCTTATTGCTGGTTTTGGGGCGGGGCGTGAACGATCTCGGTGCGGATTGCGACCGATCTCGGCGCGGAGTACGACCGATCTCGACGCGGAAGCGGACCGATCTCGGTGCGGAGTACGACCGATCTCGGTGAGAGGGAGAGTGAGAGTGAATGAGGGGGTCAGCCCGGAGCGCCGCCGGAGACCAGGTAGGCCATGCGGCGGGCCACCGACGTCGAGTGATCCCCGAAGCGCTCCAGGAAGCGCCCCATGAGGACCGCGTCGACGACCTGCTGGCGGCTCAAGTCGTGAGCGGGGTCCAGGATCATCTGGAAGGACTGGCGATGCAGGGAGTCGAGCTCGGAGTCGCCCCGCTGGATCTGCGCCGCCAGCTCCAGGTCATGGGTCGCGATGAGGCGGGCGACATCCGCGCCGGCGCGCACGGCCGCGTCGGCCATCTGCAGGATCAGGCCCATGACCGGCTCGGGAACCGGCGGCTCGGGGTAGCGTCCGCGCGCGATGGCGGCGATGTGGCGGGCCAGGTCCCCCTGCCGCTCGAGGGTCTGGGCCATGCGCAGGGCGGAGATGACATTGCGCAGGTCGCCCGCCACCGGCTGTTGACGGGCGAGCAGCATGATGCACATGTCGTCGATGTCCCGCTGCAGGTCGTTGATGCGCTCGTCGGCGTCGATGACCTGCTCGGCGATGATGATGTCCCCGTTGCTCAGGGACTCGGCGGCCCGTTCGATCGCCGTCGCCACCTGCCTGGCCATGGTCTCCAGATCCGAGCCGAGCTGCTTGAGCTCCTGGTTGAAGATGTCTCGCACGAGGTCGCTCCTGATTCTGTGCCGGGTCGCGGAGGGCGGGCAGCCCGCGGGCCGGGCGCCTGTCCGCCACCATAATCCTCCGTCATCCCCAGTCATCCCCCGTCGTCTCTGAGTGATTTCCTCTCGAGGTCGATTTTTCTGGATGAGATCGACGGCGGCACCGTCGATCTCGTTCGAGAAAGTCGATCTCGACGATTACCCTTGAGGGTGTGGGAAGCATTGTGCTGCTGATCGTCATTGCCGTCGTGTGCCTTGGTCTGGGCGCGGCCGGCGCCTTCGCCTTCGCGCCGCCCTCCTACGACCGGGGCTCGAACGGCATCACCGCGGGCTCCACCCTCGAGGACGGCGGGGTCGTGCCGGTTCTGGCCGCGCTGCGCTCGACCGTCGTCGTGCTGGACGACGACGATGAGGTGCTGCGCGCCTCCTCCGCCGCCTACACCTTCAACATCGTGCGGGACGACGAGGTCTGCGAGCCGCGCGTGGCCGAGATGGTGGCGCGAGTGCGCGCGGGAGGAGACCCCGAGGACGCCGAGCTGACCGTCGCCCGAGGGCGCGTCGACGGGGCCGGGCACTTCTACCTGTACGTGCGCGTGGCCGCCATCGGACGCGGTCGCATCCTCGTCCTCATCGACGACCGCACCGCCGCCAAGCGCCTGGAGGACATGCGCCGCGACTTCGTCGCCAACGTCTCCCATGAGCTCAAGACCCCGGTCGGGGCCATCGCCCTCCTGGCGGAGACCGTCGAGGGCGCCGTCGACGACCCCGGCCTCGTCCGCAACTACATCGGCCGCATACGCAAGGAGTCCGCGCGCCTGGGCGTGCTCGTGGAGGAGATCATCGAGCTCTCCCGCCTCCAGGAGGGGGACGCGCTGGTCGAGCCCGACGACGTCGATCTCGATGCCGTGGTGGCCGAGGCCATCGACCGGGTGCGCACCGAGGCCGAGAGCAAGGAGGTCACTCTCGTCGCGGGCGGCACGCCCGGCCTGCACGTGCGCGGCGATGCCGCCCTCGTCACCACGGCCGTGCGCAATCTGCTGGACAACGCCATCCGCTACTCCGGTCCGCGCACGCGTGTGAGCGTGGGGCTCAGCGTCGACGAGGCGGGCGGCTCGGGCGTCGCAGGCGCGACGGATGGTACTGACAGGGCTGACGGGGCTGACGGCACCGGCGGTGCTGACAGGGCTGACAGTACTGACGGCGCCGACTCGGGCGGTTCACAGGCGGCCGCGGCGGAGTCGGCCGGCGATCAGCTGGTGCGCATCGCCGTCGTCGACCAGGGCATTGGAATCGCCAAGGAGGCGCAGGAGCGGGTTTTCGAGCGCTTCTACCGCGTCGACAAAGCGCGTTCGCGGGCCACCGGCGGCACGGGCCTGGGGCTGTCGATCGTCAAGCACGTGGCCGCCGACCACGGCGGCACGGTGGAGTTGTGGTCCACCCCGGGGCGCGGCTCCACCTTCACCCTTGTCCTGCCGCGGCTGATCCCGGACCAGCCGGACCAGGCGAGCGCCGGTCCCGAGCCCGAGGCTGCCGCCGCCGTCGCCTCCGGCGCTGCAGGTGCGGCTTTCGCCGCCATTGCGGCGATCTCCGACGAGGACCAGGCGTGACCCGTATCCTGCTGGTCGAGGACGAGGAGAACTATCGGGACCCGCTCGCCCTCAGCCTGCGCCGCGACGGCTACGAGGTTGTGGAGGCCCAGGACGGCGCCGCCGCCATGGAGCGCTTCGAGGCGGCCGGCAGGTCCGGCGGGTCCGGCACGATCGACCTGGTGCTGCTCGATCTCATGCTCCCGCGTCTGCCGGGCACGGAGGTGTGCCGTCGTATTCGGCGCACGTCCAGTGTTCCCGTCATCATGCTCACCGCCAAGAATTCCGAGGTCGACAAGATCGTGGGTCTGGAGATCGGTGCGGACGACTACGTCACCAAGCCATACTCCTACCGGGAGCTGCTGGCCCGTGTGCACGCCGTCCTGCGGCGCAGCCATGAGGGCGAGCCGCAGGAGCCCCTGCTCAGCGCGGGGCGGGTGGCGATGGACGTCGAGCGCCACGAGGTTCGGGTCGACGGCGAGATCGTCACCATGCCGCTGCGGGAATTCGAATTGCTCGAGCTGTTCCTGCGCAATCCCGATCGCGTGCTTACTCGCAGTCAGATCATTGAATCGATCTGGGGATCGAACTACGTGGGGGATACCAAGACGCTTGATGTCCACGTCAAGCGCATTCGAGCCAAGATCGAGGCTGAGCCGAGCGCGCCCCGACTGCTGACCACTGTGCGCGGAGTGGGGTACATGCTGCTCGCCTCCGATGACTCCGAGTGATCTCAGAAGACTCGAGACGGCCCGAAGGCTCTGGACGGTGGGCGGCCCCGGACGATCCCGGAGGCCTCCGGGCGGCTCCGGGTCTCTGGCGGCTCCGGACGGCCTGTGAGCTACCTCGCCCGGAATAAGCCCGGCATTCCCTGGTAAACTGAGGCTCCTGCCATTAGTTACGGAGTGACGTCACCCATGACCTTTGAAGTCGGCGAGACCGTCGTCTACCCCCACCACGGTGCGGCTCGGATTATCGATATCCGCCAGCGCAAGGTCCGCGGCGAGGAGAAGACTTATCTACAGCTCGAGGTTGCGCAGGGGGACCTGACAATCCTCGTTCCCGCGGAGAGTGTGGAGCTCATCGGTGTACGGGATGTTGTGGACGAGGCCGGTCTGAAAAGGGTTTTCGATGTCCTGCGCGCCCCTCTGACCGAGGAGCCCACCAACTGGTCGCGTCGATTCAAGGCTAATCAGGAGAAGATCGCCTCCGGCGATGTCATTAAGGTCGCCGAGGTCGTCCGGGACCTGTCCCGCCGGGATACGGATCGTGGTCTGTCGGCCGGGGAGAAGCGCATGCTGTCCAAGGCTCGTCAGATTCTCGTCTCGGAGCTCGCCCTCGCTGAGAAGACCGCCGAGGATCAGGCGGAGTCCAAGCTCGACGAGGTCCTCGCCTCCGGCACCGCCGCCTGAGGGTCGCAGGCCGCTCGTGCCCGAGCCGGGTCGCGCCGATGGCGCCGGCGGGACTGCCGGCGCGTTCAGCGGGCGCACTGGTGATGTCGGCGATGCCGATGACGTCGCCCAAGGCGGTCCAGGAAGTCCGGGCGGCAAAGATGCTCAAGGCTCCCAAGACGGGGGAGTCGTCGCCGTCCTGACCGCCGCCGGTTCCGGGACGCGCCTGGGAGCCTCCGGTCCCAAGGCACTGGTCGAGATCGCCGGGGAGAGTCTTGTCCGCCGTGCGGCGCGCGGTCTGCTGTCCGCCGGCGTCGTCCGTCATGTTGTTGTCACCGCTCCCGCGGAGTACCTCGATCGCTTCGAGGCTGAGGTCGCTGGAATCACTGAAGTCGCCGGGCTCGATGGTCCCGGTGTCTCAGGCACCATCGAGGTCGTCCCCGGGTCGCCCGACTCCCGGCAGGCCAGCGTCGCCCTCGGCCTGGCTGCGGCGTTGGCCGCCCATCCCGACGCCGCCGTTGTCCTCGTCCACGACGCCGCGCGCGCCCTCACTCCGCCCGAGGTCGTGCGCCGCGTCGTGGCCGCGGTCCGGGCGGGACACGACGCCGTCGTTCCCGCCCTGCCCGTGACCGACACCGTCAAGGAGGTCGCCGGCCCGGATCGATCCCGCTCGCACCGCTCCGAGTCGGGGCATCATGAGACTGGGCTGTATCACTCGACCTCGAACTTGGATCGGAGTGGCGCGCAGAGGGGCCGGGGCGCAGGAGTGCAGATCGAGTCCGTCGTCGGCACCCCCGATCGTTCTCGGCTGCGGGCGGTGCAGACCCCGCAGGGCTTCGCCGCCGCCGCCCTCGTCGCCGCCCATCGGCTGGGTGCGGACCGCGCCGCGGATGAGGCCCGATCCGCCTCTGACGACGCCGGGCTCATTGAGGCCGCCGGTGGTGGCGTCGTTGTCGTCGAGGGGGATCCTCTTGCCATGAAGGTCACCACGCCGGTTGACCTCGCTCTCGCCGAAGTGCTCGCCGCTGCGCGACAGCTCCCATGATAGTCAGTGATACTCCGAATACTCCGAATACTCCGATACTCCGAATACTCTGAGATAGCCGCTCAGCCGAGCTGGGACAGTGCTCCCCATCCTCGGTGACCGATCGGCCACCGCCAGCGGCCCCACGACCACCTCATGGGCCGTAGGCTCACCTTCATGACCCAGACTCCCCAGCCCCAGGGCGACCTGGGAACCGGACCCCAGCCCGAGCCCTACAGCGGCATTCACCCGGGCGGGCAGACCCGCCTGCTGTCCTGGCCCGTCCTCGCCTGGGGGCTGTGGGACTGGGGGAGCGCCGCCTTCAACGCGGTCATCACGACCTTCGTCTTCACCGTCTACCTCACCGATCCCGGTTTCGGCGAGGAGGCCGCCACCCAGTCCTCGATCTCCTTCGGGCTGTCGATCGCCGGATTCATCATCGCCCTGCTGGCGCCGGTCACCGGTCAGCGGGCCGATCGGGCGGGGCGGACCGTCTTCTGGCTCGGTGTTCACACCGCCGTTGTCGTGGCGATCAGCGCAGCGATGTTCCTCGTTCTGCCCAGGCCCGGGTATCTCTGGTTCGGCATTGCACTGCTGGGGTTGGGCAATATCTTCTTCGAGCTGGCGAGCGTCAACTACAACGGCATCCTGCCGCAGATCGCCACCAAGGATCGGATCGGCGCTGTTTCGGGGCTCGGCTGGGGCATGGGTTATGTCGGGGGCATCGCCCTGCTGCTCATTCTGTACATGGGCTTCATCCACCCCGATGTCGGCTGGTTCGGAGTCACTAACGACAACGGCATGAGTGTTCGCATCTCCATGCTCATGGCCGCCGCCTGGTTCGGGCTAAGTGCGATTCCGGTCCTGGCGACGCAGTCCGGGAACCGCGCCAGACGGCGGCGTCAGGCGATCGTCGACGATGCCCGGCGCGGTGCCGACAGGGAGAAGGCCGGACTCGAGTCCGAGCCCGCCGAACCGCAGGTCTCCGCGACGGGCGTGCGTCGTCGGGAATCGCTCTGGTCCTCCTACAAGCGGCTGTGGCGCACGCTTGTGGCGCTGCATCGCACGCACCCCGAAGTGCTGTGGTTCCTGCTCGCCGCCGCCGTTTTCCGCGACGGGCTCGCGGGCGTCTTCACCTATGGCGGCATTATCGCCAAGAGCACATTCGGCTTCTCCAGCGACGACGTCCTGGTCTTCGCGGTTGCGGCCAATGTGATCGCCGGTGTTGCGACCATTGTGTCGGGGAGGCTCGATGACCGCATCGGTCCCCGCAAGGTGATCCTCGGGTCGCTCACGATTCTCGTATGCGCGGGTGTCGGCGTGTTCTTCCTGCACAACGGCGGGGCGAATGTGTTCTGGATACTCGGCCTGCTCCTGGCCGGATGCGTCGGCCCGACCCAGTCCGCAGCGCGCTCCTTCCTGGCGCGAGTCATCCCCGAGGGGCGCGAAGGCGAGATCTTCGGCCTGTATGCGACGACGGGCCGGGCCGTCTCCTTCATGGCGCCGGCGCTGTACGGAGGCTTCATCTGGATCGGTGTTCTCATCGACGGCAAGGAGGCCTCCCATTGGGGCATCCTCGGGATCGTGACGATTCTGGTGATCGGCCTGCTGCTCACGGCTCGGATCAAGGATCCCGCCGGGCATATCACCGACCTCGGGGATTGAGGACGGCGCATTGACCGGAGCATTTATTGCGCAAGCCGCATGGGCTCCGCGCCGAGATCGGTCGTATTCCGCACCGAGATCGGTCGTACTCCGCCGCGAGATCGGTCCGGTTCCGCGTCGAGATCGGTCCGGTTCCGCGTCGAGATCGGTT
>ERZ772827.1960-NODE-1960-length-10230-cov-3.689435_pt1 | contig 10230 bp, 9 predicted proteins | sample MGYA00580850_ERZ772827 | MGnify/ENA primary metagenome ERZ772827 (study PRJEB29015, sample SAMEA2737950) | human oral metagenome | biome: human oral; feature: human-associated habitat; material: dental | place: China | collected 2145 ...
AACTTGGCGGTCACGGCCGTGGGAATCGCCCAGGGGATGAGCACTGCCGCGCGGAGCATGCCCCTGCCCTTAAAGTCGCGGTTCATCACTGTGGCCATCCACATGCCTAGGAGCGTTTCCAATGCAACAGTGACCACGGTGAAAAACAGCGTGATGCGTAATGCGGGCCAGAAATCTGTGGCCAGCACTCCGGGCGGACACGTTGAGACAGCGCCACTGGGGGACATGCATCGTTGCGTGGTCCAGTACAGGTAGTGTTCAAGGCCCGCAAAACCACCGTCGGTAAATACTCCGGTGGTGGGGTCGAGCCCTTTATCGGCCTGGAAGGATAACCAGATCGCACGAACAATGGGGTAGCCGATGACAATGGCCAGCACAATCATCGTCGGCGCTATAAGCAGCGCCGCCGCGCGGGATTGTTTGGGTGTGGACACTCGGCCCATCACCTCCTCAAACGGTAAGACACGTAGGGGTAAAGCGGAAAGAACAAAAAGGGGAGTGCTCACCAAGGGTAAGCGGCTCCCCTTTCAGTGACATAAAGGAACTACTTCGATGCGTTTTCGATGGCGGCCTTCATGTCGGCTGTGGCAGCGTCAACACTCTTATCCGTGGTGAGCGCTGCGTAGGCGTTGTCCTGGATGGCCTTGGAAATGGCCGGGTAGAACGGGCTGACCGGGCGCGGCGAGGCGTTTTCCAGGGATTCCTTCAGAGCGGGCAGGTACGGGTACTTTGCCACTAACTCTGGGTTATCGTAGATGGATGCCAGCACGGGCGGGAAGGAGTTATCAGCGAAGGACGTCTGGTTTTCCTCGTTGATCACGAACTCCACGAAGTCGTGAGCGGTGCCCTTGTGCTTGGAGAATGCGCTGATGCCGTTGTTGTACCCACCAAGAGTGGATACACCCACGCCGTCCTTGCCCACCAGTGGCTGCACCTCAACCTTGCCGGCCACGGCGGATCCTTCTTTAGTGGCGTTGGCATACATGTACGGCCAGTTCACGGCGTAGGCGGTCTTGCCTTCAACGAAAGCGAGGTTGGTTTCCTCTTCGGTGGCGGAGGTGGAGCTCTTAGCAATCACACCGTCCTTGTAACCTTTGACCAGTTCCTGCAAACCTTCCTTGGATGCAGCGGAGTCCACTGCGGGAGTGGTGCCGTCGGATTCGAGGACGCCGCCGCCCCAGCCTGACATGAAGTCAGCGGTGTTCACCGTCAGACCCTCGTACTGCTTCAGCTGCAGGGTGAGGCAGTCTTTGCCCTGGACCTGGTGGCAGCTTTCAGTTAGTTCACCCCAGTTTTTCGGAGCATTAGGAGCAAGTTCCGTGTTGCGGAACAGCAGCTGGCCATTGGTGTTCTGGGGAACTGCGTAGAGGGTGTCTTTGTAGGTGGCGGACTTGACTGTTGCGGGCAGCAGTTTGTCAGTGTCCACCTTCAGGTCACCGGTCAGCGGGGCGAGCCACTGGTTGGCGGCGAAGTCTGCGGTCCAAATGACGTCCAGTGCCATCACGTCGTAGTCACTGCTTTTCGCCTGCAGCGCCTGCACTAGGGTCTCGCGCTGTGCGTCGGCTTCACCGGCCAGTTCCTTTAGGGTCACCTTCTCATCGGGGTGCTCCTGGTTCCACTTTTCGATCACCGGTTTGATCTTGTCGGTGTCGTTTTTGCCCATCGCAAACGTGATGGGGCCGTGGTCCGTGTTGTTGTCTCCTCCGTTCGATGAGGAGCCACCAGAGGAACAACCGGCTAGGGCGATTCCAGCAATCAGTGCCGATGCTGCAAGAGCTGTAGCCGCTTTGCGGGTGTAGTACAACTTCATGAGAGAATCCTTACATCTCGTAGACGCTCGCAGGCGTCTGTGTTGTAGGCGTCTCTACTGAATGTAGTGATATGGAGGTCACAATCGAATGAAAGTAGAACAAAAGTGTCATTGGTAACCCCTTTTTGGGGGTGAAATATCCGCTAAATTGGAAGCAAAGTCACAGTAACCCGTTCTGATTTAGCAATCTGCTCGACGCGGGCGCTATCAATCAGCCCTGACACCACAACCACCGATCCTCCCGCAGCAAGTGGGGCGAGAATGTTCGTGTCAAAGCTTGCGCGATCCCGCCACCCGGCACTGAGCACCCGGGAGGCTGCCAACGGTTCGATCACCGCGGCGTCGAAAAGCGCAGGTAATGCTGGAGTATCACCGAAAAATTGGTCGCCGTAGAACCGGACCGTGGGACCGAAATCCACCACACCATCTGGCACAGACCCACCCGTCTCGACGACCCCGCGACCAAAAGGATCCGTAGTCACCAGCGCAATATCGCCGGTAAAGCTTGCATCCACACGATCTGGGGAGCAAAACAACACGTCAGCATCGTCAGTGGTGCCGAACGTGAAATCGACGTGTGCAGCAAGCGCCCCCAACGCGATGGTGACAGCCTGCCAGCTCACCGGCAGGTCAATGGCGATGCGGGAATCCTCATCAAGATCGAACTCCTCAATGAGCATGTTGCCCACTTTGGCCGCCCAGTTATCCAACGTCACTGCGGAAAAATCCAATCGGGAATCCGTGGCCTCGTCGTACACGGTCAAGCGGGGCTTCGCGGCATCGGCCTCAAGCAGGTGACTCAGCAAATTCATAGCATCCAGGGTAGGGGAAAACCGGCCTGGATGCGCTCTAGCTATGTTTAGTTCACACAGCGAGGACCGTCGCCACCCGCATCGATATTGGGAGATTTCGCTGCGTCAGAGGATTTGTCGCTGCCTGCTTGGCCCACTTCTTCGGGGGATTCGGTGATGGGGCTGTTGGATTTCGGGCCGTCGTAGTCGGATCCCACCACCACGGCGACCTCATTGGCGTTGAGGCTATTGGAGGCTTGGATTGGCAGTCCGCGGAGTTCGCCTGCGAGTGCGATGGCGGCGGGGTCGTCGGCACGCGAGGCGACGATGGTGGTTTGGTTGTACAAGCCCGGTTCGGCGTTGGTCACCTGATCGATCTTCAGGCCCATATCACCGAGCGCACCTGCCACAGCGGCGGCGAGACCGGAGGTTTGAGTGGCGTTGAGTACGTTGATGGACGTGTTGCGCGTGGCGTCGAGAAGCGCCTGCTTCGGGTTGTCGCTGGGTGGGGCGCTGCTGGAGGGTTCAGATTTTTCTCCGAGGAGGGTTTGGAAGAACTTGTTCACATCTTTGGTGTTGATGGTCACCACCGACTCACCGTAGTCGCCCACGCCGTCAATGGAGGTGACAGGGATGGTGCTGAATTGCACATTGCCACCCGCCAAGTTCTGCATCTGCACGGCGAACTGCGCTGGGTCTAGGTTGGCATCCAGTTTCACCGAACGCCGTACGGCCTCGCTGAGGTCAGCGAACTTTGAGGGGCTGGATAGCGTGCCGGACGAGAGCACCTTGTTCACAATTGATGCCATGAAGACCTGCTGGCGCACAACGCGGTCGAGGTCGCCGCGGGGGAGACCGTGGCGTTGGCGGACGAAGGAGAGGGCATCCGGGCCGTTCAACGTTTGTCGACCGGCCTTGAATTTAGCACCGGAGAACTCGTCATCCACGGCTTCGTTAAGGCAGACATCAACGCCACCCACGGCGTCGGTGAGTAGAACGAATCCCAGGAGACCCACCTCGGCATAGTGCTCGATTTTGATGCCGGACAGGTTGCTCACCGTATCCATAAGTGCCCTTTGTCCTGCTTCTTTGGATTCTTTTTCCAGTTTCGCGCCTTCTATGCCGCCTTTTTGAGAGAGCTCTGCTTTCTTTTCGTTTTTGTAGGTGCCGTAGACGCCGTTGATTTTCATGTTGCCGTTTTTGGCGTCGTGAATATATGTATCGCGCGGGATGGATACTGCGGTTGCGGAGGAACCATCGTTGGGGATACGGATCACCATGATGGTGTCGGTGTTGTCGTTTTCCTCATCGCCAGCGCGCAGCATATTGATCTCGTCGGGGGTGAGGGCGTTGCCCTCGGCGTCGGAGCGTGAATCGGAGCCGACAAGCAGAATGTCGGTGGCACCGTCGGCGGCTTGGCCGAATGTACTTTTATCGCCACCGATTGTGGGACCCTTGCTGAAAGTATTTCCGGCAACATAGTATCCGGCCCCGGAGAGCCCCAGTACCAGAACCGACAGGAATATCAGCAACCCACGGACCGGTGCTGGTCCTTTTTGTCGCAGGTTTACGGTCTGCGTGGGTGCTGCTTTGATGTCGCGCCCTCGGCGATACTTGTCGGCCACGGTGGTTCTCCAGTGCGTCGTACGGCGGTCGTCTTTCGTCAGCTGTGGGTAGCTGTGGATGCTAGCTCAGTCGGTATGGTTAGAACCGACACACTACTCAAGGAGTCTATTTTATGCGCGTGGTGGTGACGGGAAGCGAAGGGCAGCTAGGTTCGGCTCTGAAACTCACCTGCCCGGCGGATATCGAGCCGGTCTGGCTTGGCCACAAGGACCTGGATATTACTGACGAGGCAGCCGTGGCCCGGCACCCCGCGTTTGAGGGGGCGGACGCCATCATCAACACAGCCGGGTACACCAATGTCGATGCCGCCGAGACCGACCGCGATGCCGCATGGGTGCTCAACGCCAGCGCACCGGGGTTTTTGGCTCGCCGCGCCGCCGAGGTCGGGGCACACCTGGTGCACCTAAGCACAGATTATGTCTTTGGCACTGTTGCGTATCGACGCCCCCTCGTCCCCGACACTCCTACGCACCCCACCTCGGTGTACGGGGAGAGCAAACGTGCCGGTGAATGTGTGGTGCTCGACTCGGGGGCGAACAGTGTGATTGTGCGCACGGCATGGGTTTTTTCTGGTGCAGTCTTGCCCACGCATCGCGATTTTGTGTCGACGATGATGGCTTTGGAGAAGCAGCACGACACCATTTCCGTGGTGGATGACCAACGCGGTAACCCCACTTTTGCCCCTGATCTGGCACTCGGACTGTGGGAAGTATGTCATGTGCAGCCGACGGGGGTTCTTCACGGGGTTAGTTTTGGGGAGACAACATGGTATGGCGTGGCGCGTGAAGTCTTTAAAAATATAAGTGCGGATCCTGACAGAGTTCGCCCCTGCACAACGGCCGATTTTCCCCGGCCAGCGGCACGCCCTGAATGGTCCGTCTTAGATACCTCCAGCTGGACTGAGGCTGGGCTGAGAGCGCTGCCGGAGTGGCGCAGCGGTGTTGCGAGGGCTACCCAAGGTACACTCAGACAATTGTGAGCACTCCTATAGCCGTCATCACAGTGACGTACAGCCCAGGCACTTACCTGGAGTCCTTCTTGGATTCTATACCCGGTGCCACGGAAAAGGCTGCGTACGTCGTGTTGGCCGATAACGGTTCCACTGACGGTGTTCCCGAACAGCAAGCTGATAAGCGTGAGAATGTCGAGTTTTTTGCCACCGGCGGAAACCTAGGGTACGGCACGGCCATCAATAGGGCTGTGCAACACCTTAAGGAGCGCAAAGAGCGCGGGGATATAGACGGCGACTTTTTTGTTGTCTCCAACCCTGACGTCGTCTTTGACCCTGGTTCTATCGACGCCATGCTTGAGTGTGCGCAGCGCTGGCCAGGTGCTGCCACCATTGGCCCGCGCATTAGGGAAGCCGACGGGGCCGCTTATCCTTCAGCCCGCACTGTGCCCACCATACGCAACGGTGTTGGGCATGCCTTGTTCGGGACCATCTGGCCCTCGAATCCCTGGACCAAGGCATATCGTGATGATGACGATCTCACCACGGAACACCCAGCTGGTTGGCTTTCCGGCTCCTGCTTGCTGGTGCGGTGGGATGCCTTCGATGCCATCGGAGGCTTTGACGAGCGCTACTTCATGTACATGGAGGATGTTGATTTAGGTGACCGTTTTGGTCGCGCCGGTTACTCCAACGTGCTGTGCCCTTCGGCGGAAATTACTCACGCCAAGGGGCATGCTGCGGGGGAGAATCCAGCCGCGATGCTGCCTGCACATCACGACAGTGCCTATCGTTTTATTGCGGATAGGCATGCTGCGTGGTGGCAGGCACCACTGCGACTGGTGGTACGTATTGGACTCAAAATGCGGGCATGTATCGCTGTGTATTCTGCACGTCGCGGACAAGCTAGCTAAATTAATTAATAAAGCCCAATATGAATTGAGGAAAAATGCCTGAAATTCACCCACTTGCCCACGACACTGATGCCGTTATTCTTGTCGGCGGAAAAGGCACTCGCCTCCGCCCATTAACGGTGTCTACTCCGAAGCCGATGTTGCCTACCGCGGGTGCGCCGTTTTTGAAGCACCTGCTAGCGCGCATCAAAAGTGCTGGAATGCGGCATGTGGTGTTGGGAACCTCGTTCCAAGCCGAAGTATTTGAAGAATACTTCGGCGACGGCTCAGAGATGGGTCTGGAGATCGAGTATGTTTTTGAAGAAAAAGCCCTGGGTACGGGCGGTGCGATCCGTAATGTGATGAATAAGCTGCGCCACAATAACGCCATGGTTTTCAATGGTGACGTATTGGGCGGTACGGATCTCAACGCTATTTTGCAGACCCATGAACAAAAGCAAGCGGACGTGACCATGCATCTTGTGCGGGTTGCGGATCCGCGTGCCTTTGGCTGTGTTCCCACTGATGAGGACGGTCGTGTGGTGGCGTTCCTGGAAAAAACCATGGATCCGCCCACTGACCAGATCAACGCGGGGTGTTATGTATTCCGCAAGGAGATCATTAACACCATCCCAGCTGGTCGCGTAGTGAGCGTGGAGCGGGAGACCTTCCCGCGCCTGCTGGAGGAAGGACTGCGCGTCTACGGCCACGTTGATCATGCTTATTGGCGGGATATGGGCACGCCAAAGGATTTCGTCCACGGCTCTTCTGACCTGGTTCGCGGCATCGCGCCATCGCCGTTGCTGGCGGGCCAGGTGGGGGAGTCGTGGACTGACCCTACTGCGGGTGTGAAAGGGGGCGTGATTTTGCTGGGTGGCACGGCGGTGGGCCGTGGCACGGAGATCGGTGCTGGCTGCCGTTTGGACCGCACGGTGGTGTTTGAAGGGGTGACTATCGAGCCGGGTGCGATTATCGAGGATTCGATTATCGCCTCGGGCGCGCACATCGGCGCTAATGCCAGGATCAAGGATTGTGTCATCGGTGAGGGGGCGCAGATTGGTGCGCGTTGCGAGCTGAAGGGCGGTTTGCGGGTTTGGCCGGGCGTCGTGCTGCCTGATGGTGGTATCCGGTTCTCCACTGACGCATAGACCCTGATGTGTAAGTAAAGCTTAAGTAACATGTGCTACCTGTGAGTTTGGTTGCATATTTACTACATATAGTACCCCCGACTATTACCCCCGTTTGAGTCCTTCTGGGGCTGATGTTACTCGTGTGACTGGCTTGCTGGGAATAGGGCTAGAGGGGGCTATTTTTTTCTGAGCCAGGTTGACTGTATCTAGTGATAGCGTGTGTAATCGGCTTGTGTGATCAACGGTGTTGGTTATCAACAAGAAATAATTGCCCACAAAAACTATCGGAGAACAGGAGCGTAGCGTGGAAAACATTGCAGGCGACGCAATGCCTCGCGGAAACGCAAAGTCCGATGATGGGGAGCAAAACTCCGGTTTGCAATCTTCGCAGCAAGGCCATCGAGTCGAATTCTCTTTCGATGCATTGTTTAGCGCTGTAGAGCAGGAATGGCAGGAACAGGCTCTGTGTGCTCAAACGGATCCTGAGGCATTCTTCCCTGAAAAGGGTGGTTCTACGCGTGAGGCTAAGCGCATTTGTCAGGCGTGTAGTGTTCGCGACGAATGCCTGGAATACGCACTGGAGCATGACGAGCGTTTTGGTATTTGGGGCGGACTTTCAGAGCGTGAACGCCGCCGCCTTAAGAAACAAATCAGCTAACCATCTGCGTGGTGTCGGGGTGCGTCACCACGGATGATTCGGATTGATGGTTGTTGGCTCAATGTTCAAATAAGCCGCAACCAGTGACGTAAGAACTGTGTGGAGTAATTCCACTTTTTCCTTCATGTCGTCGCAGCGTTGCTCAATGGGCATGCGAAACAGCACAATACGCGGACGCGTTGGCCTGCCGCGCTGATCAATTCCGGCGGGGATGAGCCGCCCTAAGGGGACGGGGCCATCTGCGGCTATTTCGTCGCTGTAGCGAGATACATCTGGGTTGAGTCGCATGCGTGGAACGGTGTCTACGGCGATGTCGATGCTGGCAAGCTCGTCGGGAAAGGCGGCCTGAATGGGGGAGTAAGCCTCAATCAGGGCGGCGTCGAAAAGTTGACTGCGGTTGCGATAACGACGCACCGTGCGGGGGTAAACAGTGCCACGCATCCCCCGGCCGCGACGATCTCGAAAAGATCTTATGTGCATAAAACCACAGCATAGCCGGGGTTTGTAGGCTGGTGGTGGGGGCGCGCCGTGGCATCTTAACTACACAAACCTAAAGTTCGGGTCTAGACTTTGTGGCGTGAGTCAATTTCGTCGTTGTTCCCGCCCAGGATGTGGCAAGCCTGCAGTAGCCACATTGACCTACGCCTACGCTGATCAAACCGCTGTTGTTGGTCCGCTTGCCGTTGCGAGTGAGCCGCATAGCTGGGATTTGTGTGAGGCCCATGCTGCTAAAATCACAGCTCCTCTTGGATGGGAGCTTATGCGCGTGCATGATATTTACCCAGACGCTGATGAGGATGATGACCTCACAGCTCTGGCGGAGGCGGTGCGTGAAGCGGGGCGACACTCTAGCGGGCTTGTTGTTGATGACCAGCCTGCTACACCGCCCCAACAACGACCAGTGATCCAGCACCGCGGTGACGGTGCCCAGGGTGCGGACGGCGCGAACCATCCGGTGCGTCGTTCTAAGGAAATTCGCGCGCATCGTGCGCAGCGCCGCAGTCATCTTTTCGTTGTGCCGGATCTCAACGAAACAAATGATGATTCCTAAGATTAGAATTTTTGCCCTGTAGGGCCCTAAAGTAAGGCGGAGAGTCCTCGCGCGGCGGGGAGCCACGCCCTTGGATGTAAGCCCCTTGTGGCGTTACACAACCATCACGCACGGCGTGTGGTGGTACACGGCATAGTAAAGCGGCAAGGAGATAAACCCACATCATGCGCACTCGTGAATCTGTTGAAGCTGTCATTAAGGCATATGATGTTCGGGGGATAGTTGGAGAAGGATTTGACGCCGAGTTTATGCAGGAAACCGGCGCTGCCTTTGGGCGACTCATGCGGGGCGAGGACGCCAACGTTGTGGTGATTGGCCATGACATGCGCGATTCCTCGCCGGGGTTGTCGCGCGCGTTTGCGAATGGCGTCGCAGACCAGGGTTTGAATGTCCTCTATCTGGGGCTGACTTCGACGGATGAACTGTACTACGCCTCGGGCGTTCTGGACTGCCCAGGTGCCATGTTCACGGCAAGCCACAACCCGGCGGAATATAACGGCATTAAAATGTGCCGCTCGGGTGCCCGCCCTGTGGGGCAGGAATCGGGACTTCGCACAATTATCGACGACCTGGTGGCCGGGGTTCCCACGTATGACGGCGCGCGCGGCACGATCAGCGACCGTGATGTACTCGACGGCTACGGCGAGTTTCTACGCGACCTGGTGGACCTGCGGGGCATCCGCCCCCTGAAAGTTGCCGTGGACGCAGGCAACGGCATGGGTGGGTTGACGGTGCCGGCGGTTCTGGGCGCGGCCGGACTTCCCCTGGATATTGAGCCGTTGTATTTCGAGCTGGACGGTAGTTTCCCCAATCATGAGGCGAATCCGCTGGAGCCGAAGAACCTGGTGGATCTGCAGAAGTTCGTGGTGGAGACCGGTTCGGATATCGGTCTGGCGTTTGATGGCGATGCTGATCGCTGCTTCGTGGTGGATGAGAAAGGCCAGCCAGTCAGCCCCTCAGCAATCTGCGGGATTGTGGCGGAGCGTTACCTGGCACAGAAGCCGGGTGGGACAATCATTCACAATTTGATCACGTCGAAGGCTGTCCCGGAGATCATTGAGGAAAACGGCGGCACTCCGGTGCGCACGCGAGTGGGACACTCGTTTATCAAGGCGAAAATGGCTGAGACCGGCGCTATCTTTGGTGGCGAGCATTCCGCACACTACTACTTCACCGAGTTTTTCAACGCGGATTCCGGGATGCTGGCCGCCATGCATGTGCTGGCTGCTCTGGGGCATCAGAATAAGCCGTTGAGCGAGATGATGGCGGACTACAACCGCTACGAGGCATCAGGAGAAATCAATTCCCGCGTTGCTGATCAG
>ERZ772827.1962-NODE-1962-length-10222-cov-4.805941_pt1 | contig 10222 bp, 8 predicted proteins | sample MGYA00580850_ERZ772827 | MGnify/ENA primary metagenome ERZ772827 (study PRJEB29015, sample SAMEA2737950) | human oral metagenome | biome: human oral; feature: human-associated habitat; material: dental | place: China | collected 2145 ...
GTGTCTTCAATAATAGACAGCACGCGCAATGTATATTTGTTGTCAGCCATTATCGTGTTGTGCTTATATGTACCATATTCGAAAGCGATGCGCCCTATCAAGTGCCACTTCGATGTTTGTTTGCAGTGCTTGCTTAGCCTTGCAAGCTGCCGCCACGCTCGTTATATTGCGTGTCTTATTCCGTTTCGTGTATCACCCTGTCTTTCAACTCGGCCAGCTTACCGCTGTTCCACCTGTCGGTTGTTCCAACAAGATAACCCGTAATGCGCTGCAACCTGTCTAAGTGCTTGCTGCCGCATTGCGGACAAACCTCCAAGTTGGCCTCAGCATTTTCAAATCCACAGTCCAAACAACGGTTGCGGTTATGGTTTACGCTGCCATAGCCCATGTTGTAGTGGTCCATCATGTCTACCACGTTCATGATAGCTTGCGGATTATGTGTGGCATCGCCATCCATCTCCACATAAAAGATGTGTCCAGCCCTCGTCATCTCGTGGTAAGGTGCCTCCACCTCGGCCTTATGGCGCGCGCTACACTTATAATATACAGGCACGTGGTTAGAGTTGGTGTAATAGTCGCGGTCGGTAATGCCTTCCAACACGCCAAACTTCTTGCGGTCTATCTTGGTAAACTTGCCCGAAAGTCCTTCGGCAGGCGTTGCTAGCAAGCTGAAATTATGGTGATACTTCTCCGAAAACTCGTTACAGCGACACCTCATGTAGTCTACAATGCGCAAACCCAACTGCTGTGCCTCATCGCTTTCGCCGTGATGCGCGCCAAGCAAGGCTTTAAGGCATTCTGCCAAACCGATAAAGCCGATGCTTAAAGTGCCTTGGTTGATAACCTTTTCTATGGTTTCGTTGGGCGAAAGCTGCTCTGCGCCCGACCATAAGCTACGCATCAGCAGGGGAAACTGCTTGGCCATAGCCGTTTTTTGGAAGTCGTAGCGTTCGTTAAGCTGCTTAGCGGCCACGTCGAGCATGTTGTCTAGCTTGGCAAAGAAACTATTTATGCGCGCATCCTTGTCGGCAATGTCCATACACTCAATAGCCAACCGCACGATGTTGATGGTAGAGAACGACAAATTGCCCCTGCCCACCGATGTCTTCATGCCGTATCTGTTCTCAAATACGCGTGTTCGGCAGCCCATTGTGGCCACCTCGTGCATGTAACGCTTGGGGTCGTCGGCCTTCCAGGCTTCGCTTCGGTTGAAAGTAGCATCCAAGTTGAGGAAGTTGGGGAAGAAACGCCGTGCCGTAACCTTGCATGCTAGGCAATAAAGGTCGTAGTTAGGGTCTGTGGGCAGATAGTTCACGCCGCGCTTTTTCTTCCATATCTGTATGGGGAAGATGGCTGTCTCGCCATTTCCAACGCCGTCGTAGGTGCTGTTTAGCAATTCGCGGATAACGCAACGGCCCTCTGCCGAAGTGTCGGTGCCATAGTTAATCGATGAGAAAACCACTTGGTTTCCACCGCGCGAGTGGATGGTGTTCATGTTATGAATAAAGGCCTCCATAGCTTGGTGCACGCGAGCCACGGTCTTGTTGATGGCATGTTGCACCATGCGTGCCTCGCCTTCAAGTCCATCGAGCGGCTTTTTCAGATAGTCGTTTATCTCCTTATTATATATGTGCGCATAGCTTTCGCCCGTAAGTTCCTCCAAAGCCTTAACTTCTTCTACGAAACTTGAGCGAACGTAAGGGGCGAGATAAAAGTCGAAAGCGGGGATAGCTTGTCCGCCGTGCATCTCGTTTTGCGCTGTTTCCAGCGAGATGCAAGCCAACACACTGGCCGTTTCGATACGTTTGGCAGCACGCGACGAGCCGTGTCCGGCCGAGAAACCACGTTCCAAAATGTGGTCCAGCGGGTGCTGACAGCAGGTAAGCGACTTTGTTGGGTAATAGTCCTTATCATGTATGTGCAGGCGATTTTGGCGTACGGCCTCTCTGCTTCCTTCGCTCAACAGGTAGTCGTCAACGAACGGCTTAGTGGTTTCGCTCGAAAACTTCATCATCATTCCCGCTGGCGTATCAGCGTTCATGTTGGCGTTTTCGCGCGTAATGTCGTTGTTTTTCACGTTGATAATCTCCAAAAACACGTCGCGCGTCTTGGCCTTTCTGGCCACGCTGCGTTGGTTTCGATAGGAAATGTAAGCCCTAGCCACATCTTTGCGGCTACTCTTCATCAGTTCCATCTCCACTTGGTTTTGGATGTCTTCCACCGTCATTTGCGGTTTTCCCACAAATCCAATGCGGTCTGCTATCTGCTGAACCAATCTTTCGTCTTCGCCTTTGTTGGTGTGGAGCATCGCTTTGCGCACGGCAGCCATTATTTTTTGCTCGTTGAAGCCCACAATGCGTCCGTCTCTCTTTACAACTGTCTGTATCATTCTCGTGAGGGTGTATTATTAGGTTTGTTATTTTATTGTTGTATTGTCACTGCAAAGTTACTTTAAATATCCATTAGTTGTTCGTTTTGGATAACTTTTAACATGTTAATATTTGTCAAACGTCTGATTATTAGTGTTTTATATTTTTGTTTTGGAAACTTATTGTGTTTTGTTGTGATTTTAGTTTCTTATTTTGAATAACTTTATCTTCTTTTCTTCGTAAATATTAGTCCGTTTTATTGGCTTGTGTAAGCCCTTTGATAGATAGCTGTTTACAGCGTTGTTGGTATGGCAACTTGTCAACTGATGATGGTGAAAAATGGCTGCGACTATTACTTTGTTTGCCCGACTGCTTGTTACTTCATCACCTTGTCAACTGCCCATCTACCCCATATCACCTTGTCAACCCATCAGTTTTTGTCTACTTTTTAGTAAGGATTTTAACATTGTGAGTGCCTTTTTATCCGCCAACCGCCAACCCGACCGCAAAAAATCAATTCTCGCGAAGGTTGGTTTTGGTGCAAATGGGGGGTAGTTTGTGAATGCGGTAAAATGAATTTTTATTTAAAAGAACAGCCATTTGCACCAGTTTTTGGGCGATTTGCTGCTAAATTCAGTGCAATATGCTGCTAAATACACTGCGTTTTGGTGCTAAATACACTGCGTTTTGGTGCTAAATGCGGTGCGTTTTGGTGCTAAACGCAAGGCATTTTGGTGCAAAACGCAGGGTAAAATGCCGCTAAATGCGAGACAAAAAGTATAGAAATTCCACCGCAATTGTATAAATATAACCCTCTTGAGCCATCAACCACAGGGCTTAAAAGGACAAAATAGGCATTAAAAAGTGGATTTTTAGTGGCTAAAAGCAGGTAATTGGGCATGAAAAATTACGGGCCTTCAACCAAACTAGAAAGGCTAAATGGTGCAAAATGCAGGTGTTGTTCGCAAAAATGGACTAAACATGAATTGTGAAAGGTCGAAAAACGTGGCTAATTGCATGCTTTTTCACCCTTTTTCTCCCTAGAAAGGGGTGACGAACGAAGTGTGTTTTGTAAAGTATATCGTAAGTTTTTAAGTTTTTAAGTTGTTGAGTTGATGAGTTGATGAGTTGCTTAGTTTGTGAGTTCATGGGTTATTAAGTTCATCAGTTTGAAAGTTGTTGAGTTTATGAGTTGGTTCGTTTGCGAGCTGTTATAGTAGAAGGTGGTTGGTTTTGGGGTGACATGTTGGTTGGGAGTTCAAGCCTTTGTTTGCTTGAATTAAACCTGACGATAGTGACTGAACTTGTGCAACCCAACGCTAATTGGGCCTAAAAACAAACGCAAGACATGCGCTTTATTCGGTGCATGGCTTGCGTTTTGGCCGGAGTAGCCATTGGTTATGGCTTTGGTGCCGTTAGGTTTTATTTCTTCCCTTTAAACAATTGCCTGTGAAACTTGTCTTCGGCTTTGAGGATTTGAAAGACCGTAGTGGCAGGCAACAAGGCCATAAACTTGTTGTGGTAGTCTTTCAGCAGCTCTTTCATTTCCAATTCCAGCTTGTCTTGCTGTTTAATGGCCTCAGCAGCCGCCTTGTTGTCGGTGGGTTTAACGTGTTTATGGCGCTTAATCTGTTCGAATATGTTGCGCTGTTTTTTGCGCAACTCGCGATAAACAGGGAAGAAAGCCGCGCTCTCGGCTTGCGAAAGCGACACTTCGGCGATGATAGATTTTTCTAGTTCGGCTTGAAACTGCTCTGGGTCGAACTTGTGTGGCTGCTGTGCCACCATGCTTATGGCTGCAAATGCGAATAGTAATGTAAGTAGAGATTTTTTCATTTCAGCTTATATTTCGGAATATTGTTCGTATATGTCTTCGCTGTCCATCATCGTATAATCGGCCACAACGTCTCTGTCGGCACTGGTTATGGTGGTGGCGATGGTGGGATGTGGGGGGACGGACGTGGCGGCAGACGGCGATTGGGGGCCTGAACCCAAATATACGGCAACTCCAAATATGGCTGCACAAAGGCTTGCCGCCGCAATATAGATGGGGCGTAGCAGCCGAGGGGTGCGCCGTTTGGGGGCAGCTTGCTCGTTTTGGCCGTCTATTTTTTGCATTACAGCAGGTGTAAGGTTATCGAAATAACCTTTTGGAACGCTGAAAGGCCGTAGATTGGCATCGGCCGAATGTTTGGTTTGTTCCATGATGGGAGTTGTTTTAAGCATTTATGTCGTGTCCTGAAAACCGCGTTAGGCTACAAATTCGTTGTGTGCAGCCGCTGTTTAATGGCTTTTACGGGTACTTTTCGCTTGCCTGTTAAAAAGGTAAGCGCACTATGCTCTGCTAAAACTCGATAAGCCATCAAAGGTGATTAATAGAAACCCGACATTGATAAAACGAAAAGACAAGCCAACAAGCTAGAAGACTAGTCTGCATCGGTTGATGCAAACTCCGGCAGGGAATGGCCTTGTAAGGGTAGGATATGCGGAAACTAATCGCAGCGACCTGCCTAAACAAATGGTGCGACGCGACGCGCCACGAGCCTCTTCGCAAGCCGGCTTGTCTGTGGGGCAGTGCGTTGGCCTCGTTCCCACACGATTGTGGAAAGCGGGGGCGCGCCTGCCTATTTTCGTCCTCTGTCGTTTAATGCTTTGACGCCTATTGGCGTTAAAGGTTTAAAGGGGTGTTGAAATTTTGCTGTTTTTTTTGTCTGTTTAGCACTTCGTTGTTGCCTGTGAGCCATAAACCAATGAAAGTAAGTGCGCCGTTGAGCATCAAAAGTTCGTAGCCAAAGCGGTAGGTGGAGAACTGCTGCGTGAGGGTTTCGATGACGAAACAGAGTAGGGGAGCGGCCAAACATACGGGCAACACCCACTTGCCGCCAACGTTGCGGCGGGTGAATAGCGCGTAGGCGAACAGTCCGAGCAGCGGGCCGTAGGTGTACGAGCAGAGAATGTATATGGCATCGAGCATCGAGGTGGAGTTTACGGCGCGGAAAAGGAGGATGAAGAGTGCAAACACGGCAGCCATGCCTAGGTGGGTGCGCTTGCGCAAGCGTTCGTCGTTGGGTCGGCCGCAGATGTCTACACAAAAAGAGGTGGTTAGGGCGGTGAGTGCAGAGTCGGCACTGCTGAAAGATGCGGCCACAATGCCGATGGTGAATAACACAACGACCAGTGTGCCCAACGAACCGCTGGCAGCGAAGAGGGGTAACAGCTCGTCGCCCATGTCGGGTAGCGGCACACCTCGCTGAACGGCCAACATGGAGAGCAATACGCCAAGGGCGAGGAACAGCAAATTGGCCGGTACGAAGGCGAAACCATAGGTGCACATGTCTTTTTGGGCCTCGCGCAGGGTTTTGCAGGTTAGGTTTTTCTGCATCATGTCTTGGTCGAGTCCGGTCATCACCACTACGATGAAGGCGCCACTGATAAACTGTTTCCAGAAGTTTTGTTTCGAAACCCAGTCGTCTAGCACAAACATCCTACTTCTTTCGTCGGCGGCAACGGCCTGTATGGCCTCTGTTGGCGACATGCCTAGTGCGCCAATAACTTGCCAAATAATGAGGATGAGGGCGGTAAACATGCAAAAAGTTTGGAAGGTGTCTGTCCAAACAAGGGTGTTGATGCCGCCTTTGCGCGTGTAAAGCCATATCAAGGCCACCATCGTAAGCACGGTTAGGGCAAAGGGAATGCCTAAGGCATCGAGCACAAAGCGTTGCAATAGCATGCAAACAACATAGAAACGCACGGCTGCACCAGAGATTTTAGACAGGATGAAAAAGCCCGCGCCCGTGCGATAGGCCGATAAACCGAGCCTTTTGTCTAAGTAGGTGTAGATGGTGGTTAGGTTTAACTTGTAGTAAACGGGGAGAAGCAGGAAGGCTACGGCGAAATATCCCACGATGAAACCTAAGCAAGTTTGCATGTAGGTCATGCCGATGGCATTGACCATGCCTGGAACGGAAACGAAAGTAACGCCCGAAATGGATGCGCCAACCATGCCGAAGGCCACCATATACCAAGGCGAACGTTTGTTGGCACGAAAAAAAGTGGCGTTGTCGGAACGCCGCGAGGTAAGCTTGCTAAATATAAGGAGCAAGCCAAAATATGTGAGTATGGTTAAGATGATGAGCATAACGCGTGCAAAGTTACGATTTTTGCATGGAATAGCCTTATGCGTGGGGCTGTTTGTTTGTAGCCGAAAAGTGTTTGCTGGCTATGCCGATGCCGTGGAGTGGGGCTTAAAATGCAAAGAGGGATGCACCGTTTGGGCATCCCTCTGATATTTTTTTGTGCCTGTGTGGGGCATCATGACACATGCCTATCGTATTTTGGGCATGCTATGCGCGCACTGATAATGCCGCTTGGTGATGGAAAAGATGCCCCGAAACAGGCTTACAGGCTTTTTAGCTGGTGAATGGTTTCTTTGGGATTGGCCGACTTAAACACGTAGTTGCCGGCCACAAGCACATCTGCACCAGCCTTAATGAGCAAAGGAGCCGTTTGCGCTTGCACGCCTCCATCAACTTCGATAAGCGCTTTGCTACCCGTGCTGTCGATAAGTTGGCGTAGGCGTTTTACCTTGTTAAGGGTGTTTTCGATGAACTTCTGACCGCCGAAACCAGGGTTTACACTCATCAGTAAAACCAGGTCGACGTCGTTGATGATGTCTTCTAGCACGCTTACGGGTGTAGAAGGGTTGAGTGCCACGCCTGCTTTCATGCCCGTTTCGTGTATCTTGGCAACCGTTCGGTGCAGGTGTACGCATGCCTCTTGGTGCACGCACATCAGCATTGCGCCAGCCTTTGCCGTCTGTTCGATGTAGTTTTCGGGGTGCACAATCATGAAATGCACGTCCATGGGCTTTTTACAAGCTTTGCCAACGGCATCAAGAACAGGGAAACCGAAGGATATGTTGGGTACAAATGTGCCGTCCATCACGTCCATGTGCAACCAGTCGGCTTCGCTTTCGTTAATCATTTGCACCTCGGCGTTAAGGTTTAAGAAGTCGGCCGAGAGCAAGGAGGGGGCTATCAGTGGCTTTTTCATCATACGTTTAGTTTAGGCAAATGGTGTAACGCTGTCCATTTACCTGTATGGATTTATAACAATGGGCTATCTGCCTGATCATGTTAAGGGTTTTTTCTGAGGGTTTAAGCTCTTCGGGTGTAAAATACTTCATAGGCGATATTACCATATTATTAATAGTTTATATAGAAGTAACGCCTTGTGTTGTATTTTATTGTATGGGGTGTGGATAAATATTTAATGGGGGAGTTGGCGAGTTGAAAGGCTGACGAGTTGACGAGTTAACAAGAAGTTAAACCAACAGGTTTACGTGTTGACATGGCTGTTAACTTGCTTTGAATTTAGCGGTGCCTTGTAGAAACACGTTCATTTCTTCCTTTGCTTTGGCAACATTCTTTGATGTGTTTCTGCCGAAGCCTTCTAGTCTTCGTGCGTTTTCAACACGCGATGGGGCATGTGTCCATGCCCTAGCAGCTCGATGGGGCAGCCGAAGTGTTCGCTCAACTCGTCGCTCGAAATCTCTGGTGTGTCGTGATAGTGCAGCGTTCGGTTGACACAAGCCACGGCTTTCACGTTTTGGAGGATGGTTCCAACGTCGTGGCTTACGATGATGATGGCGCAATCGTGGTTGATGACGTCGAGCATTTGGTACATTTGCTCCTGAAAACGCTTGTCTATATAGGTGTTCGGCTCGTCTAGCACCACCACTTCGGGGCGCGAAACGATGGCGCGTGCCAGCAACACACGTTGCAATTGTCCGCCGCTGAGCGACCCAATGGGGCGTTTGGCGAAGTCTATCATACCCAACTTTTCGAGCGTTTGTGCCACCTGTTGTTTGTGATTGGCATCGAAAGGGGCGAAAAGTTTCTTTTGCCTACTAAGTCCCGACAGCACCACTTCTTCAACGGCGATGGGGAATTGGCGGTCGATGTCGTTGTATTGAGGCAAGTAACCGATGGTGAGTTCGGGCACTTGAACCCCATTTCGGAAGTAAGAAACCTTGCCGGAGAAAGGTTTCATCATGCCGAGAATAACGCGCATAAGGGTGGTTTTGCCGCCACCGTTAGGCCCGATGACGCCAAGGAAGTCGTGATCGAACACTTCCAGCGACACATCTTGCAGGGCTACCTTCTCTTCGTAGCCTGCAAACACGTGTTCAAGTTTGATGATGGGTTGTTTCGGTGCGGTCATTTCAGCGATTTGGCTACCTTTATCATTTCTTTTTCCCAGTTGTAGGCCAGCGGGTTAAACTCAATTACTTCGGCTCCCACTGCGTTTGCGATGGTCTCCGAGTTGCGGTTGGCAAATTCTTTTTGCATGAAAAGCACGCGCACCTGACTGGCTTTCGCGCTGTTGATAATGTCTTTTATCTGCGCGGCAGAGGGTTCGCGCCCCTCGTCTTCAATGTAAATTTGGTGCAAGTCGAACTCGCTGGCGTAGTAAGTGAGTATGGGGTGGTAGATAAGGAAGGTGGTGCTCTTCTCTCTGGTGAGGTTCTCTCGAATTTGGTTGCTGGTCTCTTCAATCTTTGCGAGCAGCGTTTCGAGGTTCGCCTTGTAGTAAAGGCTGTCTTCCTTGTCTATTTGCAGCAACGCCTTATAGATGTTTTGGGCGATGATGACCGCGTTTTTGCAGCTCATCCACGTGTGTGGGTCGGGTACGCCGTCGGTACTTTCGATGGGTTCGATGCCTTCGGACGAGTCTACGATGATGGTATGCGGGGCATTTGCTTTCAGTCTTTTCATCCAAGTCTGCTCAAATCCGATGCTACCCACCTTTACATAGAGGTCGCTATGCGATAGTTCTACCATCTGTTGCGCGGTAGGCTCGTAGGTTTCTGGGTTTCCGCCGATGGGTACCATCGTCTTAACGTCGAACCGGTTGCCTGCAATAGCCTCGACAAAATATCTTAACGGCTCGATGGTAGCCATCACCGTGCGCTTGCTTCCGCCCTTAACCATGGTGCAAGAGGCGAGCAACAGAACCGCGAAAGCGAAGAAAAGGGAAATTTTCTTGTACATAAGCATTTAAAGTAAGAAGCTTGCGCCAAACACAAGTAAGGCGAAGCGAATAAATTTTCCTATTGTCATGCTTGTCACGGTTATAGCTACGTTTGCACGCATAAGGCCTAGTACCACGGTGATGGCACTGCCAAGGATGGGTAGAAAGGCAAAAAAGCCCATCCATGCGCCCCTTCCGGCCATGAAGTTTTCGGCCTTTTGGAGTTTCTCTTTTTTAATGTGCAGGTACTTTTCAATCCAATCTGTACGGCCCAATCGACCCACACCATAGTTTATCATGCCGCCAATGACGTTGCCTGCTGTGCCATATAGGATGAGTGGCCACGCCTTTAAGCCGGCCGCTTGAAGGCCAACCATAACGGCTTCGCTACTGAAAGGGACAACGCTACCTGCCAAAACGGCGGAGAGAAACATGCCCCAGTATCCGTAATTGATAAGTAGGGCTATAAGGGAATCCATAAATTGCAGACGGTGAGTAAGACTGAAGCAAGCCAGAGCACGCAAAATACGACGTTGGTGGCTGCTGTTCGGGTGAGGGTGATAAAGTGGCCGATGAGTGCCGACGTGTTAATGATGAGTATGGGCAGAAGATTGTCGGCGTGTTGGGGCTGTAACACGATGCAGGCAATAGTGAATAGGTCTACCACTATCACCATTTCGTAAATCATGCGGTTGCGTATCTTGTCGTTACGACTGCTTCGCAGATAATGAATGATACCTATCAGCGACACAAGTATAACGAAAAGAATGGTGGCCATGTGGTTATGGTCTATCTGATCGTACTGAAACAGGGGATCGAAG
>ERZ772827.1963-NODE-1963-length-10218-cov-25.706386_pt1 | contig 10218 bp, 6 predicted proteins | sample MGYA00580850_ERZ772827 | MGnify/ENA primary metagenome ERZ772827 (study PRJEB29015, sample SAMEA2737950) | human oral metagenome | biome: human oral; feature: human-associated habitat; material: dental | place: China | collected 2145 ...
CGGGGAAGAGCGGCAGGACCAGGGCGATCATGCCGTAGGTGCCGATCTTGTCCAGGACTCCGATCAGGAGGACCGAGGTGCCCGGCGTGGCCTGCTCGGCGGTGTCGGGCAGCCAGGTGTGCACCGGGACCATGGGGGCCTTGATGGCGAATGCGACCATGAAGGACACGAAGATCCAGCGGGCCGTCGTCGGCGGGGCGGTCAGGGACCCGGCCAGGGACTCGATGAGGTAGCCGGTCGGAGCGTGCGAGCCGTAGAAGAACAGGGCGACCACGCCGATGAGCATGACCAGCCCGCCGGCCAGCGAGTACAGGAGGAACTTCAGGGCGGCGCGCTGGCGGTCCGGCCCGCCGAAGCGGCCGATGAGGAAGTACACCGGGACGAGCATGGCCTCGAAGCACACGTAGAACAGGAACACGTCGCGCGCGCTGAAGATGACGACCATGAAGGCCTCCAGCACCAGCACCAGCGCCGTGAAGGCGCCCTGGTCGTCGGCGGCCACCTCGCCCCAGCTGGCGAGCAGGACGACGGGCACGAGGAAGGCTGCCAGCAGCAGCATGGCCAGGCCGAGGCCGTTGACGCCCAGGGCCCAGGAGATGCCCAGGGCGGGGATCCACGGGCGGGTCTCGGCGAGCTGGGCGGCGGCGGCGCGGCCCGGGTCGAACAGGGTCAGCGCCCAGATGCCGACGCCGAGCGCGCCCAGGGAGAAGACGAGGCCGACGCCGCGGGCCAGGCGGCGCAGCGGGGGCAGGAGCCACAGGAGCAGCGCCCCGGCGAGCGGGACGAGCACCATGACGGTCAGCACTGGGGCCGGTCCGGGGATGGATGCGGTGATGGGCTGCATGTGGTCGTGTCCTCTCAGAACCTGCTGGCCAGGACGGCGATGAGGGCGAGCACGGTCCCGGCCAGCATGTAGCCCGCGTAGGAGCGCACGTACCCGTTCTCGGTGCGGCGCACGAGCCGCCCGGCGCCGGCGGCGCCCTTGGCGAGGCCCTCGACGGCGCCGTCGACGACGTAGCGGTCCGACGCGGCGGCGGCGATGACCAGGCCCTGCCCGGGGCGCATGGCCAGGCCCTCGTTGATGGCGTCCTGGTACATGTCGTTGCGCGCGGCCCGCACCAGGGCGGTGCCGGTCTGGACGACGGTGGGCACGGGGCGGCGGGCGTACATGAGCCAGGCGACGAGGACGCCGATGAGGACGAGGGCGAGCGTGGCGCCCATAATGGTCGTGGCCGGCAGCACGGGCTCGCCGTGCTCGGCGTGCCCGGTGACGGGCTCCAGCCAGGTGACGAAGGCGTCGTCCATGGACAGCAGGCCGCCCAGGCCGAGCGAGAAGACCGACAGGATGATCAGCGGGGCCGTCATGAGCCAGCCCGACTCGTGGGGGTGGACGGCGCCCTCGATGTCCTTCTCGGTGGTCCAGCGGGCGCGCCCGTGGAAGATCATGAAGAACAGGCGGGACATGTAGAAGGCGGTCAGGCCCGCCCCCAGCAGCGCGACGGTGCCGAGGACCCAGGGCCGGACGCCCTCGCCGGTGAAGGCGGCCTCGATGATCCTGTCCTTGGACCAGAACCCGGACAAGGGCGGGATCCCGAGGATGGCGAGCCAGCCGACGGCCATGGTGGCCCAGGTGACCCTCATGACCCGCGCCAGGGCCCCGAAGCGGCGCATGTCGACCTGGTCCCCCATGGCGTGCATGACGCTCCCGGCGCCCAGGAAGAGCTGGGCCTTGAAGAAGCCGTGGGTCAGCAGGTGGAAGATGGCGAAGGCGTAGCCGACGGGGCCCAGGCCCGCCCCCAGCATCATGTAGCCGATCTGGCTCATGGTGGAGGCGGCCAGGACCTTCTTCATGTCGTCCTTGGCGGACCCGATGACGGCTCCCAGCACCAGGGTGATGGCGCCGACGACGGCCACGGCCAGCTGGGCGTCCGGGGCGCCCTGGAAGATCGCGCCGGAGCGCACCATGAGGTAGACGCCGGCGGTCACCATGGTGGCGGCGTGGATGAGGGCGGAGACCGGCGTGGGGCCGGCCATGGCGTCGCCCAGCCACGCCTGGAGCGGGAACTGGGCGGACTTGCCGCAGGCGGCCAGCAGGAGGAAGAAGCCGATGGCGGTCAGCCAGCCGGTGGACAGCGCGCCGTACTGCGCGGCGGGCAGCACGGAGATGAAGGAGACCGAGCCGACCTGGGAGATCATGGCCATCATGGCGAGCAGGAGGCCGACGTCGCCGACGCGGTTCATGATGAAGGCCTTCTTGGCGGCCGTCGCGTTCTGCCGGCTGGTGAAGCGCACGGCCTGCGGGGCGTCGGCGTCGGCGGTGTTCCAGAAGCCGATGAGCAGGTAGGAGGCCAGCCCCACGCCCTCCCAGCCGACGAACAGGACGATGTAGGAGTCGCCCAGCACCAGGGTGAGCATGGCGGCGATGAACAGGTTCAGGTAGGCGAAGAAGCGGCGGCGGTCTCGGTCGTGGGCCATGTAGGCCACCGAGTAGACGTGGATGAGGAAGCCGACGAATGTCACCAGGGCCACGAAGGTCAGCGACAGCGGGTCCACGCGCAGGCCGATGCGCACGTCCAGGTCTCCGGCGCCGAACCACCGCCACAGGCTGACGACCATGGTGCGCTCGGCGGGGGACAGGCCGAGGACCTGGGCGAGGATCCCCAGGCCCAGGCAGGCGCTGACCAGGGAGGCGAGCAGGCCCAGCAGGTGGCCCCAGCGGTCACAGGCGCGTCCGGCCAGCAGGAGGACGGCGGCGCCGGCCGCGGGCACGGCGATCAGCAGCCAGGCCAGGGCGGCCGGGCCCGTGGCGGGTCCGACCAGGGGCGCGGGCGGCGCTGCGGAGGCCGCGGGCGCGGCAGCGGGGGCCAGGGCGCCGGCGAGCACGAGAGATGGTGCGGTCATGAGCTGCGGCCCCCTCAGTTCTTGAGCAGGTTCTCGTCGTCGACCGACGTGGACCTGCGGGTGCGGAAGATGGACACGACGATGCTCAGGCCCACGACCACCTCGGCGGCCGCGACGACCATGACGAAGAAGGCGAAGACCTGGCCGGTCAGGTTGCCGTGGACGCGGGAGAAGGTCACCAGGACCAGGTTGACGGCGTTGAGCATGAGCTCGACCCCCATCAGCTCGATAATGGCGTTGCGCCGCAGGAGCACCGTGAGCGCCCCGAGGCTGAAGAGCACCCCGGCGAGCACGATGTAGGCGGTGACGGGAACACTCACTTCTGCTCCTCCTTCTGCCCGGGGCCGGCCTCCGGCCCGCCAGGAGGCTGCTGCCCGTCTGGCTCGTCGGCCGGCGGCCCCGCCAGCGGGTCGACGGCGACGGGCTGGGCGACGCGCGGGGCGGCCGCGCCGGGCATGGCGGGCATGCCGGAGAGCCCGACGGTGGCGTCCTCGCGGGCGGCGATGGTGCCGGCGCGCTGGGCGGCCCCCATCTCCGGGGACACCTCGGACAGCTCCAGGTCCTGGCCCCGCACGCGCAGCACGCGCGGGACCGACTCCTCCAGGGCCGCGCCGTCGGCGGCCAGCGCCGGGGCGGCCGCGGTGTTGGTGGCGGCGTAGACACCGGGCATGGGCTTCTGGCCGGGGTGGGCGCCCTTGTCGGCGAAGGCCCGCATCCTGGCCTCCATCCGGGCCCGCTGGGTCGGGCGGGGGCGGATGCGCTGGCGGTGGGTCAGCGTCAGGGCGCCGACGGCGGCGATAATGAGCAGGACGCCGGTCAGCTCCATGGTGACGACGTGGCCGCCGAACAGCACGAGGGCGAGCTCGGCGGGCGCGGAGGGATTCGTCACGACCCCGCCGCCGTCGTCGGTGGCCACCGGCAGGACGGAGCGCCACACGACGACCGCCAGGATGACGGCCAGGCCTGCGCCCAGGGCGGCGACGACCCACCTGCCGGAGGGCGAGCCGGTGGTGGCCACCGGCTCCTCGCCGCCGACGCCGACCATCATGATGACGAACAGGACGAGCGTCATGACGGCGCCGGTATAGACGACGATCTGGGTGATGCCCAGGAAGGAGGCGTCACTGGCGACGTAGAGGACGGCCAGGCAGATCATGATGCCGATCATGTTGGCGGCGGCGGACACGGCGCGCTTGGCGGTCAGCAGGCCGAGGCCGCAGGTCACGGTGATCAGGGCGACCACGGCGAACAGGATCGTCTCCCCGGTCGAGATGGTGCCGTCCGCGCTCAGGGTCGCGGGCAGGAGCACGGGCTGGGTGGTCAGGACAGCCGGGGCGGCCGAGACAGTCATGAGTGCACCGCCTCCTTGGCGGGGCTCGGGGCTGGGGTCGGCCGCGCGGAGGCCAGGGTCGGCTCGTCGGGGCGGTGCTCGCGGACCCAGCTGATCTGCGCCTGGGTGACGCCGGTGACCTCGCCGCGGTAGTAGTCGCCGTCCTCGGTCCCCTCGACCATGGGGTGGGGGGCCTCCAGCGCCCCGTCGGGCACGGGGGCGAGCAGGTCCTGCTTCTCGTAGATCAGGCCGGTGCGGGTCGGCCCGACCAGCTCGTCGATCTCGTGGGTCATGGTCAGGGCCCGCGTGGGGCAGGCCTCGATGCACATGCCGCAGAAGATGCAGCGCAGGTAGTTGATCTGGTAGACGCGGCCGTAGCGCTCGCCGGGCGAGTACTGGGCGCCCGGGGCGTTGGAGGCCGCCTCGACGTAGATGGCGTCCGCCGGGCAGGCCCAGGCGCACAGCTCGCAGCCGATGCACTTCTCCAGGCCGTCGTCGTAGCGGTTGAGCTGGTGGCGCCCGTGGTAGCGCGGCATGAGGACCGGCTCCTCGAAGGGGTATAGCTCGGTGACGGTGGGGCGGAACATCGAGGAGATGGTCACGCCGTAGCCGGCGACAGGGGCGAGGAAGCGCCCCACGGGGCCGGGAAGGTCCCGCAGCCACTGGTCGTGATCCGTGCCGGGCCGCCCCGGGCTGCGGGAGGCGTCGGGGTTGTGGTCAGTCATCGGTTCCCTCCTGGACGCTGTCGCCGGAGTCAGGGGTGGACTGGGGGCCGAGGGCCACGGGACCGGCGGCACCGGCGGGACCGGCGGCGTCAAAAGTGATCGCCACAGAGCCGACCACAGAGCCGGCCACAGAGCTGGCGGCATCGGCGCGGGCGGGCGCCTGGGCCCGTTGGGCGCGGCGCACGCGCGGGGAGACGGGAAGCTGCTGGCCGGGCAGCGGAGGAACGGGGTACCCGCCCGCGAAGGCGTCGAGCTCCTCCCCCGGGGCGGTCACGCCGCCGGGGCCCAGGGCCGGCTCGTCGTCGTCCTCGGCCTCGGGAAGGATGAGGAGGACGAGCATGGCGATCAGGAAGACGACCGCCAGGACGATGAGCAGCCCGGCGGGCGAGCCGCTGAAGAAGGCGCGGTACCCCTGGAGGGCGGCCACGAGGACGAACCAGCCCAGCGAGACGGGGATGAGGAACTTCCACCCCAGCTTCATGAAGTGGTCGTAGCGGATGCGCACCAGGGTGCCGCGGGTCCAGACCATGAAGAACATGACCGCCCAGACCTTGGCGATGAACCACAGCATGGGCCACCACCCGGAGTTGGCGCCGGCCCAGAAGCTCGCCACGATGAAGGAGCGCCAGCCGCCCAGGAACAGGGTGACGCACACCGCGGAGACGTTGAACATGTTGATGTACTCCGCCAGGAAGTACCAGGCGAACTTCATCGAGGAGTACTCCACCATGTGCCCGGCGACGAGCTCGCCCTCGGCCTCGGGGAGGTCGAAGGGCAGGCGGTTGACCTCGCCGATCATGGAGACTACGTAGATGAGGAAGCTCGGCACCATGGCCAGGGCCCACCACATGCGCTGCTGGGCGCCGACGATCCCGGAGGTCGACATGGTCCCCGAGGCCAGGAAGACCGTGAGAATCGACAGGCTCATGCTCAGCTCGTAGGAGATGACCTGCGCTGCGCTGCGCACGGCGCCGAAGAGCGGGTAGGTGGAGTGGGTCGACCAGCCGCCCAGGATGATGCCGTAGACGCCGAAGGCGGTGATCGCCAGGATGTAGAGGACCGCCACCGGGAAGTCGGTCAGCTGCAGGGGCGTGGAGTGCCCGAGGATGGACACCTGCGGCCCGAAGGGGATGACGGCGTAGACCATGAAGGCGCAGAAGGCCGCGATGACCGGGGCGAGGATGTAGATGAGCTTCTCCGCGCCCCCCAGCCAGAAGTCCTCCTTCATAATGAGCTTGGTCGCGTCCGCGACGGCCTGGAAGAAGCCGAAGGGGCCGTTGACGTTGGGACCGGGGCGCGTCTGCATGCGCGCCAGCCCGCGGCGCTCGACCCACAGCACGAGGATGACGCTGACGATGAGGAAGGCGACGACGAAGACCGCCTTGATGAGGGTCAGCCACCAGGTCTCGGCGGAGAAGTCGGCGATCACGCCTCCTTCGGAGCCCGGGAGCGTCGTCGGGACGAGGTGCAGAAGAGCCGTGGTACTGGTACTCACCGGGCCACCTCCGTGCTGTTCGGGGTGCGGGTCAGGGCGCTGGTCGGGGTGCTGGGCAGGGTGCCTGTCGGGATCCGGGACAGCCGGACCCGGGAGCCGTGACCGGCCCGGAGCGTCTGGCGGACCATGGAGCCGGGCGAGCACTCGGGCAGCCACACGGTGCCCGGTGCGACCTGGCCGGCGACCACCGCGGGCAGCGTGACGGCGCCGGCCGTGGTGGCGATCTCGACGCCCTCCCCGCCGCTCAGGCCCAGCCGGGCGGCCAGGTCGGCGGCGACGCGGGCGACCGGGCGCATGGCGGTGGCGGCGAGGAACGCCTCGCCGTCCTGGAGCCGGCCGGCGTCGAGCATGGGCTTGTGCGTGGCCAGGACGGCGTCCAGGCCGGTCACGGCCGAGTCGTCCGCCCGGCTCGCGGCGGGTGCGGCGCCCGTGCCGGCGCCGACCGGGGAGGCGGCGGGCGGCTCGATGAAGACGGCCCCGCCGCGCGCCCCGCCCCACAGGCCGAGGCCGGCGAGCTGGGCGTGGAGCGCCTCCAGGTCGTCCACGTCCAGGTCCTCGCCCATCTCGGCGGCGAGCATCCCCAGGACCTGGCGGTCGGTGCGGGCGTGCGAGACGTGGGCCTGTCCGAAGGGGCGCACGCGTCCCTCCCAGTTGACGAAGGTGCCGTTCTTCTCCTCCGCCGGGGCGACCGGCAGGACGACGTCGGCGCGCTCGCTGACCTCGCTGCTGCGCACCTCGAGCTGGACGGTGAAGCCGGAGGCGGCCAGCGCCGTCCGGGCCAGGCCCGGGTCCGGGAAGTCGCGCGGGTCGATACCGCCCGCCACCAGGCCGCCGAGGCTGCCGTCGGCCAGCGCGGCCAGGATCTGGGTCGCGTCGCGCCCCGGCGCCTCGGGCAGGGGCGCGTGGGCGTGGACCCCGGCCGGGTCGATGCCCCAGGCGTCCTGGACCTCGCGGCGGGCTCCGTCGTCGGCGACGGGACGGCCGCCGGGCAGGAGGAAGGGCAGCAGGCCCGCCTCGATGCCGCCGCGCTCGCCGGCGCGGCGCGGGACCCAGGCCAGATGGGCCCCGGTGGCCGTGGCCAGGGTGTCGACGGTGGTCAGCAGGCCCGGCACGGCGGCGGCGCGCTCGCCCACCAGGATGGCGGCGCCCTCGGCCTTGAGGGCCTCGACGATATCGGGATGGGTCTGGGAGAGCAGGGCGATGGCGCGCGCCTCCTGGCCGGGGACGGTCAGGACGGTGGTGGCGCCGAGCTTGCGCGAGCCGTTGGTGACCAGCGGGGCGATGGTGGCCACACGCACCCCGCCGGCGCGCACGCCCTTGCGCAGCCGCAGGAACAGGGAGCCGCACTCGTCCTCGGGCTCCAGGGCCACCAGGAGCACCTGGCCGGCGCGCTCCAGCGAGGAGTAGGTCACGGCGCCCAGCCCCGTGCCCGCGACCCGGGCGCCCAGGAAGAGGTCCTCCTCCTCGCAGTGGTCGCGCACGCGCTGGTCGATGTCGTTGGTGCCCAGCACCTGGCGGGCGAAGCGGGACCAGGCCCAGCCGTCCTCCAGGGTGGTGCGGGCCCCGGGCAGCAGGGCCACGCCGCCCGCCTCCCGTGCCGCGGCCAGGCCCCGGGCGGCGACGTCGAGGGCGTCGGACCAGCTGGTGGGCACGAGCTCGCCGTCCTCGTCGCGCACCAGCGGGACGCGCAGGCGGTCGGGCTGGGAGGACCAGGCGAAGCCGAAGCGGTCCTTGTCGGTGATCCACTCCTCGTTGACCTCGGGGTCGTTGCCGGCCAGGCGGCGCAGCACGACGCCGCGACGCATGTCGACCCGGATGGCGGAGCCGGAGGCGTCGTGCTCGGTGACCGAGTCGGTGGACACCAGGTCCACGGGGCGGGCCCGGAAGCGGTAGCGGGCGGACGTGAGGGCCCCCACGGGGCAGATCTGGATGATGTTGCCCGAGAAGTAGGAGGCGAAGGGGCGGCCCGAGACGTCGAGGTCCTCGCGGCCCGCCAGGTCGCCGGGCCCGTAGACGGAGCCGTCGACGACGCCGGGCTGGCCGCCCGGCCCGGCCAGGTCGGCCTCGGGGGCGAGGTAGGCCTCGCCGCGGATGGTCTCGGTGGCCAGGCCCGCGGTGCCCTCCGGGTCGAAGAAGTCCAGGACGGTGGAGTCGTAGCGGCCGATCTGCTCGGAGTACAGGCCCCCGGTGATCTCGCCGCCGACGTGCCCGGCGCCGCGCCCCTGCAGCGCGATGAAGGGGTCGCCGGCGACCTGGTCGGCGAAGCGCACGCAGCGCTGGCACAGGATGCAGCGGTCGCGGTCCAGCAGGATGTTGCTGGTCAGGCGCAGCGGCTTGGGGAAGGTGCGCTTGACGTCGGTGAAGCGGGTGGCGGACTGGGCGCCGGAGGCCATGAGCTCCAGGGCCTGGTTCTGCAGGGGGCACTCGCCGCCCTTGTCGCACACCGGGCAGTCCAGGGGGTGGTTGATCAGGAGGAACTCCATGGTGCCGGCCTGCGCCTTGGCGGCGACCTCACTGGTGGCCTGGGTGGAGATCTCCATGCCCTCCATGGCGGTCATGGCGCACGAGGGCTGCGGCTTGGGCATGGGGCGGACCACGCCGTCGCGGCCCGGCATGGCCACGTCCACCAGGCACTGGCGGCAGTTGGCCGACGGCGCCAGCAGCGGATGGTCGCAGAAGCGCGGGATGCGCACCCCGATCTTCTCGGCGGCGCGGATGAGGAGCGTGCCCTTCTCGACCTCGACAGGGACTCCGTCGATCGTCATGTGGACCATGTCAGTCATGTCTCACCGTGCACTTTCAACGATTGCAGAGGCCCCGTAGGGGAAGAGCTCGTGGGCGGCGGAGGTGTACCCGGCCTCGAACTCGCCGCGGAACCGCTTGATGCCGGACAGGACCGGGGTGGCGGAGGCATCGCCGAGGGCGCAGAAGGAGCGGCCGGCGATGTTCGAGGCGATGTCCTCGAGCTTCTCGACGTCCCCGGGCAGACCCCGACCGGCCTCCAGGCGCAGCATGATCTGACGCATCCAGTACGTGCCCTCGCGGCAGGGGGTGCACTTCCCGCAGGACTCGTGCTGGTAGAACTCGGTCCATCGGGCCACCACGCGCACCACCGAGACCGTCTCGTCGAAGACCTGGAGCGCGCGCGTGCCCAGCATGGAACCGGCCTCCCCGACCGATTCGTAGTCGAGGGGCACATCGAGCTCCTCGGGCCCGAAGATCGGGGTGGAGGAGCCTCCGGGAACCCAGAACTTGAGCCTGTGGCCGGGCCGGATGCCGCCGGCCAGCTCGATCAGCTCGCGCATGGTGATGCCGAAGGGCGCCTCGAACTGGCCGGGGCGGACCACATGGCCGGACACGGAGAAGATGCCGTGCCCCTTGGAGCGCTCCGTGCCCATCGCGGAGTACCACTCGGCTCCGCGGGCGAGGATGCCCGGCAGGGAGGCGATGGTCTCGACGTTGTTGATGACCGTCGGGCGGGCGTACAGGCCCTGGACCGCCGGGAAGGGGGGCTTGAGACGCGGATGGCCGCGGCGGCCCTCCAGGGAGTCGAGCAGCGCAGTCTCCTCGCCGCAGATGTAGGCGCCGGCCCCGGCGTGCGCCGTGATGGTCAGCGGCTGGTCGCCGTCCAGGCCGAAGCCGGTGTCCAGCATGCCCGACCGACCGGCCTCGGCGACGGCGCGCAGCAGGCGGCGGTAGACATGGGCGACCTCGCCGCGCAGGTAGATGAAGGCGTGATCGCAGCCGATGGCGCGCGAGCAGATCGC
>ERZ772827.1967-NODE-1967-length-10214-cov-5.927158_pt1 | contig 10214 bp, 9 predicted proteins | sample MGYA00580850_ERZ772827 | MGnify/ENA primary metagenome ERZ772827 (study PRJEB29015, sample SAMEA2737950) | human oral metagenome | biome: human oral; feature: human-associated habitat; material: dental | place: China | collected 2145 ...
GGAAATCCATTTGGGCTCCGGATCGGGTCGTATCGGTATGGTTGATGTGCGGCATGGTAGCCTGCGGGGGCGGCGGCTGGCAAGCCGATGTTCTGTATGGGTAGGTGCGGAGCGCACACATTCGGGTTTTATCTTCGTTGAAGCTGCGTTTGGGCTGCGCAGAAACTTAGGGCATTTGTTTTGGCGAAACTCACTGCGTTCGTTTTAACTCCGTTGAAGCTTACGCTTTCAGGTAGCCTTTTGGGGGCATGGCAAACCGGCTGGGCTTTCGCTACGGCCCGGGGTCGCCTTGCCGTGCTTCTGTGCTGTCTGCGGCTCGCTGCTTTGTATCGGAAGCCCATTCGGCCTGCTATATGTTTATTTGCTTTGTTCCATTTTGGCGTTGAGCATATCGAGCATGCTGCGCAGGTTGGCTTTGCCCTCTTCGTGGCTCACGATGGGTTCGCCGCCTTTGCGGCCGAGGATTTTGAGGTCGGCTTGGGGCATTTCGCCGATAAAGCGGCTGGGCTCGGGAAATTGCCAGCCGCCTTGGCGGCGGCGTTTGACGCAGTGGGTGAGGGTGAGGCTGTGTTTGGCGCGGGTGATGCCGACGTACATGAGGCGGCGTTCTTCGTCGAGGTTGCCTTCTTCTATGCTGTCGGCGTGGGGGAAGAGGCCTTCTTCGCAACCGGCGAGGATGACGTGGGGGTATTCGAGGCCTTTGGCGGCGTGCAGGGTGGAGAGGGTGACGGTGTCGGTTTCTTCTTTGCTGCGGCTGTCGAGCAGGTTCATCAGGGCGATGGTTTGGGAGAGTTCGATCAGGGTTTTGCCGTCTTGCTCGCCTTTTCTGGCCAGCCAGGCGCATAAATCTTGCACGTTGCGCCATTTGATTTCGCCGCTTTTGCCTTCTTCGTGTTCGAGCAGGTAGGTTTCGTAGCGGATGTCGGCCAGGAGCTCTTGGATGAGGCTGCCTGCGGGCTCGCTTTGGGCGCGGCTTTGGTAGCTTTGCATGAGGGCGGTAAATTGGCGCAGGGCTTCGCGGCCGGCGGCGGGAAGCTGGGCTAGGGCTTCGGCGGTGTTGGCGGCGGCGTAGAGGCTGCAGGAGGCTGCGGCGGCGTAGCGGTTGAGGCTGCTGAGGGTGGCGTCGCCGATGCCGCGTTTGGGGGTGGTGGCGGCGCGCAGGAAGGCGGGGTCGTCGTCGGGGTTGGCGAGCAGGCGCAGGTAGGCGAGGATGTCTTTGATTTCGGCTTTGTCAAAGAAGCTTTGGCCGCCGGAAACGCGGTAGGGGATGTGGGCGCTGCGCAGGGCTTCTTCAAACAGGCGGGCTTGGTGGTTGCTGCGGTAGAGGATGGCGAAGTCGGCGTAGTTGAGGCTGCCGCCGCTTTGGTTGCGCCGGCGGATGATGCTGCCGGCGGCGTATTCGGCTTCGTGTTGTTCGTTTTGGCAGGCGATGATGCGCACGGGCTCGCCTTCGCCGTATTGGCTCCAGAGGGTTTTGGGGAAGAGTTTGGGGTTGTTGGCGATAACTTGGTTGGCCACGCGCAGGATGCGGGCGGAGGAGCGGTAGTTTTGCTCGAGCTTGATGATTTTGAGGGTGGGGTAGTCTTGCTGGAGCAGGCGGAGGTTTTCCATGTTGGCGCCGCGCCAGGCGTAGATGCTTTGGTCGTCGTCGCCCACGGCGGTGAAGCGGCCTTCGGCGCCGGTGAGCAGCTTCATGAGGGTGTATTGGCAGGTGTTGGTGTCTTGGCATTCGTCCACCAAGAGGTGCAGCAGGCGCATCTGCCATTTGATTCGAATGCCGGCTTCGTTTTGCAGCAGGCGGGTGGGCAGGAGGATGAGGTCGTCGAAATCGACGGCTTGATAGCTGTGCAGGGTTTCCTGATAGCCGGCGTAGAGCCGGGCGGTTTGGCGTTCCCATTCGTTGGAGGCTACCTGAAAGGCTTGCTCGGGGGTGAGGAGGTCGTTTTTCCACAGGGAAATTTTGTGCTGGGCGCGGAAGACGGCGTCGCGGCCGCTACTGCCGAGCAGCTCGGCGATGATTTTGCCGCTGTCGGAGCTGTCGAACACGGAGAAGTTTTGTTTGTAGCCGATATGCTGGGCTTCTTCGCGCAAGAGGCGCATGCCCAGCGAGTGGAAGGTGCAGACGGTAAGCCCGCGGGTTTGGCGGCTGCCGAGCATGGCGGCGGTGCGTTCCTGCATTTCGGCGGCGGCTTTGTTGGTGAAGGTGATGGCGGCGATGTTGTGCGGGGCGTAGCCCACTTCGCGGATGAGGTGGGCGATTTTTTCGGTGATCACGCGGGTTTTGCCGCTGCCTGCCCCGGCCAGCACAAACAGGGGGCCGCCGAGATAATGCACGGCTTCGAGCTGCTGGGGGTTGAGTTGGAAGGGGGATGTGGACATGGGGAGGTGGATAAGGCTGCTTGGGGTTTCAGGTAGCCTGTTGCTGGTGTATCGAAAATTTAGCTGCGTAGGAATTCGCTGCGTTCGTTTTGGCGAAACTCGCTGTATTCGTTTGTGCTGCACAGAAACTCGCTACGCTCGTTTTAACTCCGTTGAAGCTTACGCTTTCAGGTAGCCTTTGGGTGGTTTGGGGAATGGATGCAGGCTACCTGAAAACGGTTTACCTGATTTTCAGGTAGCCTCTTTTTTCTGTTTGGTGGCGGCTTTGTGGCGGCGGTTTTCTTTCGGGTCGATGAGCAGGGTGCGGTACACTTCCACGCGGTCGCCTTCGCGCAGCGGGGTGTTGTCTTTCACTTTTTTGCCGAAGATGCCGATGGGTGCGGCGGCAAAATCAACGTGTGGAAATTCGGTTGGCAAGGCGGATTGCAGCACGGCCTGCCGCGCGGTGGTGCCGCAGGCTACCTGAAAAGCCAACAGGCGTTGTTTGCCCGGCTCGGCATAGGCCACTTCGATATGGAGCGGGGTATCGCTAGGCATAGCGGCGGCCTGCCTCTTTCACGAAAGCATCCACCAGCGTGCCGCTGATGTGGCTGAACACGGGGCTGATGATTGCGGAAAGCATACGGCTGGAAAATTCGTAGTGCAGCTCGAATTCCACTTTGCAGGCATCGTCGCCCAGGGGCAGGAAGTGCCAAGTTCCGTTCAGGCTTTTAAACGGGCCTTCGAGCAACACCATGCGGATTTCGCGGCCGGGGATGTTGCGGTTGTGTGTGGCAAACGATTGGCGTACGCCCATATAGTCCATAAACAGCCGTGCTTTCAATTCGTTGCCGCTGCGCTCGATGATTTCGGTGCGGCTGTACCACGGCAGAAACTGCGGATAATCCTCCGCTTTGTCCACCAGCTCGAACATCTGCTCGGCAGAATGCGGCACGAGCAGGGATTTCTTCACGGTTTTGAGCGACATACAAACGGCCTTGGCAATGCAAAGTGCGCATTATATAGCGAAACGCCAAACCGCCCTACCGCCAAGCATGCATATGGCGTATAGGGCTGCATATTATCCATTTTAAACAAAATGTTATTTATAGCCTGTCATTCTTGGCTTGAAACTTGCTTGAAGTCTGTCCGATACCGTTCGGCAGCCGCCGACTCGCTTCCTCCATCCCCTTTTCTTCACTCACAAAACACATGGAAAACTCCGCAGAACGTTTGGCTTGGATACAGCTTGCGCTGATGCCGTATATCGGCGCGGAAACGTTTTACGAACTCTGCCGCCACTACGGTTCGGCAGCCGCTGTGTGGGCTGCCGAACAGGAAGTGGCCGATATCCTGCCCAGCCGCCCGGCGCAGGAAGCCTGGCGCAGCCGCCGCCACGAGGCCGAGGCTGCCGCCGAAGCCGCGCTGGCATGGGAGCAGCAGGCAAACTGCCGTTTATTGTTGGCTTGCGACGCAGATTTTCCGCCGCAATTGGGCGAAGGCATCACCGCCCCGCCCTTATTGTTTGCCCGCGGCAACACCGAATGGCTGCACCGGCCTTCGGTGGCCATCGTGGGTAGCCGGCACGCCACGCCGCAGGCGATGCGGATTGCCGGCGAGTTCGGCGAAGCCTTGGCCGCTGCCGGCATCGTAACCGTATCCGGCATGGCCGCCGGCATCGACAGCGCCGCCCACGAAGGCGCGTTGCGCAAGCAGGGCGGCACAGTGGCGGTGTGGGGCACGGGCATCGACCGCGTGTATCCCGTGGCCAACAAAGCGCTGGCGCACCGCATTGCCGAACAAGGCTGCGTGCTCTCCGAATTCCCCTTGGGCACGCGCCCGCTGGCCGGCAACTTCCCGCGCCGCAACCGCCTGATTGCCGCCCTCTCCTCCGCCGTGCTGGTGGTGGAAGCCGCTTTGGAATCCGGTTCGCTGATTACCGCGCGGCTGGCGGCAGACATGGGGCGCGAAGTGTTCGCCGTGCCCGGCTCCATCGACAACCCGCACAGCAAAGGCTGCCACGCGCTGATTAAGCAAGGCGCGAAGCTCACCGAAACGCTGGCCGATATTTTGGAAGAATGTCCGCAGCTGCCGCAAACCGCATCGCCTAACCGCCAAACGGCAGCCCAAGCCAAAAGACTACCTGAAAGTGAGCGCAGCGAGTTTCTGCGTAGCAAAAACGAACGCAGCGAGGTTCTGCAAAACCAAAACGCAGATGGTAAACATCGCCAAACCGAATTGCTCCCAAATGAGCAACCAGCCTTGGCCGATACCGCGCCGGAGCCATCCGAAATGGAAACCTCACTGCTGATGCAAGCCATGGGCTACGACCCGGTACACCCCGACAGCCTGGCCGAAATGCTCAAATTGCCCGCCGCCGATGTGTATGCTGAACTGACTTTATTAGAAATCAACGGCCAAATTGCCCCGCTCTCCGGCGGCCGTTACCAACGTATTGCTCCAAATAGGAAAACCAAATGATTGACGTAATTGCCTTTCTGATAAACAACTTCCAAGACTTCGACACCTGCCCGCCCAGCGAGGCCTTGGGCAGCCTCTTGGAGCAGGTGGGTTTCCAGGATGAGGAAATTCGTGATACGCTATTATTTATGAACGTGCTCCAAGAACGCAGCCGCTCGCTGCACCGCAATTTCCGCGAAGAGCAGGCGATGCGCGTGTATCTGCCCGAAGAACTCGCCGCCTTGCCGCCCGAGGCTTTGGGTTTGCTGCACTTTTTGGTGCAAAACGGCGCGCTTTCTGTGGAACAGCGGGAATTTGTGCTGCTGGCGCTGATGCACCTGGCAGACAGGGCAGACGAACCGCTCACCGGTGCACATGTAAAAGTGCTGTCGCTCTTGGTATTGTGGGCAGACAAATCCGAGCTGCCGATGCTCATCAGCGACGATTTGGTTAATGCCCTGTTGCACGGCCAAGCGGTGATGAATTGAGAAAGGCCGTTGCTCTTTAATATAAAAAGGCTACCTGAAAAATGAAGGTTTTCAGGTAGCCTTTGATTGAATACGGTGCGCTTGCACCAAGATGGATTCAGGTTACCTGAAACCTTGCTTTTATTGGCTAAAGCACAATATTTCTTCAGCCACAGCGTGGCCGGAAACAAAAGTATTTTGCGAGGAAACTATGTCGAAAAACCTGCTGATTGTGGAATCTCCCAACAAAATCAAATCGATTAAAAAATACCTGGGCAGCGATTTTGAAGTATTGGCCTCCTTCGGCCACGTGCGTGATTTGGTGCCGAAAAACGGCGCTGTCGATCCCGAGCACGATTTCGCCATGAAATACGAAGTGCCGGCCAAGAGCAAAAAGCACATCGATGCCATCGTGGCCGCCGCCAAAGAAGCCGACACCCTCTATCTGGCCACCGACCCGGACCGCGAAGGCGAAGCTATTTCCTGGCATATCTACGAAATCCTCAAAACCAAACGCGGCATCAAAAATCTGGACGAGCGCACCCTGCGCGTGGTGTTTCACGAAGTCACCAAAAAAGGCGTGCAGGAAGCCCTCAAGCAGCCGCGCAAGCTCGATATGGGCTTGGTGGACGCGCAACAGGCGCGCCGCGCCTTGGATTACCTGGTCGGCTTCAACCTCTCCCCGCTGCTGTGGAAAAAAATCCGGCGCGGCCTGAGCGCCGGCCGCGTGCAAAGCCCCGCCCTGCGCCTGATTTGCGAGCGCGAAAACGAAATCCGTGCCTTTGAAACGCAGGAATACTGGAGCGTGCACCTCGACAGCCACAAAGGCCGCCAAAAATTTGCCGCCAAGCTCACCCAATGGCAGGGCAGCAAACTGGAGCAGTTCTCCCTGCCCAATGAAGCCGCCCAGGCCGACGTGTTGGCCGCCATGCAGGGCAAACCGGCGCAAGTGCTCGACGTGGTGAAGAAAAAAGCCACCCGCAAGCCCGCCGCGCCCTACACCACTTCCACCATGCAGCAAGACGCCGTGCGTAAGCTCGGTTTCACCACCGACCGCACCATGCGCACCGCCCAGCAGCTGTTTGAAGGCGTGGACGTCGGCCAAGGCTCGGTCGGCCTGATTACCTATATGCGTACCGACAGCGTAACCCTGTCGCAAGACGCGATAACCGAAATCCGCCACTACATCGACAACAAAATCGGCGCCGATTTCCTGCCCAAATCGCCGCGCATGTACCGCACTAAATCCAAAAACGCCCAAGAGGCACACGAAGCCATCCGCCCCACTTCGGTGTACCGCACGCCCGAAAGCGTGAAGCCCTTCCTTTCCGCCGACCAATTCAAGCTCTATCAAATGATTTGGCAGCGCACCATGGCCTGCCAGATGGTGGAAGCCAAATTCGATGCCACCACCGTAGACATCGGCGTGGGCGAAGGAGTGTTCCGCGCCACCGGCCAAGTGCTCGTATTTGCCGGCTTCCTGAGCGTGTATCAGGAAGGCCACGATGAAGACGACGAGGATGAAGACAACAAAAAACTGCCCGAATTGGCCGTGGGCGACGCCCTGCCTGTAGACAAACTCTACGGCGAGCAGCACTTCACCCAGCCGCCGCCCCGCTTCAACGAAGCCACGCTGGTGAAGGCCTTGGAGGAATTCGGCATCGGCCGCCCCTCCACCTACGCCAGCATCATCAAAACCCTGAAGGACCGCGAATACGTCACCATCGACCAGCGCCGCTTCCTGCCCACCGACACCGGCGAAATCGTGAACAAATTCCTCACCGAACACTTCACCCAATACGTGGACTACGATTTCACCGCCAAGCTCGAAGACCAGCTCGACGACATTGCCAGCGGCAAGCGGCAGTGGATTCCCGTGATGGACAAATTCTGGAAAGGCTTCCACAAACAGATCGAGGAAAAAGCCGGCATCGAGCGCGCCAAAATCACCACAGAAGAGCTGGACGAAACCTGCCCCAAATGCGGCCGGCACAAGCTGCAAATCAAATTCGGCAAACGCGGCCGCTTCATCGCCTGCTCCGGCTACCCCGACTGCGACTACACCCGCAACCTCAACGAAACCGCCGAAGAAGCCGCTAAAGCTGCCGAAGAGCCCACCGTCGTAGAAGGGCGCGAATGCCCCAAATGCGGCGGCCAGCTCGTGTATAAAAAAGGCCGTTTCGGCAAATTCATCGGCTGCGCCAACTATCCCAAGTGCAAACACATCGAGCCCTTGGAAAAACCCAAAGACACCGGCGTGGCCTGCCCCAAATGCGGCAAAGGCAGCCTGATTGAGCGCAAATCACGCTACGGCAAGCTGTTCTACAGCTGCAACACCTACCCCGACTGCGACTACGCCACCTGGAACCCGCCCGTGGCCGAAGAATGCCCGAAATGCCACTGGCCGGTGCTCACCATCAAAACCACCAAACGCTGGGGCGTGGAAAAAGTCTGCCCGCAGAAAGAGTGCGGCTGGAAAGAACAAATCGAACCGCCCGCCCCGAAAGGCTGATGTGTGCCGACTGGGAAAACAAAGGCTACCTGAAATTTCAGGTAGCCTTTTTTGCCGATTGGGGCTTATTTAATCTGAGTATACAACTGGATAACCGGCGCTTTTTCGCAAGCTTCTACCAAAACGGGCACGATACGGGTGAAGTGTGCGGAGGCGGAATGCGTGTCCAATACAGCCTGGTTTTGCCACAGCTCGATAAAGCTGACTTGGTTGGGCTGCTGGGTGTTTTGATAGAGGTGGTAAGACAGGCAGCCGTTTTCCTTACGGGTTTCGGCAATCAGCTCATCGCAATGTTGCAGGAACTGATCCAGCTCGGCCGGTTTGACTTCGAATTGGGCAACTACGGTAATCATCATGACTCCTTGGTATTGGTGGATAGGCGGTTGGCAGCATTTGATTGAGGCTACCTGAAAAAGAGTGTAACAGAATTTATGCTTGAAGTACGCCCCATACCGCGCCGGCCTGTTTTCAGGTAGCCTAGACGGGAGAGGGGTTAGCTGAAAAACGTTGGGCTGATTAACCCGGCCTATTTGTTGCATAGGAATATAGTGAATTAACAAAAATCAGGCAAGGCGACGAACCGCAGACAGTACAGATAGTACGGTAAGGCGAGCCAACGCTGTACTGGTTTTTGTTAATTCACTATACATGGCAAGCGGCTGGTAGGAAACTTACCGGTGTGGTGCTTGTACGGTTTTTGAACCAGCCCAAACAAACATGGTGCGTTGGGAGAAGAATGCGGCTGCTTTTATCGGTGCGCGCTTTAATAATATACAGGCTGCTTTCCAAGCCGTTTTGGGTCTTTGGAAAGCAGCCTGTAGTTTTTTAGACGGCCTTGGGGTGCCGGATTTGAAAACCGGGCCTATAGCTGAGGCTGGGGGGTGACGGCTTGGGCTTGCAGTTGAACAGGGCGGTAAGGCCGCCCCGGGCTTTGCGGGTTCTGCGGAGGGAATTTTCAGGTAGCCTTTCCGGTTTGGTGGATTATTTGTTTACTGGTTTGTCTGCCGGTGCGGCAATGGCTTTTTCCGGAGTGTTGCCGGCCGGGGGGAGGGTGGCGTTGCCGGCGTTGCGGTCCATGCGGATATCGCCGGTGTAAACGGCGCCGTCTTCCACTTGCAGGGATTGGGTGCGGATATTGCCGGTTACGCGGGCATTGGGTTTGAGATGGAGTTTTTTCACTTCGATCAAGCCTTCGGTTTTGCCGAATACGATCAGATCGCTGCCGCGGATGTCGCCGTTCACCGCACCTTTGTCGCCGATGATCACGGTACCGCCGGCTTGTACGTTGCCTTGGATTTGGCCGTCGATTTTCACCGATTGCTGGCTGAGGATGTCGCCCTGAATCCGGCATTGTGCGCCGATGATGGTGTCGATGGCGCTGGGGGCGGCGGCGGGCTGGGAACGGTCTTTTTTGTCTTTAAACATGGTATTTCTCCGGAAACTTGATGGGAAGGATGCCGCGCTTTATTTGGCGAGGCTGAGGAAGGTGGCGGGGTCGTGCGGCTCGTTGTTGAGGCGCACTTCGTAGTGCAGGTGCGGGCCGGTGGAGCGGCCGGTGGAGCCGATTTTGCCGATGAGGTCACCCGCTTTAACCGTTTGGCCGGGCTGCACGTCGATGTGCGACAAATGGCCGTATACGGTGCTGTAGCCGTAGCCGTGGCGCACTTTCACCACTTGGCCGTAGCCGTTCATGGTGCCGGCAAACTCCACTGTGCCGTTGGCGGTAACGTACACGGGGTCGCCTACGTTGCCGCGAAAGTCCAGGCCGTGGTGGAACTCGCTGCCTTTGCCGCTAAACGGGTTGTGCCTGGGGCCGAAGCCGGAGGAGAGCCCGCCTTGGGCCGGACGGCCGAGCGGTACGGTGCGGGCGGTTTTGAGCAGGTTTTCAATGGTTTGGCTGAATTCGGGCGTGTCGGCGGGGGGCAGGATGCTGCGCGGGCCACCGGCTTGGCTGATGGGTTTGCCGGGCTCGGAAGCGGCGGGTTTCGGAACGGGCACGTTTGCGCCGCGCTGGCGCAAGTAGTTTTGCAGATCGGCCACGGCTTTTTCGGATTGGGCGAGCTGGTTGAGCTTGGCGTTTACTTCAGCAGAGCGGGCTTCTTTCAAGTCTTCGATTTGCTGATTGAGCGCTTGGGTTTGCTGTTGTTGTTGCGCAAATTGGCTGTAGCTTCGGTAGTGATGCCAACCCAAAGCCAACAGCGCGGCCAACAGCACCCCCGTGGCCAAGGAAAGGCCGATGATGGTGGGTTTGATGGCGCGCAGCCGAGATTCAGCGATAACGAAGGTTTCGGTGCGGTGCTCGTCCAGCACCATCACCGTAACGGTTTTCTTTTGCTTATCCATTGATTTACATAGTAAATGAGTGATTACTCAGGTTTGCATTGTATTACAAAATGCTATCGTTTGGCAAAAACAAA
>ERZ772827.1977-NODE-1977-length-10196-cov-5.199093_pt1 | contig 10196 bp, 9 predicted proteins | sample MGYA00580850_ERZ772827 | MGnify/ENA primary metagenome ERZ772827 (study PRJEB29015, sample SAMEA2737950) | human oral metagenome | biome: human oral; feature: human-associated habitat; material: dental | place: China | collected 2145 ...
TCTCGGCGATGCCGCGGCGGACGATCTCGTGGTCGTCCACGATCATGACGCGGACCTGCTCGGTGCTGGAGGAAATCGGCATGCCGCCGAGACTACCAGCGCCGGGGACTAACGTCTCAGGACTTGTAGCAGCAAACGGCACGCACTCGGGCCCGGGGTCTCACTCAGGGGCGGCGGGCGCGCGGCCGCGTCTGGCAGCGTGGGCAGCTCGTGTGGCTGCGTCCTCCGACGACCTCGGTGCGCAGGGGCGTCGCGCAGCGTCGGCAGGGTCGTCCCGCACGGCCGTAGGCGGCCAGGCTGCGGGCGAAGAAGCCGGGGGCGCCCTCGGCGTCGACGTACAGGGCGTCGAAGCTCGTGCCGCCGACGGCCAGGGCACGGCTCATGACCTGGGCGGTCTGCTCCAGGAGGCGGGCGAGCACACGCGGGCCCAGGGCGTTGCCGGGCCGCAGGCCGTGGACGCGCGCGGCCCACAGGCCCTCGTCCGCGTAGATGTTGCCGACCCCCGACACGAGGGACTGGTCCATGAGGAGGGTCTTGACCGCCCGGGACGAACGTCCCATGCGGACTGCGGCCGCCCGCCGGTCCAGGTGCGGGTCGAGCAGGTCGCGGGCGATGTGGGTGGCGTCCTGGGGCACGAGCGCCCGGTCCCATCCCTGTCCGCCGGGGGCGCCGTCCTCGGTGGGCACGAGGCCCGTCAGGTGCAGGCCGCCGAACATGCGCTGGTCGACGAGGTCGAGGGCCGCGCCTCCCGCCCCGTCGTCGGGCCCGGGGTCGCCGTCGCGGGCCGACAGGTGCAGGCGCACGCGCAGGTGGGTCGGCCGCACGGACAGGTTGCGCACGAGGCTGGGCGCGCGCGTCGCCGTGAGGTCGGCCGGCCTGGGGCCGTCAGCAAGGAGGCGTGGGGGGTCGGTGGTCTCGCCGTCGCCGAGCGCAGAGGTGCCGCGCACGAGGAGCTGGCCGCTCATCCCCAGGTGGGCGCTCAGGGCGGCGCCGTCGTCCAGCGGCAGCCACATGAGCTTGCCGCGGCGCACGGCAGCGGTCAGCACCCGGCCCGTCAGGCCGCGGACGAAGGCCTCTGCCCCGCCGTCCTGACGGCGCAGGGGCCGCGGGTCCAGGACCTCGACGGCGGTGACCGTGCGGCCCACGACGTGGCGCGCCAGGCCCGCGCGCACCGCCTCGACCTCGGGCAGCTCGGGCACTGCTCAGCCCAGGCCCAGGTCGGCGCGCAGCGCCTCGGTGACCCCGGGGATGGTGAGCCCGCCGTCACCGTGGGAGGCGAGGATGGTGGCGTAGGCGACCTCGGCGGCCGCGTGCTCGGCGACCTTCTTCGAGGGGCCGGTGCCCGTGCCCCTGACCTCGTCGGCCACCACCGCGGCGGCGGTGAAGACGCGCTCGTGGTCCGGGCCCTCGCTCGTGACCTCGTAGGAGGGGGCTCCCAGGTGGTGGACGGCGGCCAGCTCCTGCAGGCTCGTCTTCCAGTCCAGACCGGCGCCGCGCGAGGGCGCGGCCTCCAGCAGGCGGGCGACGAGCCTGGTGACGACCTCACGGGTGGCCTCCAGGCCCTGGGTGAGGTAGGTGGCGCCGATAAGCGCCTCGACCGTGTCGGACAGGATCGAGTCCTTGTCCCGCCCGCCCGACAGGGCCTCGCCCTTGCCGAGCCGGATGAACTCCCCCAGGCCCAGGTCCCGGGCGACGGCGGCCAGGGCCGGCTCGGAGACGGTGGCGGCGCGCATCTTGGCGAGCTGGCCCTCGGGCACCTCGGGGTGGTCGTGGTAGAGGCGCTCGGTGACGACGATCTGCAGGACGGCGTCGCCGAGGAACTCCAGGCGCTCGTTGGTGGGCAGCCCACCGTTCTCGTGGGCCCAGGAGCGGTGTGTCAGGGCCAGCTCGAGCAGCTCGGGGGCGATGGCGGGCCCCCACCGGTAGACGAGGGTCTCGACGTCGCTGCGCGCGGGAGGTGCCTGGCGTCGGCGCGAGCCCTTGGCCATCAGACCGGCTCCCCGTCGTCGCCGTCCTGGTCCTCCTCGGCCAGGAGCCCCGCCAGGGCGGACCAGCGCGGGTCGAGGACCTCATGGTGGTGGTCGGCGGGCAGGTCGTCGAGCCGTTCGCCGCAGTCGGCGCACAGGCCGCGGCAGTCCTCGACGCACAGGGGCCGCAGGGGCAGGTCGAGCAGGAGGGCGTCGCGCACGGCGGGCTCGAGGTCCAGGGTCGTGCTCCCCAGCAGGAAGAGGTCGTCGGCCTCCTCGTCGCCCTCGGCGCGCTGGGCGGCGGCGGACTCCGGCAGGTAGTAGAGCTCGTCGAAGCCGACGGTGTGCTCCTCGTCGATGTCGCGCAGGCAGCGCACGCACTCGCCGTGGACGTGCACGTCGGCGCTGCCGCGCACCAGGACGCCGTCGTCGACGCTCGTGAGGGTGGCGTCGACGACGAGGGGTGTGCCGGCGGCGGCGCCGATGACCCCGGTCCCCAGGCCCTCGGGCGCCCGGAGGTCGAGGTGGACGGTCTTGGTGGAACCAACCTGCCTGGGAAGGTCGACGATGTCGATGACGAGCGTGCTCACGAGGGTCTCCTGTCGTTCCAGGACGCTGAGGGTACGTCAGTTCCAGGGCGGGGCGACGGTGGGGTCCACGGACCAGCCGGCGCGTCGGCGTGCCATGCCCTCGGCCAGCGACTCGGCCGAGCGCAAGCGGTGGCGGCTCTCCTCCGCCTCGGCGATGCGTCCGGCCAGGACCTCGCGCCCGGCGCGGACCTGGTCGGTGACCTTGCCCAGCTCGATCTCAAGGGTGGCCAGGGTCCGGTCACAGTAGTCGTCGGCCCCGTTGCGCAGGGAGGAGGCGCGCTCCTCGGCGGCGGCGATGATCGCGTCGGCGCGCTCGTTGGCCAGGCGCACGACCGTCTCGCCCGCGACAAGGCGGTCGGCCTCCTCCTGGGCGCGCATGATGATCCGCTCGGACTCCTCGCGTCCCTTGGCCAGGACGGCCCCGGCGTCGGCGACGATGTCCTCGGCCCGGTGCACCGCGGTGGGCACGGCCTGGCGGGCACGCTCGATGAGGTCGAGGACCTCCTCCCGGTTGACGATCGCGGAGGCGCTCATCGGCATGGACCGGGCGCCTGCGATGAGGGTGTCGAGCTCGTCAAGGATGCGCAGGAGGTCGTCTCCGGCGTCGCGTCCGGTGGTGCTCACGGTGGTCGTCCTTCCGTGTGTGGGGTGCGGTCCTGGGGTCTGGGTGTCCTGGCTCAGCGCGGTACGGGCGGCACGGTGCGCGACAGCGCCTGTGCCAGGGCCCGGGCGACGCAGTGAGGAACGTGGGGCGAGACGTCGCCGCCGTGGGAGGCGATGTCCTTGACGTGGGAGGAGGAGACGTGCGCGTGCGCCGGGTCGGCGACGAGGAACACGGTCTCGGGCGCCCCCAGCTCCCGGTTGAGCAGGGCCATGGGGGCCTCGGCGTCCAGGTCGGTGCCCGAGCGCATGCCCTTAACGATGGCGGTGGCGCCGCGTGCGCGGCAGTAGTCGGCGAGGAGCCCGGGGACGAGCTCGACCTCGACGCCCGCCAGGTGGGCGAGGCTGCGACGGGCGAGCTCGGCGCGCTCCTCGGCGCCCAGCAGGTGGCGTCCCGCCTTTGCCGGGTTGTGGGCGACACCGACGACGACCCGGTCGAAGAGCGTCAGGGCGCGGGTGACGACGTCGACGTGCCCGAGGGTGATCGGGTCGAAGCTGCCGGGATAGACCGCCAGGGTCCGCGCCGGAGCGCGCTCCTGGGGCGGGGTGGTGCTGGTCGTGACGCTCACCCTGTGACGGTAACGGGACTGCGGGGCCGGGCCGCTGGGGCGCGCCGCAGGGCCGGACCGCTTCGCGTCACACGGGCGCGGCGCCCGCACGGCCGTCGCCCACCGCCTGCCATAGGCTCCGCACCATGACGCGGATCGTGGCCGGCAGCGCCGGCGGACGCAGGATCGATGTGCCCCGCTCGGGTACACGCCCCACCTCCGAGCGCGTGCGCGAGGCACTCTTCGCGCGCCTGGAGCACTACGGCGTCGTCCAGGGCGCCCGGGTCCTGGACCTGTGCGCGGGCTCGGGCGCCCTGGGCCTGGAGGCGGCGAGCCGGGGGGCCGCCGACGTCGTCCTCGTGGACTGCTCGCGCTCTGCCACCCGGGTGTGCGAGCGCAACATCCGCTCCCTGGGCCTGGCGGGCGTGCGGACGGTGACCGCGAGGGCCGCGGCCTTCCTGGCGGGTGAGGCGGGCGCGCCGGTGGACCTCGTGCTCATCGACCCGCCCTACGACGTCGACGAGGCGGGTGTGCTCGCCATGCTCGAGCCCCTGGGACGAGAACAGGACCCGTGGCTGGCCCCGGGGGCCGTCGTCGTCGTGGAGCGCTCCTCCCGCTCGCCCGAGCCGCCGTGGCCCACGGGCCTGCGGCGCTTCGGCGACAAGCGCTACGGGGAGACCACCGTCTGGTTCGCGGAGCCGGACACCGAGGAGCGCTGACGGCGGCTCCCGGGCCGACGTCGCGCCGCTCAGGCGCGCTGGAGGTAGGCCCGGGACTCCTCGTCCAGGCGCGCCGCGATGGCCTGGGCCAGACCCGGGTGGCGCTTGAGCGTCGGGTCCTGGGCGATGACGGCCTCCGCCTCGGCGCGGGCCTGCCCGATGAGGCGCGCGTCACGGGTCACCCGCAGCAGGTCGAGGTCGCTGCGCCGCCCGGACTGTGCCGCACCCAGGACGTTGCCCTCGCTGCGCAGCTCCAGGTCCGCCTCGGCCAGCGCGAAGCCGTCACTGATCGCCGCGAAGGCCCTGAGCCGGTGGTAGGCGGGTGAGTCGGCCTCGCACCCGGCCACCGCCACGCACAGCGAGGGCCTGTCTCCGCGCCCGACGCGCCCGCGCAGCTGGTGCAGCTGGGACAGGCCGAAGCGGTCGGCGTCGAGGATGACCATCATCGTCGCCTCGGGCACGTCCACCCCGACCTCGATGACGGTGGTGGACACGAGCACGGGTGTGCGCCCGCTGGCGAAGTCCGCCATCGCCGCCTCCTTGTGCGCCGGGCTCATCCGGCCGGTGAGGGTGGTGACGCCGATCCCCTCCAGCGCGGGCTCGGCGGCCAGGCGCTCGGCCCACTCGGTGACGGCCGCGAGCGCCCGGGCGGCTCCCTCCTCCCCCGGCTCCTCGACGGCCAGGGCCTCGAGCACGTCCTCGGGCCCACGGGAGCGCCGGGCGCCGTCGGCGGCCGGGTCGGTCTGGGCCTCGTCGGTGACGTCGATGCGCGGGCAGACGACGTACACGCGCCCGCCGGCGGCCACCTCCTGGGCGGCGCGGCGCCAGATGCCCCGCACCCAGCTCTCGCGCGCCCACGGCACGAGGTGGGTGGCGACCGGGCTGCGGCCCGCGGGCAGCTCGTCGAGGACGGCGGTCTCCAGGTCACCGAAGACGGTCATGGCGATGGTGCGCGGGATCGGTGTGGCCGTCATGACCAGCAGGTGGGGGGTGCGCGCCTCCTGGCCGCCCGGCCGGGCCTGCGGGTCCGTCACTCCCCCACGCTCACGCAGGGCGTCTCGCTGGGCGACGCCGAAGCGGTGCTGCTCGTCGACGACGACGAGCCCGAGGAAGGGCATCTGGACGCTCTCGCTGAGCAGGGCGTGGGTGCCCACGAGGATCGAGGGCTCCCCGCCGGCGAGGGCGGCCAGGACCTCGCGGCGCTGCGGCGCGGGGGTGGAGCCGGTGAGCAGGCGAACGCGGGTGGCGCGCTCGGCCCCGTCGAGCATGCCGCCGTGGGCCAGGGGCCCCAGCAGGCTCTCGAGCGAGGCCTGGTGCTGGGCGGCGAGGACCTCGGTGGGGGCCAGCAGGGCCGCCTGCCCGCCGCCGCCGACGACCTGGAGCATGGCGCGCAGGGCGACGAGGGTCTTGCCGCTGCCGACGTCTCCTTGCAGCAGGCGCTGCATGGGGACCGTGGAGCTGAGGGCGGCGGCCAGCTCCTCACCGACGCGCTCCTGCCCGGCGGTGAGCCGGTAGGGCAGGGCGGCGTCCAGGTCGGCGCGCAGCGACTGCTCTGTCGGCACCGGCCAGGCGACAGCGGTGCGCGTGGACTCGTGCTCGGCGCGCCTCTGGGCGAGGGCGGCCTGGAGGACGAAGGCCTCCTCGTGGCGCAGCCGCTTGCGGGCGGCGCGCCACTGCGCCTCGGTCTCGGGACGGTGGACCCAGGTCCAGGCGGTGAGGGCGTCGACGAGCCCGTGGGCGCAGCGCACCTCCTCGGGCAGGGGCTCGGGCACGTCCTCGGGCCCGAGCTGGTCCAGGACGGTGCGCACGGCCTTGGCGACCTGCCAGGTGTCCAGGGCGGCCGAGGCCGGGTAGATCGGCAGGGGCTGGGCGAGCAGGGCCTCGCGCTCGGCCTCGTCGAGGTCGTCGAGGACCTGGAAGCGCGGGCTGGCGAGCTGGAGGCGTCCGCGCCGCTGGCCGACCTTGCCCGACAGCAGCACGGTCGTGCCGCTGGCGAGCTGCGTGGCGTGGTGGTTCATGAGGCCGACGGTGCCGAACAGGACGATGTCCATCGTGCTCACGCCGTCGGTGACGGTGGCCTCCATGAGGGCGGCCGGCCTCCCGCCGCGGGTGCGCCGGGAGGCCGAGCGCACCACCCGCGCCTGGACGGTGGCGTGCTCTCCGTCGACGAGGCCGGACAGGTCGGTGAGCTCCCCCCACGTGTCGTAGCGGCGCGGCAGCAGGCGCAGCAGGTCCCCGGCGCTCGTCACGCCCTGGCGCGAGAGGGCGTCGGCGGTCCTCTTGCCCAGCACCTTGTCGATGCTGCGCGAGAGCAGGGGGACGCTGCCGGGCGCAGGGGGCGCGGCAGGCGGGTCCGCTCGGCGGGGTCGCTCGGGGCTCACGGGAGAGCGTCCTTACTCGACGGCCAGCAGGACGTCGGGGTGGGACTGGCCTCCGGCGTGGACGACGACCTCGACGGCCTCGCCGCCGGCCAGGGAGGCGGCCCGCTCGGCGGCGGAGACGGCCAGGGCGCCGACGTCGGGCAGGGCGTCGCGTCCGAGGATGACGGTGAGCAGCTCGTCGTCGGGCCGCAGCAGGGAGACGACGGTGGTGGCGACGGCGTCCGCCTCGGCCGCCTCGCCCTCCAGGGCGAGGGTGCGCATGTCCTCGCTCGCCCGCCCGGCCCACAGGGCCACGTCGGTCAGGCTCGCGCCGGTGGTGCGGGCGGCGACAGCGACGGCGGCGGCCAGGACCCGGGCCTCGTCGTCGGTGTCGGCGACGAGGAGCTGGGTGGTGGCGGCCGCCTGTCCGGTGTGGGCGGTGGTGCCGGTGGGCCCGCTGACGGTTGAGGGCACGGTGCGGGCCGACAGGTGCCGTCCGGCCTCGTGGGCGCGTGCGGCGCAGTCGGCGTCGCAGGGCAGGACGAGGACCTGGGCGAGGCCGAGGTCGCCGACGGCCCGCAGGATGCCCTCACGGTCCGGGTCGAGGACGACGACGGCACCGGTGCGGGCGAGCTGCTCGATGAGCCCGGGGGCGCGGGTGCAGGCGACGACCCCCACCCGGGCGTTGCGGTCGCCGACGCGGGAGCGCGAGCGCTCGAGCGGGCCCGGGTGGGAGGCGGGCCCGCGCCGTCCGCGCCGGGCGGCGAGGCGCTCGAAGGAGATAACGTGCCCGGCGGCCTCCTGGGCGGCGGAGGCGTAGGGCAGCGGGGGCTCCCCGGCCTCGACGGTCTCGCCCAGGGCCAGGGCGGTGGGGTGCAGGTGGTGGATGCAGATCTGGCGGTAGCGCCCGCTGCGGGGCAGGGCGGCACGCGGCGTGTCGGTGTGCACGTGCACCTGGTAGAGGCCCACGCCGAGGGCGTCGGGGGTGCCGACGACGCCGACGCTGTCGCCGACGCGCTCGAGCTGGCGGCGCAGCTCGGCGGCCTGGGCGGCGGTCGCCTCCAGGAGGTACATGACCTCGAACTCGCCGGTGGAGGCGTCGGGGTGCGTCTGCGCCAGGGCGCCGTGCGAGACGCCGGAGAGGGCGAGGTCGGTGAGCATCTGGACGGCGACGGCGGTCAGGGGCCCGTCGGGCTCCGCCCTGTCCTCGGTGCTCACAGTGCCCGCCGTGTTCCCAGTGCTCTCAGTGCCGGTGGCGCCCGCGGGGTCGCGCTGCCCGGCGCCGTGGGCCTGGGAGAACAGGGCGTCGTACAGGGCGGTGAGCATGAGCATGAGGGCGGCGCCCCCGGCGTCGACGGGCCCGTGCCCCGTGCCCGAGGTCTCCACGACGCTCTCCTGGGCGCTGAGCGCCGCGGCGCCCGCGATGTCGACGACGGTGGGAGGGGCGAGGGGACCGGCCTCGTCGAGGGCGGCGCGGGCGGCGCGGGCGGCGTCGTCCGCGACGGTGAGCAGGGTCCCGCTGACGGGCCGGGAGACGGCCTCCCAGGTGGTCGTGGCGACGGCCTCGTAGGCGTGGACGAGCTCGACGGGACGCAGCCCGGCGGGGGTGTCGGCGGCGACGTCGGCCAGGGCGGACAGCGCCTGGGACACGAGCAGGCCGGAGTTGCCGCGGGCGCCGCGCACGGCGCCGTCGGCGAGGGTGCGGGCCGTCTGGGCGGCGTCGGCACCACGGGGCAGGCGCCCGAGGGCCTCGGCGGCCGAGCCCAGGGTGAGCAGGACGTTGGTGCCGGTGTCGGCGTCGGGGACGGGGAAGACGTTGAGGGTGTCGACGAGCTCGCGGGTGAGGGTGGCGGTGCGCACCGTCAGGCCCATCCAGGAGCGCAGCGTGCGCGCGTCGAGCACGGGCGGGGTCGTGCGCGTGGCTGTCACCGTCGTCTCCTCCTGGGGCGGGGCGCGCGCGGGGGCGCGGCCGGTGTCCGGGCCAGGCTACCTGCCCGGGTGCCACGGCCCGGAGCGGGGTGTGCCTCACTCCACGCGACCCCGGCTTGGGGGCGGGGCGAGGCGTCCGATACAGTGTCCGGGTTGCCCGAGGGACCTGTCCCCGGGCGGTGGACCTCAGCGCCGGGCCCTTCGGTCCGAGCGTTCCAGCAATGAAGATTCAGGAGTGAGACCGTGGCTGCTGTGTGCGACGTCTGCGGCAAGGGCCCCATCTTCGGCAAGAGCGTCTCGCACTCCCACGTGCGGACCAACCGCCGGTGGAACCCGAACATCCAGCGCGTGCGTGCCCTCGTGGACGGTGCCCCCAAGCGCCTCAACGTGTGCACGTCCTGCCTCAAGGCCGGCAAGGTCACGCGCAACGTCTGAGCGCGCCTGCCGCCGATCCAGGCTGCTGAAGGCCGTCACCTCCCCGGTGGCGGCCTTCGTCGTGCCCGCGCCCCGCTCGTGGCCCGGGGCTCAGGCCCCTCGCCCCGCTCAGGCCCCGAAGTGGTCCCAGCCGAGGCCGCCCCGCCAGGGGCGAGCGCCGACGAGCACGCCCGGCGCCCCGGACGGCTGCCCTGTCTCCTCGACGGCGCGCACCCGCCCGATGGGGCTCACGCCCTGGGGCAGGACGGTGCCGAGCGCCACGGTGGCGAGCAGACCGTGGTCCTCTCCCCCGGTGAGCACCCAGGTGCGGGCCGCGGCCGCCGGGTCCTGCTCGCCGGCCAGGGCGGCGACGGGCTCCAGGGCGGCACGGGCCGCCGCCATCCGTGACAGTGAGTCCCCGGGCTGCCCGGCGGGCTCGTCCAGGTCGATGAGCACGCCCGAGGCCTGCGCGAGGCGAGCGCAGTCGCGCAGCAGGGAGTCCGACACGTCCATCATCGCGCTGGCCCCGGCCGTGGCGAGCGCGGGGCCGGCGCCCAGGGGAGGCGCGGGGGCCAGGAAGCGCTCAACGCAGCGTCGCGCCTGGGAGCCGACGGGCAGGAGCGTCGGCTCGCACCCGGCACTGAGCAGGGCGTGACCGGCCCGGGAGACGCCCAGGTCCCCGGCGTGGACGAGCAGGTCGCCGGGGCGCGCTCCCCCGCGCAGCACGGGTGCCCGGCCCTCAAGGTCGCCATGGACGGTGACGGCGATGACCAGCTGGTCACCCGAGCTGAGGTCGCCGCCGACGACGCCCGCACCCGCCTCGCGGCAGGCCTCGCCCAGTCCCCGGGCCAGGCCCTGGACCCAGGCGAGGGGCGTCGTGCCCGGCAGGACGAGTGAGACGACCAGGGCCGTGGGCCGCGCCCCCATGCCCATGACGTCGGCGAGGTTCTGGGCGGCGGCGCGCCGCCCCACCTGCTCTGGAGCCGACCAGTCGGTGCGGAAGTGGCGG
>ERZ772827.1978-NODE-1978-length-10191-cov-3.567976_pt1 | contig 10191 bp, 6 predicted proteins | sample MGYA00580850_ERZ772827 | MGnify/ENA primary metagenome ERZ772827 (study PRJEB29015, sample SAMEA2737950) | human oral metagenome | biome: human oral; feature: human-associated habitat; material: dental | place: China | collected 2145 ...
GGTACATCGAGGGTAGAGACTTTGAGCATTGCGTAGTTACTTTCACTTTGCTGAAAGCCGCCTTGTGAAAACTCACTGACTCCCAACCCCATTTCAAAGCGGAAGTTTTTTTCAGGAGAGTAGAGCACTCGCATTTGTATGCGCATTACATCACCTCTCATTTGGAAATCACTGCTCACCATTTCGGCAAGCCCTAAGCCTGCATCAAATTCACAAGACCATTTCGCATACGGAATACTGTCTTTAGCGGTTCCTTTTTCTTGGCTAAAAGCACTAATTGTAGCGCCTAATAGCAGGGATAATAATAACTTTTTCATTTGTGGTTAGGCTTTTAAGGAATAGAACGTTATTTTACATAGTAAACTCTAAAATCTAATACGGTTTCTTGGTTTTCTATAAGCACTTTAGCTGAGATTATATCTTTTCCTTTTTTGAAGATATAATAACCTTTAGAGATTCCGCTGTACACATAGCCTTCGTTTTTCAAGAGGGCTAAAAATTCTTTGGTAGGGTAATATTCACCATCTAAGCCTGCAAAGAAAGCTAAAGAAGCTGTGTTGAAACGGAAAGTGGTTTGGTATAACCCTACAAGTGTATTAGTGCTCTTACCTACGAAATAAGTGCGGCTGAGTACATTGTTTTTGTTTACATTATACGTATAAGCATCGCGTTTTTCATTGGATTGAGGCGAATTAGCAGCATCGTAAATACCTCCGTTAGCTTGCTCATAAGAGGCTATTTCGTCTTTAGTAGCTCCTTTTTTAAGCAGAGCAGGGAGTTGAGCAAAGGTAGTAAAGTTTTTTTGCTGTACAGGATAGTAAGAAAATGCATAGTGGTTTGCTTTGGCATCAGCCATAAATTGTACTAACACTTGTTTTTCGCGATGTACAAAGGCGTCTTTATCGGTGAGGGTCATATCCAAAGTAGTTTTATAGCCTTTGATAGTGATTTTCTCAAAGCCTTCTTGCACGAGGAAGTCCTCAAAGTTCTTTTTCTGAGCCTCAGTAAGAGGGTTTTCTTTGGCAAAGAGTCCTGCTTTTTGCAAGCCACGCAAGTTGACTACGTACTGTATTTCGCTGAAAAGTTTATCGGTTACGGTATATACTAATTGGCTGCCAGAGCCTAAATCTTTTTCACTTTTGAGGGTGCTTTTACGCGTTTTTTCAAAGTTTTTAATATCGTCGATTACTTTGCCAAACTCTACAAAAGGCAAGATATACGATACATTCACTCTTTGGGTTACCGCAATTTCGCCAGCGGTTTTATCGCCTACTAACGCGGTAATTGTAGCTGTTCTATCAGCTCCTGTGGTGTTTTCTTTTACTTGGAAAACAATTTTGTTTTTATTGGGCTGGATAGGAAAAGTAATCCAATCGTGAGACGCTTTAAGCGTATAGTCATTCACATTTTTATCGGTGATGTTGATGGTGTGTTCAGCAGCTTGTGCGCCTACCTCAACGGCTGTTGTTTCGGGGATTACGAACAAGCGCGCTTTTTGATAGACATCTATTTTCGCTTTCACTGAGTTTTGCACCATTAGGTTAATGGTACCGTGGCGGTCGCCACCTTCGTTGGTGAGGACTTCAAATTTTAGTGTTTTATAATCGGTGTCGGGGGAGAGTTTGATCCACGCGGCATCGGTTTGCTCGGTATAAGCACCATCGGCAGTTACGTTCACTGAGTAGTTGCCTTGTTGAGCAGGGACATCTAAAAGTGTAGCTTCGGGGGTAACGGTAGTTGAGTTAGCGTTTTTAGTATCATCGTCTTTTTTAGAGCAAAACGAGAGACTCAAAGCGAGCAGAAGTAGGGTTATTTTTTTCATAGTAAGAATTATTAAACATTGTCAAAGCCTTAAAGGCTTTGACAATGTTAATGTTGTAGTTAGAATTATCTTTTATAAACGAGATAAGGAGAGGTATAAGTAGGATTATTGCGGCTTTGCAAGGTGTACAATGGGTATCCTGAAAGAGTTCGTCCTGTATTTGTTACATAGAATCCTTCAGCAGCTATTTCCATTATTTTTGTTAAGGCATTTGTACCTCTTGCAAGAATAGTTGCATTTTCGGCTTTTGCCCAAATAGTAGGATCTGTTTTTTGTAAGGCACCTGGATTTTTCAAATATAAGCGTTTGTTTTTCAACTCATAATTACATTCAATGTAAAGCCAAGAATTTCTAGTATTTCCATCAAATTTATATGCTAATTGGATTGTACAAGTTCCATCATCCTCAAAGTCCATTCTAAAGATTACAAAATCTTTAACACCATCGATTTTTAAGACATTATCGTAAAAATCTCGTGACATAAGAGTTTTTAGGTTAGAAGGAAGTATTACGAATGAATTTAAAGTTGAAGGGATAACCAAGTAGTCATCGGTAACAAATTCATCAGGAGGAACTAATGAATAGCTCAATTCTACAGTTACGCCATCAACAGTAGCTTTATAGGTAGGAGGCGTGGTGCTATTATCACGTGTAAGCTCGGTAAATCTTTTGCCTTGAATTACGAGGGCGGGTTTGAAAGCTACACCTGTTTTGGTAGCGGCGACTGAGGCTTTTGAGGTGTCGTTCGTATTAGAACGCGGTGCTACCTCTATACTCCCATATTGCATACCAAATTCATAAGGAATAGTGTTGCCATTGGCAGTAACTCTCATATAATAATTAGAGATATTCTCTACTAAGGTATTGAGGTTGCTTGAAAGAGTGTTAATATCTGTCCAATCTTGGGCAGTAGCGGGCTCAAAGTACACAAATTGCTCGGTAGACTTGCGTTGCGTTCTAAATTTGAGTTTATCGCCTTCTTTACCATAGTATAGAAACTGATATTCACCTGCATAACCTGCTCCTCGTTTTCCTTGCATCGCATCGGAAAGTTCGTGGATATAGTTTTTGGTAGTGAAGGTGAGTTTCACCCCTTGTCCTTGTTGCAATTCGTACTTGCTGGTAGTAGGTGAGTTAGTTTCACTACTAAAATCGGATACCATTGTTACTAAACCTTCGGGGGTAAATTTCATCAAGAAATTATAACCACCAAAGGTACCTTCTTTGGTAAAGTAGGTGAATTTCCAGCCTTGAGGGGCGGAAGTAAGAGCACTGCGAAGTTCGCTTTCTTTTTCGTTGAATCGCTCAGCAGGTGTTTTACCGAAGAGGTCATCAGGATCGTTCTTTTGGCAAGCAAAAAGTGCCAAAGCGATGATGGGTAATAAGAGGAGTCTTTTCATTGTAAATGTAGTTTTAAAGGGTTTTAAAAATCAGTTTCTTCAATACGACTGAATTTGCTTTTCCAATTATCTACAGCTTCGTACTTTTCTTTGCTTCCTTTAGGTACAAACAACACTCTTTGAGTACCTGCTATCAGGTTAGGAAAAGTGCCTCTAAACACTTTAGGAGGTTCAACTGCTGCACATTTCACTACTGCTATTTGGCGGCATTGGAAGAAAGCATTCTTTCCTATTTCTTTAGTTTGTGCGGGCAATGCTACTGTTTTGAGTTCGGCACAAGAGGCAAAAGCTTCTTGGCTAACTTTCAACTCTTCATTCTCTACCCCTGTGATGGTAAGGGTTTGTAGAGAAGCATTGAACTGAAAAGCACCTAAGCCAATGTTTTTTACCCCGTTGAGGGTTATTTGTTCTACTTGTTGACAATAGGCAAAAGCTAATTTTCCAAAATTTTCTACTCCATTGGCAGTGATGCTTTTGAACTCACCAAAGCCTTTAAACACGCCTTCGCCTACTGCTTTTACTCCAGAGAGTACCAAATCGGTATCATCGGCGAAGTTATGGCGATCGGAATGGGTGATAGTGCCATTGGCATCTACTGTATAAAGTGTTTTTACAACTACTGGAATTTCAGCTTTTTGTTGGCTTTTGGTATCGACTACTGTGATAGTAGTGGTACCTGTAGCCACGCTGGTAATCTCTAAGGTGTTACTCACTACCTTTACGCTCACTATAGGAGTTGCTACTGTAGCGCTATAGCTGCCAGAACCCGCTGTAATAGTGAGCGTTTGGGTACTGCTTAAAGTAATGAAAGTAAGAGTTTGAGTTGCTACATTGAGATTGTCGTATTGAACAGTAGGAGTGGAAGTGTTTCCTCCTCCCCCACTATTGTTGTTACTATTATTATTGATTTTATTATCATCTTTGCTACAAGCTACAGCAAGAATGGTAACGAGTAAAATAAGTATTTTTTTCATTGCAAGTTCTTTTTTAGTTTAATCTCTTTGAAAATATCCATAAGCTGGGAAATAGATATTAGGCAAACGATGGCTTTGTATTACATACACATCATCGGTATAACGGAATTTATTAGGCACCTTCTTTATATAGAGACCTTCACTTCCTAAGTAGGCTATACTGTTGAGGGCTGTTAAGGCTTTCCTTAAAATAGCTTCATTTTCAGTAGCTTGCCACAAATTTAAATTAGTGCCGTCGATACTTGTTCTATCTTTGATATAAATCCGTTTATCTTTAATTTCGTAGTTATGAACAAAGATGAGTCGAGATTGAAACTGTTGATTAGGAAATTGATAGCGCACTTCTACTTCACATTTGGTACTGCTTTTAAAAGAAATCAGTAGTGAAGGGAACCACTTGCTGCTTTCTATTTTCATCACATTATCTCTAAAACCTTCGGTAGTAAAAGGAGTACTTAGCAAGGTTTCCGACAAGAATAAGAATCGGTTTACAGTTGCAGGTACTGACTGATAATCATTAGAGATATGTTCTTGAGAGGGTCTCAACTCAAAGCGTATTTCGGCAGTTACTCCATCTACTGTAGTGATATAACGTGCTGGAGAAGCGTTGTTATCCCAAGTAATTTGGGTGAATGTTTTGCCTTCAATCACCAAAGGAGGGTCGAAAGTAAAGCCTGCTTGAGTGGGGACAATTGCTGTTTTTAGTGTTTGAGAAGGGTCGGACGAGAGATTTAGCGTTAGGTATCTGTTAGATAGTGATATGCTATAATCTTTGGTTACGCCATCTTTGGTTACTCTAAAAAAGTGTCTAAGGATATCGCCTTCTAAAGCATCTACACTTCCGCTGAGGTCTTGGATAACATTCCAATCTTGGGCAGTAGCGGGCTCAAAATACACAATTTGTTCAGTAGCTTGACGTTGAGTTTTGAATTTGAGTTTGTTACCTTCTTTTCCGAGATAAATAAATTCAAATTCACCTTCTAATCCTTTTCCTTGTTCACCCTGCATAGCATCGGAAAGTTCGTGGATATAGTTTTTAGTGGTGAAAGAAAGCAAAGTACCTTGCCCCCATTTAATTTCGTATTTACTTGTTGTAGGGGAGGCGGTAGCGCTTATATCGGATGCCATATTCACAAAACCTTCGGGGGTGAATTTCATTAGGAAAGTAAACCCTCCAAACTTTTTATTATCGGTGAAATAGGTGAGCTTCCACCCCTGCTGTGGGGTGGTAAGCTGGGTGCGCAATTCATTTTGGCTTTGCTCAAAACGCTCAGAAGGCGTTTTACCATCAAAAAGGTTATCAGGTTCGTTTTTCTGGCAAGCAAAGATTCCTAAAACTGCAATAGTTATATAAATGATTTTTTTCATTAATGAGATTAGCGTTATTGTAATACTGATAGCATTTGTTGTTCTACTTTAGCTTGTAGCTGGTAGATATCGATGTTCCATTCGCTTTTGAAATAAGCTACTACAAAAGCTTCTTTTTTGCGGATAGCCTCTTTTCCTGTGGCACTACTGATGGCGTTTATTTTAGCATCCCAAGCTGTTTTACTCATACTGAGCATTCCAGAGGTCATCTCGGCAAAGTCTTCAATGTCATTCAACATAGAATATGGGGTGATAAAACCAGCGGCATTCGCTTCGGCTTCTCGCACATTATACCAGTTGGCGGTATAACCAGAAGGGGTAATCTTGCCATATTCAGATGAATAAGGTTTCTTCTGGTTGATGATATGGCAATACTCGTGCTGAATGGTATGGAAATATTGGCGAGTAGCGGCGTGTTTGGTCACATCGAGCTGATCGACATTGAAAAGGGTAATTTTCATACCGCTATCGGCAAACCCAAGGGTAATAGTACCACTGGGGTTTACGTTGTACCCCCCGATAAGAGAGATTTGGCGCGGTGCTACTTCTTTTATGAAGTTAGGCCCTGCTACCTCCGAATAGGCATCAATCCATACTTTTTTTACGATTTCGAGCATCGGTTGCACTTTGGCTTCGGTAGGAGGGTAAAAATATTTACCCATTTCAAAATCGGCATCGATATAGTTATAGGTAACTATAATGTTGTACGGTTTCTGGAAATTGTTGTAGATATAGGTATCTAATGGCGTTTTAGCTGTTGTTCTGGGTTTTAATACACTCTCAGAACTAAGGGTTTCTTTATTGTTGCAGGCAGCTAACGACAGCGCTAACACTGCGGCGATATATAACTTTTTCATATCTTACTAATTTGAATGTTTGTTGTTAAGTTATCTTGGGTTTGCAGTAATACCGTTGGAAATAGCATCTTCAGGGATTTGTAACTCACGACGTGGGTCATCTTTAGGGAGTTCCATAGTTTGACCGCCTTTCACGTGTACAACTTTCATCCCGAGGCGTTTGTTGTCTATCCAGCGCAAGCCTTCAAACACAAAAGCAGCTCTTCTCACATCGGCTACAGCTTGTAACCACTCGCGTTGTTGAGTAGAAAGCGTATAGGCAGGATCGAACTCAGTACCTTTGTTTTGATAAATGGTATTCATATTTGCCTCACTCAACACAAAAGAATCTGGGATATTTTGCATTGTTTTCTTTTTTAAGAAAACTACCAAATCAGTAAGGAACTTAGCTTTTTCGCCTTTCATCAAGTAAGCTTCCAAACGGTTGAGGAATACCTCGTCGAAAGAGATGAGCACTGCCATATCGTAAGGATAACCAATTCCTGCCGATACATTGGAGTATTTGAAATACTCTTCGTATTTAGGAAAATTGCGGTAATCGTCGTTCCCATAAATAGGATAAGCCCAAGTAGCGCGGAAAGCGTTTAGCGGATGCTTGTTATTACCTAATACTTCTTCAGATTTTTGTAAGGTCAAGCCATATTTGTTATAGGCAAAGTTTCTTTCATAAAGAGAGGAAGCACCTATAATCAAAGCGTTTGCAGGTTCATCAGCACTAGCATAGAGCAAGCCTTGTTGTGCATAGGTACGTGAACGTTGCCCTTTTACATCGCGTAGTTTGTTTTCTGGATTAGCACCAAGAGCTTCATTGGCGTGTGAAATTACCTTATCCCAATCACCTTTTACCAAGTAGAAGCGTGAAGCAAAAGCGTGAGCCGCTTCTTTGGTAAAGTGGAATTTAGGTTTGCTATACTTGCTATTATCAATAAGAGGTAAACCTTCAGTCAAGTCCTTTTCAATCGCATCGTAATAATCTTTTACTGATATACGACGATAAACTTCAAACACTTTTCTTTCGGCTTTAGTGGCATAAGGCAAGCCTAAATCGGTAGCAGCGGTAGCAGGATTAAAAGGCTTGCACCAAAAAAGTCCTAACATAAAGTGTGCATAAGCACGGGCTACCAAGGCTTCTCCTTTGAGGTAGTTAAGTTCACTACCGCCACCAAGGTTTTCTACAGCTTCTAAGGCGTAGTTAGCATTGGCAACTGCTCCATAAGCGGCATAGAAATAGTGAGGTGGGGTATCCCTAGTGTCATACTCGTTGTTAGTCTCCCAAGAATACATTTGAGTATTAAATATGGAGGACTGAGCGAGATTTACTTTATCGCCTGCATTATCGCTCATTGTTTCGCAAAAATCGGCATATAGTGCATTAGGATAAGCGGTAGCCAAGAGCTCTTGTATTTTTTCGGGTGTATCGAGTTCTGCACGTGCATCGGGTAGTTCGTCCAGAAATTTATTACAAGCGGTAAACGATAAACCTAAAAAGAGGGCTATTATGGGTGTATATATATTCTTTTTCATTGTTTACGTATTTTTTTAGATTCCAAGGTTGATAGTAAAGGTATATTGGGTATTTACAGGGTAAGCTACCCCACCAGTGCGGAAGAACTCAGGGTCTTGACCATTGAGGTTCTTATCGGCATAAATCAAGAACGGATTAGTAGCTTGCAAGCGCAAGGTGAAATTGTTTACGTGTAAAGCGTCTAATACGTCTTTAGGGAAAGTATAAGAGAGCCCAATACTTTTCATACGAACGAACGAACCATCAACTACGCGTTCAGTAGAATAGTTGTAGGCATTGTACACACGACGGAGGGTAGATCTACCTACTTCGTTTACCGTTCTTTTATCGGCAATAGCAGGGATATTGGTTACCCTTTCATCACCTGGGTTGATCCAGCGGTTTCTCATTTCTTTAGGGAAAACGCTAAGGTCGTTGTAATCTACACTATATTGATCGGGTTTGCGTATTTTGTTACCTGCGGCTACTGTAATCAAGCAACTGAGTTCCCAATTTTTGTAACGGAAGGTATTAGAGAGACCTCCTGTGATATTAGGCTCTACGGGTCCTTCTTTTTTGAGGTAACTCAAGATGTTATCCATACTTTGGAAATCTATTTTACTATAATCGGTAGCACCGTTGAGCAAGTTGAATAATGGCAACCCTTTGCTGTTCAATCCTATAAAGTCGTAAGAGTATAAAGTATTACGCGCTCCGCCTACTACGTTTCCTCCTACTTCACGCACTAAGTTGTACACATTAGGGCGATAGGTAAGGCTTGTAATTTCTTGGTTGAAATAGGCAAAGTTGATACCTGTATTCCAGCTGAAATTATCAGTTTTGATATTTTTAGTATCCAAAGCAAGCTCTATACCTTTGGTCACCATTGAGGCGTTGTTTGCTAATTTTACAAGTTGTCCTCCAACACCTGAGGTACGTACATAGTCAATCAAGTCTTTAGAATTCTTTTGGTAAAGGTCTAACGACAAGTTAACGCGGTTTTTAAACAAGCCGAGTTCCATACCTACGTTGGCTTCGTATACTTTTTCCCAAGTGAGTTCAGAGTTTTGAAGTGCTTCTATAAATATAGTGTTTTCTCTATCACTGAGATTGTAACGGTTAGCTACTTCGTTTTTAAAGATCGCCAAAGCGTTGCTGGCAGAACCTAAACCAGCGATAAGCCCATAGCTCAAACGAAAAGCAAGGTTAGAAATCTTAGTATTGTCTTTCAAGAAACTCTCGTTAGAAGCATTCCAACGACCACTCACGTTCCAAGTAGGCAACCAGCGTGAACTGCGGCTTCTACCCAATTGGTTAGAACCTTCGTAATTGGCTGTACCAGCGAACACATAGCGGTTGTCGTAAGTATAAGTTCCTTGCAAGAAGAAGGCTATACCTCGCTCTTTAGTGAATGATTTACCAAAATAAGGAGAGTTATCCTGAATTGTTTTTTGGATCACACGATAATCGGTAAAGGCAGTGCCTCCGCGTTCAAACTGATAACCATAACCGTTGAAGAAAGAGTTATCGCGGTCGGTATGACGATATTCTTGCCCTAAGAATGCTTTTAGGTCGTGTTTTTTGTCAAACAAACGTTTGTACTCCAAGGCATTGCGGAAATAGTAACTTTGCAAGTTATTTTCGGTGAGTCTATAGATACCTCCGTTAGGCAATGCTACTTGAGGAATCATATCGGGATTTTCTGGGTCTTTAAACAAGAAAGGGTTTGCTTTTGCAATCACTGTTGTGCGATTGGCGCGATAAGCTCCTACCACGTTAGAGTTTTCTCTCATAGAGTGTTCGTTTGAACTCTTTACGTGACGTACAGAGCCAAGGAAGTTGTATTTAAGTCCTTTAGCTAATTTAACCTCTAAATCCCCTTGAATTTTATACTCGAGCACGTTCAAATCCATATAGTTGTTAGCGAGCTCGTTGAGGATGTTCATAGGAGCATAGTTGTAGCTGTAGTACTCGTATTTGCCATCATCACCATAAGGGCGCAATGCACGTGAGGTGTTGAGCGCATAACTGAAAGGGTTGATATCAAAATCGCGATCATAACCACCGCTTACAGTGTTGGCAGAACGGTTATAAGTACCAGGAGCTTTTTGGGTACGTATAGACCCTTGAGTGAGTACCCCTATTTTTACGCTGGGCGAAAGGGTATAGGTAGTTTTGAGGTTCCCAGTTACACGGTGCACACGGTCGACGATTGTCCATCCTGGGTCTACAAAGAAACCTACTGATGCATATACAGTTGCATTTT
>ERZ772827.1981-NODE-1981-length-10185-cov-4.219250_pt1 | contig 10185 bp, 8 predicted proteins | sample MGYA00580850_ERZ772827 | MGnify/ENA primary metagenome ERZ772827 (study PRJEB29015, sample SAMEA2737950) | human oral metagenome | biome: human oral; feature: human-associated habitat; material: dental | place: China | collected 2145 ...
CGTTTGGCTTGTACCAAGCAACAGATGCGCCGTCAATGTGCAGGATCTCATCGCCCTCTGAAAAGGCAGCATCGCTTGATGTTTTGATAAAGAAATGATTCCCCTCATCTTTCTTATACAAATAACTGATCTCGAAGGGAAACACTGCATGCGGGCTCATTTCGCGATACAGATCGTTCAGGAAGCCATCCCATTGATCTGCAAGACTCCGCCATATTCCGGTCGAAGTGACGACAAATCCTTCCGGTGTCATCATGCCGACTGTATAATATGATTTTGCAAATGACAGATATCCTTGCTGATCCTTCATCATCGCAAGAAGAGTCCCTCCATGATATGGAATCGTTTCAAACGTAACCAGAGGCCATTGGTCGCCGATACTGTCCCCTATAACGCTGACGATGTGTTCGTTCGTATTCGGAAAGAAGTGAAAGCCCCTCCAATCCGACTTCATTTCTTTGTCTTTCTTGAGTTCCTCCAAATGCCCATAGATTCGACCTTGAACCACCTCAGGCGAAACATCGGGGAGGAATACACGCGGTCTGGAATCCTCCTGTACAGAATCATCTGCATTCTGTGCACGTATATTGCCTTCCCGGAGATACTGCGGCGGATCTGCGGCAGCGAGCTTCTGCATCGCCTCTGCCGTCTTTAGCTTTCCCTTTTTCTCCCATAGAATTTTGTCCCCATCGACAAGCTGGAACGAAAATTCCGCAGCTTTTCCCATTCGCGCAATATCCTCTGCCGATAGACGGTAGCATCCGGAGAACCACTTGCTGTCATGCATATCGGCTTCGGAGCCGACCGGCTCCAGTGCGATCGGCTGACCATCGGCATAGGCACGCGCATGGACCGCATTTGCTTTTTTGAACGAACTCTTTTCTGCGTCAAATCGGATGTAGTACACAGGCGCCGCTCCATCGGGCGCAAATGTTTTCAGCACGGGAAGATCCGGGCCTGCGACAAAGCCGATACTGCCGTCGGGTGCACGATGTGCGAGCACCGCATTCTTATACGGGAACTCTCCGGATGCCTCTGCACAGCTCCCCATAAAAAGAAGTCCGCACAGGAGAATGCCTGCGATTCTGATCCCCATTAAAGTCTCCGCCTTTCTGAATGGAACAGCAAGAATAAATTCTCTCTCATCATACCTGCAGGCGTTCTTAAATACAAGCCCTGCTGTCGGAAAATATCGCCGTGCGCTTCAAAATAAAACGGCAGAGACTCTTTTATGACGGACCTCAATTCCCTCAGCCGCATCATTTGAAAGAAACTCCTTTTCCTGTTATAATCATATCTGATCTTAGGAGAATTATCGATTGCGAAAATAGCGCATTCTCCGTTCAAAGGAGTTATTTTCAGAATGCTGTTACACCGTAAATCCGTCGAACTGCTTGCACCTGCCGGCACATGGGACGCCATGACCGCAGGCATTGCAGCCGGTGCGGATGCCGTCTACCTCGGCGGCAAACATTTCAATATGCGTCTGCACGAAGGCGACTTCAATTTCAATGACGAACTCCTCAAAGAGGCTGTTGATTATGCGCACGCGCGCAATGTCGAACTCTATGTCACGCTTAACAACCTCATCAGCAATGAGGAACTGCCGGCACTGCGGGACTACCTTTCGTATCTCAACGAGATTCGCCCGGATGCAATTCTCGTGCAGGACTTCGCCGTGCTCGAGCTTGTCCACGAGATGGGCATTACCGTCCCCCTGCACACCTCCGTCATGATGAACACGCACAATGAGCACGCCATCGAAAAGCTCAAAGAGTACGGCATCACGCGCATTGTTGTCGGCCGGGAGATGACCCTTTCCGAGCTCGCCCTCTTCCGTGCGCGCACAGGCATCGAGGTCGAGTACTTCATGCACGGCGATATGTGCATCTCCGAGAGCGGGCAGTGCATTCACTCGGGCGTACTCTTCGGACAGAGCGGCAATCGTGGGCGTTGCATGAAGATCTGCCGCTGGCCGTTTGCACTCATCAATGAGAAGACAGGCGCCGTGCTCGACGAGGACAGCCCCGGTCCATACAAGCTTGCTCTGAAGGACATGTGCATGTACCGCTCCATTCCAGAACTGATTCAGGCCGGCGTCTACTCATTCAAGATTGAGGGGCGCATGCGCTCGCCCGAGTTCATCGGGCGTCTTGTCTCCACCTACCGCAGGGCAATCGACGCCTACATCGCAGACCCGAACGGCTATGCGACGGATGAGGACGGCTGGCGCACGCTCTATGACAATCGTGTACGCGACTACACGACAACATTTGCATTCGGACAGCCCACGGCGGTCGACATCGGCATGACGGGCGAGCGTGAACCGCGATTCTTCAGCCAGGCCGTCGAGGAGGCGGGCTTTGCCGACGAGGTTCTGCGCGCGGAGCGTCCGATTGAGAAGGAAAACGCCCCCAGCCGCCATCTGAGTGTGCGCGTCGGCACGGTCGAAGCGGCGCGTGCAGCAATCGATGCCGGTGCCGATACGATCTATGCAGGCGGTGAGGCTTTTCGTCCCAACCGTCCGTGGAAGCGCGCAGATTATGAGGACATCATCCGCTATGCAGCGGGTCGGACACGCATTGTCATCAATACGCCGCGCACGACCATGCGGCGCGCGTGCGGCGAACTGGAGCAGTTCTTTACGGAGTTGGAGAGCCTCGGAGCAGACGGCATCATGGTCGGAAACCTCGGTGCACTGAAGCTTGCCCGTACGTGTACGAAGCTGCCCGTACAGGCCGATCACTCCTTCAACATCTTCAACCATCTCGCCGTGACCTTTCTGCGGGAAAACGGGCTCACAATGGCGGCAGCCTCCTACGAGCTCTCCTTCCAGCAGCTGCGCGAAATCGTCGAGAATGCAGTCCTGCCGATCGAGGCGGTCATCCACGGCTCCTACGAGTCCATGATCTGCGACTACAACTTCCCCGCAATGTCGCTGCCGAATTACAGCGACCTCTCCGCGCCGGAGCTGCTCGATATACACTATGCATTCCGCGACGAGGCCGACGGGGTGCATCCGATCCGCATTGACCAGTACGGGCGCAATCACATCTACTTTGCGAAAGACCTCTGCCTCTACCCCTATCTTGAAAAATTCAACGGACTCGGTTCCTATCGCATTGAGGCACAGGATTATACCGCAGAGCAGACGGCAGAGATCGTCCGCATCTACCGTGCCGCGCTCGACCGCCTTGCAGCCGGCGGAGACGGATATCGGGCGGCGGATTTCGACCGTCTCACAGAGGTATCTCCGCGCCCCTTGGGCATCGGCACCTACCGTTTCCGCCAGAGCCGTAATTCCATCTGAGTCAGAAAGCATAATTTCATGGAAACACCTTCCGCAAACGCACCGTCATACATCGGCGCTGCCACCATCCTGGAGAAAAAGAAGAAATACATCATGCCCTGTCTCGGGCATTTTTACAGCGAGCCGCGCCAGATCGTGCGCGGGGAGATGCAGTATCTCTACGACAGCGAGGGACGGCAGTATCTCGACTGCTTCGCCGGTGTCTCCGTCATCAACTGCGGCCACTGCAATCCGGAGATCAACGCCGCCGTCACAGAGCAGCTGAATACCCTCCAGCATGTCTGCAACATCTACCTCACGGAGAATTTTGTCAACCTCGCGGAACAGCTGGCGCGCATCACGCCCGGGCACCTGCAGAAGAGTTTTTTCTGCTCCACGGGCACAGAGGCGAACGAAGGAGCCGCACTCCTCGCTCAGATTGCGACGGGCAGCAGTGAGTTCATTGCGCTGCGCGGCGGACTGCACGGCAGAACTAAGCTCACAATGAGCCTTACGGGCATCTCCATGTGGCGGACGGACCCGAATCCCGTCGGCGGCATCCACTTCGTCAAGAATCCCTACTGCTACCGCTGCCCGCATCAGCACTCCCCCGAGGAGTGCGGGATTGACTGCACGTATGAGCTTGAGGAGACGATCAAAAGCGCGACTGCGGGACGCCCGGCGGCATTCATCGCCGAAACGATTCAGGGCAACGCCGGCATCATCGTCCCGCCGAAGAACTATTTCAAGCGCGTCAAGGAAATCCTCGACCACTACGGCGTTCTCTTCATCGCGGACGAGGTGCAGACGGGCTTTGCCCGCACGGGCAGGATGTTCGCCATCGAGCATTTCGGCGTTGTGCCCGACATCATGACGATGGCAAAGGCGCTCGGCAACGGCGCACCGATCAGTGCATTCATCGCCACGCCCGAGATTGCCGACACCTACACGAAACCCGGTGCCTCGACACTCGGCGGCAATCCGGTCTCCACGACGGCAGGACTCGAGGTCATCCGTTACATCGAGGAGCATGATCTGATCGGAAATGCTGACCGGCGCGGCGCACAGCTGCGTGCAGGACTGAAGGAGATTCAGCAGCGCCATCCCATCATCGGTGATATCCGAGGCCTCGGCCTCATGGTCGGCGCCGAGTTTGTCCATGCGGACAAGTCTCCCGCCGCCGCCGAGCTTGACATCGTGATCGAAGGACTCAAGAACCGCGACTTCATCGTCGGCAAGAACGGCATCAGCCGCAATGTTATGGCATTCCAGCCGCCTCTTGTTGTCACGGAGGAGAACATCAGCGACGTGCTGAATGCCCTCGAACTCGTCCTCACAGAGAAAGGATTCTAAAAGGTGCACTATGGCAAAACGATTCTATGATCTCACCGTCGCGGGATGCACGCGCAGGCTCACAATCCTCAACCTCAACGAGAACCTCGCGATTGCCGGCTTCATCATGCTCGGCGATGTCGAACTCTGCGAAAACTGCGCGCGGGCACTCGCAAAAAAAATCCCTGCGGATACGGAGATCATCATGACTGCCGAAACCAAGGGCATTCCCCTTGCCGCCGAGCTTTCACGCCAGCTCGGCATCCCCTACTATGTTACTGCACGCAAATCCGTCAAGGCATATATGGAGGACCCCATCTGGGTCGAGGACGAGTCCATCACAACCATGGGCAAACAGCGCCTCTATCTCATGAACAGCGACATTGAGCGCATTGAGGGCCACAAGGTCCTGCTCCTCGACGATGTCATCAGCACGGGCGGCTCCATGACCGCACTCGCCCATCTCGCGCAGAAGGCAGGTGCCCACGTCATCGGACAGGCTGCCGTCCTCGCTGAAGGCGACGCCGCAAAGCGGACGGACATCATTTTCCTCGAGGCCCTTCCGCTCTTTGAAGCAGAGTAAATTATTCGTCTTTCCTAGAGAGGCAGGCTTCCTTGCATCAGTATCTCTTCTACATCGGGGACTTCCCCATCCGCTCCTATGGTATTGTCATCTCTCTCTCCATCCTGCTCGCGACAGGCGTCGGATATTTCCTCGCAAAGGCGGACGGACGCGGCTATGAGAAATACATCCCCGACCTCGGCATCTACTGCGGCATCGCAGGACTCCTCGGTGCGCGTCTCTGGGATGTGTTCTTCTTTGACTGGGACTACTACCAGCACCATCTGACCGAGATTCTGAACGTCTGGCAGGGCGGCATGGCGATCCAGGGCGGTGTTTTCCTCGGCGTACTGGTCGGCATTCTGTACAGCAGAAAGCACAAGCTCGACACCGTTCACTTCCTCGACATTGCCGCGCCCGCCATTGTCCTCGGACAGGCGCTCGGCCGCTGCGCGAACCTTCTCAACGGCGATGCATTCGGTGCACCGACCGGCAGCAGCTTCGGCATTCTCTATCCGGAAAGCACCCTCGCCCACCACACCTACGGTGCACAGCCGCTCTGGCCAGCGGAGGTCTGGGAGGGGCAGCTGGATATTGTCATCTTCGCTCTCCTCCTCATCTTCCGTGCGCGCGGGCATGCGCGCGGTCAATGCTTCGCTCTCTACGTCATGCTGTACAGCCTCGTGCGCTTTGCCCTCGAGTATCTGCGCGGCGACTACACAGAGAAATATCTTGGTCTCTTTACAAGTGCCCAGATGACCAGCCTTGGCTTTGGCCTTGCTGCACTCGCCGTCTTCCTCTGGCTCGGACTGCGGGCCGTTCCTGCGCCCGTGAAGGACAACATGCCTCTGCAGGGAGACGATCGGCGCAAAAAGGGAAGACGCGGAAAATAACAGCTCAAACTATCGCCCCCAAGGACACAGTGCAAATGATCATTGAGATAACTGAATCAATCGCGGAAAATCTGACGCAAACAGAAAAATCGATTGTCAAATATATCAATCAAAATGAGACAAAGCTCTCCCGCATGTCGATCGTTGACATTGCCTTTGAAACCTTCAGCTCACCGTCCACCGTTTCCCGTGCCATCCGCAAATGCGGAATCAACGGATTCAATGAGCTGCGTTACAAACTGATGCGCCCGAACACGGATCGGGCGATTGTCAGCATCAACGAGATCATGAACAAATCCCTGATCGAAGCGGAGGTGCTGCTTGAGCGCATCTCCCTCCAGAATCTGCTCGAGATTGTCCGGCGCATCGAGCTGGCAAAGGATTCTCGTGTATACGTTTTGGCGAGAGGGCTGACTTCATACGTAGCAAAAGAATTTAGTCTGAAGCTCCAGCTGCTCGACTACGATGTGATGGAGACAGATGATCCGAACATCATGAAGAGCATTACAAAACACCTGTCCCCCACAGCGCTTGTCATCATCTTCTCCCTCAAGGGAAAAACAGAAGAGCTCGTCGAATCCGCACGCAATGCATACTCTCTGGGCGCAGATGTCATTACCTGCTGCTGTGCGGAGGACAGCCCGCTCCTGCCATACTCTGCAAAATCCCTGATTGGGTTCAAGCACAAGCACGTATCAATCCGGGAGTATGAGGTCACCAGCCGCGTTGCTCTCAGCATCATGGCACGAATGATTGTCGATTACCTCGTACAGCAAAACGAAAATAAAACCGCATACGATCACTGACATCTTCTGATGAAAATCCATTTTCCGAAAACGAAAAGATTTTCATCAGATTTTCTTTTACTATGATATATATCCCGAATCAGCGGAATATATAGAAAGGTGGAGGAGACAGATGAAAAAGCTATTGGGCGTCACAGGTTGTCCAACAGGCATTGCACATACCTTCATGGCAGCCGAAGCTCTGCGTCGTGCAGCAGAGGCGGCAGGCGCAGAAATAAAGGTAGAGACAAACGGTGCCATCGGCGTTGAGAATGCCCTGACAGCAGCAGAGATCGCCGAAGCAGACTGCATTATCATAGCCTGCGACAAAAAGGTAGAGATGGACCGCTTCCGCGGCAAGCCTGTGCTGGAGGTTTCCGTCGGACAGGGTATTCAGCACGCAGCAAAACTCGTGGAAGAGGCCATGTCCGGGAAAGTCCCCGTATATGGGGGGACGGCGCCGGCAGATGCAGCCGATGAAATGTTCCGCCTCGAGGGGAAATCAGGCGCTGCGCATGAGATATATAAGCATCTCATGAACGGCGTATCGCACATGATTCCATTTGTTGTTGCGGGCGGCGTACTGATTGCAGTCTCATTCCTCTGGGGCATTTACTCCTTTGATCCGAACTCGGATCAGTACAACCCCACCGCGGCACTTTTAAAACAAATCGGCGGCTACGCAATGGGTCTGATGGTCCCCGTCCTCGCGGCCTATATCGCCGAATCCATCGCCAACCGCCCAGGTTTTGTTGCGGGTGTCATTGCAGCAGGAACAGGCTCCGGATTCATCGGCGGTATTCTCGGAGGCTTCCTTGCGGGCTACCTCTGCAAATACCTCGTACATTCCCTATCTGGTCTGTCCAAGGAATTTGAAGGTCTGAAATCCATCTTTCTCATACCGCTTGTCAGTGTCGCTGTGATCGGTGTGATCATGTGCCTCACAGCTGAACCTATCGCATCGATCAATGCGTCCATGATGGATTTCCTCTCAAATCTGCAAAATTCAAATCCCATAATCCTCGGCATCGTCATCGGCTGCATGTCCGCGTTCGATATGGGCGGCCCTGTCAACAAAGCTGCCTATGTGACAGGGACGCTACTCCTCGGGCAGGGCAACTACTACTTTATGGCCGGCGTTTCGGCCGCCTGCATCACCCCGCCTATTCTCATTGCACTTGCTACAACAATTTTCCGCAATAAATTCACGAAAAACGAACGTGCCGCCGGTCTCGTCAACTATATTCTCGGCTGCACGCACATCACAGAGGGAGCGATCCCCTTTGCAGCAAAATCACCGCTGACTGTTCTCCCGATTCTCATGCTCGGCTCGTCCATCTCGGCAGTGCTGACGTATATGATGAAGATTCAGGTCCCTGCTCCGCACGGCGGCTTCCTGATCCTCGCACTCGTAGATCAGCCGGTTGCATGGGTACTCTGCATTCTTGCCGGCTCTCTGGTCGGTGCCGTGATCTACGGTCTCACAAGAAAAAAACCAGAACAGGAGTAAGCATGATTTGCTCTAACATTCAAGAGATGGAAGGAGCGAGCTCATGATCTATACATTGACGACAAACCCGGCCATCGATATGAATATCTGCACGAACGGCCTGGAAGCGCGAAAGGTGAACCGCACCTTCGATGCAGTCTATACGCCCAATGGCAAAGGCCTCAATGTCAGTTTTATTCTGCACCACTTCGGCATAGAATCAAAGATCATGGGATTCTTCGGCGGGTTTTCCGGAAACTATATTGTGGAGGAGTCCCGCAGACGGGGTTTTGAGGTGATCCCCGTCGCAATCGATGACATCACACGCATCAATATTTTTCTGAACGACGGTACAACGGAGTATAAGCTCGTAAACGACGGTGCCCTCGTACCGCGGGAAAAGCAGCAAGAAATGTTGGAGCGCATTCGAAATGCGGCCGATATGACACACCTCTCCATCAGCGGAAGTCTGCCACAGGGGATCGAGCCGTCCTACTACGATGAGATTCTTGCCATCTGCAGCGAACGGAATGTCCGCATCATACTGGACATCAGCTCCACTAAGCTGCGCGATCTCCTGCACTGGAATCCGCTTCTGATCAAACCAAATGACGAAGAGCTGGAACAGATTTTTGGCATTCGCATCAAAAAGGAAAGCGACATAAGAAAGGCCTTTGACTTCCTTCATGCCGAAGGCGCACAAAACGTCCTGCTCACACTTGGAGAACGCGGCGCATATTTCTCAAGCGGCAGTGCAGTCTATTTTGCCTCGGCACGCCCCATTCAACTGCTCAGCTCTGCCTGTGCAGGGGACGCGGCACTCGCTGCATTTCTGAGCATATGGCTGGGCCATCCTGATCATATCGAAGACGCGCTGAAAACTATGGCAGCTGTCGGTGCAAATGTCGCAGAAAGCAATGCGCTCGGAACGCTGTCGAGGGTGGACGAATACAAAAACGATATCCAGGTAAGGAGGATAATATAAATGGCACTTGTAACAAGCAAGGAGCTCCTGCTCGATGCGCAGAAAGGCGGCTATGCTGTCGGCGCATTCAACGTAGAGAACATGGAGATGGTCATGGCCGTTCTCGCCGCTGCAGAGGAAACTTCCTCCCCTGTCATCATGCAGACAACACCCGGCACCATTCGTTTTGCGGGGCTGGATTACTATTTTGCAAATGTACGGGCGGCGGCCGAACGGACAAAAATTCCCGTCGTAATGCATTTAGATCACGGCGACAGCCTCAGTATGGCAATGCAGGCCTATCGCACCGGCTACACCTCCATCATGATCGACGGGTCAAAGCTCCCCTTTGAGGACAACATTGCGCTCACCAAAACGGTAACGGATGCCTGCCACCCCGGAAATATCCCGGTAGAGGGTGAACTTGGCAAGGTTGGCGGAAAAGAGGATGATCTCGAAAATGAGGATGGCAGTCCCTATACAGATCCTGATGAAGCCGCTGTGTTCGTCGCGCGTACAAACGTGGATTTTCTCGCCGTCGGCATCGGCACCTCACACGGCGTCTACAAGGGAACGCCCTGCGTTAATGTGGATTGTCTGAGCGCAATCCGCTCCGTTGTCGACATTCCCCTCGTCATGCATGGAACCTCCGGCGTACCGGATGAACAGGTGCGCGACTGTGTCAGCCGCGGCATCTGCAAGGTCAACTATGCGACGGATCTGCGCATCGCCTTCACGCATGGCATCAAGGCATATATGCAGGAACACCCGGAAGTTTTCGATCCGAAGAAATATGCCGCACAGGGCATGAAAGAAGTACAAAAGTATGTCATGCAGAAAATGGAAGTGATCGGCAGTACAGGAAAAGCAT
>ERZ772827.1984-NODE-1984-length-10178-cov-3.340808_pt1 | contig 10178 bp, 5 predicted proteins | sample MGYA00580850_ERZ772827 | MGnify/ENA primary metagenome ERZ772827 (study PRJEB29015, sample SAMEA2737950) | human oral metagenome | biome: human oral; feature: human-associated habitat; material: dental | place: China | collected 2145 ...
TATTATAGCGGCAGTTTTTGCAGTTTCATTGATTATTTACATCTTTTTCAGAAGTGGTAATCTCATCCCGAAACTATTAGGCGTAGCTGGAATGACTACGGTATCTAAAATCATAGGCTTCCTCGTACTGGCAATAGGACTGCAATATATCACAGATTCCCTCCTTATTATCTTTAAAATTTAATCCCTTGTATAAGTTTAGAAATAAATTTTGCGGTTTATAAAAAAACATATATATTTGCAGCCTAAAATTCAAGGAATATTACATACACTTTATAAATTGAAGTAATGAAAAGAACATTTCAACCATCAGAAAGAAAGAAGAGAAACAAACACGGTTTCAGAGAGAGAATGTCTACTCCAAATGGTAGAAGAGTATTAGCAGCAAGAAGAGCTAAGGGAAGAAAGAGATTGACAGTAAGTGTGTCAAGAGCTAAAAGATAATTCCTCATCAAATTATCTTATATAAAATATGCTTGGAGATTTATTTTCAAGCATTTTTTATTGTTAAAAATTGTTATTTATTTTGTCTGAGAAATCTTTTTCTCTACTTTTGAACACCTTATTCAGAATAGATCTTTCATTAAAAACATATTAAGATGCCTCATAGAAACGAGACGGGAGAGTTGGTTATCAGACTTTCAAATGCTAAAATCGCTCAGAAGAATTTCACTGTATTAAATAATGTAGACTTAGAAGTAAAAAGAGGGAAGTTCTGCTATCTTATTGGCAAAACAGGTGCTGGAAAGAGCTCATTATTAAAGACCTTATACGGGCACATTCCTTTGGTAGGAGGGGTAGGCAGCGTAGTGGGCTTTGACCTTTCCACCCTCAAAACTTCAAATATTCCTAATCTCCGAAGGAAATTGGGCATTGTCTTTCAAGATTTTCAGCTATTACCCGATAGAAGTGTGGAGAAGAACCTGAGGTTCGTCTTAGAAGCAACGGGCTGGAAGGAAAAAACAAAAATCGAAGACCGTATAAACGAGGTACTCTCCAGTGTGGGAATGAAAAACAAAAAGCACAAGATGCCCCACGAACTCTCTGGAGGCGAGCAGCAAAGGGTAGCCATAGCACGCGCACTGCTCAACCATCCAGAGCTCATCCTTGCCGATGAGCCAACGGGGAATTTAGACCCAGAAACCTCCAACGAGATTATGAGCCTGCTGAAAAGAGTGGCGCTGGAAAACAATGCCGCCGTAGTAATGGCAACGCACGACTACCATATGATACAAAACTTCCCTGGTGAGGCGATCCGCTGTGAGGACGGAAAGGTAAGCGTATTAGACACAGCCGAACTTTTCGAGTAAAAAAAGTAAAGATTATTCTATTTTAAATTTTATAATAAAGGGGGACATTGTCCCCTTTATTCTTGGATAACTAATCCCCTCCCCCACCCTTTTTTACAAAATAAAACCATTTCATCAGTATCAAAATATTAAAAAAGATAAATAAGCCTCTGAAGCCTTGAGTTTCATTAAATATTTGGTCTTTTTTCTCTATTTTTGCGGGCAATAAATGAAAAGGGAAATGACTTACCTCATCACAGGAGCGAGTGGTTTTATTGGTTCACACTTGGCAGAAAAATTATTAAAAAGCGGACATTCTGTCATTAATATTGATAATTTTGATGACTTCTACCCCTATTCCATCAAAGTTAGAAATACATTAGAATCGGTTGGTAAGACTGACGATTTTGAATTTTCAGCCAAAGAAAAGGATATAGAAAGGCTTATTTCTGAGACACAATCTGAGAGATATACGCTCTATTATCAAGACATTAGAGAGATTGATGGACTGAGAAAAATCTTTACCGAGAACAGAATTGATTGCGTGATACACTTGGCAGCACTGGCGGGAGTGCGACCATCAATAGACCGACCATTAGACTACGCAGATGTGAATATCAAAGGGACGATGAACCTCTGGGAAATTTGTAAAGACTTTGGGATAAAGAAGTTTATTTGTGCATCATCTTCAAGCGTATACGGCAATAATGAGAAGATTCCGTTTGCTGAAACCGACAGCGTGGATAGACCGATATCTCCCTACGCAGCTACAAAAAAATGCACCGAAATACTGGGGCATACCTACCACCACCTATACAATATTGATATGATACAGCTGAGGTTCTTCACCGTGTATGGTCCGCGCCAGAGACCCGACCTTGCTATCCATAAATTTACGAGGCTTATCTCTGAAAACAAGGAAGTTCCATTCTACGGAGACGGCAGTACGGCGAGGGATTATACCTTTGTGGATGACATCATTAGCGGTATACAGCAAGCTATTCTCTACCTTGAAAATCATAGCAATGTCTATGAAATCATCAACCTTGGCGAGAGTGAAGTCATCAGCCTCAATGAGATGCTCACAACTATTGAAACCGAGCTTCATAAAAAAGCCCATAGGAAAAATCTGCCAATGCAACCCGGTGATGTAAATAAAACCAATGCAGATATAACGAAAGCAAAAGAATTAATCAGCTATAAGCCAACGACAAAATTCTCCGATGGCATAAAAAAATTTGTGGAATGGTTTTTGAGAAACGCCGAAACTCAAAAATGAAAAATAAAAACTTTGATAAGTCATCATTTTTTTTAACTTTTGCAAAAAATTTAAATAAAAAATAAAAACATATGTACTGGACATTAGAATTAGCCTCATACCTGAGCGATGCACCTTGGCCTATGACCAAAGCAGAGCTGATAGACTACGCCATAAGAACAGGAGCCCCAATGGAAGTAGTAGAAAACCTGCAAGCAATTGAAGACGAAGGGGAAGTATATGAATCCATAGAAGAAGTATGGAGCGATTATCCTACCGATGAAGATTTCCTCTGGAACGAAGACGAATATTAAACAAAAGCAGTAAGCAGAGCACAGATAGCTTACTGCTTATTGTCTATATACCACATAAATTTAACCTATATTATGAGTTTTTTAAACAGTATTCTTAAAAGTTTTTTAGGTGATAAAAACGCTAATGACTTAAAAGAAGTAAGAAAAGTAGTTGCAAAAATTAAGGCTGTAGAACCACAAATTCAGCAGCTTTCCGATGAAGGATTAAGAGAAAAAACAGCAGAATTTAAAGAAAAAATAAAGGCTTCCTCCGCAAATGTTACCTCACAGATAGAAAAGATTAAAGAGGAAATAGCCAATACTTCCAATATAGATGAGAAAGAAGCGCTCTTCAACAAAATTGAAACTCTGAAAAAAGAGGCTTACGATTTAGAAGAAAAAGTCCTTACACAAATACTTCCTGAGGCATTTTCCCTCGTAAAAGAAACCGCAAGAAGATGGGCACAAAATGGGGAAATTCGCGTAAAAGCTACTGATAGAGATAGAGAACTTGCCGCAACAAAGGATTTCGTGTCCATAGAAGGAGATGAAGCCGTATGGCACAACCACTGGGATGCAGCAGGTACACAAGTAGAATGGGATATGGTACATTACGATGTTCAGTTCATCGGTGGGGTTGTTCTTCACTCGGGCAAGATTGCAGAGATGGCAACAGGTGAAGGTAAAACCTTGGTAGGAACACTTCCTATCTACCTCAATGCACTGCCAGGAAGAGGGGTACATGTGGTAACCGTAAACGACTATCTTGCGAAAAGGGACTCCGCTTGGATGGGACCGCTCTATCAGTTCCACGGACTTACGATTGACTGTATAGACAACCACCAACCGAACTCCGATGCTCGTAGAAAGGCATACAACTCAGATATTACCTACGGAACGAATAATGAATTCGGATTTGATTACCTCCGCGATAATATGGTAAACTCCCCAGAAGAGCTCGTTCAGAGAGACCTCAACTTTGCGATTGTAGATGAGGTGGATTCCGTTCTCATCGATGATGCCAGAACGCCACTTATTATCTCTGGACCCGTTCCACAAGGCGACAGGCAGGAGTTTGATGTACTAAAACCCTCTGTTGATAGAATCGTAGAGGTTCAGAAGAAAACCGTTTCAAGCATCTTTAATGAAGCAAAGAAACTCATCGCAGCAGGAAATACAAAAGACGGAGGCTTCAAACTGCTACAGGCGTATAGAGGACTTCCAAAGAACCGACAGCTCATTAAATTCCTTTCAGAAAGCGGTAACCGCGCATTGCTTCAAAAGGTAGAAGCTCAGTATATGCAGGATAATAACCGCGATATGCCTATCGTGGATCAAGACCTCTACTTCGTTATTGATGAAAAGAACAATCAAGTAGACCTTACCGATAAGGGTATCGAGTATATGTCTCAGGGGAATTCAGATGCCAACTTCTTCGTGCTTCAAGACATAGGAACTGAAATCGCAGAACTCGAAGCTAAAAACCTTGATAAAGAGCAGGAGTTTGCAGAGAAAGAAAGACTCTTTGCAGATTTTGCAGAAAAATCCGAGAGAATTCATACGCTTAACCAACTGCTAAAAGCCTATACCCTATTTGAAAAAGATGATGAATATGTGGTAATTGACGGTGAAGTGAAGATTGTAGATGAGCAAACAGGGCGTATTATGGAAGGGCGCCGCTATTCCGATGGCTTACACCAAGCGATTGAAGCAAAAGAGAATGTAAAAATCGAAGCGGCTACACAGACTTTTGCTACCATTACCCTGCAAAACTACTTCCGTATGTATAACAAACTGGCAGGGATGACAGGTACTGCTGAAACAGAAGCTGGCGAATTCTGGCAAATCTATAAGCTCGATGTAGTGGTTATCCCTACCAATAGACCTATCCTCCGCCACGATAGACACGACCTCGTCTATAAGACCAACCGTGAGAAATACAATGCCGTAATTGAAGAAATCGAGAGACTCACCGCAGAAGGAAGACCCGTACTTGTAGGGACTACATCGGTGGAGATATCACAGCTACTCTCCCGTGCATTGAGCCTTAGAAAAATTCCACACCAGGTTCTCAACGCAAAACTCCATAAGAAAGAGGCAGAAATCGTAGCCGAAGCAGGTAGAGCAGGCGTAGTAACTATTGCTACCAATATGGCAGGGCGTGGTACCGACATTAAACTCACCAAAGAAGTAAAAGAAGCAGGAGGGCTTGCCATCATCGGAACAGAGAGACACGATTCCCGAAGGGTCGACAGGCAGCTTAGAGGGCGTTCTGGTCGTCAAGGAGATCCAGGAAGTTCGCAGTTCTATGTATCGCTTGAAGACAACCTGATGCGCCTCTTTGGCTCAGAGCGAATTGCCAAAATGATGGACAGGCTCGGGCATAAGGAGGGAGAAGTTATACAGCACTCTATGATTACCCGCTCCATAGAAAGGGCTCAGAAGAAAGTAGAGGAGAATAACTTCGGTATCCGTAAAAGGCTCCTTGAATACGATGATGTAATGAACAAACAGAGAGATGTCATCTACAAAAGAAGAAAGAATGCACTCTTTGGCGACCATCTGAAATACGATATTGCCAATATGATTTTTGATGTAGCCTACTCCATCGTGAATAGAGGAAAGGTAGATGGCGACTTCAAGGACTTTGAGTACGAAATCATCAAGTACTTCACAATGGGCTCCCCTGTAAGCGAGGAAGATTTCAAGAATAAATCCGTAAAAGAGCTCACCGATATTGTCTTTAATGCAGCTCAGGAGGATTACAACAATAAACTCAACCTGATGAAGGAAAAAGCCTTCCCAATCATTGAAAATGTATTCAAAAATCAAGGGAATATGTTTAAGATGATTCAAGTGCCATTTACCGATGGGCATAAGACAATGACCATCGTTACCAACCTTGAAAAGGCATACGAAAGCCATTGCGAAAGCCTCATCAGCGACTATGAGAAGAACATTACCCTCGCCATTATAGATGAAAACTGGAAACAGCACCTCCGCGAGATGGACGACCTAAGGCGCTCCTCACAAGGTGCCGTATATGAGCAGAAAGACCCGCTCATCATCTACAAGCAGGAGTCCTTCCACCTGTTCAGCGAAATGATAGACAAAATGAATAAAGAAATCGTTTCCTTCCTATACAGAGGAGAAATCCCATCATAACACCGTAGCCGGTGAAGCGCTTAGCCCTCAACAATTGAGGGCTTTTTTTTAGCTCTCCCCACCTTGCAGGTGACCCAGCCGTAGCACGGCAGGCACTTATTACAAACTAACCACGCTCCGCCTACTGCTTACTGCCTAAAGCCAATTGCTTACCGCTAATAGCTAGAAACCAAAAGCCAGTAGCCAGCTACTGCCTAAAGCCAGAAATAAGATTTGATTCTTTCATTTGATAAAAAATAATAAGCAGTCTATCACGGGAAGGATAGACACTCTATTACGGGAAGGATAGACACTCTATTACGGGAAGGATAGACACTCTATTACGGGAAGGATAGACACCCTCACACGGGAATGTGGCAATACCTCACATTCTCGTGTGAGGTATTGTCACATTAGATATTTGCTTAACTCATTATTTAAAAACATCTGTATGGAGGCTCTATTCCTCCCTTAGCACAAATTAAGCGTATATAGGGGTGAGGATGTAAGCCTGCCCATAATTGACAGTTAGCTAATAGCCAAAAGCCAGTAGCTAGAAGCTATTTAATTTCTTGACATCACCAGCAAAATTTCCTGACATTAGAATGGCTGAGGTTCTAATAAAACAGCACTGGGCGCCCCTGCGAGGCGCCCAGTGCCTATATATCTATCAGCTATTGGCTAATAGCTAACAGCCAGAAGCTATTTGCCAGTTGCTATTCGCCTTTCATCAGTGCATCTATATCTTTTTCTTTGTGTCCGAAGAAGCGCTCTTCCAGCCCTACGAGAATCATATACACTACAGGTACAATGATAAGGGTGAGAAAGAGGGAGGAGAGCAGCCCCCCGATGATAACGATAGCCAAGCCATTGTTCATAGACGAAGCCTCACCGTTTGCCATTGCAATAGGGAGCATACCTATGACCATTGCAATGGTCGTCATCAGGATAGGGCGGAGACGGGCGTGGTTTGCCTGTACAAGGGCATCAAAGGTAGTTTCTCCCTCAGCTTTCCTTTGGTTAGCAAAATCTACGAGGAGAATTGCGTTTTTAGCCACGAGACCGATGAGCATAATAATCCCCAGAATGGTAAAGATATTCAGGGATTGATTGGTGAGTGCCAAGCCCCAGATTGCCCCGATGAAGGAAAGCGGAATGGAAAACATCACGACAAACGGGCGAATGAAGTCATTGTAGAGAATCACCATCACCATATACACGAGCATTAATGCAGCGAGCATTGCTACCCCGAGCGTACCGAAGCCTTCGGACTGGTTTTCTTTGTTGCCCCCCCATTTCCATTCTACACCAGCAGGTCGCTGGGTGTTATTGAGCAATCCTTCCCATTCGTCTGCCACTTCACCAGCGGTTCTACCTACTACCTGAGCATTTACGGTTACGGACGGTGAGCGGTCGTACCTCTCTAATGAAGAAAGCCCTGTGGAATTAGCTACCGTAGCAAACTGTGCAAGGCTGATGCTCTCCCCACGAGAGTTGATAAACGAAATATTACGAACATCATCTATACTCATTCTGAAAGACTCATCAAGGATAACATTAATATCAAACTCGCTATTGCCTGTACGGAATTTGGAGTCTGTATTCCCACTAAATGCAGTTCTCAGGGTTTGCCCTACGGTTGCTACATTCAGACCAAGTGCGGTCATCTTGTCTCGGTCTATATCTATTGCGATCTCGGGGTTTCCTTCTTTTACGCTTAGCTCTACTTCATTAGAACCTTTAATCCCTTTGAGGAGCTTCTCTGCTTCTTTGGCATACTTCATTACATCTGCCAGTGTATTCCCTGTAATATTGAGCTGTATAGCTGCCTGCTCAGCCCCCATCATACCGACAGGCACAGTAGTTACTTTTACTCCTACGAGTTCTTTCTCAAGCTGTCTTTTGAGCTTCGCAGCAAAGACTTTGGTAGATTTCTCTTCCATCTGGTCTCTATCGATGAGTTTTACGGTAATCTCAGACTTGTAGGAAGTAGCCTGCGCCGTTCCCATACCACTGCTGGCTTGCCCTACGGTAGTAATGGTAGATTGTATCTCTGGAATTTTATTGAGGAATTCTTCAGCTTTGAGCGTAGCGAGATTGGTCTGCTGCACAGAGGCATCCTTATTCAGCTCGAGCTGGATGAGAAACTTACTCCTCTCTGTGGAGGGGAAGAAGTCATTACCAATATACCCAAACTTACCTAAGAGGATAATGGTAGAGAAGATTGCCACCGCTAAAACAGAGGTAATTGCCTTATGGTTTAAGCTCCATTTTAATAGGTTGCTAATCCAATGGGTGAATTTATCGAGCTGCCTCTCGAAGGCATAGATAATCTTACCAAAAATAGAGCTCTTGCTGATATGCTCCAGCTTACCAAATCGAGAGAAAAGCCAAGGAACTACGGTGAAAGATACCAAGAGCGAGAGCAAGGTAGAAATAACCACCACTACGGCAAACTGGCGGATGATATCCGAAACCAGCCCCGAACTCATCGCAATCGGGAGGAATACCACTACTATCACCATCGTAATAGCCGCTACTGTAAAGCCAATCTCCGAAGCACCATCATATGCTGCTCTGTATTTGTTTTTCCCCATCTCCATATGTCTGTGGATATTCTCTATCACTACAATAGCATCATCTACCAAGATACCTACCACAAGGGATAGGGCGAGCAAGCTCATCAGGTTTAAGCTATAGCCTAATATCATAATACCGATAAAGGTTGCAATAAGCGATGATGGGATGGATACCATTACGATAAGAGCATTCCTGAACGAGTGAAGGAAGAACAGCATCACAAAAGCTACAAGAAATACTGCGATAAACAAGTCGTGAGTTACAGAATCTGCCGCCTCGAGGGTAAATACACTGGTATCATCTGCAAGGTCAATCTTTATATTCTGCTGCTCGTATTGCTTTTCTACTTCCTTTATTTTTGTCTGCACGAGCTCACTTACCTCTACTGCATTGGCATCAGATTGCTTCTGAACTTCGAGAAGAAGGGTGCTTTTACTATTGATACGAGCAATTTTCTCTGCATCTTTCTGCGTATCCTGTACATCTGCTACTTCGGAGAGGAGGATATTCCTTCCATTTTGGGAAGCTATTGTAAGATTTCTAAGCTGCTCCACAGAGGTAATATTCCCTGAAAGACGGATGAGGGTAGTATTATCCCTTGTCTTCAAATTCCCCGTAGGGAAGTCCATATTAGAGGCTTGTATAATCTGCTGAACGGCAGAAATGGTAAGCCCGTATGCTTTTACCTTCTCAGGATCTAAGCTCACACGAATCTCTCTCTCTTGCCCTCCTACGATATTAACCTTCGCTACACCAGGGATTCGGGAGAATGCAGGCTGTATTTTCTCATCTACCAGCGTATAGAGCTCGGTAGAGCTGAGGTTTGCCGTAATCCCCATCTTCGCAACAGGAAGGTCGGAAAGGGAAAATTTACTGAGCGATGGCTCCTTAGCATCATCTGGTAATTCAGAGCGGATGGCATTAATCTTCCTCTGGGCATCATTCAGTGCATAATCTACATCCGCATTATTATTAAAGGTAATAATCACCACAGATGCGCCCTCATAGGACCTGGACTGTATCTTCTTTACATTCTCCAATGATGATACGGCATCTTCTATCTTTTTAGTAACCGTATTTTCTATCTCGGAAGGTCCTGCACCTGGGTATATGGTGGAGATGGTTACTACCTTTACCTCAAACTTTGGGATAAGCTCGTAGCTAAGGCTTTTGTAACTGAAAAGCCCCCCAATGATAAGAGCGGCAAGCAGTACGATAACCAAACTCGGCCTCTTGATAGATATTTCTGCTAATTTCATTTGATGTTGTTGTGTTGTTTTTAATATTTGAAAAGACTTAAGTAAGTTATAGTCTTAAATCTCATTGATGATTTCTTCGGCTTTTAATCTCGTTTTAGGGCTGATGTGAGGCTGATTTTTATCCTCCACACTTCTATAACCAATGGCTACAGCAAAGAGGGTTTTATATCCATCGATTGGGAGTAGCTCATCATACTTTTGGGTATCTATCCCCTCCATTGGAGTAGAATCTATCTCCAAAGCAGCACAAGCGCTAAGGAAATACCCAAGAGAAATATACACCTGCTTCTGTAACCAGTTTTTTACGACCTCCTCACCTTTGGGTTTTACGATTTGCTGATAGTAGGCTATGGCA
>ERZ772827.1985-NODE-1985-length-10171-cov-15.871787_pt1 | contig 10171 bp, 25 predicted proteins | sample MGYA00580850_ERZ772827 | MGnify/ENA primary metagenome ERZ772827 (study PRJEB29015, sample SAMEA2737950) | human oral metagenome | biome: human oral; feature: human-associated habitat; material: dental | place: China | collected 2145 ...
AAAGGCAATCATTGAAAATAACAAAGACGCGGTGGTACATCTTCATTCCGACCGAACTGCCTCGCAACTGTTCCTTGAGGCTCTGCTGAGACAAGCTCGAGGTGAAGAGGGAGTAATCGGATAAATGAAAACGGTTGATGTGATATCCAAAGTTGAGCTGAGGAAAATGAAACTGTCCCTGAGAGACCCTATGATAGCTACGATGTACTCTGATGGATATAACTTCGGCTCGTACTCTTTTCTGTACTCACATTACCGCTTCAAAAGACCAACCGTGATAGTACCGCGCGCCAACCAAAAGCCGTCGCGAAACTGCTCTGTCATACTTCCGAGGAACTACACGGTTGACGACTTAATAATCGCTTTACAAGCTGTCATGATTAACCCAGAATGCGTCTATTTTGTAGACAGAAAGGAGAAAACCTACCACTTCATAAACCTAATAAAATCTAAAGAATTGATAGAGAAAGGAGAGCAGAAATGCAAGAACCAAAATCAGACACGAAACAGGAAAAGTTCGTAAACGCTGTGCTGTCGTCGTGGCGACTGCCCTGGTACTTTGACGAGGGAAAGCTCTATAACAAACTACTCGTGAAATACAGGAACATGGGCTTGACTGGCGATGAACTGAAAGAAAAAGTTGCGGTTAAGCTGGAGGTGAAGCGCAAGAAACACGCTTTAGCAAGAATGAACGCGACTACAATCGCTAAAATTGCTGAAAGGATTTACGGCGATGACCAAACTAACTAACTTACTAACTAAATTAAAATCATGGTTCAAGGTTGAACTAGAAAGGTTGAAAACACATGATTGGTAATCTTAGAGGAATGTCCCCAGAAGATATACTGGAACTTTTAACAGGCGATGGCGACGCTATGAAAAAACAGATTTACGCAGAGATTGATTCTATGAGCTGCGCGCAATGTAGCTCTTTGGCTTGCCGTTTCATAGATGAGATGGAGAAGCTCCAGATTGGGGACTTTGGTAACACACGACCTGAGGCATACTTGGTCTTTGATAAAGAGAGTGGCGAGGTGAACTCTAACAAAGCACCGAAAATCGATGGTCGCGCGCTGTGCAAAGACTTCAATCTGTCTAAAAAACAACTGAGGACGGTTTTGGCTGTGGCGATGATGGCTCAAGCAGCAGAGTTCGCAGTTGAGTTCAAAAAGATGGCTGTTGAAAAGGCTGAAAAGGAGAATAAATAGGGTGGCAGGAAACCATACGGGAGGGTTGAAAGCTCGAGACACGAACTTGAAAAGAAACCCGAACTTCTACCGTGATATCGGCAGTATTGGGGGCAAACGCGGGAAGACTGGCGGCTTTGCTTCAAACGCAATCGGCGATGATGGTTTAACTGGACGAGAGAGAGCCAAAGTTGCTGGCAAAAAAGGCGGTCTTATCAGCCGCAGAGGTAAATCTAAGAAGAAAGAGGTTGAAAATGAAGCCTAATAACGAAACATACTGGCTTGAAACTTTACAAGATTTGTTACAGTTGCACCCAGACCAACTAGAGCGATGGTTTGAGGACTTCAAACTGGTTCATAAGTTTGCTTATGAAAAGGTAAACTCTAAAACAAAGCTACGTGCTGGTTTTATAACGTCTAAAGTGATTATGCGAAGACTCGAATGGACAGATGATGGCAAGAATGAGGGGACAATCCGAGAAAGAAAGATAAACGTTGGAGAAACAAATGACTAGCGCTGCGAAAGAACTGTCTATCACAGTTATCAAAGCTCCTATAAAGATTGACAAAGAGCTGTTCATAATGCTTCACCCGTCAAAGATTGCGGTAGTGTGCGAGATACGTATCTTGGCGCGACGCAAAGATAACGGCGAGCCGTACTATCCAACACCGCTGTACATTAAAGGCGAGGATGTCGTTAAATACCCCCTAGAGCCATCTGAGAACAACGAATTTGTGTTTCTGTATAAAATCCCCGTGTCCGACCTGAAAGACAGTCTGGAGGCTTTAGATGAGGTCTCAGAGGGTGTTTCAGATGACTAAAGTAGTGCGGTTTATGTCATTCAGCGAGTTTTTCGCGTTGATAGAGGGTAAAGAGCTGGAGAACACCAAGAACCACAAAGAGGAAGACCACGCTAAGACGGATTCTATCGGTTTCTGCTTTACACCGATTGACGAGTTGAAAGACGACACAATCTACAACATAGCTCGATATTTATGCTCAGTCGCGACCACCAAGTTCTGTGTGGTCGCGGACATTGACGAGACGAAGCTAAAGAAAGGCTACGGCGTTTACGCTGACCACTCTGAGGACGACAAGATGACCTTACGAGATATGGTAGACCCGTCAAAGTGGAAGTCTATGACAGTCGATGAATACTCGACTACAAAATACTCGCTTAAAGATTTGAAAAACGCTCGCTGGTTCTTACCCAAAGATGAGGGCGATGGGTTTTTCTCTATAGAGTGGGAAAACCCAGTGGAAATCACCGAAAAAGTGAACAATAAACTGCTAAAGAAAGGGACAGAAAAATAATGGGAATGGGGCTTGAGGAAATCTTGAGAAACGACAAGATGGCTAGGAAATGGCACTGTAAAACCCGAAAGTACTATGATTATCTGCTGCCAGCTGGCTCTGTGTTGCTGGTGGAGCTGGACAAGAAAGTTTCGTGTGCAGAGTGCGGGGTGCAGTTTACTTTTGGCGACATGTACGCCTCACGCTTTATCCACAATCATGTCGGTATGGGCTACGCTGTGTGCGAGAGTTGTTATGACCGTGAGTTAGAGGAAGAGGAGAAATACAGAGATGAGCAAGCGTGATTTGTACATGAAAATCACCAAAGATGGCAGGTTTTGGGTAGCTGGAAGCGTCGTGAACACTCTTACAGAGGCGTTTGAGAGGTACGACAAGAAGCGAAAAGCTGGCGACCCAGAGGTGTATCATCTTGAGGAAGAGCCTGTCATTCTAGCCGACGTGGAGAACAGTATGGAAGCCTCCGCTGGTGTGAGTGGCACGAAAGAATACATCACAGCATGGATTAAGGAGATATTTAGATTATCAGGAATGGAGTTGAAGTATGAATAAAACCACTAAAACTGCCCAGAATGACGAAAGCGTGTTCAATCTTCACTACGAAGTGGGCAAATTGATTGGCAAGATTGAGTTTTTGGAAGACAAAATGAAACGCCAGGAGCAAGTCCAGGAGAAAGTCTTGGAGAATGTCCAAGTTCTATGCAAGACGATTGAAAACCTGAGCAATGGTGTAAGTGCTTTAGGTGATTATTGCGACAGGCTTGACAGACGCTTAGAGAGCCACGACATGTGAAACTGGGAAACTTTACCCGTCTTTCGCACTAAAACCCCGCAGAGGGCGTTAGAACGCGAAATAGCGGGTATTTTCATTGGAAGCGATAGGCGTTATAATTAAAGAGCGAATGGACAGTAAAAAGTTGAACGAAATGAGCTAGTCAGCCAATCTGTTCGCAAAACATCAATTTTTTACAGGCTGGCTGGCTTTTTTCGTGGAATAGGGGAAATCTATGTACGATTTTGAAAATCAAAGAGTTGTCGAGCCGCCTCGGCAGTTTACTGGTGTCTGGATACCAAAAGAGGTTCTGCTAGATGATAGATTGACTGGCGCTGAGAAAATACTATACGCCGAAATAGCTAGCTTTGGCGACAAAGGGTGCTGGAAAAGGTCCAAAGAGTTGATGAAGCTTGCTGGTGTGAGAACTTCCACGTTTCAGGCTTCTTGTCGCAAATTGGTAAGTCTTGGTTATATCACGCAGAAGCGTCAATATGGCAGAATGGTGCGATGGTCTAATCTTGGCTTCGGGACAAGCCGTTCAACACCTCATAATTCACATCAAAGTGAAATCCAACGCGATGCACGCGGTGAAATCCAACGCGATGCACGCGGTGAAATCCAACGCGTTCATATAGATAACACAAAAGATAACACAAAAGATAACACAACTACGGGAGATAAACTCCCGGCTGTTGATGAAGTTCCTAAAAAAGAAAAAGATGATGAAATAGCAAGGCTGTATTATCAAGTAATCAAGGCTCTGTCATTGCCTGTAGCAAATCACAACACAGTGAGGGCAAAGATAGCCGAAATGAAAAGGACGTACACAGAGCAAGTCTGTATTGATTATTTGACGTTTATGCGAGACAAGTACAGCAGCTGGGAAACAAAGTATAAGCCACAAGTCAGTAACGCCCTAGACGTTTACACGAAATCAAGACAAATCATGAGCAGGCTTTGGGAAGACAACAAAGAGCAGGAGGTCTTTTGATGTGGCAGATAACCACTCATGACGGCAAGACCTACACTATCACCCAGAAAGACCCAAACCGTATCAAAGAGCTAGCAAAAAGACTGGGGCTTGTGCCAGTAACCCTCGCCAACGGCAAAATCGAGTATTTTAGCAAGGGTACAGTTGCGAGAATGTCTCAAGTAAGCCAGCCAGCGCAAGAGCGTTTGGCGATTGCAGCAGAGGCACAGGGCGACCGTGCTAGAGTGGACAACGAGGGTTTCCAGAAGTTCCAGCAGAAGAAAGCAGAGCTTTTTGGCAGTAGACGTAGGACAAGGTGATGACATTGACAATTTAAGCACGATGGTGTATGCTGATAACGTAATATCAAATCACCAGAAAGGAGAAATCACCAGAATGGACGTGCAATCATTAGCTAAGTTCGCACCGCAGGGCGCAAGTCCGCAGGCGTGGCTTAAGCTAATCCAAGAGCAACTGTTCGCGGGCAAAGGTAAAGACCCAAGCATGGAAGAGATGATTTTCTATGCTCAAACCTGCCAAGCCACGGGATTGAACCCAGCTCGCAAAGAAATCTACGCCATTTACCGAGGCGGAAAACTCACAATCCAGACAGGGATTGACGGAATGCGAGCCGTAGCTGAAAGGTCGGGGAAATACGGAGGCTCAGAGCTGCCAAAGTTCGACTATGACGCGGGGCTAACAGTTAAAGTCGGGGGCAAAGCCAAGAAAGTGCCAAACACCGCCACGGTAACTGTCATAAAAGTCGTGGACGGGATACCGATTAAGACCTCACGCTCAGCTCAGTGGGAAGACTATTACCCAGGGGACGGAGCTATAGGAAACATGTATCGCAAGTTTCCAGAAGTCATGCTAGCGAAATGCGCCGAGGCTCAAGCCTTGCGGGCAGCGTTCCCAAATCTTGGCAAAGTCTATGAGGAAGCCGAGATTGTAGAGGACTTCACACCTGCTCAAGCCTCAGATGAGGACAAAGCGGAGGCGAAAAAAGAGGCAATGGAACGCCTCAAGGAGATGTCAGAATGATAATCACAATCGACACAGACGATATTGTCATAACAGCCAAAGATGGCGGTAAGTTCGTCTTTGATAAAAACGCTGAGGACAAATTGGCGAAACTGCTTGAAATCAAAGACAAGCTAGACAACGTTATCGAGCAAGTCAAGGGCAATCTTGAAACTAACGGCTTGAAATTGAACCCAGACTTCTCTGGAGTAAGGGGGGACAAAATCAAAGTCGAGTATCGGGCGTTTGGAGCTTTGTACAAGCTGGTTGACCCAAAGAAAGCCCCGCCAGAGCTTTACAAGACGAAAACCACTTACTCACTGAACACCGACCTGGTATCAGCCTATGTGGAAAACCACGACGGCGAACTTCCAGCAGGGATAGAAAAGGTGAAACGCCAAAAGAAAATCAGCATTAGTAAATTGAAGTAGGAGGGCAGATGAAAACTTCTGTAAAAAACGAAATAGAGCAATGCCTAGAAAACAACTTTAGAGAAGCTTTAGCTGGGGCAAAGAAATCGGCACTTGAAGACATTGAACAAGTAGTTGATGACCACACAAGAGACTTAAACGAAGAATTGGTTGACTTTGCCCTAGAGGTAGTATGGCAGTACGGGTATAAGATTGGCGATGGTGTCTATGCCACGGGTGGAATGTCGGTTGTAGAGTCGGCTTTCAGTATCTTGAGGCAAAACAACATGTTAGATGAAGACGGGAACTACAACGTTCACATGGCTAGCGTATGAATATTAAGCTCAGTTACTCACTCATCAGTTGGTGGCTCGCAGGAGACTACGAGGGCGTTTTCAAAGCCCTAAAGGGAGACTGGGGAGAAACCAGCGAGGCTGCTCAATACGGCATTGACAAGCACAAAGAGTGGGAGGCAGAGGTAAAAGCCACAGGTTGTCTTCCAAAGGTCTTTGGTGGCGAGCCGCTGGTAAGATGGGGCACAGAGCTAACCAGAGAACTGGAACTCACCGATTGGCTAAAGCTGAAAGGTCGGGTTGACCTGTGCCATTTTGTGGACGGAGACATGCACCTGGTAGATTTTAAGACTGGGAGAACGCCGCTATCGACTTACGCGAACGGTATTCAGCATAAGATTTACAAAGTGCTATTCCCAGAAGCTCAAGTATTTGACTACATGCAGTTCAATCAGCACAATCAAGAGATTGACTTCCAAAGAGTTCATCTATCACCAAAGATGTACGAAGAAGCAGTAGATTTAATAGTAACGGTAGGCTGCGATATCCGCGCCACCTTAGAAAACATGGGAGAATAGAATGGAAACGCCTAGAGAGACGCTAGACGAACAACGAGAACGGCGACAGTTCGAGATACTGGAGACATTTGACGACAAAACTCTAGCAGAGATGAAGAGAGGTGCTTTAGACAGCTACTCAGAATTAGAAAAACTCATCTTGGCTATATCACGTATCCAAGAAGAACGCGGACAGGAGGTTTCGTTTTGAAAAAGTATAAACTGCTAAAGGATATGCCCACTGTAAAAGCTGGGACGCCCTTTCGGGAAATAACCAGAAAAGTGGACGGTTCAAAAGTCCTAAAAGAGTATAAATCAAGCAACAAAGTTTCAATCCTTGTAAGCGAAATCAATGACTTTGATGAGTGGTTTGAGGAAATTGAAGAACCGCCATACTGGGTGCCTAAAAAAGATGACGTCTATTTTTGCATAGACGAGTATGGCGCTATTGTTCGTGAACGCTGGGGCAACTTTTATCACGAAAGATGGCTGTATAAATCAGGACGAGCCTATCGTTCTTTGGAAGAGTGCAAGAAAGCGCGCGACCGTGAATTAGCCGAAGCTGTGCTGCGCCGAACCTCAAACTTTAAGCCAGACTTCAAGAATAGAGACGGTGGCTGGATTGTTACCTATGACCATTCTGAAGAAAGACTAGAAGTTGAAGAGTGTTCACTTTATGACTCTGGTGAACCTGTACGCTACGAGACTGAGGAAGACGCTCAAAAGTCTATTGATGAACACGAGAAAGAATGGCTAGCTTATTTTGGAGTTAAGGAGGAAGTTGATGGGTGAATTAAGGGCAGTATTTGACGCTATGAAAAAAGAGCGTGAAGAGCGTCGAGAAGCACTTGAGCCAGGTCGCGTACAATATGCAACAAGTTTACTCACTGAGGCAGGCTTTGTCGTTGTCTGGGACTGTCCAGAAAGGGCGTTATGTATCTATAGGCAGCACAATCGTGCCAACAAGTTTATAGCACGTCTATGGGTGTATACAGGCTGGTGGGCAGGTAAGGGTATCGGCTCAGGAAGAGGTGTTCATAAATTGATTAAAAAATTAGGAGAGAAGTATAATGTCAGCAACAAGATTCAAAGTCGGCGATAAAGTGAAAGCTCGTAAGAACCTTATCGAGGGTAGGCAATACGGTTACATTTATTGCAACACCGATATGGCAGCCTTAGGCTTAAGTGGTAAGACGTTTACGATTAGCGTTGTGGACGCAAATACTTATCAACTTGAAGGCTATAACTTTTGGTGGACAGACGAAATGCTAGAGCCTGTTGAGAAAACTTTAGATGATTTTTCTGTTGGTGATTTTTTGAAGGATGTCGTTGGTACAAGAAAGATTTTAGCGAAGATAGGGGATTGTTGTCTGTTAAGTAATTATGGAGAATATACCAAGGCAAACTCTTGGTATACAGCCCATGACCTTAAAAGACTTGGCTATAGTTTTGTCAAGCTAGACACTTTAGAGCCTATCATCGAAATAGACGGCAAAAAATACAAAAAGTCTGATGTTGAGAAAGCTATTAAAGATTTGGAGGTCGTAGATTAGGTTATGTGGCCAGGTTGTCAAATTTGCGGGAAACCGACTAAGACGATAAACAGTGAATATTGTCAGGGTACATATTGTGATGGCAAGCCGATAGAATACCCATCAGTTAAGAAACCGCACACTAAGAAAAAACTCACACGGGCAATGATTAAGGCTCGGCGAAAGAAAGGACGTAGAAAAGGTAATAGGTAAACGCCGCTTGCTAATGACCTGCCATACGTCAATAAACTGGGTAGAATTAAGCCAATCGGGTACAAATCGTACCCTGTAGAAAACCATTTCCGACAAGTGGCGAAATTGGTTTAGAAGAAAGAAAGGAAGAAGCATGAAAAAGTTTAACAAATTTAGTAAAGCAGTCGGAGAAATCCTGGCGATGGTAATAGCAATATTCGTAACGGCGCTGTTTATGGCTCTGGTAGTACGATTTATGATATGGGTGTTTTTGTAGAATGTTGATAGGAACTAGCATATTATTAGCAATCATAGGGCTATACTTGACGTTGATACTCCCAGGGCTTGTAGTGCTGTGGAAAGCAATACTCTTTGGGACTTATCCAGACGTTGCTGTAATAGCAATCACTAGCGCTATGTTCTTTATAGGCAGTGTCGGGATATGTGTTTTAGCAGACTTATGGAACAGAGAGAGCAAATAGATACTTACGCGATATAGTATAATCGACGTAGTCTTACTTACAAGGAGGAAGATATGTTTAAAGCAATTGTAATAATGACGATAGCCAGCGGATTGGGGTTAGTCTATCTTTACGCAGGGCTGGTTGGTGTCCTCACCACCGCCTTTGCTTTGGGACTAATCAGCATAATCACAGCAATCACGTATGGCTATTATTTGGAAAAGGACAAAGAAGATGGAGGTCGTAGATAAAAATCAGGAAAGAAAGCAAAGAGGCTGGAACTTTAAGAGAGGAGCTAAAAATGCAATCGATACTGAGACACTTCGTGAGAGAGGTAGAAAAGGGGGCAAAGCCTGTGGCAGAAAAACTGGCTTTCATGACCCGAGTGTACTTAAAAGAGCGGTTGAAAAATCAATACAGACGCGCCGCGCAAAGATTGAGAAACGCAAGGATAGAGAGGTTTCTTGAAAACTACAAACTAGACTTCATTGAAACCTAAATGAAACCTAAAAACGTATTGTAATTTAAGCACGATTAAGTTATAATAGAGATGTATTAAATAATCACCAGAAAGGGGGCAATCAATGCCTAAGAAAACCACTAAAAAACGAGATAAATCACCAGAGGAGGAAGCACTGGATATTCTGGAGAAACTCACAAAGGGTCTGGAGGGAGCGTTAAATAGCGAACCCGAATTACGAAAAAGAGCTGATGAGTTAGCAGAGGCTATAACAGAAAGTCATGACAAAAGCTCATTTACCAGTAGGAGTATGAAAACCGCCATACGCGTTTTGCTGGTCGCAGATACTATCGAAAAAGAAAAGGTTGAGATTAAAGACGTCGCAGAGATGAAAGCAGTTCTTACTATGACTGCCGAGACTGTGTTTGGTCTGTCCCGACTTGAGGCTGCTCTCTTTGCAAGAGAAGTTGGCGAAAACGCTTTTGAGGCTTACAAGGAAGAGAGCCAAAAAGAGGACACAGCTGTCTATAAAACTCTGATAGCGCTGTCTGTGTGCCTAGAAAACTTCAAGGAGAGTGTGGGAGAATAGATGAAATACGAACGCAAGACCGAAAAAGAAGACTTCATCAAAGTAAACGGCGAAAACGTCTACACGATGAATGATATCTTGAAAGGTAATCCTACCTACAGAGAATGCGTCTTGGCTTTCTCCACTCTCGACGACGGAGAAGACTACGACATTAAGGCTACCGCTTTGTGGGCAGCAAACTCTGTATCGCTACTTATTGAAAGACTTGAAGAGGACAAGGATATTAGCAGGTACGTTCTCTTATACAACACTTTGCTATTCATACGGTTTGTCTACCAGCGAAACGCAAAAGGTGAAGAGACTTTTGATAAGCCGAACATTCCTTTGATAGCTGAACTAGACATAGCTTTGTCCAAGGAAGTCGAGAAGATGTTCAAAAAGCACAACTCTAAAAACTATAAAGAGCTGCTTGA
>ERZ772827.1990-NODE-1990-length-10162-cov-4.090531_pt1 | contig 10162 bp, 8 predicted proteins | sample MGYA00580850_ERZ772827 | MGnify/ENA primary metagenome ERZ772827 (study PRJEB29015, sample SAMEA2737950) | human oral metagenome | biome: human oral; feature: human-associated habitat; material: dental | place: China | collected 2145 ...
ACTTCTTTTTCAAGAGTTTCTTTTTCTTGTCTAAACTCTTCCTTTCTTTCAGCCTCTTTTTGCATTAATGCTTGGTATTCTGCTTCAATATTCTTTACTTCACTTATTACTTCTTGGGCTACTGAATCTGTTTCGGCAGCATAAGATAATGAACCTAGTAATAACATTGAGCATAATAAAATCTTCGCTTTCATAATTCCCCCTTTTAATTTTAATAAGTAAAATCTATTTTAAATAAAGTATACTTTATTAGTTTAAGCTTGTCAATATTAGTTTTTCTTTACTATTTTTACTTTATATTTTATTTTTTTATGCTTTTTTGTTTTGTCTGATGAACAAAATAAAGTTCGATTTTTTATTGTTATGTATTTTTTTTGACTAAAAATTATTTATAGTCATTTTTTTTGGTATCATCTTAGTAATTTACTGATATATTCTAAAATTATGATATTGTTTCAAAAAAAATCAGCACATAGATATTGTACTGATTTTTCATTTCTTAAAATATTTGTCTTATCTCATGCTCTTTTGAATAAGTTGTATCAGATATTAAATTCCCTGCTTTATCATATATTTTAACAGTTCTACCTGACTTAGTCCTATCTTCAACTTGCATTAATTGTCCATTTTCATAATATATTTTACTATTTACTGTTCCATCTAAACTTGGAGATAACTCCAACAAAACTTTTCCACTTTCATAATACATAACTGCTGTTGTACCTTGTAGTTGTATAGATGGTTTCCCATTTTTATATGTAGCTTGTACTGTATCAGAAGTTAATAAGAAAAGGGCTGTTTTTAATAGATTTTCTTTTGAAAAGATATCTAAAAGAGATTTTTTTGCAGATTCTCCATTTATTTTAATTCCTTCATCTGAATTAGAAAAAACTTCTTTTCCATTTTCATGATATACAGCTATATCTGACTTATCCATAGTGAATAATTTTTTACCACTTAAATAAAAAACTGTTATTTTTTTCCCTTCAATCTTAGAAAGTAAATCTCCATTTTCATAGTATATTTTTCCAGAAATTAATTTTCCTTGTGTATAGTCTAATTGAGAAAGAATTTTACCATTTTCATAATAATTTGTTTCTGTCCCCTCTGTCTTGTTATTTATTATATTAATTTTTCCAAAAATTTTACCACTAGAATAATATTTTTCTTGTATTCCATCAGGTAGACCTTCTCTATAGTTTCCTTTTATTATAACTCCATTTTTTTCTTTATACTCTTGTTTTCCATTTGCAAGGACATTATCTACATACAAGACTCCATTTCTTTTTTCATAATTTTTACTTGTTTTTATATTAGTCTCAGTAGTTTTTATTTCTTTAACTTCTCCCCCTGTACTAACTCCTAGCTCTTCTAAATTTACACAAGCTGTAAGAATTAATGCTGTCAATAATATAATTCCTTTTTTCATAAAACCTCCTAAACATAAAAAGAGATTGAAAGAAGTTTTTTCTTTCAACCCCCCTTATTTAATTTTTAATCTATTTTTTTTATATCTGTAACTACTTCAAAATCACTACTGATTTTATCTCCTTCTTCATTATAAATTTTCCATGAATCTCCTTCCATTTCGTATAATGGTTTACCATCTCTATAATTAAGAACATTTTTATTTCCATCTTCTTTCATAAAAGTATTTCCATTTTTAAAGAAAAATTCAGTTACACCAGTAGTATCGTTTACTTTTAACATTGTTTCACCTGTTGAGTATAAATAATTTATAATCTCTCCATTAGCATCTATTTTAGCTAAAACTTTATTATCTTTAACAAGTTCAAATGAACCATCATCCATTTTTTTCAGGCTTGAACCAATATCTACTGGTTCTTCATTTTTTACTTTAAATAACATTTCATTGTTCTCATTATATATAGATGATTCATTTTTATTAGTAATCATTAAAGGATTTCCATTTTCATGATAAATTATACTTTCATCTATTTCATCATTATAAGTCATAATAAGTTTTCCGTCATCAAAATAAAGTTTTAAATCTTCATTATCTCCAAAAACTCCTAATAACTGTCCATTTTTATAGTATATTTCTTCCTTTGTATTTACTCCATTTACAAAAGTATCTTTTATCATAATGCTTCCATCTGAATAGTATTCTTCAAATAACCCATCAGGTAATCCATTTACAAAGTTTCCTTTTACCTTATATTTTCCTGCTTTAAATTCAAATGTTCCTGTTGCTTCTTTTCCATCTCCATACATAACCCCATCTTTGAATTCATATTTTACTCCACCACATGCAGATAATAACATTGCAAAGATTAGTAATAATGCTGATAATATTCTTTTCATCTTTCCTCCCGATTTCAATTTTATTTATGATTATATTATAAGATTATACCATAAAATATTAATTTTTATAAATTTCTCCTCTTGAACCTGCTTTTTCAACATAAATAGAATATACTTTTATTGATTCCTTAGTTACCGTAAAAATCACTCTATAGCTTCCTATTCTCATTCTATATTGAGGAATTATAGTTCCTTTTAATTTTTTTATATCAATATTTTTCTCTTTGCCAATATAAAATGCTTCTAAATTTTTTAAAAATTGATTTTCTATATTTAAATGTTTTTCAAAAAATTTCAACGAATATGAATTATAGACATTAAAATATGTGTCTATATTGTATTTTTTGGTACCAAATTTTGATTTAAAAAAGTTTTTTGAACCCCAAGTTGATATTTGAACTTTATTAAAAATTTCGCTATTTATTTTGGATAAATATTTTTCTAACACAGAATACTCTTCATTTCTTATAACACCCAGAGCACTGTAAATTATATTTATCCCAAGAGTTTTAAATTTATTATAATATTTTTCAAGTAAAGTAAAATCTTCAGTATAAATTTCATTTACAAACTCTGATATACTTGGATTTTCTAAAATTGTATCCAATTGAGAATTTTTATGTACTTTTAATGTAATTTTCCCATTAAAGACTTTTTCACCTTTTTGATAGCTAGAATTCTCATAAGGACAAATAATTCTTTTTTCTGAAAAATCCAATCTATACTCTTCATATTTTTCTATTGCTTTTCTTCTAAGATTATTTAATACCGAAACCGGAATAAATACATCTTTATCAATAAAAATGTCATTAAAAATAAAATTATAAGGTGTTCCACCGGTTTTAGATAATTTTTCAATAATCTTATCTATTTCAGCTTCCTTGTTTTTTGCTTTTTCTATTATTTCATCAGAATAAACTTCAATATCTTCCAAAACTAACTTTGCTCTCTCGCCAACTTTAATATATACTTCACATCTTAAATTTATCTTTTTATTTTCAATCCCTTCTTTAAATGATTTATTAGCATTATCAATCAATTGTTTATCTGATGTTTTGTAAACCGGGGTTTTAGGTTTTATATTCTTCACAAAATCAATTTCTACTATTTCACCTGCTACTCCACAGTCAAAATTTTCTTCATTTTTAATAATCCTACCAATATTTCCTCCACCTAAATTAATACAATCTCCTTTTGAAAGTTTACCGGATAATTTTATTTTCAATTTATTCTTTTTTGGATTGAAACTTAAAACTTCACCTACTTTAACACCAACATTATTTGGCTTATTTAAATTGATAATATCAGAACCATTTTTGTTCATTAGGTATCCTGATGTAAATTTTCTATTAAAAATTGCTTCTAAATCCTCTTTTAATATCTTTTTATCAGTTGTAATTTTATTATTTATATAATTATCTATAACTTTTCTATATCTTGATGTAACAACCGCCACATATTCAGGTCTTTTCATTCTTCCTTCAATTTTTAAGGATTTTACACCTGTATCCAATATTTTTTCAATATTTTCTATACTACATAAATCTTTTGGACTTAACAAATAATTTCCATTTACATTTATAATTTTCCCTGTTGTTTTATTTATTAATTTGTAACTTTGCCTACAAGGCTGAGCACAACGACCTCTATTTCCTGAACGATCTCCAAGCATTGAGCTCATAAGACATTGACCTGAATAACTTACACAAATAGCTCCATGAATAAATACCTCAATGTCTATATCAACATTATCACAAATTTCCTTAATTTCTTCTGTACCGAGCTCCCTTGCAATAACCACTCTATCAAATCCAACTTTTTTTAATTCTAAAACGTCATTTAAAGAATGTGCAGATATTTGAGTTGATGCATGAAGTTCCATATTTGGATATCTTTTTCTTAAAACTTCTGCAATTCCAATATCTGACAAAATAATTGCATCCACACCAATTTTATATAAAAAATCTGTATAAGAAATTAATTCTTCAACTTCAGTTTCTTTAATAGATGTATTGACCGTAACAAATATATTTACATTCCTAAGTTTTGCATATTTTACAGCTTCTATTAGCTCACCATTATTAAAATTTGTTGCAGAGGCTCTTGCTCCAAAACTACTACCGCCCAGATAAATAGCATCTGCACCATTTTGAATTCCGGCTTTCAAGGATTCCATAGACCCCGCCGGAGATAAAAGTTCAAACATAAAATCCCTCACAGTAAAAATTATATCTTTATAAAAATGTGTAAAGATATGTTTATTATACCACATTTTTCTATTAATGCTAATATATATTTACGTATCTGCTTTAATAAATAATATAAAGTGATTAAAATAAGCACTGAAAAAAACAGAATGTCTGAAGATTAAAAATAAATCCCGTACATTCTGTGTCCTATTTTTTATTTTATGCTATTTCTATTTCACCATATATTTTTCTTTTCAGTTTAGGAATATACATTATCAGAAATACCGACCTTCCAGCTGAAAACATTATAAATGAAAACCATAGTCCATGATTTCCCCAAAGTCTTGCTACAGTCATATAAAACATTATAAATATTCCTAATGATAACAACATTGAATTTCTTACAGATGAAATATATGTCGCTCCTGAAAATACTCCGTAAAATATTAATCCAGCATTTATAATCAGAGGATATATCATCATCCACACAATATAATTTCCTGCAGTTTCTATTACTTCTGTATTATTTGTATACAGTCTTACCAGCCTTTTTTCGAATAGAACAAGTATTATACATAGAATAACAGATATAATTCCGCACATCTGAAAAGATTTCTTTATTGTCCACTCTATCTTACTTTTATTCTTTTCCCCTATTGCATTTCCTGTAAAAACACTCGAAGCATTGGCCGTTCCATCAAAGAATGATGCCATAAGATACTGTGTCTGAAAAAGTATGGAATTTGCAGCGAGTATAATTTTCCCATTCAATGCTGATTCTTCCATAAATAGATTTGTTACAGTAAGCAGGCACACTGTCCTTATTACCAAATCAAAGTTCACTGCCCCTATCTCTTTCATTGCTTTTCCTTCAAACACTTCTTTTACTTTCATCTTCTTTATGGCATTCCTGATACTGAAACTATCACTTTTCTTCCCCTTCAGTATTATGCAGATTGATAATATTGTAGTTGTAACCTGTGCAATCAGTGTTGCATAGGCTACTCCTTCAACATTCATGTTCAGTCCCCTAACAAAAAAGAAATCAAGAAGAATATTTGTAAAATTAGTGGTCAGCTGCAATATAAGACATTCTTTCAGTTGTCTCCTTCCCATTATCCATCCAAGGAAAGTATAATTAAGAAGTACAAAGGGAGCTCCCCATATAAGTATCCGATAGTACACTTCCATATAATAGATTATCTCTGCACTTGTTTTATAGAAGGAAGCAGCAGCCTTAAGTAATGGAGTCTGTATTATCCAGAACAGCATTCCAAGTACTATTGCAACTGTTGTTGGCCTTACAAGTGCAAACATTTCCTCTTTTTCATTCTGTAATCCGTAGGCCTTTGCCGAATATCCTGAAGTGCTGACTCTTAAAAAACCCAGAAGCCAGTACATTGTATTAAAAATTGTCCCTCCAAGTGCAACTCCTCCAATAAACGCAGGATTTGACAGCTGCCCTACGACTGCAGTATCCACTGAAGTCAGCAGCGGAGCTGTAAGAGCAGAAAATATAAATCCCAACATTAATTTAAAATAATCCTTATTCAATCCTTTAATAGATATCATTCTCCTTTTCCACTATGATTTTCAAACTATTTTTATATTGTTTTCCAAAAAAGATCTGCTAAAATTCTATAACAGCATTTAACAGACGTTTTGAATAATCTTTTTCTATCTTATCCATATCATTTATATCATCTATTTTTTCTTCAATCATGCCATCTTTAAAGAATATAATGCTATCACATATGTAGGTTATTGTCAATAAATCATGGGTTACAAATATATAGGACAGATCATATTCATCCTTTAATTTTTTCAATAAATTCAACACTTCAACTTGCGTAGAGACATCCAATGAACTGACCGCCTCATCCAGCATCAGAAATTCAGGTTTGTTTGCTATTGACCTTGCTATACACACCCTCTGAAGCTGTCCACCACTTAACTGATGAGGATATCTTCCTAAAAATTCTTCTGTAAGTCCCACTGCTTCAATAAGTTCCTTTAATTCATCCACTATCTGGCTTTTTTTCATTCCGTTGCCTACAATAAGCGGCTCAGCTATGATATCTGCCACTGTGAAACCGGGATTTACAGAGTCTGTATAATTTTGAAACACTATACTCATATTTTGACACATACTTTTATTTTCTTTGCTATGAATATCTTTTCCGTAAAATTTTACAGTTCCTTTCGTAGGTTTTTCTATTCCTGTAATAATCCTTCCAAGAGTGCTCTTTCCACTTCCGCTTTCTCCAATTATTCCAAGACACTTACCTTTCTCCAGTGTAAATGAGACTCCATTTAGCACCCTTTTCGTATTTTTATTAAATAGTCCTTTTTCCTTATATTCTTTCTTTATTCCTGATATCTCTAACAGCACTTCCTTTTTATCTGTCATTGTTTCACCTTCTTAAATCTGTCCATGAGAGCCCTTCTTGTTTCAATCAGAAACTTTGTATGCTCATGCTTAGGATTAGACATAATTTCTTCTGTTCTTCCCTTTTCTACAATTTCTCCATTCTGCATGATAATAAGGCTGTCAGCCAGTACTGACAGAACACCTAAATCATGGGTTACAAATAACAGAGATACATTCAGTTCATTTTTCAATATCTTAAATTCTTCTATTATATCCTTTTGATTTAATGAATCAATTGCTGTCGTAGGCTCATCAGCTATTATCAGTCTTGGTTTCAATGCTATGGCTATGGCTATCATTATTCTCTGGAGCATCCCTCCACTCAGTTCATGTGGATATTTTTTCAAAATGCCCGGTATATCCTTAAGCTTCATTTTTTCAAGTACTTCCATTGCCAATAGAACAGCTTTTTTTCTTGAGATTTTAAGATGTTCACAAAATGTCTCTGTCATCTGATTTTCCATTGTGTATAGAGGATCAAATGAAGTCATCGGATTCTGAACAATCATACATATATCCTTTCCTCTTATTTCTCTCATCTCAGTCTGGGAAAATTTAAGCAAATCCTTTCCTTCAAAAATTATTTCTCCCGATACATCAAAATCTTTATTTAAAATATTTAAAAGTGATTTACAGGTTATACTTTTCCCACTTCCGCTTTCTCCGAGTATTCCAAGACAGGTATTCTTTTTCATGGAAAAATTACTGTTTTTTATAATTTTTTTTTCATTATGTTTCAATTTTATCTGTAAATTCTTTACTTCAAGTAACATTATTTCTCAGCTCCTTTCGGACTAAGAATATCCCTGAAACTGTCCCCCAGAAGATTAAATATTGCAACCGTTCCTAATATTGCAATTCCTGGTGCAAGCATCTGTCCAGGCTTTGTACCTATGGAAGTTTTAGCTTCATTTAACATTGCTCCCCATTCAGGTGTTGGAGCCTGCACCCCTAATCCTAAAAATGAAAGTGTAGATATACTTAAAATCATCCATCCTATATCAAGCGTTATCAGTACAACAAGTTCAGGAAGAATTGCAGGAATTATATGTTTTTTCAATATATAGAAAGTATTGGCTCCTATCGTTTTTGAAAAAAGTATATAATTTTTATCATTTTGTCTTATTACATTTCCTCTTATCATTCTTGCATACCACATCCACTTTACCGCGATATTTGCAATAATTACATTTTTTATTCCTATTCCAAGCGTTCCCACTATAGCAAGGATCATTACCTGACTTGGAAAAGACATCATTACATCACATATTCTCATCAATATTTCATCAATTATCCCTCTGAAATAACCTGATACGGTTCCTATCACCAGTCCAATAAATATAGTAGGAATCATTGTTATTATTGACAGGAACAACGTTGTTCTTATTCCATAGATAAGCCTTGTAAAAGTATCTCTGCCCATATAGTCTGTCCCAAGAAGATGTTTCATTGAAGGTTTTGCAAACTTCTGTATTATATTTCCTTCAGCTGGGTTATACGATGAAATGACAGGTGCAAAAACACCTAAAACTATAATTAAAGCCAGCAAAAATAAGCACGCTGAAGCTATTCTGTCCTTCATTATTCTTTTCAGCATTATTTTGTACCTCCTGCAAGTCTAGGGTCTATATGGCAACTTACAATATCTACAATGAGATTGCATAGTATAAACAGTATTCCCATTAAAAGTATGTAAGCCTGTATGACAGGGTAATCCCTATTAAATATGGCAGATATACACAGTCTTCCCAATCCTGGAAGTACGAATATGTTTTCTATTATGAATGTCCCTGCAACTAATTTTACGACACTCATTCCAAGAGCATTCAAACATGAGTGGATGGAATTTTTAAGAGCATGCTTCATTACTACTGCTCTCTCCTTCAATCCTCTTACTCTGGCATAGTATATATAATCTTCCTTCATTGTTTCAACCATATTATTTCTTATTAGCCTTATATATGTAGATATATAAGACATGCTAAGGGCAAATGAAGGCAAAATATATCCCTTCCATGAATCTCCTCCGCTTATAGGAAACATATCCAGCTTCAATGCAAATACCGACAGAAGAATTAACGATAGCCAGTAATCAGGTATCGCAGTGCCTATAAATATCATTATTCTTGCTATTCTGTCAAAAAAACTGTTATTTTTCAGTGCACAGAAAACTCCTATCGGAATACTGAATGAAAAGATTATTACAAAAGAAAGCCCTGCCAATTTCAAAGTTGCAGGCAATGATCTCAGTATCTCATCCGCAACCTTCCTGTTTGTGTTTACATAGGATATTCCAAAATCAAAGCGGAACGCTTTCAATAGCCATTCAAAATATCTTTCCATAAAAGGCTTATTAAGACCAAGCTGTACCCTCATCTGTTCAATCATTTCCTGAGTAGGTGAAATATCATTCACTCTGAGTGCAACTTCTGCTGGATCTGAAGAGGTCATATTAATAAGGCAGAATGCAACAAATGTGATTACTAAAATTAACGGTACCGATATCAATATTCTCTTTATTATATATTTTTTCACTTTAAAGCTCCTTTACAACAGTTATTGAGGGCCTGTTACAGCCCTCAAATCCCTTTTTATAATATAACCCGAAATTTACTAATAATTCATTCTGTAGAATGGTATTTCATAAGAGGAAATATCAAATCCTACATTTTTTAATGTTTCTCTGTGTATTGCCCTATTTCTTTCATATGTCAGGGGAATATAGACAGCTTCATCATGCAGAGTTGTAAGAACATACTTAAATGCTTCTGCCCTTTCATTTTCATTTACAGTTTTCAGACCCTTTAAAATATTTTCATCTATTTTGCCTTTATCCACTAATCCCTGCTGAGCCGCATAATCACCATAAACAGGTTGTCTCATACCTCCAAGGAATGACTGTGGATCATAAGGTGTTCCCCATGAGATGTTAAATGTTATATCGAAATTTCCTTTTTTCATTCTATCTCTATATGCCTGTTCTTCTTCTCCGGTAATATTCAGAGTTACTCCTATTTTTTCCAGCTGCTGTTTAAAATATTCTGATATTGACTTTTCACTTACACTGTCAGCATTATAATTCATAGCAATTTCAAGTACTTTTCCATCTTTAGATCTCTTTCCATTCGCTCCGACTTTCCATCCTGCTTCGTCTAAAAGTTTAGCCGCTTCCTCGAGTGAATAGTTATAAGGCTGCAATTCTATATTTGCATAAGGC
>ERZ772827.1993-NODE-1993-length-10158-cov-4.469761_pt1 | contig 10158 bp, 6 predicted proteins | sample MGYA00580850_ERZ772827 | MGnify/ENA primary metagenome ERZ772827 (study PRJEB29015, sample SAMEA2737950) | human oral metagenome | biome: human oral; feature: human-associated habitat; material: dental | place: China | collected 2145 ...
CTTCCATGTAGCGGCGCACGCCGGGGTAGCGCTCGAAGTAGCGGTCGATCCACTGGCGGGCTTCGCCGTTGCTGATGCCCAGGTTTTTGGCCAGGCCGAAGCTGCTCATGCCGTAGATGAGGCCGAAGTTGATGACCTTGGCGTAGCGGCGCTGCTCAGGCGTGACTTGCGCCGGCGGCGTGCCGAAGACTTCGGCGGCGGTGGCGCGGTGCACGTCCTGCCCGGCGGCGAAGGCGGCCAGCAGGGCCTCGTCGCCCGAGAGGTGGGCCATGATGCGCAGCTCGATCTGGCTGTAGTCGGCACTCATGAGGAGGCTGCCGGGCGGGGCGATGAAGGCGCGGCGCACGCGGCGGCCTTCGGGGGTGCGGATGGGGATGTTTTGCAGGTTGGGGTCGCTGCTGGCAAGCCGCCCGGTGACGGCCACGGCCTGCGCGTAGCGGGTGTGCACGCGGCCGGTGGCGGGGTTGACCATCTGGGGCAGTTTGTCGGTGTAGGTGCTTTTGAGTTTGGACAGGCCCCGGTGCTCCAGGATGCAGGCGGGCAGGGGGAAGTCCTGGGCCAGTTTTTCCAGCACTTCTTCATCAGTGCTGGGCTTGCCGCCGGGGGTTTTCTTGATGACGGGCAGGCCCAGGCGCTCGAAAAAGATTTCGCCAATTTGCCTGGGGCTGCCCAGGTTGAAGGGCTGGCCGGCCAGGGCGTGGGCCTGGCTTTCGAGCGCGGCGATGCGCTGGCCTAGCGCCTGGCTTTGGCGGGCCAGCTCGGCGCTGTCAATCAGCACGCCGCAGCGCTCGACTTCAAACAGGGCGGCGCTGGTGGCGATTTCCAGTGCGTAGATGCCTGCCAGGGCGGCATCGGCCTGCACGCGCGGCCACAGCGCCTGGTGCACGTCGAAGGTGAAGTCGGCGTCTTCGCAGGCGTAATGCGCGGCTTTGTCCAGCGGCACTTGCGCAAAGGGGATTTGGTGCGCGCCTTTGCCGCACAAATCTTCATAGCTTGTGCCGCTGCGGCCCAGGTGGCGCTCGGCCAGGCTTTGCAGGCCGTGGGGGCGGTGCGATTCGAGCACGTAGCTTTGCAGCAGGGTGTCGTGCGCGTAGCCGGCCACCTGGATGCCGTGGTTGGCAAACACGTGGCGGTCGTATTTGGTGTTTTGCCCCAGCTTGGGGCGCTGCGGGTTTTGCAGCCAGGGCGCCAGCCGCGCCAGCACCTGGGCCAGCGGCAGTTGCGCGGGCGCGTCCGGCCCGCAGTGGGCCAGCGGGATGTAGGCCGCCTCGCCCGGCTGCACGGCCAGCGAGATGCCCACCAGTTGCGCGCTCATTTCATCCAGCGATGTGGTTTCGGTGTCGATGGCCGTCAGCGGCGCGGCTTCGATTTTTTGCAGCCAGGCATCGAACGTGGGCCAGTCCTGCACCGTGGTGTAGCGCACCTGGCCTTGCACGGCAGAGCGCGGGGCGGCCGCGTCGGGCGTTTCATTGCGCTCCTCATCGCCAAACAGGCCGGGCGCGGGCGGGGCGGAAGCCGCTTTGGCTGCCTTGCCCGCCCGCGCCAGGGATTTGAAGCCGTAGCGCGCATAAAAGTCCGCCAGCGCCTCTTCGTTTGCGCCTTGCGCGGCCAGCGCGGCCAAGTCGGGAAAGCCCGGCACGTGCTCGTGCAGATCGCAATCGGTGCGAATTTGCAGCAGCCGCCGTCCCGTGGGCAGCCAGTCGAGCGCGCGGCGCAGGTTTTCGCCCGCTGCGCCCTTGATTTGGTCGGCGTGCGCCAGGATGGCATCGAGCGAGCCGTATTCGGCCAGCCACTTGGCCGCCGTTTTGGGGCCTACCTTGGCCACGCCGGGCACGTTGTCCACCGCGTCGCCCACCAGGGTTTGGAAGTCCAGCATCTGATCGGCGCGCACGCCGAATTCGGCCAGCACACCCGCTTCGTCGCGGCGCTTGCCGTTCATCGTGTCGATGATGCTCACCTGCGGCCCCACCAGTTGTGCCAGGTCTTTATCGCCGCTGGAAATCACCACTTGCAGGCCGCGCCCGGCCGCCACGCGCGCCAGCGTGCCGATCACGTCATCGGCTTCCACCTGCGGCACCGTCAGCACCGGCCAGCCCAGCAGGCGCACCACTTCGTGAATCGGCGCAATCTGGCTGCGCAAGTCATCGGGCATGGGGCTGCGGTGGGCCTTGTATTCGGGGTAAATCTCGTCGCGAAAAGTCGGCCCCGGCGCGTCGAACACGCACGCGGCAAAGGCCGCCTGCGGCCACTCGCGCCGCAAGCTGCCCAGCATGTTGACCATGCCGCGGATCGCGCCGGTGGGCTGGCTGGCCGGATCAGCCGGGTTCACCCGCAAATCCGGCATGGCGTGAAACGCCCGATACAGATAACTGCTGCCATCGACCAGCAGCAACACCGGCTGGCGGCCCTCGCTCGCGCCCGCTGGGGCCGCGTCAGATTGCTTGTTCGTCATGCGCGCCGATTGTGCCGAGGCCAGGGGCAGCGGGCCGTTTGTATTTGGATACAGGATTTTGCCTGTCAATTAGGCAGACGCCCCGCAGCGCCCGCCCATGCTGCGTAGCGCGCTATCAAAATCAAAGCAAATTGTGGATAACCTACCCCGCGCCCTGCCCTTTTGAGGCGGCTTTGAGGGCAGATTTGCGGGCGGCTGCACATACACTGCCCGGCCTTTGCCGTCCGGCCTGCCCTTGTCTGTTTTCACCGTGTTTTCCCCCCCTGTTTCCCGTGATGCCCCGGCCGCGCTGCGCCCCATAGGCGTGTTCGACAGCGGCGTGGGCGGCCTGAGCGTGCTGCGCGCCTTGCGAGCGGAGCTGCCGCAGGAGGATTTCGTTTATCTGGCCGACAGCGCCCACGCGCCCTACGGCGAAAAGGGCAGCGCGCATGTGGCCGAGCGCAGCCTGGCCGTGTGCGGGCGGCTGCTGCACGAGTGCGGCATCAAGGCTTTCGTGCTGGCCTGCAACACGGCCACGGCCGCCGCCGTGGAGGCGCTGCGCGCGCGCTGGCCGCAGTTGCCCATCGTGGGCATAGAGCCGGCGCTCAAGCCCGCGGCCGCACTCACGCAAACGGGGCATGTGGGCGTGCTGGCCACGCGCGGCACGCTGCAAAGCGCGCGCTTTGCCCGCCTGCTGGCCGCGCAGCCGGCGCAGGTGCGCTTCACGCTTCAGCCCTGCGACGGGCTGGCCCACGCCATCGAGCAGGCCGCCTTTGCCGCAGACGCGAACGATCTGGCCGATCACCCCGCCGTGGCGGCGCTGGCCGCGCGCAACATGGCCGCGCTGGGGCCGCTGGCGGGGCCGGGCGCGCTGCCTGGGGCCATTGACACGCTGGTGCTCGGCTGCACGCACTACCCGCTGATCGAGCGCGCCTGGCAGGCCGCCGCCGGCCCCGCCGTGGCCCTGATCGAGCCTGGCCCGCCCGTGGCCCGGCAAACGCGCCGCCTGCTGGATGCGGCGGGGTTGCTCCACGGCGGCCCCGGCCCGGGCCGCGTGCGCCTGCTGGCCACGGGCGATGCCGCCGCCTTGCACCGCATGGCGCAGCGCCTGGGCCTGACGCCTGCGCCGCGCGATCTGCCCGGGGGGCGCGCATGAGCATTCCCGCCTCTTTCGTGCAGGAGCTGCTGGCCCGCGTGGATGTGGTGGATGTGGTGGGCCGCTACGTGCCGCTGAAAAAAAGCGGGGCCAACTTCGTGGGCCTGTGCCCCTTTCATGCCGAGAAAACGCCCTCTTTCAGCGTCAGCCCCTCGCGGCAGTTTTTTCACTGCTTTGGCTGCGGCCAAAGCGGCGACGCCATTCGCTTTCTGATGGCGCACACCGGGGCCGGATTTGTCGAGGCCGTGCACGACCTGGCCGCGCAGCACGGGCTGGTGGTGCCCGAGGATGACCGCAGCCCGCAGGAAAGAGAGCGCGCCACGCAAGAGCGCCGCCGCCGCGCCACCTTGAGCGAAGTGCTTGAGCAGGCCGCCGCCGCCTACAGCCAGCGCCTGAAAGACGCGCCCCAGGCCATCGCCTACCTCAAGGGCCGGGGTCTGAGCGGGCAGATGGCGCGCCGCTTCGGCCTGGGCTACGCGCCGCCCGGGGGCAAAACGCTGGCGAGCGTGTTTGCCGACTACGCCGATCCGCTGCTGCTCGAAGCGGGCCTGGTCATCGCCGATGAAAACGACGCCAGCCACCGCTACGACCGCTTTCGCGACCGCGTGATGTTCCCCATCCGCAACGTCAAGGGCGAAATCATCGGCTTTGGCGGCCGCGTGCTGGGCGACGCGCGGCCCAAATATCTGAACTCGCCCGAAACCGCCGTTTTTCACAAGGGGCGCGAGCTGTACGGCCTGTTTGAAGCGCGCGCGGCCCTGCGCGAACACGGCTTTGCCCTGGTGGTGGAGGGCTACATGGACGTGCTGGCGCTGGCCCAGCTGGGCTTTGCCAATGCCGTGGCCACGCTGGGCACGGCCTGCACGCCCGAGCACATCGACAAGCTCTTTCGCTTCACCAGCGCCATCGTGTTCAGCTTCGACGGCGACGCCGCCGGCCGCCGCGCCGCGCACAAGGCGCTGGCCGCCGCCTTGCCGCACGCCAGCGACACGCGCAGCGTGAAATTTTTGTTTCTGCCGCCCGAGCACGACCCCGACAGCTACATCCGCCAGCACGGCGCGCCCGCCTTTGCCCAGGCGCTGGCCGAGGCCGTGCCGCTGTCGCGCTTTTTGCTGGAAGCGGCCGGGCAGGACTGCGACATGGCCAGCGCCGAAGGCCGCGCGCGCTTTGCCGCCCAGGCGCGCCCCTTGTGGCAGGCCCTGCCGACCGGGGCGCTGGCGCGCCAGCTGCTCGGCCAGATTGCCGCCCGGCTGGAGCTGGGCGTGCACGAACTCACCGACCTGTGGGGGCTGAACCGCCCGCCGCCTGCGCACACCCGCGCCGGCGAGTCGCGCGGGGCATGGTCGGACGCCCCGCCGCGCGCATCGGGCCACGCGCCGCGCCCATCCGGCAGCCCGGGCGGTTTCCGCAACGCCACGTTCGCCGCATCGGCCCCCAGGGGCCGCAAAGGCCCGCCCCCGCGTGCGCGCCGCGCGCTGCAAATTGCCCTGACCGATCCGCAAGCCTGGCCCTCGCTGGGCGAGGCCGATCACCACCTGCTGTGCAGCCTGCCCGCCCCGCACGGGCCACTGTTCGTCTGGCTGGACAGCCAGTTTCACGAGCACGGCCCCCAGCCCTGGGCCGCCTTGCGCCAGGCGCTGCAAGGCCACCCCCACGCAGCCGATGCCGAGCAGGCCATGCAGGCGGCGCTGGAGCTGGAAGGCATAGACCACACCAGCAGCGGCGCGGCCGGGCAGGACTGGCAAAGCGTGCTGCACGGCGTGCGCCTGGAAGACACCGAGAGGCGCATGACCGAGGCCCTGGCCGCAGGCGATACCGAGGCTTACCGCCAGCTCACCCCCGTGCTGGCGCAGCTCAAGCAGGCCGGGCGGGGCGGTTGATCAGCGGCCCATCCCGCGTTTCGCCCGCCGCAGGCAGGCCGGGGCGGTTCTCAAGCTGCCGCGCCGCCCGCCCCGCGCCCTGCGTGGGCTTTTTTCCAATATCTTGATACAAAATTTTGATTATTAAATAGGCAAACCGCCCGCAGCGCCCGTAAACACTGCGCAGGCCGCTATGTTTTTTATATCAAACTGTGGATAACTTGCCTCAAATCAGGGCGGCCGGGTCGCTTTCTTCGTGCAGGAAGACGTGGGCGCGGCGCGGGTGGATGCGCACGGCGTCGCCTTCTTTCAGGCCCAGGCGCTGCCATTCGTCAGTGGGCAGGTGCGCTTCCAGGATTTGGCTGGTGTGGCCGCTTTCGCTGGCGCTCAATTCCAGCCGCGCCAGCGGGCCGATGACCAGGGCGCGATCGAGCCGCGCGGGCAGGCCGCTGGCGTTCGGCGCATCGGCGCTGACGGCCAGATCGGTGGGCCGCACGAAGGCCAACGCGCTGGCATCGGCCACCTGGGCGGCGTCGGGCGCGGGCAGCCGCCAGTCGCCCACGTGCATGTGGCCGTCGCTGGCGCGGCCGTGAAAGAGGTTGACGTCGCCCAGAAAGCTGTAGACGAAGGGGCTGGCCGGCTGCTCCCACACCTGGCGGGGGCTGCCTTGCTGCTCGATGCGGCCCTTGTTCATGACGACCACGCGGTCGGCCACTTCCAGCGCCTCTTCCTGGTCGTGGGTGACGAAGATGCTGGTGACGTGCAGCTCGTCATGCAGGCGGCGCAGCCAGCGGCGCAAGTCCTTGCGCACCTTGGCATCCAGCGCGCCGAAGGGCTCGTCCAGCAGCAGCACTTTGGGCTGCACGGCCAGCGCGCGCGCCAGGGCAATGCGCTGGCGCTGCCCGCCCGAAAGCTGCGAGGGGTAGCGCCCGGCCAGCCAGTCGAGCTGCACCATCTCCAAAAGCTCCTGCACGCGGGCCTTGATTTGCGCCTCGCCCGGGCGCTCGCTGCGGGGCTTGACGCGCAGGCCGAAGGCCACGTTGTCAAACACCGTCATGTGGCGAAACAGCGCGTAGTGCTGAAAGACAAAGCCCACGCCGCGCTGGCGCGCGTGCAGCGCGGTGCTGTCTTGCCCGTCAAAAAGCACGCGGCCGGCGTCGGCGCTTTCCAGCCCGGCGATGATGCGCAGCAGGGTGGTTTTGCCGCAGCCCGAAGGCCCCAGCAGGGCCACGAGCTGGCCGCTTTCGATTTCCAGGCTGACGTCGCCCAGCGCCTGAAACGCGCCAAAGCGCTTGCTGATGTGTTGGATGTGAATGCTCATGGGTGGCGAAAAAACGGATGGGGACGAAAGATGGGCAAATCAGGCCGCCGGCTCGGGCGGCTCGCTGCGGGCGGCGGCCAGCTCGCGGGCGCTGCGCCACTGCACCAGGGTTTTGAGCGCCAGCGTGATCAGCGCCAGCAGCGCCAGCAGGCTGGCCACGGCGAAGGCGGCCTGGCCCTGGTATTCGTTGTAGAGCACCTCCACGTGCAGCGGCATGGTGTTGGTCTGCCCGCGTATGTGGCCGCTGACGACCGAGACGGCCCCGAATTCGCCCATGGCGCGCGCGTTGCACAGGATGACGCCATACAGCAGCCCCCACTTGATGTTGGGCAGGGTGACGTGCCAGAAGGTTTGCCAGCCATTGGCGCCCAGCACCTGCGCGGCCTGCTCCTCGTCGCTGCCTTGCGCCTGCATGAGCGGGATCAGCTCGCGTGCGATGAAGGGGAAGGTGACGAACACGGTAGCCAGCAGGATGCCCGGCACGGCAAAAATGATCTTGATGTCGCGCTCGGCCAGCCACGGCCCCAGCCAGCCTTGCGCGCCGAACACCAGCACAAAGCACAGCCCGGCCACAACGGGCGAGATGGAAAAGGGCAGATCAATGAGCGTGAGCAGGGCGGATTTGCCGCGAAAGTCGAACTTGGCAATGCACCAGGCCGCCGCCACGCCGAACACCAGGTTCAGCGGCACGGCCAGCAAGGCGGTGAGCAAAGTCAGCCGAATGGCCGCCAGCGCATCCGGGTGCAGCAGCGCCTGCACATAGGCGCGCCAGCCCGCTTCCAGCGCCTGGGCAAACACGGCCGCCAGCGGCAGCACGAGAAACAGCGCCATGAAAAGCAGCGCCAGCGCCGTCAGCAGCCAGCGCACGGCGGGCGTTTCGGTGGTGCGTATGCGCCGGGGCAAGGCAGGAGATGCGTGAGATGGGGCGGCGCTCATGCCGGGCCTCCGTAGCGTTTGCGGCCCCACACTTGCAGGGCGTTGATGGCCAGCAGCATCACAAAGGCCATCAGCAGCATCACGCTGGCTACGGCCGTGGCGCCGGGCAGGTCGTATTGCTCCAGCTTGCCGATGATGATGAGCGGGGCGATTTCCGACACCAGCGGCATGTTGCCGGCGATGAAGATGACCGAGCCGTATTCGCCCAGCGCGCGCGCAAAGGCCAGTGCAAAGCCGGTGAGCAGCGCCGGGCCTATGGCCGGGAAGATGACGTGGCGAAAGGTCTGCCAGCGCGTGGCGCCCAGGCAGGCGGCGGCTTCTTCCAGCTCTTTTTCAGACTCCTCCAGCACGGGCTGCACCGTGCGCACCACAAAGGGCAGGCCGATGAAGATGAGCGCGATGACGATGCCGGCGGGCTGAAAGGCCAGCTGCACGCCCAGCGGCTCCAGCCAGCGGCCCACCCAGCCGTTGCCCGCCAGCACGGCCGCCAGCGCAATGCCCGCCACCGCCGTGGGCAGGGCAAAGGGCAAGTCGATCAGCGCATCGGCCAGCTTGCGGCCGGGAAAGTCGTAGCGCACCAGCACCCAGGCCAGCAGCAGCCCGGCCGCCGCGTTGATGAGCGCCGCCAGCAGCGACGCGCCCAGGCTCAACTTGAACGCCGCCAGCACGCGCGGGGCCGAAACGGCCGCCCAGAAGTCGGCCCAGCTCATGGCAAGGGCAGCGCCCAGCAGCGCCGCCAGCGGCAGCAGCACCACCAGGCCCAGATAAAGCAGGGTGTAGCCCAGCGTCAGCCCGAAGCCGGGCAGCACGCGCGGCGCGCGGCCGGCGCTGGTGGCGGCGGGCAGGGAATCACGCACGGCAGTCATTTGGGCGCATCACCGGCCGGAAGGCTGGTAGAGCTGGTCGAACCGGCCGCCGTCGTTGAAGTGCTCTTTCTGCGCCTGCCCCAGCGAGCCGAAATACTCCTGCACCGTAAAGAGCTTCAGGGGCTTGAACGTGGCCTCGTGCTTTTTCAGCACCGCCTCGCTGCGCGGGCGCAGGCCGTGGCGGGCGGCAATTTCCTGCGCCTCGTCGGAATACAGATATTGCAGATAGGCCCTGGCCTGCTTTTCCGTGCCCTTTTTGTCCACCGTGCGCTGCACCACGGCCACAGGGTTTTCCGTGACGATGGACGCCTTGGGATAGACCACATCCACGCGGCCCTTGCCGAATTCGCGCTCCACCGACACCACTTCCGACTCGAAGGTGATCAGCACATCGCCCACATTGCGTTGCAAAAACATGCCCGTGGCATCGCGCCCGCCGCGCGCCAGCGCGGGCACGTTTTTGTAGAGCTTCGCCACAAATTCGGCGGCCTGCTCGTCGCTGCCGCCTGCGGCGCGCACCTGGCCCCAGGCGGCCAGATAGGCCAGGCGGCCGTTGCCGCCTGTTTTGGGGTTGACCACCACCACTTTCACATCGGGGCGAGTCAGGTCGGCCCAGTCGCGGATGTTTTTCGGATTGCCCTGGCGCACCAGAAAGATGATGGTCGATGCCGTGGGCGCAGCGCCTTGCGGAAACTGCTGCTGCCAGTCGGCGGCAACCACGCCGCGCTCGGCCAAAAAGGCCACGTCGGCAGCCGTGTTCATCGTCACCACGTCAGCCGCCAGCCCGTCGGCCACGGCCCGCGCCTGCGCGCTGGAGCCGCCGTGCGATTGATCAATGCGTATGTCCTGCCCCGTGGTCTGCTTGTAGTGCTGCACGAAGGCGGCGTTGATGTCCTTGAAAAACTCGCGCGAAACGTCGTAGGAGCTGTTGAGCAGGGCCGGCGGCTGCGCCTGCGCGCCGGCAGCGGCCGCAAGGGCCAGGGCAAAGGTGAAAAAACGTCTGCTGGAGCGCCTGAAAAAACGCATGGCCGAATCCGTGGGAAAGCTGGGCTGAACAAAAAAACGGCCGAAGGGTTCTCGGCCACTGCGTCGCCAGTGTGCGATCCGCGCTTCAAAACTCAAACTACTTTTTTTTTGTTTTTTTATGGCTTTGCCGAATATGAAAACGCCCCACTCGCGCCTCAAGCAGGGCGCGGCGGGGCGAGTTATCCACAGATTTTTCCTGATTTGATAGCGCGCTGCGCAGTGTTTACGGGCGATGCGGGTGGTTTGCCTGATTTTTAATCAAAAAAATATTTCAAAAGGCAACGAGATGGGCGCTTTCCTTCGCGGCCCCGTGGCGTTTCAGCCCGCCGCCGCGTTTTCGATGGCCTCGATCTGCTCGGAAAGCAGCAGCCACTGGTCTTCCAGCGCGGTGAGTTCTTCGTCCAGCGCCTTGAGTTCGCGCCCGGCCTGGGCGATGACTTCGGGCGGCTGGGCGGTGAGAAGCTGCTCTTGCAAGTGGCCGTGGCGCTGGCGGATTTCGGCCATGCGGCGCTCGGCGGCGTCGAGCTGGCGCTTGAGCGGGCGGGGTTTTTCGGCGCGCTCGG
>ERZ772827.1994-NODE-1994-length-10157-cov-4.377945_pt1 | contig 10157 bp, 14 predicted proteins | sample MGYA00580850_ERZ772827 | MGnify/ENA primary metagenome ERZ772827 (study PRJEB29015, sample SAMEA2737950) | human oral metagenome | biome: human oral; feature: human-associated habitat; material: dental | place: China | collected 2145 ...
CATTGCATCGTTTTTATACTCTAATAATAGCATTTTACAGTCTTCAATATGTTGTTCCAGCATAACAGTATCAGGATTCTTTACTTCTTGGATTGTTCAGACTTTAATCATTCCACTACTATATTCTCAACTAAAAACTTCCCTAGCTCCTCTTCTGGAATCAGTGCTGATTCTAGGAGTCGGTATTGATAATTATGCGCAAACCATCATGTATTCAATCAGACTTTAGACACACTCTCTCGGAATTTTTCATTAGGCTGTTTATATAGTTTGTTCCTACACACAAATTGCCAAAGCCCACTCTCTAGGCTTACTAGCTCTCTCAGGGAGCAGTATCTATCTCAGTTCAGAACGTTCTCATCTTTGTCTAAAAATACTATTCCATTATGAGTGTGCACAGCCATAGCTGACTTAACATTATCATTCCCAAATGGTTTCCGTCCTCTCTTAATAAGAGAGGTAAGTAAGGTTTCTAATTCTTGCATTAAAAATACAAATAAAAAATAAAACTGACCATAATCCCTATAAATAATACTGATGTTATAAATCCAACCAAAAGCAGTCATACATCAGTAAACGAACTCTTATATTTTTTCATTAGTTTGTTTAATCAAACTATTCATAGGAAAAATACAATTGTCTCTACAACAATAAACAATGTTGTAAGTAATATTTTTAAAGCCATTTTTATAAAAAAGAAATAAAAGTCTGATTTCTTATTCCATCGATTTCGAGGGAATTAAAGAATAAACTAAATCAATACACTCATCTGATTGAGCATCTATTGACTCTCTTTTTTTATCCCACTGTAATAGGACAATATTGATTTTTCTTTTTCTTTCTTGGCTAAATCTAAGGTCTTGTGCATACCCACATCAATAAGGGTCAATCCAGTCAATCACATCACCAATCATTACAGGGTGTCAGATGATCTCTGGAGCATATCATAAAGAAACCGTAAACTCTTCGTTTTCTCTGATAGATAGATATGATCAGGTTTTATTTTTTCTGATAAATATCACATTTTCTCCATCATTTATTCTACATCTACAACTAAATGTTCTCTTCTTATTCGCCATCTCTTTATAGATGGATTCTAGTTTTTTCTCTCTGGTCATAATTCTAAAAATAAAGGTTAAAAGTCTGATCTTAATGTGTTCGTGGCGTCACGAAGTCATCTCGTCGCCTCCGCCAATATGCAGGGGGATATATCGTTTTGGTATACCCCCCTTTTCTAATTACCCCGAAATCGGGGTAATTAACTAAGCATTGACTAGCTCTGGATTCTCATATATATTCCCAATAACCGTAAGATAATTCTCGGTATCTTTATATGCGAATTGCCAGTAGTGGAAAGTATAATCTGAGGAGTTCTAGTAGTTTTTCCATCGTATCATAATAAAATACATAAAGCTGGTTTAAATCTTCATAAAAACAAGTCGTATCGTGCTGTTATTCCTACCGCTCCTTGTCCCGAAGAGTGGAGTATAGTCTATGGACTTAAGGATTTCATGGAGCTTAACTTGGCACTCGTTCCACTTGAATACGAGAGTTCCATACGGCTCAAGCACTCTCATACACTCTCTGAATCACTGCTTCAGATCGGCTGGCCAAGTATCCTTGTTAAGTCTACCATACTTACCCTTCAGCCGAGATTTTTCCCCTGCATGCACTAAGTGCGGAGGGTCGAATACTACGAGCTTATAAGAATTGTCAGCTCTTGGTATGTTCCTGAAGTCGGCCACGAAGTCTGGATCCACAACAAAGTTAGGTCTCGCAGGGATGAATCAGGCTTCTTCCCTCCTGATATCCATATATTCAGCTAGTGGATTATTCTTATCTCGCCGAAAGGTACGACCACCACAGCAGATATCTAGTATTTTTTTCATTCTAATATTGAATCTAAATCTCCAGGGGGAGAGCTTTAGGCTCTCACGGCATTCTGCCTTCCTCTGTATAGAGCCTAGCTTAGCTAGGCAAAATATGTTAAACTACCTACAATAGTAGGAATCTAGAATTGGGGAAGAGCGAGGATTCGAACCTCATGGACTTAGTAGGAGTTCCACCTAACCGTGAGCAAACCAGAAGGGAACGATTGATTTACTCGCTCGTTTTACAGCTCACGACGAGCTACAGCACTCGTCTATCTCATCACTTTACTTTCTTTTCTAATTCTGCAAAACAGTAGCGACTTGTCTGCATATTAGTATAGTAAGCAGGAGCTACCTGCTATGTAAAGCCCCAATATTCCAATCCTTTGGGCTAGGACTCTTCCATACCGCCCATCAGAGGCATCTTACCCAGCAGAACTTCATAACTGCTAGGTGAGTTGCCCCTGATAAGAAGTTGAAGATTTAAAGCTTGAGTTATTTGAAGTAAAGAATATATACTCTTCATTTATTTTTTATTATCGCTACATGAATTTAGAGCTCATTATTTGAATTACTGCAATTTGTGCAAATCTTCTAACAATTATTGTCTGAGTAGTAACCATACAATCGTTAAGAGCGAGGCAAAAGAACTTAGAACAGCAAGTAATATCAGTAAAAAAGGAGTTTTATAATTCTTCATTTGAAACAGTTTTAGGAGATAAAAAGATAGGGCTAGATCATAAGGAAGTTTTAGATCTGTTTACTGCAATGAATGAGAAACGATGAACAGCAAACTTGAGGCAGAGAATTGACCTTCTTTCTGATATTTTCAAAAAGTCCGCATATATAGATATTAAGATTTATAAGATTATATCGTGAGAATTAGAAAGGCTAGACAAAAGGCTGGATCTTATAAGCAAATAACTGATAAAACTTAAGTAGATGTTTTTAACTCAAAACTTACTCATCTGAAATACTAGCGTTCATCTTGGCAATAATATCTTTAACATTGGCTTTTTCTCCTTTAACTATTCAATCTACTTCTTCGGTAATAACATCAAAATCCCATTTAATCTCAGGCTTTATATACTGTTCTTTGCCGATTCTTTGGTTGTAGTCGCTGTTAATATCGCTAATAGCAGAGGCAAAACAGTCTTCAATCTCTTTAGAATAAGGATTATCTGCTAAGAACTTATCTTTAACCTCTAACACTTTCCGAGATTTAGAAGATCACTCTAAATAGAACGGATAGTTCTCAAGACTAAAGACCATCTCTGCGATTTTCTCTTTATTCTGGACAAAGTAGAGAGCTGTTTCTTTGGTAATATCTACCTTGAAAGCGGTTGTTTCTCAGAGATTTTTTACTTCAATAACATAAACCGAAAAGATCGTAGGAGCAGGTAAATTGAGTATCCTCCTCTTCTCTTTTTCTATAGCTTCTTTGATTTCTACTTCCATTTTCTTTCCTGCCTCTTCGGTAAAGAGTCCTTTACTGATTTGTTCAGCGTAATTAGAGCGGACAATACTTTCAATTTTGGACTTATCTAGTTTAGGTCTCTTCAAAGTTATAAAGTGTTCTGGAGAAATGGTATTGACTGCATCAGATATAAACTCCAAAGTAAATTTACTTGTGTCTTGTGTGAGTTTTCTAAAGTGTAGTTTCATTGCGATAAAAACAAAATATAAAATCCTACTTTCTCTTAATCATCTGCTCTAAAATTCCTTGGAGTCATCCCAAGAGGACATCAAGATCAGATTTCGGGTCTTTTATCCCGAGAACTTTTGCCTTTAGTTCTCTAATGAGAGCATTAACTGTAAATTCCTTGGACTCTTTAGTTGATCACTTAAGTTTATTAAGAATATCGGCAATAGCGTCAGAGAGTCCTTGAACGATCGCTATAGAGATGTCTGCTGAACTTCATTCAGCTTTGATTTGGAGGTCAAATTCTCTCATCTCTGGAGAGGTAATTTTTATTGTTAATTCCATTTTCTAAAAACAAAATATAAAATCTGAATTAAATCTACTTTTTATTTATCTCCCAAATAATCCACCCTAGCCGAAGCAGAACTCCAGCTAGGAGAATAAAGTTATCTGTTGCCATTAGGATTGATTATTAGATAAAGTAATTTTCCCTGTCTTATAGAGTTCAAGGAAACAATCTTTAGTCGCTCTAATATCAGCCATTGCATCGTGTGCATTATCAAAGTCCTTGCCAAAGAGGAATCTATAAAGCTGACTCAATCTTGGTCGTCTTCCTCCGGGTCCATTTACGAGCTCAGCCGTAGAAGTCATAGTATCAAACCGCTTATGATCATCAGAATTAAAGCCGACTGATCCACAACGCATAATCTCACCCATGAACATTTTACGGTCATAGTCTACATTGTGCCCAATCAAGTAATCTGCCTTGGTCATATAAGCCACAAATTCCTTGATATAATCCTGAATGTAGCCAAACGGCTCAAGGTCAGCTTTGTAAATATGGTGAACATTACTTGCTTGTTCTGGGATTTCCTCATCAATTTTTATATACTGATTGATAATTCTTTCCTCATGAAAGGTTCAAGTTTTCTCGTCAAGAGTTCAGAAGATTGCTCAAAACTGAATAATTCTATCGGTTTCTGGATGAAGTCCAGTAGTTTCGGTATCAAAAAAGAATAGTTTCATTTAATTATGATTACGAAGATAAAGCAACTCATTCTCTCATAATGATACTATCAGCTTCTTCTCCCACTCTCTCACAGAAGATTTGATAGTCATTTTCACTTGCCCAATTTGTAAGTTCTGCAAGGTTATCATTATCTAGCAAACTTCAGTCCTTGATATAGATTACTCTTAGTTCGTTATTAATTGCTTTTGCAATCTTACAAGCCATAACTAATTGCTGAGCCGAAGAGTATTGATCAAAAGCAATTCCGTTTACCATAATTCAATCAGCATCAGAAAACTCTAATCATTCAATCGGAAGATGAGCATTTTTGATCATTTCAGCTTTTTCAGCTCTTAAGTTCTCTAGTTCATCAGTAAGTTTATTCGCATTTACTTCGGCTTGAGTGGTCTTCTCCTTCAAATCCTTATATCTCTCAAACTCTACCGCTTTCGCATTTATGGCTTCTGCATTTGTAATTTTATTTTGAACTTCTGTGATGTCCTGTTTGTCAGAAAGCGTTCTTTTGGATAAAACAATTTGACTATCTATAGATTGATTTGCTGTTTCTAAAGCAGAAATCTCTCTTTTTAGCTCTTCAATTTTTGCAAGATTTCTCTTTTGTTCCTCTTGTTTTTGGACGATTGTTCTTGCAATTTCATCTTGTTTAGCATTATGAGCGATTCTGTTTTGCAAATCCATTCTTAAAGCTGAGGTATCAACCTTCTCTACATATTCAGGAGTTCAGAGGTTTTGGAGGGTTTGGCTGTATTCTTTGAGGATTGCATTTGCCCCTTTTCTTTCCTCAAATTTTGTATCAATTTTCTGCTCAATTTCTGTGGTATCAACTCAAGCAATAGTTCTGATAATCTCTATTTGCTCCTTAGTTGTCATTCCTGTGAACTTGAGCGGATCAATTGTAAATTCTGAAAGCAGAAGATTAAGGTCTTTTTGCTGAAGTTTACTTCAGTCTGAACTCCAAATATCAAGTCCAGTATTTCCACTTTCAGTAATTTTTCTTTCAATCTTGAGTTTCTTTCCATTCCCCTCAAGAACGACCTCAATTTCAGTTTTTTTTTCTCCTTGTGAGATTAAGTTTTCAACACTTCTTCATTTTCCGATGTAAGTTTTCCCAAGAATAGCAAGGAAAATTCCATCAATAACTGTAGATTTTCCTGCTCCATTCTTCCCAGAAATCTTTACAAGATTCCCATCAAAGCTAAATTCAGCTTGAATCACATTCCTTAAATGTGAGATTCTTAATTCTTTTACTTTCATGATAATTTTTTCTTAAAAATCTAAATATAATCAATAACGGTTGCCTGTTCTTGGTAGACTGGAATATGAGCGTAATACTTCATAAGCTCCTTATTGTTCATAATTTCATCTCTCGTTGGAAGCCTGAAAGTATTATTATCTATGTCATCAATAAGCCTATCTAAGTAAGGAATAATAATATCATTAAGTTTTTGAGCGAGATTTTGTCTGGAAATAGAGATGGTTTCAGTAATAAAAGGGCTTTTTTTCTCTATAAAATCCAAGAATACACTTGCCTCCGCTCAGTAAAGGACATACATAATTGTGAAATAGAAAGCCATACTGATTGCATAACCATAATCATCCTGTCCGTATTCTGTGAAGTTTTTGAGAATTTTTGAAATATCTCCTGTAGTTTTCCAATCTCTAATCACAATCTCTAAATCAGAATTTTTCTCTATTTCTTCAAGTTTAAGAAACTTTTCTCAAAGCTTAAAACTCACTCTATCAAGCTGAGCAGACAATTTATGTCCCTTGTAATCGCACTCAAACCTATGTTCATTGATATACTGCTTATTTCCACAATCTAAGATTGGTTGTTGGATTGCACTCTGATACATCCCCAAGATAAGCTCTCCTTCTGTTCCTGTGAGAGCTATCTTTTTTTGAAATTTCGCTCGTTCTACAGTTCAATATCGCTCTTCTCTCAATTTATCAAGATTTGTGGTTTGCTTATTCAATCTCTTTTTATGTGCTTCAATATCTACCTTATCAAGTCCTTCTTCTTTGAATCTTTCAAGAATTTTTTCCACTAAGTCTTTTTTTAAAAATTTATCTGTAATATGATATTTTTCCAAGAAAAAATCTCTCCCTTTCTCCATAATTTCGTGAAATCAATTTCCGACCACTACCCATTGTTGATCCTCTTCTTCAAGATTGATTTCATCAATATATTTCAGCTTATAAAGGTAAGGGTGGATCATATAATCTTTGAGTTTAGAAGCGGTAATTGCTCCTCTTGTTTTTTCAATATAGCTTGTGCTTGCCATGGTTAATTTTGATTAGGTGAAGTAAAATTTTTGGTTGCTGTTTCCATATCAATGATTTCTTTTGCGGTATCATACCTATCTTCCTCAAAATCTTCATTCAAGTCCGAACCGATGCCCATAATCTGTCAAAAGTTCTTGATTGCCTGCGATTGACAGGCTTTGAAGACTGCGAATTTACTGGTTGCTGGATTGTTATACATTACCCAAGAACCAAAGACATCTTTGTGATACTCAGTTCCATCAATGTAATAACTGAATCTATAACAAGTCCGAGCATGATAGGTTGTTTTACCTGCGCTTGTTTTTTCTTCTTCAAATCCTTTATCTAACATCTCAGCTTTCCACTGAAAGTTGAAGATAAAATTCAGTATTCTTTCCATATATCTCACTGGGATATAATCCACTGACTGAGTTCAGATTTTTCTATTCTTAATTAAGAATTTTTTGTCTCAAATCCCCTTGATAGATTGGAAGAGCTGAAGTTTTTGATAGAATTGTTGCTCTTTTGCTTGAACAAGCAAACTATCAGTCATTACCTGATTTTTTACATAATCTAGGATTATTGCTTTTGTTTCAATTTCCTTTCCCATTGCTTAGTTTGTAAGTGATATAAATTTTTCTCTTGCTCGTTCGGTAAAAGCTTCTTCTCGCTTTGGACTTCATTGTTCAAGTCAAGGATGATCATCAGTTTCCCATAACTGATACAGCTCATCCCTAAAAGCTCAAATAAGATTGTCTATTACCTCATTATCAATCTCTCAGAATCTATTTTTTATATTCAGAATGTTTTTGAGTATAAATTGCTTTGTGAAGTTCATGATAAGCTACTTAGCAGATAAAACATTATTCAATACTCTAGTTTCGCTAATTCTTCTATCTTTCCATCAGTCGCAGACATAAATATCAGCATTCATCATCAATCTACTTGCTAAGCCTGAATCCCTTTTTTTGAACTCTTCAAGACTTGAAAGATTGGTAGTGATAACTGTTCTATAGCCTCTTTCAATCCTGCAATCTAGCCGATAATACATCTTCTCTAGGTAGGCATCTGTGATTGCTCCTTTGCCGTAGTCATCAAATATCACGACAGGCTTTTTTGCTAAAGCCTCAAGAGGAAAGAGCTTAATATCACAGTTGAACTCCTCGGGCTTCCTCAATACACAACTTCCATTCACGATATGTTGCCTGAAAGTCGGCTCGGAAATGAAGTAATCGTGTGTAATCAATTGTCTGCAGAGGTAAGTTTTCCCAATTCAAGGCTTTCCTATCACAATCAGATTTTTACCGTTCGTTTTGAACTCTCAGTTGAGGTAGTCTACAAACGGTTTATTGCTTGAATCAATTTCTACGGTCATTGGTAGTAATTAATTTGGTAAACTTCGGTTTTTTGAGCTGTATTCTTCTGTGTTTTTAGGTGCTTTAATGTCTTTGCTGATGTAATCATTTTCCGATTTATACAAGAACACTTTTGCTCCATTTTTCCTAGTCAAGAACTCGGGAAGCGTCCGCTTGTAATCAAAAAAGGTTTTTTCCGAATTATAAATGATTCAATAATTTTTGATTGCAGTTATTACCTCTTCTTCCGAAAGTTCTTGCAAAATTTTATCAATGGAATTTTTAATTTCCTTGCTTAACTCCTTATGATTTACGATATTTTGTTCTTTTCGAACCCTATATATATTTTTGTATATAGTATTTATATCAGTAATAGTATCAGTAAGGGTTTTTGTGGGTTTTTTCTTTTTCTTTGGCTTTTTTGGGTTTTCTTGGGTTTCATTTAACCCATTGGGTTTTTGTGGTTTGTCTTTAGGTGGTCTGCCACCTTTCTTGCCGTTCTCTTTGTTTCTGTCTACGATTTTTTCTTGGTATTTTTGGTCTTGTTCCGACCAAAAACTTTGAATATGAGCCATAACATACTTCAGTGAGTCAGGCAATGGAGGAGGTTCTTGTCCGTTTCTGAGAGCTAGCATATACTTAAACAAGATACCGGCTGTTTCATTGTCCATGATGTCTGTATATGCTATCCGATCATTACAGATAACCGTTGTCCTTTTCTCTTTTTTTGCCATCTTACTTTAAAATAGGGAATAAGACTTTATTCCTCTTTTTTGGCTGAGGTAGCCATCATTCTGTAATAGCAACACCACAAAGACTAGGAACGACAATCAACATAAATACGGAGAGATTGAATCGGATCCAAAATCCAATCATTACCGCAAAAGTAATTTTGATTACTAAGAAAATTGCGTCCCTAATCATCGTGATTACTACTTAATAAGTAAAGTCCGTAGATTCTTAATAGCTCACGAATGAGGATTACGCCTGTGCCACCTACACTCAACAAGCAATGATTCAAAAAAGGAATCAACATTAATCATCTACTAAGCCGAAAAGCCCTACGACAGGCTACAAAACCATTGCTGATTTTGTCGTTGATACCTAGTAGATTATTAATACTGATTCCAGTATAGAGTGTCGTATGTTCTTTCGTTCTCAACTAGGTATTCCGCTATCAAGTGTAATCTTTTGCATAAACTCTATAGTCAACACAAAGCCAGTTGAGAACTATTCTTACAAAGAAAAAAGCGGTATTATTTTTACCGCTATAAATGCAGTTATAATAAAGTTCACAAAATCACCTTAATAGTGAAAACAATACTTTTTACCTATTCACTTGATATTCTGCATGCCTCGCACAAAATCGAATTTTTGAACTCCAGATAAAACCTCCTCAATTTCATGAAATTGGTATGAAGAATATTCCTGTATTATTGAAAAACCTACATATGAATGAAGACCTAAAGTTACACAAGAGCGTCCTGATGGTTCATCACATGGACTCTATGAAGCACTTGATATAGATTTATGAGATGGGACTAAAGCTTGCTCTAATTGGGAAAATGGACTTCATCAAAAATGAACCATAGAAGAAATTCTCCCTCCTTTACGTGAACTAACAGCAGAAGAGCTCGTTGCAGAGTTTTATAAAAAACAGGAACATAATAGTAGTAAATAAAAACTCCTAGTATTTCCCTAAATTCTACAGATTCTCTAATTTTTCTATTAAATCTCCATAGGTCTTAACCTTAATTTCCTCTTGTTCCCATTTGCGAGAGTTTGGGATGCCTTTGATATATTGAATAGATTTTTTTAAAATTTAATGACTCAGTGGGAGTATTGATGAGGATTCAGATTTTTTTGTTTTCTCTGAAGTATTTACTTGTTACCTTTTCAAAAAGTTCAGAAAAAGTTTGGTTGAGTTCTTCGGTCATATTTACCAGATAGATTTTCTTATTTCAGTGATCAAAAAGTTCGTAGTTCATGAGCAGAGT
>ERZ772827.1997-NODE-1997-length-10144-cov-2.504906_pt1 | contig 10144 bp, 5 predicted proteins | sample MGYA00580850_ERZ772827 | MGnify/ENA primary metagenome ERZ772827 (study PRJEB29015, sample SAMEA2737950) | human oral metagenome | biome: human oral; feature: human-associated habitat; material: dental | place: China | collected 2145 ...
GGCTTGACCTGCCGCATCATCTGATCGTAATCCCCAGTAAGATAATCCCCGAGAAGTCCGACCTTGAACTTTCCAGGGTGCCCCTCCGGCAAAAGCTCGTTTGCCGTCAGGAGCATATCGAGGGCCTTGGAGGTTCGCATCGAGGTTGCACTCATATGCATGACGAGAATCGCACCGCGCTTTACGGAACCGTCCGGCTCATGCGTCAGCCGATGCAGGATTCCGACAAGGGATTCCATAGAGACGGCGCTGTAGTCCTCCGTACTTCCGCTCCCGTTGACAATGTAGGTAAATCCATTGTTCAGTATGGCAGAGGCACCCATGCGGCTGACAGCGAGTGTCGGCGGACGCAGGAGACGCGTAAGTGCAGGCCGTCCCGAGGACAGCGTCATGTCGCCGACGACTGCCGCCAGTTTCTCGTAAGAGGAACGCACATCCGCATCATACTCCTCCGGGCTCTGCACCGGAATCTGCCGCCCCTTTGCATCCTGAACGGTCATAGGCTTATGCCCGTTCGTATGACTGCCGATTTCATGTCCCTCGGCAGCAATGGCACGCAGGAGGTTGGGATTGTTGTGCAGATTCCATGTAATGACGAAGAAGGTACTCGGCGCACGGTGCTTTCGCAGCACATAGAGCAGATGATTGACCGAATCATCGCTGCCCCAGTCGTCAAATGTCAGGAAGATTGTATTGTCATCAACGGTCTTTACAACTCCGGTCCGGTCTGCCTTCCGCATCTCCGCACGCGAGAATCCCAGCATACGGTCTGTTTCACCGACCTCAGGCGCACCGATATAGCGCTTGAAAAACTCCTTCATGAAGGCGCTTCCCTCAAGTTTTTCCGTCCGCACATAGGGACGGATATCCGCAGGCAGCGCATTCACATCCACGGGATAGCTGTACTGTGATGCCGTATCGCGCAGAGCATCCTGCACAGAGACAACGCTGTACCCCGAAGCCGCATGTTCCTGCGCGGTCTGCACACGCGACGACCACGGCGCTGTATAGGCGATGTTGTCCACCTTCTGTGCCTTGATGGCGCGCAGGATGTCTCCTGTCAGACTGCTGTGCGTATAGAAATCCATGCGCAGATATACGATCTGCCCGCGGTTCAGAGAAGTTGTCCAGCGGCCGAACAGCTGCGGCATCAGGTCCTCAGCAGACTGCGCGTCTTTATGCTTGGACTGCACAACATTCAGCCCCTGTCCCACGAACACACAGCCCATGGCCGAAACCGCCTCGCTGATCGCTTCCTCATCCGTACCGGACATCTGCCGCACCACATTGGTCTCAACGCCCCACCGCGTACGCAGTGCAGTCTGTATGCGCTCGATCTGCGCGCAGTAAGCAGTAAAATCTGCCCCCTCCTCGGGACGCAGGCCAATCCCGAAATCCTGCCCCGCGGCAGCAATGCGCGCAATGTTGTCCGTATTGCGCTGAAGTTCGCGTTCCGTCACAAAGAAGGTGCCGCGCATCCCCTGCCGCGCCATCTCGTCGAGCACATCCATGAGAGGCTCCTGCTTGGACAGCCCGCCGAAGGTAAAGACAACCGCAGGCTTTACCGTATGCAGAAAGGGCTGCCGCTCCGCCAATCTGCCTCCGTTCTCTGCACGCAGAGATGCATAGTCCGCGGCTTCAATGCGGCCGCTTATGCACAGAATAAGAGCACAGAGCAGGAACAATACCCGATATGCCGTTTTCTGTTTGCGCATCCTCATCCTCCTTTTCAAATGTGCATCAGTTCCTGCGCAGATTGCCGAGCTCCATATTCCCTCCGAGGCGCCAAATACTCACTGCCTCAATGCCGTTTTGCGCAGCAAGCGTAATCCATGCGTTCAGTGTCTCACTGTCCGCATACCAAACCTCTGTCTCGTGGCCGTCAGCAGAAAAACGGAAGTGAAGCGCCGCGCTTTCTGCATCTCGCTCCGGCACGGCGTTGTGCTGCTCGGCAAGGGCAGCAGCCTCACGCTCTGTGATAAAGCGCTTTTCGCCGCTCATCAGCCCAAGAAGACCATAATCCTGCCACAGGCATCCCCCTCCTGCAAACGCGGCAGAACGCCTGCCCGGGAGGGCCTCCATCTTTGCGATCGTCCTTTCAATGAACGCACGGTCCGCCTTTGCACCAGGCCCGCTGTGTTTTCCATGAAGGTTGTAAAACATGACGACGTATTCAGGCCCCCTCGCAAATCCCGCATCAAACGGAACGGAAGGCTCCAGGACAATACGCAGCTTCAGCTGATTCTGCACGCATGCGGCAGACAGGCGGTAGGTAAAGATTAGGTAGCGCTGCAGCAGGGCCGCATCCTTTGCGAAGTTCTCATAGTCCAGTTCAATGCCGTCAACAGCGAACTCCCTCGCCATGCGGACCATCCCCTCAACCTGCTGGTCCGTCGATGCATCATCACGGAGCAGACGGCGAAGGAGCTCCTGATCCTTTTCGGCGCGGCGCTTGCCAATGATATCATTGGTAAAGCTCAGATATACGTCTTTCTTTTTCCCTTGGTGCATCGCTGCCGTTTCGCGCACCTGTTCCGGCACATACAGCGCATCATTCTCATCGTAGCAGACCGCAAAGACAGCGACGGCATCCAGTTTTTTCTGGATGGCATGATAGTCCTGACGTCCGCCGTCCGTATCCCAATAGGTCTGCCATGTCGTGAGATGCACGGGCGGGTGGCTGGTACTCCGCAGCGGCTCTGCCTCTGCACAGCCGCCGAGAAGCATTCCGGCAGAAAAAAGCATGCAAATCAGCCCTAGACGCATGCATAATCCTCCTTCTCTCTATACCGCTTAAAGTTCCAAGAACCAATCAATCACCGACAGCCAAATCTCATGCGCCCGATGAACCATCTTTTCCCATCCGGTATAGCCGCTCGTATAAATCACATGGTCCTTCCCGGAGTCATACCCGCTGCTCGTCGAAATCTGGAGTCTCCGAAAGACACCGTCATATACATCATCCGCGAGGTTTCGCTGGCTCCACGCCTCCCCCTGCCATGACGCACCGAGGAAAACGCAGCCGCGCTCTGTACGGTTCACAAGTATCTCCTGCGGAATCGGATGCCCGTCCAGTTCAGCAGAAAGACGATCGTCGCGCAAGTGAAGCGCAATGTGATGGCTGCCCCTTCGGTGAAAACTCTCCGTCCCCTCATACGGCTGTGCCCCGTCTGCAACGGATGCCACCGGTGTGCTGCGGATTGCCGATGCACGGCCAAGATATTCCTTTGCGGCGGCCGGCGACGGTGCATAGCGGGCAAACGCCTCGTTCGCGCGGACCATCGCATCGCGCCGATCCTCGTCCACAGACAGAGGGGGATCTCCCAGAATCACAGAGATTTTCTCGCGGTATAGGTCCCTCGCCTGCCCCCCGATGATCTCCTGCACAACAAAGTGATTGTTGATCAGCTGCACACAGATTGCATTGGCAAGGTCCTCTGTACTGCGCAGAAAAATCTGCTGCGCACCAAAGGAATTCCCTTCGAGAAACGCTTCCACACGGAGATCACGAAGTTCGCCGCCCTCCCGCAGGCGCGCAATCGCCCGCCCCTCAGGGAGTGTTGTCAAAAAGAGCGTCTCCTCGTACAGCTCCAGCGCGCCCTCCGCAGTATCCCATGCACGGCGGGGCTCGCGTTCTCCGTCCACAAAGGAAATCGCGTCATTGGTATCATACTTAATGCGCATGAGCAAGTGATTGATCGGCCAATAAGCCTGCGGCTGCATGCGCGTCAGATCATACAGGCTGCTGTTTCTCTGGTTGAGGACAAAGCCCTCCCGGTTAAAATTCATGGGGAACAGTTCGCGTATCCAGCGTTCATTAACCGCACTCACCTGCGTATTATTCCCGAACTTCCCCGTATTTGCATGCATCAGGACATGCGCTGCAGGCACATAACCGAGTTCCTCCTCGTACACATCGCGCAGACGCATGTAGTCATAACTCACGCGTTCCCGCATATGGCGCTCGCTCTCCGCCGGAACGCCGTCCTCATCGCGGATATAATCCATCAAGTAATGATTGTAGCGGCGGCCAAGATAGGGCCGTACCATATTAAACCGCAGAGGGTCGAGCTCACCAAGGAAGTTATTATATCGGTCAAAGACATTGATGTACTCCAGACGATATCCGTTCGTCCCCATCTCCCAAAAGCTGGAATCCTGCATTTCACGCAGGTCCTTTGGATTCAGGAACTTCGTATCGTTGAGCGAGAACTTCTCTGGATACGTCATCATCGTCGCCTTGAAGTTCAGATCCTCCATGATCTCCTGCGCAAAGATCGCCGTATCGCGCCGTCCGTCCTCAAACATGAGGTAGAGGGCACGTGGCGGGAAGCCTTTTCCGCGGCGGTAGTAATCCAGAATATCCTGCTGGGTGATCGTCACATATCCCTGGTTGGAGAGTTCTGCGAGTTGGCGCCGCAGCTGTGTTTTGCCGATGAGCGTGCTCGTGTCGCCGATGCGGTCAACACCAAAGTAGGAAAGTGCGATAAATCCGCGATCCTCTGTGCGCGCAGCACTTTCGGAAAACGGCACATAGGTCTTCAGCGTAAAGAAAAGCTCAATGACCACAGCAATCAGAACGAGGAGAAGGAAGACCTCAAAGCCTGCTCTGATCTTTTTCCGCCGGTTTTTCTTCCGTGTGAAAGCATCATCGCCGACGGCAGATTGCTGTGCATCAATCCGTGCATCCTGCTCCTTCATCCTGCCTCCCCTGCTTCCATTCTCTTTGCCTTTTCCTTCTCCTGTTTTTTCTTTAGTTCTTCCAAATCTGCAAGGGTCAGCCGCGTTCCCCACGTTGTCTTCCAGAACGTCACCCACGCAATCGGCATCTGCCAGAGAAGCACAGCCTCATAGTATATACAGAACCACAGTGCGTAAATCCAAGTCGAACTGCGGCGAATCAAGAGCTGGGCCATACTCATGAGCAAGGCCATCATCGCCATGCCCATAATAAAGCTGGTTGGAAAAACCCGGTGCATCATCGGAACATAGATGAAGTTATAGAGCACAATGACGGGTGCAACAATCGGGACAAGCACCCCCATGTAAAAACCAAGCGCCATGAACGGTTCTTTTTTCCACATAAAGCGCGAGGCAATCAGCGACTCCCGCAACCAAGATCGCTTCCAGCGCATTTGCTGACGCAGAAATACGCTGTACGAACGCGGTACAATCGTCATGCAGACCGCCGAGTCCTGATACGTCGTGCGGTGATGCCGCAGAATAAAGTTTGTCATGCTGCGGTCGTCGCCGAACGTTGCCCTCTGTCCGAGGAAGGTTTGGTTCAGCCACGCATCCATATACTTGAGGACAAGGTCCTTTCGATAGCAGGAAAGCGGACCGGAGAGACACGTCGCCGCATCAAAATAACCCTCTGCCGCCTTCATAATGCGGAATGCAATCGAATAGCGCACCGCCTGCATCTTGGTCAGCGCATTGGTATAGGTGTTCGCAACATCTGTGCGTCCGGACACGCCGCCCATCTCTTTATCCTTAAATGGTTGGACAATATTGCGTACGGCAAACGGGTCCAGGAAGCTGTCCGAGTCGACAAATACCAGCAGCTCATGCTTTGCCTCGCGTGCGCCGCGTGCCATGGCATCGCGTTTCCCCAGATTCGCCGGTTGGCGCAGGAAACGTATGCGCTCCGAGACATGGTAGGCATTGTCGCTCGTATCGGCAGCCTTGAGCTGCGCTATGATCTCCTCGACACGCTCCGCCGAGGCATCGTTTGAGCAGTCATCAACCACAATGACCTCCAGCTTATCTACCGGGTAATCCTGATTGATGCAGCTGTGAATTGTGCGCTGTATCCACGCCTCCTCGTCAAAGCACGGAATGACGATGGAGACCCCCGGCGTATAGTCCGGGTCAATCCGCACTGGTCGGTAAAACGACGCGAATAGGTAGCGTGTCAAAAGGAACGTTGCTGCAATGATGCTGTATAGATACAGCCAGCGATTGAACTTAAAGTAAATCACTGATTCCGAGCGCATGAGAACAATGATAAAGGTAATAACTGCAAGAAAAAAAGCTGCAATCCACAGCATATAGTCCTGTCTGCGCGACGCGGCATATTCCGCAAGCGAGGTCTTAAACTCTATCCCGTAAAGTGCGCCATTTTCCTGTTCAAAGCGCCGCGCAACGGTCGCGGGAAGTTTTTTGACTGGCATCTCATACCCTTCGGGCATCGAGCCTGGGGTTATCTCAAAGCTCAGTTTGACGTCGCCCTCAAACGACGGTATGGTGCGCCCCTCCGCAGCTTCCAAACGAATGAGTATTCCAGTCGTGGATATATCAACGGCACGGCCCTCGATGACGGCATTCCCATCCGGCGGATCAATCTGTACGGGATAGTCGACGAGGTACCTCTGTCCGTTCTTTGCATCCTGCTCATAGCCCACATAGTCCTCGGTATTCATTGCATCCGAGGCACCGCGTCGGCTATAATTGCTGCGCTGCCCGGAGGAGTCCGGAACATGCGACAGCAGACGCCGGTCCTGCTTCTGCTCATACAGAATATCCTTTGCCGGCTGTACCTGTACATCCTCCGCGAGGCGGTTGTTTTGCTCCCCGCGCTGCATTTCCTGCCCAGTCAACTTCACACACCTCCCTCCACCGCCTGCGCCGCAGGATAGGGCGCCGGTATATAGCGTATCTTACGAAAATCATGAATGTCCGTTGCCTGCATGCCTCTTGCGGCGAGTGCCGTCAGCAGCCAATCCAGTTCATCGGCGGCATCCGGCGGCCGCGGTGCATTCCGCACAGGAGGCGGGTCTTCGATGTTCGGCTTCTTATCTACTGCCGGACGCTCATCGCTCTTGCCGTCCTCCTGCGCCAATGCCTCTACGGGACGCGAAACGGAAAACGCAAGAATGCTCCCCGGAGGAATGCTCCCAGCAAAAGCTGCTGCATCGGCAGCATCGCGGAATGTCCCCGCCACATGGCGCACATTTTCCTTTACTGCGTACTCAATCCCAGCGGCCTTTACCGCCGCAAGCAGAGGATCTGTATAGACCGTTCCAGGAGCACGAAAAAGACGCGGGGTCTCGGACGAGAGCGTCACTGCAGCAGCCTGCGTCCGACAGAGTTCCGCTAGGAGGCGCTTTGCAGGAATCTTTTCTGCGGCACGAATACCGACAAAGGTATAGTTTCCGATCTCCTGCCCTGCGTCATGGATGAGACGAATTGTTTCTGGCTGCTCAGCAGCATTCTGCCCCTCGACAAAGAATACTGCCCGTGCCTTATGCTTTTGCAGGACATCCAGCAGACGCGCTGCAAGAGGACGTTCTGGAAGGCCGTCAATGACAATCGCAATGCGCCAGCTGCCATCCTGCAAACGTGTGACGACCTCCGCCGGCTGTATGCCTTCGGCGAGTCGCTGCTCTGCTGCTGCAATCTCCTCGGTCGCTGCATACAACGCACTGAGATCCGTAATATCTGCGTGCGCATCCGAGCGTTCCATGATATGCTCCCGCAGAAAAAAAAGAATACCGCAGACGAGCACAAGCCCGAGAATGACAAACAGCCCCAGCTTGCGGTAATTCATCAAATTTCCCCTCTCATATCAGAGACTCCAGTACCGGCAACCCTCGGTCTCCGCCTCCTCCCGCGAAAAGATGCCCTTCACGTCAATGATGAGGTGCGGGCCATCCGGACGGAAAAGCGCATGCTGCTGTTCCCATGTAAAGCTGCAGAACTCGTCATGGGCAACGAGAAATACGAGACAGTCTGCATCGCGCACCTCAGACATTGGCACGAGATCAAAGCCGTACTCTTCGCGGAACGCGTGCTCATCCACCTGGGGGTCAACCGCCCAGAGGTTCAGATGATATTCCGACAGGGCCTCGTAGACATCGGCAGCGCGGGAGTTGCGCGTATCCGGGCAGTTCTCCTTGAACGCCATGCCCATCAGATAGACACGTGCCTCGGAAAGATCCACCTTGGCGCGCACGAGTTCACGGATGACAGTCTGTGCAACATAGTGGCTCATGCCGTCATTGATGCGGCGGCCGGTCGAGATCAGCTGAGAGTGATACCCAAGGTTCTGCGCCTGATAAATGAAATAATATGGGTCCACGCCAATGCAGTGGCCGCCGACAAGCCCCGGCTTAAAGCCGAGCGCATTCCATTTCGTATTCATAGCGGAAACGACTTCGCCTGTGTCGATGTCCATCCGCTGAAACACCATGGCAAGCTCATTCATAAACGCAATATTGATGTCCCGCTGCGCATTCTCTGCCACCTTTGCCGCCTCGGCGACACGGATGCGCGAGGCACGGTGAAGACGCTGGATGATTGTCCCGTAGACATCAGCAATATCATTCAGCGACTCCTCATCCATGCCGGATACAATCTTGACGATATTTTCCAAACGGTTCACGGGGTCGCCGGGATTGATGCGCTCCGGCGAATACCCAACCTTGAAATCAATGCCTGCACGCAGGCTGGATATCTCCTCGATCAGCGGACAGCAGATGTCCTCCGTAACCCCGGGATACACCGTAGACTCATAGACAACAATGCTCCCAGGCTGAAGGTGGCGCCCAATGACGCGCGTTGCCTCCTTCAGCGGCGCCAAATCCGGTGTCTTGTCTCCGTTGATCGGCGTCGGCACCGCCACAACAATAAAGGAGGCTTCTTTTAGACGCTCCTCATCCCCGGTGAAGTCAATCTGCGTGCTGACAACCCCCTGCATGGCAAGTTCACCCATCGGGTCGCGTCCTGCACGGTATGCTGCAATCTTATCCGCATCGCGATCGTAGCCAATCACAGAAAAATTCTTGGAAAAGGCCACGGCAAGAGGAAGCCCGACATAGCCGAGCCCCACGACAGCAAGCTTCGCAGCCCTCCGTTCCAGTCGTTCCAACATTGTAAAGCCGCCTCCTTCAGGCATCATTCTTCATAGTTTTTGAAATATCCGGTGAGCGCACCCCAAATCGTCCGGCCGCGCTGCGCAGTTGCCAAATCCCGCAGATCATAGTACTCCAGCGAGAACATCAAATCCTTCTTTACCGTATAGGACCATCCTGCGCCCCATCCACGAAAACCGCCGCGCATATAGCCTCTCCCGGACGCGTCGTAGCTCATATAGTCGCCCATGCCGTTCATTGTATGGCTGACATAGGTTGCACTTGGCTGGCGGTAGTACTTGAGCCAGTAAGAGGATGAGCCGGACCGCCATGCTCCTCCGCCGCCTCTGGAAAGGCTCAGCACATATCCGGTTCCATTGCCCGCCGCATGATCTCTTCCATGCAGCAGCATCATGCCGAGATCAAATGTGCCAATCGGGCGGCGATAGTTCGCCATATAAATATTCCGGGCTGCATCGTTGATTTTATCGAAACGGTAGACCCCCGCCTCTGCGCGGTAGGTTTTGGCATCGTAGGAGGCCGTCAGCGCTGCAACGGTCTTGGCACGGTCAATCCGCCCGTACGCTGCCGTATAGGTAATCGGTGCACCAGCTGACAGTCGAATCCCGCGGAACTTGCTGTCGTAGATATTTCCCTCCGCCATGGTCGAGCCGAAGACACCTGCCGAAACATTCATAATCCCAGAGTGGCCCGTGAGATAGTAGCGCTCAAGCTTCAGCTTGCCGTCCTTGTCTCCCCCGCTCCCTGTCAGGGTTTTCTCATACTCGAGCATACCGGCAGCATGCCAGTTGCCGTCAATATTGTAGTCCGGATATATCCGCGCACGAATCCGAGCACGGGTGTTGCTGCGGTCCAGTCCGATCGAGCGCGATGCATCGAGGCGAACCTGCCCGTCGATCTTGAGCCGATGCTCCGGAACCTCCGCCGGCAGTACAGATGCATACAGCTGCTGTTCGGCGTTCTCATTGTCAATATGTCCGGAAGCAGACAGTTCATCGACAAACTCAGCACGCAGCCGCGCAGCCGCCTCCATATCGGCAGGAGGAATCAGGGGGGGCGTTGCAGCGTCCTCGCCCCCCTCCATCGAGGTCAGCCGTGTAAAAAGAAAGTCCTGACGCTCCTGCATCTTTGCAAGAGCAAGCTCACGCTTCTTCCGGCGCGTCTGCGCCAGCGCATGATCGCGCGCCGCAAACTGGAGCCGCTGGCTTGCTGCCTCGGCACGCTCCTTTAGAGGACGCATCGCCTCAAGGCGATTAACCCCGCGCATTGAC
>ERZ772827.1998-NODE-1998-length-10140-cov-2.361428_pt1 | contig 10140 bp, 8 predicted proteins | sample MGYA00580850_ERZ772827 | MGnify/ENA primary metagenome ERZ772827 (study PRJEB29015, sample SAMEA2737950) | human oral metagenome | biome: human oral; feature: human-associated habitat; material: dental | place: China | collected 2145 ...
AAAGAGATCCTTCGGATCGCGCTCGGCATGCATTATAAGCCGAATGTATTCGGGCAGATGCTCAGAGGCGGAACGAGCAGAGAAATCGGTGTCATCATTCCGTCGCTGTCGAATCCTTTTTACGCCGAGCTTGTATCGGCTGTAGAATGCGAATGTATCGAACGCGGCTATATGCCGATTATCTGTTCGTCGCAAAATCGATTTCAGCTCGAAACAAAGCATTTGGATATATTGCAGCGAAAACAGGTTGCGGGACTTTTGTTGTCGAGCATACATCTTGCCGGCGCTTTTTTGAGGACACTGCGCGCCCTCCCCGTCCCTTTTGTGCTGTTCGATCAGCCTTATGATTATCCGGAAATCGACAGCGTCAGCTTCGATTTTCTTACGGCAGGAAAAACCGCCGCAGGGTTTTTATTCGATGCGGGGCATAAAGATATCGTTTTCGTATCGGGGCCGCTCGATCGGTTCAGCAGAAAGCGGTTGTTTGAAGGATATAAAAAAGCGTTTACAAAAAAGCGCAGGCGTTTTTCGGCACAAAATGCACTGATCGCCGCTTTTGAACAGCGGCGGGACGACTTCGACGACGACTTTTATCGCGGACAATATGCCGCCGAACTGCTGATGAAACGGCGCTATTTGCCCGATGCGGTTTTCGCCGTAAACGATATGACGGCTATAGGATTGATAAAGCAGTTCGAAAAGGAAGGTGTACACGTACCGTCCGATATTTCGATCGTCGGCTGCGACAATATTCCGTTCGGTGCAATGTTCGTGCCCGCACTTACGACAATCGACCAATCGGCGGTGGATACGGGACGGCTCGCGGCGGATATTTTGCTGAACAGGATTGAAAATAAACCCGTCACCGCAAGCCGGATAATGCTCGAACCGAAATTGATCGAACGGGAATCGGTACGGAAAATCAATTATAAAGTGAGGCGATAAAAATGAAACAGTTGCGATTTGATGAAGTGGAATTGTTTGTATACGACACTCGCGAAGAGATGGGCAAAGCCGCCGCCCGCGACGCTGCCGTATGCATCAAAGAATTATTAAAAGAGAGGAGCGAACTCAACTGCATATTTGCAGCCGCGCCTTCACAAAACGATTTTTTAGCGGCTCTTACGGCAGACGCTTCCGTTCCGTGGGAAAAGATCAACGCATATCACATGGACGATTATGTCGGTTTAAAACAGGGCGATCCGCATTCTTTCAACGGCTTTCTTTCGGAAAAGCTGTTTTCGAAAGTACCTTTTAAAAGCGTCAATTTAATCGACGGCGAAGCGGATCCCGACAAAGAAGCTGCGCGGTACGGCGCACTGCTCGACGGCGTGCGCATTCATATAACTTTTATGGGAATAGGCGAAAACGGTCATATCGCATTTAACGATCCGGGAGTTGCGGATTTTAAAGACGCGAAAACGGTAAAAAAAGTAAAACTCGATCCGGTATGCCGGCAGCAGCAGGTAAACGACGGTTGTTTCCCTACCATAGCCGACGTACCCGAATACGCGCTTACGGTTACGATACCGACGCTCGTGTCGAGCGAACGTATTTTCTGTATCGTGCCTACGGCAAAAAAACACGACGCGACAAGTGCCGCCCTTACGGGTCCCGTTTCGGAAACATGTCCTGCAAGCATTTTGCGAAAAACGAAACATACCCGTATGTACATAGATACTGCATGTGCCGGAAACTTGATAAATAAATAATTTATTGAGTTTTAATAATAACAAGTATGCGCAAATGCGCACGGATCGGATTGTCTGCAAATGCGGAGATTTGTCTGCAATTCGATTCAAGGAGGAACAATGAGTTGGGTCGATTACGGCATGGTCGTCGCATTCCTTATAGGAATGGTTTTGATCGGTTTGTATTCCAAAAAGAACGTCAAAACCGCGGAAGATTTTTATGTCGCCGGAGGTAAGGTTCCGTGGTGGCTTGCGGGTATTTCGCATCACGTAACCGGATATTCGGGCGTCGTATTTGTCGGATACGCGGGCATCGCATACGCGACGGGAACACAAATTTATTTTTGGTGGGGTATGAGCATCGCGATCGCGGTCGCCCTCGGTTCCATAGTCATCGTACCGCGCTGGCCGCGTTTGCGTAAATTTCTGGGTATCCAGTCTCCGACCGAATATCTCAAAAAGCGTTACGATACGGCCTCTCAAGTTGTCGTCGCGATTGCAGGTATCGTAAGCAAGCTTATCGACGTCGGTGCAAAGTGGGCTTCGATCGGTATTCTGGTACAGGGCTTTACCGGCATCCCGTTTTGGGTCGGCGTCCTGAGTTCCGCGCTCGTTTCAATTTACTATATGTCCGTAGGCGGCTTGATCGCAGACTTGTGGACGGATTTCGCACAATGGATTATTCAAACCGTCGGAGGTATCGTACTTTTTGTCGGCACGATCCTCTTCTTAAAGAGCGAAATGAATCTCGGATTGGTTCAAGCGTTTCAATCGCTGCCGGCGGGACATATTTCGATCTTTAACCCCGGACGAGGACAGGGCTCTGTTACGTGGTCGCTGTTTTATTTCTTCGTCATCTTCCTGAGCTATAACGGCGGTACGTGGAGTCTGGCGACGCGTTTTATTTCAAGCAAAGACGATAAAAATGCACACAAAGGCGCATTGCTTTCCGCACTGCTGTATTTGGTATGGCCGCTCGTAGTCTTTACGCCGATGTGGCTCGGTCCGCTCGTATTCCCGGGATGGACACAGGGTGAAGCGGCGAAAAATTTATTTGCGGAACTGAGCAAGAAATTTTTGCCGACGGGATTGATCGGACTGTCGCTCGCCGCAATGTATGCAAATACGCTTTCTATGTGCACGTCGGACTGCAATACCATTTCGGCGGTCATCACGCGCGACATCCTTCCGATTTTCAAAAAAGATATCGATCAGGAAGGCAAAGAAGGCCTCCGGCTTGCACGCATTACGACGTTTATCTTTATGGCATTCACCGTCATCATCGGTTTGCTCAATCAGAAATTCGGCGGAGTCGCAGGTATGATTTTGTCGTGGTTTGCAGCACTGCTCGGACCGACGGCCGTTCCGCTTTTACTCGGACTGTTCCCCGCATTTAAGCACTCGGACGGAAAAGCCGCAATTCTTTCGACGATCGGAGGCTTCCTCGTATTCGTGCTCACAAAAGCCGGCGCGTTAAAATTGCCTTCCGATGTCGGTCTGATCATGCCGACCCTTGTCGCCTTCGTCGTATACTGTGCCGTGGGATTTGCCAACAAAGCATCCGGCAAAAAAGTACCCGCCGAAGTTGAAACCATGCTGCAGCATCTCGAAGAAAAAGCATAAACAAAGTTTCAAATCAAAAAAACCGAACCGGCGGACGGAACGAAAGTCCGGCGGTTCGGTTTGCCTATCCGAAAATGAGGAAAGATATAAATGAATTATCCCGTCGAAAAAAAATTTTATATCGATCAAATCCGAAACAATTTTTTGCCGTATTGGAGTAAATTCGTCGATCCCGAAAACGGAGGGATTCTCAACTGCATTAACAATTACGGCGATAAAAAAATAAGCGATAATAAATTTACGTGGTCGCAAGGGAGATGGCTGTGGATTTTATGCCGTCTCTCGGAATCGGCCAAAAAAAAGACAATGCCGAACATCGATGCGGCGACGCTCGAAACGTGGGCGGACGGTACATGGAATTTTATTAATTCTTATTGCATCATGGAAGACGGTTCGTGCTGCTATCTGCTTACCCGAGACGGCAAAAAGATAAAAGATGAACGTACCGGCCGTTTCGACGCGAGTATCTATGCCGACTGTTTCGCCCTGATAGGTTCGGCCCAGTACGCCGTACTGTCGAAAAAGCAGGAAGCGATCGACACTTCGAAGGCGCTGTATGAAAGTATCAAGCGGAGGATAGAAAGGGACGACTTTTTAACGGAGCCCTACCCGATTCCCCAAGGCTGCCGCACGCACGGAATTCCGATGATTCTTACGAATACGGTATACGAATATATACGGATGCTCCAAGCATTCGGCATACCGTCGGACGGAGCTGTCGAATTCGGAAAAAAGAACGCGTCATTCATACTCGAGCGTCTTATGAAAGAAGACGGCTATATAAACGAATTCGTATCCGATTTTTCCGACAAAGACAAACGGCTGCTTGACCGCCATATCAATCCCGGTCACACGATCGAAGACATCTGGTTCCAAATAGAATTCCTTCAAGCATTCGGCTCTCTCGAACAATATCTTCCCCGCATCTGTAAAACAGCCGAACACACATGGCATCTCGGATGGGATTCGGAATGCGGAGGGCTTTTCCGTTTTGTCGATTTTGAAGGAGGAAAACCGCGCGGTACGTCGACGGGCTCTCCGTATGAAAAACTCATCGCCGATACGTGGGATATGAAACTCTGGTGGCCGCATTCGGAAATCCTTTATACCTACCTTTTGCTGTACAAACTTACGGGCGATGAAAAATTTAATAAAATATATACCCGAAGTTTCGACTATATTTTCAAAATGTTTCCGAACACGGAACTCGGAGAATGGATTCAAATACGTACGCGCGACGGAAAACCGGCAGAAAAACTCGTTGCGCTTCCGGTAAAAGATCCCTTCCACATCCTGCGCAATTTTATAAAAATAACGGAGCTTTTATGATACGGCTCGGCTGTGCAAAATCGGTAATTTCTCCGAAGGTACCTCTCAGGCTGTGCGGCTATGCACGCCGGACGGATAATTTCAGCGGTATCACGGAAGATATTTTTCTGCGCGTTCACTATTGGCAAACGGCAAACAAACGCATCATCATCGTATATGCGGATTTATTGTGGTGGAATCCCGATTTTATCGATACCGTGCGGGCGCTGCTCAAGCAAAAGCAGGGCATTGCCGAAGATGAAGTTTTGTTTACGGCATCCCATAATCACTCGGGCCCCGGAACGGGACGCGCGTTTACGCCGCTGCTTGAAACCGTATCCGACAATTACATCGATTTTTTATTGCAAAAGATTATCGACGGAATCACTGCAGCGGAACGCGATTCGGAAGAAGTTGCCGTACGGAGATTTAACGGCACATGCGCCATGAACGTATACCGCAGAAAAAAAACGGATAAGGGCATCGAAATGCGTCCGAATTACGAAGAGCCTGCCGACACCGATTTAACAATTTTCGAATTCGTAAAAAAAAGCGACGGAAAACCGAAAGGCTTTGCCGTTCACTATGCGTGTCATAATAATCTCTCCGACGGCAACAGCGTACATCCGGATTACGCGGGAATCGTTTTACGGCGTTTCGATGAAACGTATCCCGAAAGCGTTTCAATCTTTTTGCAGGGCTGTACCGCCGACTTGCGCCCGAACAGCGTACTCGGAGAGCGTTTTACTTCCGTCGATTTTGAAAAAGTTATCGCCTTTGCGGATGAGTTTTTTAAAAAGTGCGAAGATACTCTGCAAACACAAAGCGTTCCGATTCAGGAAAATCTTGAATTGCGAAAAAGCCGGATCAAACTTCCGCTCGTGCAGGATTTTTCAAAAAATGAAGTCACAGCGCTTGCGGCTCATGCGGAAGATGACGCAATGCGTCAATGGGCGCAAAAAGCGATCGAAAAAAACTTCCGCGATTATGAAACGCTTGAAATAACGCGCGTCGATTTCGGTTCGACACCCGTGTATTTTTTTAATGCCGAAATGTCGCAGCAGTATGCGCTGTCTGTACGGCAAAAAAACAAAAACGGTTTGTGCGTCTGTTATACGAACGGCATGATCGGTTATCTGTGCAGCGAAAAACAAATCCGTGAAGGCGGGTATGAGCCGCACGGTTCGGCGATCTACTTTGCGCTGTGCGGAACCTACGGCCCGGAAACGGAAAAGCTTATAAACAAAGCATTGGATAATTTTAATAATTAATATTTTTTGGAGGCATAAAATGACTGAAGGTGATGTTTTAAAACTGTACCGCAAAGAAGTGTTCGGCATTATCGATGAAATATACGATACCGAAGAAAAAAATATTCTCAAAGCGGCGCGCATGGTCGCAGACCATGTAAAAAAAGACAAAATCGTGTATGTATTCGGCCCGGGCGGACATTCGAATCTCGCCGCGATGGAAGTATTTTTCCGCGCCGGCGGACTCATGCACATAAACGCTATCTTAAATCAGGAGACGATGCTTTCAAACGGAGCTTTAAAATCGATGGCGACGGAGCGGCTTCCCGGTTACGGTAAAATCGTAATCGAAGACAACGGCATAGGCGAAGGAGACCTTCTGATCGTCGTCAACGCGTACGGAATCAATTCCGCTACGATCGACGCATGCTTAACCGCACAATCGCGCGGTGCAAAAGTAATCGGCGTGAGTTCCCATGCCCATGCAAATTCCTGTCCGAAAGATCATCCTGCGCGTCATCCGTCGAAAAAAAATCTGCATGAAATCGCGGACTGTTCGGTCGACTGCAAAATAAAACTGGGAGATGCGACAATCGAACTTCCCGGCTTCGAACAAAAAATCGGCGCGCTCAGCACATACGCGAACGCATTCGTGATGAACGGCATCATAATCGAAGCGATCAATATGCTTGTAAACGAAGGCGTCAATCCTCCCGTTTGGCGAAGCGGCAACTGCCCGGGCGGTGATGAATGGAACAATCGTTTTATCGATAAGTTCAGAAAATCCATACGGAGCCTGTAGAGGAGGTATCTTTATGTTTTTTACCGGATGGATGTACGGCACCGATACGCTGGTAAAGCTCCAAATTGAAAACGGTATTTTTGTTTCGGCGGAAAAAACGGAGCCGGAAAATTCCGTAACGTATCCGAACATCGCACCCGTACTGTTCGATACTCAAATTAACGGTTTCAACGGCATTGACTTCAATACGACCGACGAATTGACGGAAGAAACCTATGAAAAAGCGCTGTACGCTTTATTGAAAGAAGGCTGCGGACTGATTTGTCCGACCGTTATCACCGCCGATCCCGAAAAAATTCTGAAGCGCTGCAAAGAGATTGTTTCTTTTATACATCGTAATGCGTTGGCAAAAAAAATGACGCAGGGTATTCATATTGAAGGCCCCTTTATCTCCCCGAAAGACGGAGCTTCGGGTGCGCACGACAAACGTTATATCCGAGCGCCCGACTTCGATATGTTTAAGAGATGGTATGATGCTGCGGAAGGAAAAATATCGGCTCTTACCCTCTCGCCCGAATGGGGTGCGGACACGTATTCTTTTATTTCGAAAGTCAGTGAGCTCGGCGTTGTCGTATCCGTAGGACATACGATGGCAAGCGAAGAACAAATAGCCGAAGCCGTTGCAAGCGGAGCAAGTCTCGTCACACACTTCGGAAACGGAGTTCCCGTCACGGTGCCCCGTCATCCGAATTTTTTGTGGGAAGAATTAAGCAACGACGGTTTGACGCTTTCCTGTATTGCCGACGGATTTCATCTTCCCGAATCGGTGTTGAAAACGGCTTTTGCCGTAAAAGGTCCGCGGTCTTTTATTATCAGCGACAGTACGCAGTTCGGCGGATTACAGCCGGGAACGTACGAAACGCCGATCGGCGGAAATGTCCTGCTCCAGCCGAACGGACGGCTTTGTATGATGAGCGAACCGCGTCTGCTTGCCGGTTCCGCGCAAAGTATCCGGCACGGTGTGGAGCATCTTGTCAAAAGCGGTATTTGCTCGTTAAAAGATGCATGGATGAAAGCGTCGGAAATTCCTGCGGCATTTTACGGTTGTGAAAAAAAAGTCAAAACGGCACGGGGCTGCAGAGCAAATTTCGTCTGCTTCGAAAAAGAAAAAAAAGGATTGACTATTTCCCGCGTCTATCTTGACGGAGAGCAAGTACTGTAAGGCACTTATTTTTTACCGGAGCTGCATTCCCCGCAGCTCCGTATCGCCCCATATCGCTCATGACATCTTTCCGATCTTTTGCTATGATGGATTTATGACGATTTTACAAAGCCTTTTGCTCGGCACACTTCAGGGCCTAACGGAATTTTTACCCGTTTCGTCTTCCGGTCATCTTGCCGTCGCGCAGCATCTGTTTTCGCTCGGCGACGTGCCGCTTTTATTCGACGTATTTCTTCACCTCGCAACGCTCGCCGCAGTCGTACTTTATTTCAGGCACGATATTTTGAAACTCTTTTGTGCGTTCGCAAGGATGATCGCGCACCGTCCCGTCGTTCCGGGCCTTTCGGGCGAAAGCTCTTTGACAAAAAGCGACGAAGCTTCCCGCAAAACGGTCGCCGCCGTCATCGTCGCAACGCTCGTTACGGGCGTCATCGGCATAGCCGCGGAAAAAATGCTCCCTTCTCTTTCCATACGATTCGTATGTGCATTCTTTATCGTCACTGCGCTCATTTTGCTTATCTCGCAATATGCAGGCAAAAAGAGAGAGGACGCAGAAAAATCCGACGGCATTTCGTGGAAACAGGCGCTCGTCGTCGGAGCAGCTCAAGGCATCGGAACGCTGCCGGGCATTTCAAGAAGCGGTTCGACGATCGCAGGCGGACTGCTTTCCGGTATCGGGAGAGCGGATGCGGGAGAGTTTTCGTTTATCGTTTCGATTCCCGCAATTCTCGGCGCCTTTATCCTTGAGCTCAAAGATTTCGATAAAATGTCGGAATCGATCGGAGCGCTTCCTATCCTCGTCGGGTGCACAGCCTCTTTCGTTGTCGGTTACGCATCTCTTTCCCTCCTTATGAAAATTATTAAAAAAGGAAAGCTCGGATGGTTTGCGTGCTACCTCATTCCGCTCGGTACGGCGGGATTGCTGTTTTTTAAATAAACGGAGGTACGATAAAAAATGTCGTCTGAAATATCGCCGACACTTTTTATTTCGAGTTTGCTTGGATGTTTGCAGAAGACGTGTATACGTGTCGTTTCGATAAAAATCGCATGAATACGATACGCTTTATTTTGCAAACTCGACTATTGAACGTGTGCGCATACGCGCACGGCTAAAAACTTTTTCGGAAATTGATATTTCCTGCAAAAGTTTTTATGGGAGGTGTTTATGAAAACACGTCAAACCGGAAAGACTTTTGTCTTTACTCCGAGAGGAGCCGCGGCGCTCGCCACAGCCGCATTGGTATTGTCGGTGCTGCTCTTTACCGGCTGTCCGAACAATGCGGGCGGAGGCGGCGGTAACAATAACGGAGGCGGGACGCCGACGCCTGCCTACACACAGGTTGCCTACGGCACAAACGGAGCGGACTTACAAGCATGGCTTACAAACAATGCCGCAGCGGCTCCGGCGGTAAACTACATCGAACTGACGGGCGTAACGAGAGATCATCTTAGTGGTTCCGTAGGTAATCCATCTCCCTTAGGAAAGATACTCCAAGACAGCGGTAAAAAGGTGGCTCTTAAACTGCCTGAAACAGTTGACCGAATAGGCGACAGAGCTTTTTATAAGTGTACGGCCTTAACCGGTATCGATTTATCCGCCTGCACCCACCTTTGGGCAGGAGCAAAGATATACGGCTATGCTTTTGCCAAGTGCACGGAATTAAAGACGGTAACCTTCGGCGGAGCTCGTTTTCTGGAAATAGAGCAGTTTGCTTTTAAGGGTTGCACGGCATTGAGCAGTGCGGATATGTCCGGCTGTCCTAGTCTTGAAAAAATCGATATGTGGGCTTTTCAAGATTGCACGGCATTAAAAGAATTGCGGCTGCCTAAAAAACTTACCACGATAGGAACTGATGCTTTTAAGAACTGCCCTATTGAAACGCTGGCTATAAACTGCCCTATCAAAGACTCAATCATCACAAACCTTACGCAAAAGGCGGATTCGGCAAAAACGCTTACGCTCGGAGAAGAGGTCACTGTGATAGGTGCAAACGCTTTTTCCTTCTATTCTCTTTTAGAGGAGGCAGACCTGTCCGCCTGCACAACGCTTATTAGCATAGAGACAAACGCTTTCTTCGCTTGTCAAGAAGCGACGGTCAAACTGCCGGAAAGTATAACTACGATAGGATCCCATGCTTTCGGCGATTCAGCGGATCTTAACGAATCCTGTTGCAAAAAGGTGCTTATAAAAAGCGGTGCCGAGTATGATCGCATAAAGGGTCTTGTAACGGGTTCTGGATATCCTGAAGACAGGATAGGATCGTATTAGTTCTTTAAAGCATTGCAGGAAAGATCAGCTTCCGA
>ERZ772827.1999-NODE-1999-length-10134-cov-2.912094_pt1 | contig 10134 bp, 7 predicted proteins | sample MGYA00580850_ERZ772827 | MGnify/ENA primary metagenome ERZ772827 (study PRJEB29015, sample SAMEA2737950) | human oral metagenome | biome: human oral; feature: human-associated habitat; material: dental | place: China | collected 2145 ...
TATTCTTGTAAATTTTTCAAGTTATCATCTCCTTTCTTATTGTCTTTATTCCAGTAAAATACCAGGTAATATGTACCTCCTTGCTTTATCTTCACTTTTCTATTTAAAAACTAGTTTATTTTTATAACTTAATTTTAGCATATATTTTATTTTTCTAATATGTTATATTAAATTAGATAGAATTTAATTAAATAAATTTTATTATTCAGAGGGGTTCTTCTCAATGGCAATAAAGAATTTTGAAACAAGAACAAATTTAAAAGAAAAATTAAGAAAAAAGACTTTATAATCTATCAAACATTCTACATAAAAAGAAAGAAAGCTCTTAAGAGTACTAAGCAATAGAAGTGTTACTTGCAATAAAAATCCTAACACTTACTTTTGTGTTAGGATTTTTTGGTTATATTAACTTATCTTTCTATTTCATTATTCTTCTTTTTTACTTTTTGAGATACAGAGTTTTCATCATTTCTAAACATTTTTTCTTTAATTGCTTCTTTTTCTGAGAGAATTGCAAAAACTTTTTTGGAGTTAGTAATAACATAATCATTTTTTATTTCTTCAGTATTTTTATCTTTATAAGAAATGAATCTAGCATAAGAAATTTTATTGCTTGTTAGTTCCTTTAAAGCAGACTGCATATCTTTAAAATCAATATCTAATTCCTTTCTTATATCATTAACTTTACCAAATACCTTATCTTCTTTATTTATTTCTTTAATTTTATTATAAATTTTTTGTGCATTCTCACTCAATTTTTTTACTTTCTTATCCTTTTCTTTAATTTCAGCTAGTTCAGTTTTTTTATTTTTCTCATCTTTTTCTTTTTCACGTTCAGCCCATTCATTACTAAAATCTTTAAATGCTTTTTCATCAATAAATAATCTAACTTTTTTATCAACCAAAGAAACTGTTCCATCATTACTATTTATCTTTTCTTCTTTTTCTTTATGGAAAAATAATTTTTTTGAATAGAATAGAGTTGCCATTCCATCTTTAAATTCTTCCTTACTCATTCCCAAAGTTTCTCTTATTTTATCTTGAGAAATAGTAGTATAATTAATTCCATCTGTATTTGCTTCTATCCTCTCTTTAATAAAATTTAAAATTTTTATATCATTTTCCATATTTATCCTCCTTTTTTCTTTAATATTTATATTTTCAACTTTTTCAAGTTCATCTAATTTTTTTATTAAATTTTCTTTATCTTTCATTAGGAATTCATTTACATCTTTAAAATTTTCTAAAATATTTGTACTGACACAATTAATTCCTATTTTGTTTAGTGCTACATATAGTTCTTTTTGAGCCTCTTGTCCTCTTACATCACTATCAAGCATTAAATAAAATTTATTTTCAGGCTTATCTTTTTCTAATCTATTAACAAATATATTAATGTCAGTTATGCTTCCCAAAGATATAGCTTTTCTATTTACTTCAGCCAAAGATAAGGCATCTATTTCTCCCTCAACTATATAGAAAGGTTCTGTTTTATTCTTTTCTAATTCCCAGTAATTGAACATAGAGGCTTCCCCAACTTTTATATACCTAAAATTAGATTTTTCATTGATATTTCTTGCAGTATATGAAGTTTTTGAAGTAGGAAAAATTATAGCTTGCATAGGAAATTTCATTTTTCCTTCTTTAAAATTTGGATCATAGCCTATATTATGATAATCTATAACTTTTTTTGAAATTCCTCTTTTCTCTAAGTAATCACAATTCTCCATTCTTTTTTTACACTCATAAAAATAAAAAACTTTTTCCCCATATGTATCAATTAATTCTTTCTCTACCTTTTTTTCCCTTGCATAATCTAATTCTGCACTTATTCCTTTCTGAGAATATATTACATTAATATCTTTTATTAAACCTCTATTATTGTAAAGTTCTTCAGCTTTTTCAACTTGCTCTTTAAATGTTTTAAGACCGTATTCTTGACCTACTAATTCAAATATATTATAAGTTTTTCCACAAGCAAAGCATTTACATACATTAGCCCTTCTATAAAAACTCATACTTGGATGCTTGTCTTCATGTGTTTCAGAAAAACATCTCATAAATTTATTTGTATTTACTCCCTTTAAGTTTAGGTACTCTTCCAGGAAAGATTTTAATTTTTTTATCTTTTCTTCTTCTTTAGTCCCCATATTCTCTTTCTCTACCTTCATCTTTTTCTTTCTTTTTATTCTTTTTCTTTATAACTAAGTCATTATCATTAAATATTTTTAATTCTTCCTGGATATTTTGATCATCTAGTTTCTTATCTTTATTTAGGTCCAAAACATCTTCATCTGTAATTTTAATCTCTTTCTCTTTGTTTGTGTTTACTTCAACTTCTTTTTGAAAACTATTTTTATCAACTTCAGTTGAAATGTTAGTTTTTTTTATCAAAAGTTGTCCTTTTTATTATTTCTTCATCAACTTCAATAACTTCAACTAAATTTTTAAACCTGGTTGTATTCTCTAAAATTCCATCTGAATGGATTTTTTCATTTTTTATTTCAAGTTTTCCCATTTTTTTTCTCCCTTTTATGATCATTTAATTTATAATCAGCCAAGCTGTCTATTTATATATCCAATTCTCTTCCTATATCAATAATCTTACTTTTTTTCTTAGGGATTAAAGAATTTTTATTAAAAATATCTTTAGTTATTATTTGTTTTAATTTCCCTCTTTTTTCTTTAAAAACTCTAAATTTCTTATCTTTATCTTCCTTTTTTAACAAATGAAATTTATTATAAATACCTCTAACTTCTTTATTTTTCACCTGTTCTTTTCCAACTCTTATATTTTTTCTTCCTTTATCATCTTTTTGTTTAGAAATATTATCCTTGTCATATTTTGTATGGAATTTTTCATCTATAACTTTACCTTTTTCATCATAGTATTTAAAAATTCCTATAGCTTCTCCATTTAAATATTGACCTTCCATTTTTACTTCTCCATTCTCATGGTAACTTTTATATTCTCCTTCTAATTTCCCTTCTTTATTGTATCTAGCTCTAGTTTTAATTTTTCCATTATCATAATGTTCAAAATAATTACCATAATATTCTAATTTTCCATCTTCCATTTTAATTACTTTATCTACATATAATTTAGGACTTCCATCCTTATAGAAGCTACAATAACAACTTTCTGAATCTCCTATTTGTAATTCAGGAATTTCTTTAAAATCAATTTTTATTTGTGGAATATCTTCTTTTCCAGCTGCCAAATAAGCTACTATATTTCTCATCATTTTTTTTGTTGCTCTTATTGGATCTTCTCCAATAGATTCAATCATTTCTCCAAAATTATTAACTAAGTTCTTTTTAAATTGTACATCTGCTAAACTTGTTATATCTTTTCCATTAGAGTACCTTTTAACATCTATTTTATTATTGTCATCAAGACTAATCCATTTTCCATCTAAATTTCCAGCATTATATTGACCAATTTTTACAACAATTCCATTTTTATATTGTTCATAAGCTCCATGTTTTATATATTCTCCATCAATTATCTTCTCTTGAAATTTTGAAACTACTTCTCCATTTCTATATAAAAAAGTTTGACAATTATCATTTTCATCCACATATCTTATACTTAGTAAATCCCCTTTTTTATCTAATTCTATTTGTCCTCCTCTAAGTTGCCCCTTAGAATCTCTATTAAATCTAAATTTATTATTTTCCTGGTCCTTGCAAAAAGCTCCATTTTGTATAAAATCATTGTTATATGTATAGTATTCTCTTTCCATTATCTTTCCTTCCTCTATAAAAAGATTATAATCAGCCAAGCTGTCTGTTTATCTTTCATTACTTTTATTATTTCCTTTTGTTTTCTTAGGAATAGTAAAGTCATCTCCTTCTTTTACTTTTGATTTCTCTATTCTTTTATCATTGAAAGTAAATGTTTCAAATCTCTCTTTTTCTTCATTATATTTATAAAGCCCTTTAACTTCTTCTATAATTTTACTTTTTTCAAAATAATTAAAATCTTCTCTAACTAAAAAAATTCTTGTACTTTATATGTTCTATTAGTCATCTTATTTATCTTTAAAAATAAAAAAAACTAGATTTTATATAACCTAGTCTTTTTTTAATGTTTAATGCTTCTTGTGTAATCACTCACTAGCACTCAAGTCTACCGAACTCATTTAAACGGTAATGTAGTTTTCGCCAGCCAGCCTATATTTCTGACCCCTAGATTGGACACAGGGAGTGGTACTACACAACCACCAAGCTCATTTTCTCTATATTTATTATACCCTTTTATATTGTTTTTTACAAGACTAGATTTATTGTTTTTTCTTATATTTCATTGTTTTTTTATATTTTTATTGAACTTCTACTTTCAATTTTTATCTTTCCTTATCCTTACTATTTACTTTTGTTTTCTTAGGAATAGTAAAGTCATCTCCTTTTTTTTCTTTTGATTTCTCTATTTTTTTATCGTTGAAAGTAAATGTTTCAAATCTTTCTTTTTCTTCATTATATTTATAAAGTCCCTTAATTTCTTCTATAATTTTACTATTTTGAAAATATTTTATATCATCTCTACTAAAATATGTTTCTAACCAACTATCTTTCTTTGGAATAATATCAAAACTAGCTATTTGATTTTGTTTTATTCCTAAATGTAAAAATTCTTCTTCTTTTGACTGTACAATCAAATAATTACTTTTTATTGTTGTATTAAGGTGTGTTTGTTCAAGAATATATGATTTCTCAATATTTTCCATAAATTCTTGAAATGTATTAATTCTTTTTTCAACATCATCAATTTTATCAGGATTATTTTTTCTTATTTTTTTGAATATCTCTTCATCTGAAAAATTGCTACCTGCTATATATTCATAAAGTTTGCTACCTTTTTTTATAGAAGAGGTTCCATTTGTATATTGAAGCCCTAGTAAATGAGGTAAATATTTATTTCCTAATTCTATATCAAATTCTTTTGTTTGACCTTTAATTTTTATATCACTCTTATCAAATTGTTCAAACCATTTAAATATTTTTTGTACTTTATATCCCATAATTTTTTATAAAAAATAAAAAAGACTAGATCTCTTTCATCTAGTCTTTTATTCTAACTTTTCGCTTGTTTCTGTCAATTACTGACCTCTCCCAAGCTTTGGTCTACCGATAAGTTTAAACGGTAATACATCTTTTCGCTAGCCATCTGATATTTCCGACCCCTCAGCTGGACAACGGGGATAGGCATGTACGACCCCAAGATCTCATACATCTTGTCAATACATTTTTCTTTTACATCTGATATTTCCGACCCCTCAGGTGGATACAGGGAATAGGTATGTACGACCCCCAAGACCTCATACATCTTAGCAAATATATTATACCATTTTATATTGTTTTTTACAAGACTAGATTTATTATTTTTCCTTATATTTCATTACCTTTTTTATATTTTATTGAACTTCTCCTTTTAATTTTTTATCTTTCCATTCCTTTATTATTGCTTTTCTTTTTCATAGGAATCGTAAAATCCTCTTCCTTTTTCAATTGGAACTGTTCTTGCAATTCCTTTGAAGCATATTTTATAGATTCAGGATTATTTTTAATAGCCATCTCTACTATTTCGGGATTATTTCTATATTTATCATCAAATAGAACTAGATTATTTCCATTTTTTAGGACATCCTCAATAACTTCTTTATTTTCTTTAAATTCTTTATCTAAAAATAAATAATTACTTGCTTCTTGTTTAACTGCAAATAAAGCTATTTCACTATCTACTTCTATTTTTTTAGATAGTTCAGAAAAATAAAAGGGTTCACTTTTTATAGCTTCAAATATAATTTCTTTATCTTTATAGTATTGAGGATTAATATCATCAAATAAAGAACCTTTATTTTTAATTGTAGTTAAAACTATGTCTCTATCATTTTTTAATTTTTCTGGGATATAATTGAAAGCAAAACCATTTTCAGAAACAGCTTTTAATGCTATATCTTTTTCTATAAGTTCAGGATTCATATATTTTATTTTGCTCCAATCTTTTTTTATAATTTCTGTTAAAATATTTTTATCATCAATATTTTTAAGATTTTTTAAATACTTGTCATCTATTAAACCTTCTTTAAGAAAACTAAAAACTTCTGACTTTGAAACAACATAGTGATCTAATAAATTTTTATTTAATTTTTTACACATCTTTTCTAATGTACTTGTAAGTTCTATATCAGCTCTGCTTGGTTTAGAATTTCCAGAAGGATGGTTATGAGCTATTGAAATTCCTTCCACATCTTTTTTAAAAATTTTGGGTAAAATAGTTTTTAAGTCAACAGTGGCTCTATCTAATCCACCTTTAAAAATAGCTTCACAACTTATTACATTATAATTTTTATCATGTTGAAGAAGTATAAACTCTTCTTGTGTTAATTTTTGATTTGAAATTTTTAAAAGTTCTCCAATCTCTTCACTTTGGTAAAGAATATTCTTTCCTATAATTTCATTATTAGTATAAAACTTCATAAATTCTTGATAACTTTGCATTTTTTCTAATTTATTTATTTCTTTAGAAAAATTATATGGGGTTTCTCTTTTTTGAGGTTCTCCAAATTCCTTTGATTCACCTCCTAATTTTGAAAAAAATATATTATCTTTTTCTTTTGAAAGTATATCTATCTCTGTAAAACCAATAGTATTTAAATCATCTCCTAATTGCAGTGCCTTTTTTGTTCCATTTTCTCCATTTATCAATATAAAAGATTTTGCAACTGGAGAATAAGATTCCAACATTATATCTTCTAATGAGGTTTCATTATTGAATACTTTATTATTTATAATATTATTTGATGAATCTAAAAAAATAATTGAAATTTCATCTGAACCAGGATTTATAATATCACCCATTCTAAATGCTTCTTCAAGTTGACTTTGATTTGTAATTTTATAGTTTCTTTCTAATATATTTTCTTTTGCATATTCTATATAGTCTACTAATTCTTTCACTGATTCATCTTGGTCTTTAATTAAACTATATAGTTCTTCCTTATCATTACAATTAAAATAGTTATAAAAATTTTTTTCCATAACTACTCACCCTTATTTTTTAAATATTCTAAAAACTTTTTAAATTCTATAACTATTGCTTCTTCTCTATGAAGAGGATTATTTATATACTCATTTAGCTCTTTAAAATCTTTTACTCCTAAATCTTTCATTAATTTTTTTAGTCCTGTTTCTTCCATATTTTCCTCCCTAAAAATAAAAAGCCATACTAAAAATAGTATGGCTTTGTTTTTTTCCATTTTAAATTATAAACTATTTAATTTTTCTTGCTCTCATAGTAGAAAAAGTTTTTGTTTTTACTTCATCTATGATTTTATTATATCATCTTTTTTATATTTTTCAATATTAATCTCTCTCATAGTCATCATACTCATCATCAAAAAGTCCTCTCTTTTTTCTTTTCTTCTTTTTAGGAATATCAATATAAACATTTCCTGTTTCTTTTTGAGTGGTATTTTTATTTTTTGAAGTATTAATTTTGCTTTTATTTACTCTTTCAATTTTAATATCATTATTTTCTATAAGATTTGGAATAGCAACCTTTATTTTCTTTTCTGTTTTAATTTCTCCAGGTATATCATTTTTCTCTTTACCTTTGTTATCTTCTGAATTTTCTTTATTATATAAAATATCTAATGCATTTATAGCAATTCTAAGTTTTTTAATTTCTTTAAAGGTACTACTAGAATCCTGGTTAGCTTTTTTTTCTTCATCTAGCTTGCTAAATAATCTTTTTCTTTCCTTTTTAAAAGCAGAAGATATATTTTCATATAATGATTCTGATATTTTGTATTTATCCTCTCCAAGTATCTTTTTAAAGTTATATTTATATTCTTTTAACTCTAACATTTCTTTATTAAATTCTTTCTCTAAATTATCTTTTAGTTCAGAATATTTTGAATATATATTCTTATAAGAAGTATTTTTAGTTAAAGCAATTTTTTCAATTCTTTCTTTATCTTTTAATAATTTTTCATAGTTTGATATTTGTTCCTTTTTCAATGTTAAATCAACTCTAGTTTGACAATATCCACCTATATTAAATTTTAATTCATTTATTATTTCATCCTTGTTTTCTTCTTCAGATTTAGTTTTTTGTTTTTTACTATTTTCATTCTTTTCTATAAAATTTTCTTTCTTGCTTACTTTTTCATATTCTAATTTTAAAATTTTATTTTCTTCTTCTTTTCTAGTTTCTAATAATAGTTCTCTCACTATAATTTCTTCTTGTAAAGAATCTAATTTTATTCTAAAATTATCAAATATTTTCTTGTATTCTTTATGGGCTTCTGGAGCTTCTTTTTCAAAATTATTATAAAACTTTAATCTCTCATCAAAAACACCTTTCTTATACAATATTTCTTCTCTTTTTGAATCTATTTCTTTTTCTAATGTTTTCTTTTGCTCAACTTTCTTTACAGATAAAAATTTACCTGCTACTTTTCCTAAAAGATTTTTATTAGTTCCATTAATTTCTTCTTCCAACTTAGCTATTTCTTTATATTTTTGATTTAAATTTTTTACATCTTCATCAACAATATAATTTTTTACAGCCTTTTCTATAAATTCTTTAAAGTGTATTTTATCAATTTTATCCAGCTCTTTTTTATAATTTTTGATTAACTCTTTCTTTTCTTTTTTCAAAGTATTAATTTCACTTCTTGTATCTTCACTTATTTTATCAAAATACTTTATATCAGCCTTTTCAAAGAAAAAATCATTATGTTTTAAAGATTCATCATACTTAATTTTTTGAGGAATATTATTGTAATTTTCTTTATATACTCCTTCTTCTTTTAAATTATCTATTGCATTATAAAAATTATTATTCATCATAGTTTTTAAAGTAGGATTTTCCTCAGAATCTATTATGCTTCCTATTCCAAAAAATTCATTTTTATGTACTCTATTCATGGCTTCATAAAGATTAAAATATGTTTCTTCTAAGTTAAATTTATTTGCCTTATCATAACTATATTTTGCTCTGTCATATAGTACTTGCTTAATATAATCCTCATGAGTTATTTCTTTATTTTGAGATAATCTCATTTTATATATTTCTTCAGCATTCTTTTTTATTTCTTTAGCTAACTCAAATAACTCATACTCTTCTTTCTCTTTTTTAGTTAAAGACTCCATTCCATATTTTTTTAATTTTATTAAAATTTTTCCATCACAATTAACTGGAGGTCTATCAAGAAATTCTTCTTTATATATATCTCCAGCAGCTTTAGCTTCTAATCTTTGAAATTCTAAACTTTCACAACTAACTTTTTCTAGTCCTTTTTCTTCTAGTTTTTCATTTAAGAGTTTTTCCCAAGATTTTCTTACAACCTTAAACATTCTATAATCATTCCAATAACGATCCTTTGCTGCTCCACCTCTTTCAGGATATTTTGGATTATATCTTTTAAAAAATTGTTCAGGAGATCTTTCAATTCCATCTAATTTTCTTTCACAAAACATTATATGTACATGTATATTTTGAATATTTTCTTCACTTGAAGGTTTAGAATGGATTCCATAACTATATACAAAACTTTCTCCAAAGGTATCCATACAAAATTTATCTACTAATTCTTTATTTTCTTCATTGTTTAATTCGTGAGGTAATGCTATTAAAAACTCACTGTAAGTTCTTCCATTAGCTCTCTCATAGATTTCAGAAGATTTCCAAAATATATTTGAATTTTCTTTAGCCCATTTAGGCATATTTCTATCTTCACTATACACTAAATCTTCATATTCAACTTTTCTACTAAATGCTTCTTTTCTTTCTATATATTTTAAATGCTCTTCAGCATTTTTAGTTGAAATTTCTTTTTCTAAAACTTCTTCAGGAGAATATTTACCATTTCTTGATATATAGTCATGGTGTTCACTTGCTTTTATTTCATTTTTATTTACATCTTTTGAATTAGAAATATTAAAACTATATATTGACATTTTTAAACTCCTTTAAGGATAAAAAAAGCCATACTAAAAATAGTATGGCTTTGGTTTTTTCCATTTTACTCTAAAATCTATTCATAATTATATTGAGATATTACTATATATTTAAATATAAGTATTAAATATATTAAAAGAATTTTTTTTGTGATTCTCTTAACA
>ERZ772827.2000-NODE-2000-length-10133-cov-2.189423_pt1 | contig 10133 bp, 6 predicted proteins | sample MGYA00580850_ERZ772827 | MGnify/ENA primary metagenome ERZ772827 (study PRJEB29015, sample SAMEA2737950) | human oral metagenome | biome: human oral; feature: human-associated habitat; material: dental | place: China | collected 2145 ...
CAGCAGTCGGTGCAGTCTTCGAGCGCGGGCGGCGCATCACTTGCGACTTCACAGGGGCTTTCGCTTATGAGCCGCTACTACACGATCAAATACGAAACGGGGCAGGATCCCGTAGCGCTTGATAACACATCCGACGAGCAGGTTGTAAAACTCGTTCTTGACCGGCGCAATACGACCGAAGCGTTCCGTTCGATCAGGATCGCCGTCAACGCGGAGACGAAACTTATCAGACGGATTTCCGCAACGACTCCGCAGGGTACGGAATATGTTTTTACTTTTTCCGATTACAAATTGAATCAGGGTATTCCCGATCAGCGTTTTATCTACGATCCGCCTTCGTCGGCAAACGTGTATAATAATTTTCTTCTCTCCGAATGAGGCGGGCGTTCTTATGGAAAGTTACGGCACGATTTTAAAACGCGTACGCGAAGAAAAAAATATCGACAGAGATACGGCCGCACGAGAAACGTCGATAACGGCCGAGTGTATCAGAGGTTTGGAAGAGGAAGATACGTCCGTATTTCCCGGCGAACCCTACATGATAGGCTTTTTGCGCAATTACGCCGAATACCTCGGCGTAAGCCCCGACGCGGTCATGTCGCTGTACCGCAGTAAAGCCATTCAGGAATCTCCCGTTCCCGACGGTCTGTTCGTTAAACACAAATCGTCTTTTTTTATACCGATCGTCGTCGGCTCCGGCATCTTTGTCGTTGCGGCGGTGGCTGCCGTTTTGATAATTTTCAAATTTTCTCACGCGAATAAAAACGGCAGCGTCGTAGTCGCGCAGGGTATGGAATCGAAAACCTATGAACTCACCGATAAGCCGCTTGAAAAGCGGTTGTTCCGCGGCGATAAAATCGTCTATCCGTCGGAAAAAGGGAAGATCATCCTAACCGTAAGCGATACGCTTACGGCGCTCGGCTTGGATACGCCGGTCGGTACGCTTCGTACGGATTTGGCCGAAGAAGCGGAGCTCGACGTCGACGGAGACGCAAAGGGCGACGTCATCGTCTACGTTTCCGATATCTCATCGACCGATGCGTCTCGCGGAGCGGAAGTGCGCATGCTCGTGCGACGGCAAGGCGGCGATATGCTTGCGATCGATGAAATCCCCATAGAAGAGGCTTCGCAAAATCCGCTTTCGCCGCAAAAGCATACGCAGTCGGTTATTTTCGAAGACAACCGCGCTTATCCCTTTACGATCAATGCGACCTTCCGCGGACCGTGCGAATTCCGCTACAGAGTGGACAGAAAGCGTTCCAATGAAAATTATTTTACGAACGGAGAAGTCGTCATGATGACGGCGAATAACGGCGTGCGCGTGTGGATGTCGAACGGAAATACCGTAAAATTTACCGTCGTTGCCGATACGAAAAATTACGATCTTGAAATCGGCAAAGCGGGTCAAGTACTCGTTCAAGACATCAAGTGGGTACGCGATACCGAAGGCAAATACAAATTGGTGGTCGCCGAACTTGACTGAATTTTTTATCGACGAGCACGGCTGCGCGAAAAATCAAGTCGACGGTGAAATCATCATATCTCATTTGACGTCGCTCGGTTTTCATCAAACATTCGACGCTTCGAAAGCTCGCATCATCATTGTCAATTCGTGCGGTTTTATCAATTCCGCAAAAAAAGAATCGATCGATGCGCTTCTTCGTGCGAAAAAAAATTATCCCGATGCGAAAGTATTGCTTGCAGGATGTCTTGCCGAGCGTTATGCGGACGTGCTGAAAGATTCTCTTCCAGAAGCGGACGGTATTTTCGGAAACGGAGATCTTTCGAAAATCGATTCCGTCGTGCGTCCTCTTCTTGCGGGAAAGCGTCCCGTCGTCACGGCGGAGCAGCGCGGCGTATCGTGCGGAAAGCGGACGATGCTGCTTTCGTACCGCAATTCCGTATACGTAAAGATTACGGAAGGCTGTAGCAACCGCTGTACTTTTTGCGCGATTCCGATCATCCGCGGCTCGGTGCGGAGCCGAAGCGCGGACGACATCATCGATGAAATTGAAACGCTGCTTTTGCTCGGCGTATACGAAATCAATCTCATCGGACAGGATTTGGCGGCCTACGGTACGGGAGACGGGGATGATGTTTTCGGTACGGGGAGATTTCCTCTTTCGCGTATCGGAGAAGGCGGCGTCAACGAGGGCACTGAAAAACTTTCGGCGCTCGCCCGTTTGCTGAAAAAGATTTCCGCCCTTAAAGGCCGTTTTATCGTGCGTCTCCTCTACATTCACCCCGATCACTTCAACCGCGATATCTTTCCCGTCATGCAAAAAGATCCGCGCATCGTTCCGTATTTCGACATCCCGTTTCAATCCGGCGACGACGAAATTATTAAAGCGATGAATCGGAAGTGTACGGCAAAAGAATATGTGCGCCTCGTACGCGATATCCGATCTTCGTTTCCCGATGCCGCGATCCGGACGACTTTTTTGACGGGCTTTCCGGGAGAAACGGAGGAAGCTTTCCGCTCCACGCAGCGCTTTCTTTCCGACATACAAAGCGATTGGTCGGGCTGCTTTACCTACAGCCGCGAAGAAGATACGGCCTCCTACGGGATGAAGGGCAGGGTAGCGCAAAAGACGGCGCTTGAGCGGAAGCGCGTGCTTGAAGCGCTCCAAAGCGAAATCACCGAAGACCGTTTGAAGATGCGGTGCGGAAAAGAATACGATGTGCTCATAGAAGAAGTTGTCGCGGGAGAAGAAGGTCTTGCGATAGGACGCGCGTGGTTTCAGGCGCCCGATGTCGACGGTTCGTTCGTCGTCCGCTACGACAGAGACGACGAGGCTGAACGGAGCGCAGTCCAATGCGGAAACGTCGTGTGCGTTTTTGCCGACAGCGTGAGCGGCGTCGATATCGATTCTCATCTTGTATCGAATTTAATAATTAACAAAAAAATCCCTGCCGCATCCCGCGGAGCGGCTTCCATTCCGCCGCTTTTATATGCGAGCGATTTTTATGAAGCGGGAGAAAGCCGATGACGGATGCGCGGACGGATCTTTCGTACATGGAAACGCTCAACCCCGAACAGAAAGAAGCGGTCGAACATTCGGACAGTCCGCTTTTGATCCTCGCAGGAGCGGGAAGCGGAAAGACACGCGTTATCACGACAAAGATCGCCTATCTCATTGCCGAAAAAAAGATCCTGCCGGAATCCATACTCGCGGTGACCTTTACGAAAAAAGCCGCGAACGAAATGCGCGAGCGTGCGATCGCCCTCGATGACAGAGCGAGCTTTGCTGAAATACGCACATTTCACTCGTTCGGCGCGTGGTTTTTGCGCCGCTATGCCGCTGTTGCAAATCTTTCTCCTTCGTTTACCGTGTACGATGACGATGATGCGGCCACTCTCGTGATGAAAGCCGTTCCCTCGCTCAGACGCCAGCAGGCCGAACTCGCCGCGCATAAAATTTCGCTTGCAAAAGATTACTGTCTTACTCCGGACGACGATTTATCCGCCGTCGATTCGACCGGAGAGCTGTCTGCGATCTACCGCGCGTATGAACAAAGGCTTTCCGAAACGGGAAACGCCGATTTCGGCGATTTAATAATAAAGCCGGTGCGAGTGATGGAAGAAAATCTCGCCGTGCGCGAGCAGATGCGTTTCCGTTTCCGCGTCATTATGGTAGACGAATATCAGGATTCGAACGTCGCGCAGTTCAAACTTTTGCAGACGCTTTCGGGCACTGACGAGGGGAGCGGTACTTATGTGTGCGTCGTGGGAGACGATGACCAGTCGATTTACCGCTTCCGCGGCGCCGAAGTACAAAATATATTGACGTTCCGCAAAAAATTCCCCGGCACGAAAATTATTAAACTCGTGCGCAATTACCGCTCGACGGGAAAAATTCTTGCCGCTGCGGATGCCGTCGTAAAAAACAACGAAGACCGCATCGGAAAAACGCTCAAAGCCGAACGAGGGGCGGGAAAAGATCCCGTACTCGTGTATTTACCCGATCAGGATGCGGAAGCGAGATTTTGCGCAGAGCTCATCGAAAAAGCGCATGCGGAAAAAAAGACTCCTTACGGCGATTGGGCGATTTTATATCGTACGAACGCTCAGTCGCTCGGATTTGAAAACGAATTTTTACGCCGGCGGATACCCTACGCCGTCGTCGGCTCTTTGAAATTCTACGAGCGCGAAGAAATTAAAGACACGCTCGCATTTTTATCGCTTGCCGCAAACGAGCGCGATGAAATCGCATTCCGCAGAATCGTCAATAAGCCTTCGCGCGGTATCGGAGAAAAAACGCAGGATATGATCGTTTCTTGCGCACGTGAAAAATCGATCGGTTTTATAGAAGCGGCAAAAGCGTGTACGGACGATGTCGGAAAAAAAGCGAAAGAAGGCATTCGTGAGTTTTGCGGGGCGTACGACGGCATTATTAAATCTTTTTCGGAAGAGGAGCGGCTTTCGCACTTTGTCGGAAAAGTGCTCGACGCGTCGGGCTTGCTCGAATACCACCGCACGCAGGACGAAATATCGGGTACGCAGCGCGCGGCGAATATGCAGGAACTCATGAACAGCGCATCGCTGTATGCGTGTACGAAAGACGGGCTTTTGCAGTTCCTCGATTCGATCACGCTCGACCGTTCGCTTGAAACGGGCGATGACGGAGAAGGGGATGCGGTAACGCTCATCACGCTGCACAACACGAAGGGACTTGAGTTTCCGCGTGTGATCATTACGGGATTGGAAAACGGTATTTTTCCGCGGGGCGACAAAACGGGAAGCGAACTCGAAGAAGAACGCCGCCTTTTTTACGTCGGCATAACGCGGGCGCAAAACGAACTCTATGTTACCTCCTGTGCCCGCCGCCGCCTCTACGGGCGCACGGAGTTTATGGAGCCGAGCGTTTTTATAGAAGAGGCGGAAAGCGTCTTTTGCGTGCTCGGAGAAAAGGTGCAAAAATCCGCCCTGCAAAGCGGCCGCTTCGAAGCTGCAAGCGGGCTTTCGGAAAAATGGAAGCGGGGCTGCCGAGTTTATCACGACGACTGGGGATACGGACAAATCGTTTCGGCGGATACGAGCGGCGACGGAGAATTCGTTATCTCGGTTCAATTTGAAAGCGGTGCGAAAAAACGTTTTATGCCCGAATATCAATCGCATTCTTTGATGCTTGTGCGCGATTGATCCGTAATCGGCATCTTTGAAAAATTCGGTTTTCGGGAAACCGGCTAATTTTTTTCGGCGATAAATTTCCGGTATTTGTCGGCGTCCGCTCTGAATGCGACGATCGGAGAAGTTTCGTCGGCCTCCGCATTTTCGAGCGCTTCGCGTGCTTCCTGAATAAGTCTCTTTCCGGGAAGCATCCGCATCGATCGGGATGAAATGCCGACTGTACACTTCGGCTCCATGTTTTCACCCTTAATAATTTTAATAATATCTTCACGCAGCGAAGATGCGATTTCAAGAGCCCCGTCGACGTTCATATTGATTTTGATTATGGAAAAACCGTCGTTCATGTATTCGAAAAGCATATCATTCGATTGAAATCGTTCGAAAAGATACGCGCATATTCTTTTTGATGCGCTTGAAGAGAACGAAAGGTTTTGAATGCGAACTATAAAAAGCGATACGTCCTGTTCGGAAGAAGCAGCCCGTACCAATTCGCGGTCGAGTCTTTCTTCAAGATTTTGTTCCAAATGGAAGCCGGTGAGCGGCGAAAACTTGTCCGTAAAATCGTTTTGCGAAAAACCGTTTTGCATTTCGCTTTCATCTTCCCAATAAGGCGTTTCGGGCGGAACGTATTCGCTTTCGGTATCCTGCAGATCGTTTTCAAATTCTCCGTAAGATATTTTTTGCACGCTTTTTTCGCCGGCCGTATCGGACGATTTTTTTTCATACGGGGCGGAAAAACCGTCTTCGGCACTGTTTTGAGTTTCGCCCTTGGGTACGGCATTGCCGTCCGAAAAAATCTCGCTGTCGAAAGGCAAATCGTCTTCAAAGGGGAGATCCGCATTTTCAGCTGCCGTTTCGGAAAACGCAGCGCCCGTTTTTTCTTCGATGACATCTGCGGATGACGAAACGGAATATTTGGAATTTGCAAACTCAAGATAAATTATTAAAATCAAAGTGAGAACGGTAAGTGCAAGAATAACGACGAAAGAAAAGCGTGCGTAATAAAAAACGGAAGAAGGGCGGATCAGGTACATCGATGCGGTGAGAATGTACGTGTCTCCTCCCGTTCGGAAGCTGCTCGAATGTATTTCCGAAAGCCGGGAAGCGCGTATTTCCGAACTTTCGGCGTTTTCGGGGTATACGAATATAATCTTTGATGCGTTTTTTAATATGATAAAAGCGTAGTCGCCGTAATTGCCGCACGCTTTTGAAAATGCGTCGCGGAAGTCGGGAGACGAAACGTCATAGCGTAAAAGTGCGTTTCGTGCCGAAGATGCCAGCCTGTCGAATTCGCGTCCGGTACGTTCTCTTCCCGTCGCATATTCACAGCCGAGTTTATAGGAAAGAAAGATAATCACCGCGGCAAACACGGAGACGATGACGATCGAATAGACGGTAATGCTTTTACGTTTCATATTGTCGAGTATATCTCAGAATCTCGGCGTATGCAAGTTTCAAAAGTTCGGGAAATGCAGCGAATGAATTTTCATTTTTTATTCGCACCGAAACATCGATGCCGCAATGCTCTTTGTCGAAGTTTTTGTTTTTTCGAAGCGAAGCGACTGCGGGAAAAAACGAAGCGATTACCGGGGAAAAATCGGGATACGAAACTTTTTTTTCGCAATGCAAAAAGTCTTTTTTCAAAAAGGAAATAAACGACGGCATATCGAAAGTGCGGCAAAAGCGAAGCGGCGGATGGACTTTTTCGGAAACTGCGCGGTATAAAAAACCGTCGAAGTCGATATCGGTACATGTTTCTAAAAGGACGGATTCGAACGTTTTGCGGTATGCGTCGAGCGTCGCGCTCGTACGCCGTTTTCCGTTTTGAAAAAGTTCGGTGCGGAACATAAGCGCGTCGAACGCCGTTTCCATAGGCTCCGTGCGGCAGGAAAACGAATTGTACAGCGCGTCGAAATAGGTGCCTTTCATATACGGTTTTTCCGAATACGAAAAGTCCGCGCCGCACACTTCGATTTTCGAAAATCCCGCTTTCAGCGCGAAGTCGAGAGCGGCAATCGTTACCGTTCCCGCACCCGTGCGGATGAACGGAAATGCCGTACCGGTTTTACGTTTCGAAAAGAGCGATGCGTAAAACGAAAGCGGGTGTCCGGTTTGAACGAACGCGATTTTTCCTCCCGATTTTTTAATAAAACGGACCGCGCTCGGATTTGCGCATAAGTCAAAAATAAAAAGCGTATTTTCCGTTCGTGCGTCCGAAAAAAAATGCTGTGTCGACAAAAGCTGTCCGTCGATCGATACGACGGCGTCGCATACTATGCCGCGTTCTCTGAAACTTTTGTAAGCGGTATCCGTCGCAATGATGTAAAGCTCCTCTCTTTTTTTTTCAATAAACGAAACGGCAGTGTCGAGGGATGGGCCGGCCGCCGCGATCAAAGCCGTTTTTCCGATAGGGGCAGCGAACGACGTATCGTTTTGTACGCTGCGTGCCGGAGCGGATTGTACGCCGATCTGAGCCAAGTTCGCTATGATATTACGCTGCCAGATTTTTCCGAAGTGCGCTTGCGCCGAATAATCGGCGGCAATCGCCCGTGCCGCGCTCGCCGTCTGCATTCGAAACGCTTCGATGCCGATTTTATTTTCGCTCGCCCACGCGGGCGTTTCGATTATCGAAAAATAGCCGTAAAAAGCCGGCACGTAAAACCCGAGCATCGTGTCGAAAATTTTTTCCGTAGGAACGATACGGACGGTTTCGTCGCCGGATAAATTATTAAAAACGGGAATCTTCATCAGGAAATCGATATCGCTTTGAGAATTTTCCGCAGCGAGAATAAAGGAACGGGGAAATCGTTTTTTGAGCGCGCTGATAAAGTAGCCGCCTCCGGCACCCGCGACGATAAAAAAGCCCGCTTCATCCATACGTGAGGCATACTGTTCGGCTTCTTTTTCGGGATCGTAGCGGGAATGCATGCTTTTTCCGTTTTGAAAAAGGGGAACCGGACTTCCGTTTTTTGCCGTTATGATCGACGAAAAAAGCGATGTCATGAAAAGAGCCTCTCAATTTTTTTTAGAAGTTCATCGCTTTTTTGTTCAAGCGTTTTCGATTTGCGCTCTTTTTCTCCGTCGTCCGTTTCCCGCTTCCATGAAATATATTCCGCAGGAAAAAATTCGTGAAGCCATTCGTCGCTTCGCCCATGACGCTTTGTAAAGTCGAGGGCGGATTTTTGCACGGCTTCTTTTTGCGCAAGCGCTTTATCCACGATGCGCGGCAATGTTCCGTTCGGTGAAAGCGATTTTTCGAAAAAATCGAAATTGACGTCGCCGATTGCACCGAGCGTATTTGAAAAACGGTACTCGTGTGCGAGGCGGTAGACGTTTCGGGTTTTCTCTTCTGAAAGCGTTTGAAACCATTTTCGGTAAAGCTTGAGCGCGCCGGATGTAAAGCGCGAAATCGAAGCTCTCGTTTCTTTGGGAAATGTTTTTATGTCAAAAATTTCCGAGCGGAGGTCGTTCGGCTCGGCGTGCTGCAAGCCGGGGGCGGGCGCCAGATCGAGACCGCAGAAAAAAATCGGGCCGTCCGTTATCGATTTTGCAAAGGAAAGCGCGCTGCCGCTGACCGTACCGTTTCGTTCGATTTTTATCGAAGGGATGCCGCAGGATTTAAAAAGTTTTGACGCGAAGCCGTCGCCGTATGACAGCGGGATGATGCCGCAGTTCGATAAAATATCTCCGCCGCACGCCGCTTCTTCCGCGAGCGCAAGCGGTATGCCCGAAACGAAAGCGAGCCGAGCCAAGTGCGCCTTTGCATAAAATCCTCCGTCGGTTGAAAAACAGAGGTCGGGGACAATGCCGTGAGCGGTCAAAACCGAAAGAGCCGAAGAGACGGCAATGAGAAAATAATATTTTCGAAAGCGGGCGAGGAGGGGAAGCGCGTTCGTAAGGCTCGGTCCCGAAGCTGCGAGGACGAGGGGAGCGTTTCCTTTTATAAGGGTCTTTGCCCGTTCGATGTGTTTGCAGATAAAAAATGCGTTCAGTATCCAGCGCGAAGAAAAGGCGCTCCGTGTAAAAAGAACGTCGCGTCCCTTATCGACGGCGTATTTTATTTCCCGCCAAACGGCTTCGTTTTTTCGGGGGAACGCGCGTGCGGAAGGATGCCACGACGCAAAGAGAGAGCTGCATAAGCCTTCTTCGCCGAGAGCGGAAAAAAGATTTTCCGAAAGCTCGTCCTCCTTTTTTGCCGCATTGAATACGATATCCCATCGTTTATCCGATTCCGAAAAATCTTCGCTGTAGCGGACGGCGCACAGCTTTGCGGACGGAAATCGCTTACGGAGAAAAGTTTCGCAATAGGATAATGCCGGTTCGGTTACGATTATATATTCGGGATAAAAAGATGCGACGAGGGATGCGGCAAATCGTTCGCCTTCTTTTTCAGGATCGTATGATGAATGAAGGGAGGTGCCGTTTGCGCTGCACGAAATGCTGCCGTTTTTTGCCGTAAAAAAACGAATGTCCAAATTAACCTTCGGCGGCAAAGCGTTCGATTTCTTCCGCACTGCGCGCGCTTCCGGCTTTAATGAGCATGAGAGAATCGGCGGCATCGGAAAGGAAGGGAGAAAGAAAACGGCTTATGTGAAACTGCAAAACGGCTTCGTCGAAATCGTCGTGAGAAAAAAGGACGATATGCAGCTCTCCGTTTTTTCCCTGTACGCAAATATTCGGAGCGGCGAACGAATAGGCAAGCATATCGGCTATTTCGCTGCAGATGACATTGAACAGTCTCTCTTTGACGGCATCGCTTTTCGGCGAAACCGAAACGAGCGTGCGGTTTATCGCGATTTTCGTCGAAAGCAAAAAAAACAGAGCGCTTTTATCGTTCGGCAGAGAAGCGGTGTTTGAAAAAATCGTATTGCCGTTTTTTGAGAGTCCGGTATGCCCGGAGTTTTTAATAAATTCTTCAAGGGCGATTTTTATCGTTTCGGACGGAGGAGAAGAGTTTTCACCGGTAAAATCGGCTTTCATAAAAACGATATCGGATGAAAGA
>ERZ772827.2001-NODE-2001-length-10132-cov-5.738414_pt1 | contig 10132 bp, 9 predicted proteins | sample MGYA00580850_ERZ772827 | MGnify/ENA primary metagenome ERZ772827 (study PRJEB29015, sample SAMEA2737950) | human oral metagenome | biome: human oral; feature: human-associated habitat; material: dental | place: China | collected 2145 ...
GTGTCATCGCACCCAGAAAGTCAGCACCGAGTGTGCCAAATGCCATTATTAACCTTAACCCCTCTGCGCTTTGCTTTTTGATGATATACGTTCGGTATTGCAGCCTCGCTACTGTTTGCATTGTGGGGTGCCGCTGTTGGCGCATCAGTTGTACCTATGCCTTAATTGCACAGCGCATTTAGAAGAGACCTCTTTTCATTTGTCGCCTGCCAACCCCTTATGGCAAGCGTTGAGGCTTCGTTGCCCTATAGAGGGAGCTACCTCATTATTTTTCTTTGGGAAACGCAATGTGGCACAAGATTTGATACACCATTTGAAGTACAAAGGTAAGCAAGAAATAGGTGAATGGCTTGGCAAATGGCTCGGTAGCTATATAGCGACTGCCGCTCCCTTTTCTTCAGCAGAAGTGGTAGTGCCAGTGCCGCTACACCCACGCAAATTGCGTCGGCGCGGTTATAACCAAGTAGCGCGTTTTGGGCAGAGTTTGGCGCGCACTATGCAGATAGCCTATACAGATGATTTGCTGATAAAAACCGATGCGGTTGGCACCCAAACGCGGAAGTTTGTATGGAAGCGGTTCAACGAAAATGACCATATTTTCGCCCTCCGCAATCCTGAACGATGGATAGGCAAGCACCTGCTGTTAGTAGATGATGTAATTACTACAGGGTCTACCCTTGAGCGCTGTTACACCGCCTTGAGCAGCATACCAGAGGTGAAAATAAGTGTAGCCTCAATAGCTTGTGCGGTCATCAAATAAGGAAAAGTAACTAATTGTAAATTAATAAATAATTTAAATAAATATCGTATGAAGAACACATTGAAACTAATGGCTGTAGCATTCGCTATGTTTGCTTTCAGCACCAACGCTACTGCTGCTACTGTTAAAGCAGCTGATATGAACCAAAGCGTAGTACTTGACCAAGACGGTAACGCTAATGCTAAGGTAGAAAAAGCTGACCAAGACGGCGGCAAAAAAGAATGTAAAAAAGACGGTAAAAAGTCTTGCTGCAAAAAAGACGCTAAAGAAGATAAAAAATCTTGCGACAAGAATGCCGACAAAAAATCTTGCTGCAAAAAAGACGGTAAGAAATCTTGCTGCAAAAAAGGTGGAGAAAAACCAGCTGACAAAGACGCTAAATAATCTTTTTTGTAGTCGCTAAAAATATTATTCTGAAATTACACCGAGAAAACCTTAGCCCTTATACTGCTGAGGTTTTCTTTTCACATATTAGCTACACACCTTTTGCTGATGAAAATATCTTTATATACACTCTTGTTTGTTATAGGCTCGCTGCTTAGCAGTTGTGGGGGCGATACCCTGCCCAAACCTAAAGGAGGGTTGCGGTTAGACTATAGGCCTGCCGTTTATGCACCTGTTACCCAACTGCCTAACTGTCCGTTTAGCTTTGAGGCTAACAGCCTGTCGGAAGTGAAATATCAGGCACACGATTGCGATATAAACATAGAGTACCCGGCGATGCATGCTACTATCTACCTGACCTATAAGCCTGTAGAAGGTAACCTAAAAAAACTGCTGAAAGATGCCCAAAAGTTTACCTATGAGCACACTATTAAAGCCGATAATATAGCCTCTACCGTTTTTGCTAATGATAGTACCCACGTGTACGGTATGTTTTACCAAGTGTATGGCAATGCTGCTTCGCAATCGCAGTTTTACGCAACTGACAGTCTGCGACACTTTATTTCGGGCTCTATCTACTTTAAGGCAGTACCCAACTACGATTCTATACAGCCAGCTAGTGCTTATATAGAAAAGGATATTCGCAAAATAATGGAATCGCTACAGTGGAAATAAAAAAATGTGGGCAAAATATTGTGCAGTTAAAAATATTGGCGTAACTTTGCCCTTATAATATTAAATGAATTATGAGTTTACAAACTAAGGTAATGGACGCTCTGAAAGAAGCAATGAAAGCTAAAGATACCATTGCATTAGAATCATTAAGAGCTATTAAATCGGCTATACTGCTAGCTAAAACCGAAGCAGGAGCCGCTGCTGAACTGGCAGAAGAAGAGGAACTTAAACTCCTTCAGAAATTAGTAAAACAACGCAAAGATAGTGCTGCCCTCTATGCACAGCAAGGAAGAAACGATTTGGCTGAACCCGAATTGGCACAAGTGGCAGTAATAGAAAAATTCTTGCCTAAACAACTATCGGAAGCAGAAGTAACAGAAGCCGTGAAAGCTATTATAGCTGAAGTAGGGGCAACCTCTGCCAAAGATATGGGCAAAGTAATGGGAGTAGCTACTAAGCAATTAGCAGGCAAAACCGATGGGAAAGTAATTTCGGCTATAGTAAAATCGCTATTAGCTTAAGCATAACAGAAAATTGGCTGCATAGTTCAACTGGATAGAATATCAGATTCCGGTTCTGACGATAGAGGTTCGAATCCCCTTGCGGTCACAACAAAAAAGCAGATGATACTTTATTAGAAAAAAGTATCAGCTGCTTTCTTTGCCTAATCATCAACATCTATACATCTTGAGGTACTTCCTGTTATACATATCGCTCTTCTTATCGCTAATAGCTTGTGATTCAGCTGAAAAGAAAGCTGTTATCACCCCTTTCACCTTTCCTGAAGACACGGCTGTTATCTATCGCATTAATGACAAAGACAATTTCTTAAGTGTTATTGCTAACAATTCATTTTGGAAGCAGCATAACCCTCACCCATTGCGTTTGCACGAGGTGAAGATACTCAATACTCTTCCTACTGATGAAAATCTGTGGGTGGCTTTTTCGGCTGATGATCATTTCTTTGCTGTAACGCCCCATATAACTAATGACAGCCTTAGTATCTGGAAAAAAGCGAATGAAAAAGTGCAGAAGCAAGCCCAATTTGGCAAGGAATGGTTTTACACCCTACAGGGCGATTACCTCATTATAGGCGATACAGACAAAGTGGGTAGCTATGCCCAGCCCAAAGATAAACCCCTTACCACTCGTCAGCAGGATTTAGAAGCCTTACAAAAACTTAGCAATAACGAGTGTGCCGCCAGTATTTTCCTTTCGCAGGAAGGGGCTAACACCTATTTTCGCTCTTTCTTTGGCACAGATGTACTGCCCAATAATAACAATTGGGTGACTTTTGACCTTTTCTTAGAAGAAAACAATGTGCGCTTTAGCGGTATCAGTCTTATTGACAAAGAAAACAATACTTCTGACTGTATGCTGCGCACGCAACCTTATCAGAATACCCTTATAGACCATTTGCCTGCGCGGGTGCTTAAGCTCACGGCTTATTCGTTTGACGATGCCGATCTTATCAGTTTGCCTGATAGCTTGGCGCAGCAATCGCCTTTTCTTACAAGTGTTAATGGTATTGCTTTTGCCCAAACACTCGATGGGTATTTTGCGGTTGCTTCAGCCTATAATGTAGATGATGCGCTACAGCAGTTGCCCGTACTATCTGAAGATTTTCAGTACAACTTCGCTATGTACGACCTCAACCCAGAGCTGCCGCTTTCTTTCTTTAAGGCTTTTGCCCCTGATTTTGCACCTCGTTACGTAGGGGTATATCAGAGAAACCTTATCTTTACCCCGACCCGCGAACTTCTTATCTCGGTAGTGAATGATATGCAGCGCGGCAATACCCTATCGTATAACAAAGCCTACCAACAATTGGCTCAGCACAGTGCCTCGAACGTTACCCTCAGCCGTATCGCTAACCTTTACGACCAATCTTCCTTTAGTTTGCAGTACCCTTATATAGCTGAGCATTACCGCTGGGCACTGTTTCAGCAAACCCCTCAGAACGATTACTACGTGCTGAACGTCGTATGCGAGCATCAGCCAGAAGGCAATCTTACTGACGAGATGCGAGAGCGCTTTCGCTTTGCCCTTGACGACCAGATGGTTATACCGCCTACTTTGCTGCTGAACCACCGCACTAAGCAGTTGGAAGTAGCGGTACAAGATGCTAATAACGACCTTTACCTTATAGGCAATAACGGTTCGCTACTCTGGAAAAAGCACTTAGACGGCAAAATACAAAGTCCTATCTACCAAGTAGATCTTTTTAAGAATGGTTTTCTGCAAATGGCTTTTTCTACTGAAAAAACTGTATGGGTATTAGACCGCAATGGCAAAGAGGTAGAGCCTTTCCCACGCAAGTACAAGGGACAGCTTACCCCTTTAGAGGTCTTTGACTATAATGCCGATCGGGAGTATCGTTTTCTGTTTGCCGAAAATCAGACACTGCACCTGTTAGACCGCAAAGGACAAGTGGTAAAGGGCTTTTTTCAGCGCACTAACGGCAAGCCCCTCTACACGCCTAAGCACTTTAGGATTGCTGATCGGGATTACCTTATCTACGCTGCCGATAACGGTATTTTTAATATACTGCACCGCAATGGCGAGAACCGCATCACGGTGCGCGACCGCTATACTTTTTCTGACAATCCACCTGCTGTATGGAACGGACTTTTTATGTTTACCACCAATGAGGGCTATGCCGTATTTATAGATGAAAAGGGCGGCATCAGAAAAGAGAAAAAGAACCTTGAAGCCCCTTTCTATTGGGGCGGGAATAAGTACCTGCTCTATGCCCTATCGGGTAATATACTTACTGTTGGGACTAAGAAAATAGAGCTGCTCAATGGTAAATACGAGCGTCCGCGTCTGTTTAGAATAGGAGGGACAAACTACGTAAGCGTAAACGACCTTTCTACCCAAAAAGCCTATTTGTATAATGATAAGGGCAACCTGATAAAGGATTTTCCTGTAGAATCGGTGTCGCCTATTGCTATTGATGTTGATTTGGACAAAACAGTGTGGATAGTTACTGAGAAAAGTCCTACTGAAATAGTCGTCTTTTCAGTTAGAAAATTAGAGTAGGAACTGAAGTTATTCACCAAGCAAATTACATAAGGAAAATACTAAAATAAATATTATGAACAGATTACTTTTTTTATTAGCAACAATATTTGTGCTTTGGGCTTGTACTAAAGATGAGCCGCAAGAAGAGACAGGAGGTAGTACCCCAACAACTACTACCCAAACAGGCACGGTTACAGCCACTACGCAGACCGCTACTACCCAAACGAGTACTACTCAAACTAGCACTACCCAGACGGCAACCACTCAAACTGACACTATCCAAACCGATAGTGAGGCTTCGCGTAAAGAAATACTCAGTTTTGCTGTAGTAGCTGCTGATAACACTGCCTATACGGCTACTGTATACAGCGAAACCATAGTGGCAATACTGCCTGACGATGCCCCCCTACAGCTTACCCCGCTGATAGATTTTGTGGGAGCCTCTATTAGTCCCGCATTGCAAACATCAATAAACTTTCAAAACCACGTTACCTATACGGTTACAGCAAAAGATGGCAGCAAGAGGCAGTATAAGGTAGTTGTTAGTCACTATAAAGATACGAAGGCAGAGATAGGCCCTATGGCTTTGAAGAGTGAAGACGGAGCTTTTCATACAAACTATGTTCCTGCTTATAGTTCGGATAGTGATATAATAACGGCTGTTATAACAGTGCCTACGGGTACGAATATAAAGAACTTAGAACCTTATTGTGCAGAATTTCCAGCAGGGGCGACTATCAATCCAGCGTTAGAAGTGCCTACCGACTTTACAAATCCTGTAACCTATACAGTTACGGCCAAAAATGGTTATCACAAAAGAGTGTATGTTCTATCAGTAGCGTTTAAAAAGCCTACCTCTATATCGATTAAAGAATTTAAGGTAACTGATAATGCAGGGGTAGATGTAGTACACATCAAAACAGGATACCTACCTTCTGATAAGAGCCTTGTAAGAGCAGTGTTAATCAATAAAGAAACACAAGCCGAAATAAACCTTACTATCAAGCAGCTTGACCAAAAACAAAAGGTAATTACAGCAGAAGTGCCCTCTACTACTTACCAAAATGGTATTTACAACCTAAGACTTACCTTAGATGATATTACTGAACGAAGTGAATGGAACGTTGTGCTAATAAATGGTACCCCTCATTTTGGAGGTATTATGGATTACTTTACTTCTAGCCCAGGCAAGGTGCGCAATGTGTTAGTATGGCCTAAGGATATGCTTGAGGCACAAGTGTTTATAAAGAAAAACGAGATAGACCAATATACTTATTATTTGCGCAAAGCAGGAAAGGATTATCCTTTTATCAAGAAGTTTATAAGAAATGGTTCATATTCTATAGACTTAGAAATGCCTAATGAGGTGCCTGCTCCTCCTGCTGAAGGTAATGATTTTTCTTTTGTGATGAAGAAAGGCAGTAAAGAATACGCTTTTCCGTTAGTGAATAGCAAAAAACAAGCTATACAAGTGCAAATAGCGGGTACCCCTGTGATACGTTCTATCTCTAAAACAGTACTCAACAAAGATGATGAGTTTACTATTTATGGCGAAAATATGGATTTTGATTTTATCTATAAGCCATTCCCTACGAAGCTAATGTTAGAACCTTACAATTATACTTATGGTCGCCACTATATATATTTGACCCCTATACGCATTACTCGTACAAGTGCTACTTTTAAAATAACAGATGATGTGCGCGCAGGGCGATTTCATATCAGGTTGATAGTAACTAGTATCGGTAAAGAATCAGAAGTGTATAGTCAGGATATTACTATCAATCGACGCCCTTCTAACCACCCGCGTTTGACAGTAGAGAAAGCACTTTTATATAGTAAGACAGATTCTTATTATCCACAGCAAATACAACTCACTTTTAACGAAGAGTTAAAAAATGTCTCGATAAAAGAGATAGTATTTTCTAAAGATATTGTAATAAAAAATACTATACGTTATCCTAAGGTGGTGATGTCGGGCAAGCTACCTATTGAGCAGTATGAAGCCCTTACCAGTGGTCGTGATGGGTATGCGCTGATAGAAGATAATGGGCGCGAATATAAGGTGTACTTTACCCTTTTGCCAGAAGCGAACAATATGTAACAACCTACAAAATATGAAACGGATTCGGATATTTCTAAAAGATAGCAGGACGCTCACTTTCGTAGTGTGCGTGCTGCTATCTGCTTTCTTATGGTCGCTGATAAGGCTCTCTAAAAACCTGTTACGCGAAGTATCAGTGCCGGTGGTGGTTACTAACCTGCCTGCGCACCAAGTGCTGATGCCCTCAGCTCCTAACGCTATTAAGCTATTAGTAGAAGGCAATGGGTTTACCCTACTGAAGACCTATTCGCAAAACGAAGCCCTAAGCGTAGACTATACAGACCTCAAACACATAGAAGGGGCTCAGTATTGTTTATCTAAAAGCACCAGAGAGAAACTCACGAATACTTATCTGTCGAACTTTAAAATACGCTCGGTAGTCTCTGATACCCTTACACTGCTTTTAGAGAAGAAAGTCAGTAAGAAAATACCCGTGCTAATGCAGTTGAATGTAGAGTATGCCAAAGAATACCAGCTGACAGAACTGCGCATCACCCCTGATTCGGTAACGGCTTATGGCAGTCAAAAAGCGATAGATACCCTTACCCAAGTGACTTTTCAGTATACTAAAAAGAAACTTATCAAAGATAATTTTAGCAAAAACTACTCGCTTAAGAACACCAAATACATTACTTACGACCTTCATACTATTAAGATGGAAGCCTTTGTAGATAAGGTGAGTGAGCAACTGCTGAAAGTGCCTGTACAGGTGGTAAATGTGCCTAAAGACAGCCAAGTGAAGGTATTCCCCAATGAGATAACGGTACTTTGCACTGGCGACTTGAGTATACTGAAAGCACTTACCCCTAATGATATACAAGCTACAGCCGATTTTGCTAAAGCTGAAGGCAGTAGCATTAGTTTGCAGCTTAGCACTCAGAAAAAACGAATGAAGATAAGTTTCTTCGGTGAAGATAAAGTAGATTTTTTAATCAGAAAAGAATGAAAGTAGTAGGACTGACTGGAGGAATAGGGAGCGGTAAGAGCACTATAGCGCGACTGTTTTCCGCTTTGGGCATAGCGGTATATGATTCGGATACCGAAGCCAAAAAACTCATTAATACTTCTGCTGAAATAAAGAAGCGCATCGTAGAGGTATTTGGGGAAGAGGCTTATGCTGAAGGGTTGTATAACCGCGCTTATATGGCCGACATCGTATTTCGCAATCCGGATAAGTTGGCGGTGCTTAATAGTATAGTGCACCCTGTGCTTGCCGACCACTTTAATCAGTGGGTTGCCCTACAGACCTCACCCTACGTTATAAAAGAAGCGGCAATACTCTTTGAGAGCGGTAGTTATAAAAACTGCGATTTCATCATCACAGTTACGGCACCTGAAACACTGCGCATTAGTAGGTGTATGAGCCGAGATGGGAGTACTGAAGCCCAAGTGCGAGCGCGTATGGCACAGCAATGGACAGACGCTCAGCGCATTGCCCTATCGGATGCTGTGATTGAAAACATCAACTTAGAGGAAACAGAAAAGAGAGTGAGAGAATTGAACAACCTATTTATCAAAAACCAAAAATAATGGACTTCTGGAGTGTATTATATACCGTTGTGCTGTACAGCACGCTTACGTTAGTAGGGGTACTGGTGTTTTACGCTATCAATAGGGTAGCACAGGCTACTTGGGCTACTGACTTATACCCTATTATGCAGCGTGTTAGCGCCCCCCTATGGGTGGTAACTATAGCCTTATTAGCCTTATTGGCGTGGCGCAATGCCGAGCCTTACTACCTATTGCGTGCCGGAGGCTACACTGCTGTGTGGTTAGTATACCGCTATGGGGTGTTGCCAAGAGCAACTATAGCTGAGAAAACTTATCCCCACGTAGTCTTCTTAGTTGTGTTTTTTCTTATAGAGTTACCCCTATCCGCCGATTGGCTTTTGAGCCTTACTCCGCACTGGCATAGTAGTCTTTACAGCTGGTATGTGCTTAGCAGTCTTCTTCTTTCGGCTATGGCATTGGTAACCCTCTTTAGTCGTTCGGCGCATTATGCTGATATGGGGAAATACGTATTTGCTTTTTCTTGTTTTTGGGCGTATCTTTGGTATTCGCAGTTTATGCTGATATGGTATGCCAATATACCTGAAGAAACGGTATATTACGAAGTGCTGAAAGCTAATGGTTATACCCCTCTTCTTATACTGATGATGCTTTTCAGCTTTGTATTGCCTTTCTTGCTACTGATGTCGGCAGCTGCCAAACGCCGCCGTGTTGTACTCTTCGCAGCAGCAGCTCTCGTGCTTATCGGGCAATTCCTGAATTTTTATTTACTGATAGTGCCTTTTGCTAATTTGCGAAATTGCTAATTGTTTTTTACCTTTGCGGTCTAATTGCAAGCAAATGACTTTTAAACCATTTTTATATTTCTTCTTTTTAGTTCTTTGTCCGATGTTGCTTTTGGCGCAAGAAGACAGAGAGTATGAGGGACGTAAGACTTCAGAAAAAGAAAGTTCTGTGACTTTTAAATCGTTACGCCCTAAAAAGAAAAAAGATAGTATCACCTTTACGGCAGATGCCTACAAGATAATCACTTATACACGCGATACTACCGCTATTGACACCTCTATATCGATAGCTAAATACTATCAGCATAACGCTTGGGGCAAGGATATGTTTGGCAAGATGCCTTTTGGCAATATGGGGCAGCCCTACAATACGTTAGCTTATGACTTTCGTAAGCGTACTTACTTGCCACAAATGGGAGCAGAGGCTAAAGCACAGCTATACCTCACCCCTGAAGAGGTGACTTATTATTACTTGCCTACCCCTATCACTCAGTTTACTTACAAAACAGGAATGGAGCAAGGGCAAACCCTTGATGTACTCTTTTCTGCTAACCTAAAGCCCACTACTAATATTTTCATCGCTTATAGAGGGCTACGCTCCTTGGGTAAATATCAGCGGGCACTGGTGAGTAATGGCAACTTTAGAGCAGGGGTTTCGTACGTGTCGCCTAATAAGAAATATACCCTTTTTGCGCATTTTGCCAATCACGATATAGATAGTCAGGAGAATGGAGGTATGACGACCCCTCGGCAGTTTGAGAGTGGTGATAAGCAATTTAAAAACCGTGCTGTGATAGATATGAATCTGTTAGATGCTGAAAACCAGCGCGAGAGTAAGCGCTATTTTCTACAGCACGACTTCGCTTTTTTGCGACAACGCGATTCACTTTC
>ERZ772827.2004-NODE-2004-length-10126-cov-23.732499_pt1 | contig 10126 bp, 7 predicted proteins | sample MGYA00580850_ERZ772827 | MGnify/ENA primary metagenome ERZ772827 (study PRJEB29015, sample SAMEA2737950) | human oral metagenome | biome: human oral; feature: human-associated habitat; material: dental | place: China | collected 2145 ...
GCCGGGTCGATCATGTCCTCGCGGTTGGAGGCGCCGATGACGATGACGTTGCGCATCTCCTCCACACCGTCGATCTCGGCGAGGAGCTGGGGGACCACCGTGGTCTCGACGTCGCTGGACACCCCCGTGCCCCGGGTGCGGAACAGGGACTCCATCTCGTCGAAGAAGACGACCACCGGGATGCCGTGGGCCGCCTTGTCGCGGGCGCGGGTGAAGATGAGGCGGATGCGCCGCTCGGTCTCCCCGACGTACTTGTCCAGCAGCTGGGGGCCCTTGATGTTGAGGAAGTGGGTGCGCCGGCCGGCGGTGCGCGCCAGGGAGGTGGCCACGGCGCGGGCGATGAGGGTCTTGCCGACCCCGGGCGGGCCGTACAGCAGCAGGCCCCGCGGCGGGCGCAGGCGGTGCTCGACGTAGAGCTCGGGGTGGGCCATGGGCAGCTCGATGGCGTCGCGTATGCGCTCGATGGTCGCGTCCAGGCCGCCGATCATGTCCCAGGAGGTGTCGGGGGAGTCGTCCAGGAGGAGGTCCTCGACCTCGCGGCGGGCGATACGACTCAGGACGACGCCGTCCTTGAGGTCGGCCATGAGGGCGTCGCCGGGCCGCAGGCGCACGGGGACCAGGGCGGGGGACAGGCGCAGGACGCGGGTGTCCTCGCTGCGCACGGCGACCAGGACGTGGCGCTCGTCCAGGCGCTGCTCGACGGTGACGAGCTCGCCGACGTCGTCGGGCCCGGCGGTGGCCACCGCGTTGAGGTGCTCGTCCAGGACCAGGGCCGTGCCGGGCTCCAGACCGCCCAGGGGCAGGGAGGCCGAGGCCGTCACCCGCATCCGCCTGCCGGACACGACGACGTCGATGGTGCGCGCCAGGGCGTCGACCACGCCCACGTGCGTGGCGAAGGTGAGCGGGGGCGCGGTCAGGCGCTCGATCTCCTCCTGGGCGGCCGCCAGCTCCCGGCGCGCCGACGCCAGGGCGCGGGCCAGGCTGCGGTTCTTGCGCACCAGCACCTCGGCGTCGGGCGCGGCCGGACCGGGCGCCCCAGCCCCGGCTTCTCCGGGCCCGACGGAGTGCCCGGCCTGGTGCGGCTGCGTGCGCGCCGTGGTGCCCTCGTCCACGTCCTGCTCCTTCGCCTCGGTTCTGCCCGGCCGCCGACCATCCTCAGGGACCGGAATGGCACGCCCGTACCAGAACGAGGTTAGCGTGTTCGACCGCGCGGCAACAGGGGGCGGGCGCGGGTCCCGGCGGGCCCGGCCTCCTCGGCCGCCTCAGTCGGCCGGGCGTGCTCGGCGTCGAGGGGAGCTCGTCGTGTGTTCCGTCCGGGCGTCCGGACGTGCGGCCCGCTCGCGGTCCCTGCCGGCCTGTCTTGTCGAGATCGGTCGTGTTCCGGCTCGAGACCGGTTCGCTTCCGCACCGAGACCGGTTCGCGGGGCCGGGTGGCCGTCGGGCGGCTGTCCAGCCGGTTCTTCACGGTCTTCTGAAGACCGGCCCTGACAGGAAAAGGTGGCTCCTACGCGCTTTTAAGGCGCTCACCGTTCCCGGGTGCGGTGAGGATCGGCATGTTTCCGCGGTTTTGTGGCGCGGACGGGGTGGTACGGGCAGCTAAAAGTGCGTAGGAGCCACCTTTTCCGCCCGGCACGCTACCCGAGCCCCCTCGCCGGCGCCCCAGAACGCGTCTTGTCCCAGAACCGGCCCAGACGACTGGCTCCGGGAAGCGTCGGGCGACGCGGTCGGGCAGTAGTGCGCTCAGGCGAGGCGGTCCGCCGCCTTCGCGGTCGTAGGTCAGGCGCCGCGGTCGTAAGCCTGAGGCACGACCGCGAGGACCGGACGGAACCGGCCTCTCCCCCGGAATCAATCATCTTGGTCGGCCGGGCGCACCCAGTCGCCCGAGCGGCCCCCCGACTTCGCCGTCACCATGGCCTCGCGCAGCACCACGCCGCGGTCAATGCCCTTGACCATGTCCACCACCGCCAGGCCCGCGACGGTCGCCGCGGTCAGCGCCTCCATCTCCACGCCTGTGCGGTCGGCGGTGCGCACGGTCGCGCAGATGCGCACGCCGTCGTCCTCGACGGCCAGGTCCACCGCGCAGCCGTGCACGCCGATGACGTGCGCCAGGGGCAGCAGGTCGGGGACCCGCTTGGCCGCCGCGATCCCGGCCACGCGCGCCACGGCGAGCACGTCGCCCTTGGGGACGGCCCCGTCGCGCAGGGCGGCGACCACGCCCGGGGCGCAGGCCACGAAGGCGGTCGCGCCGGCGGTGCGCACGGTGGGGGCCTTGGCCGTCACGTCAACCATGCGGGCGGCGCCAGCGTCGTCCAGGTGGGTCAGGCGGATGGGGGGCGGGTCGGGCTGGTCGGACATTGGCTCCTCCGGGTGATTCCTTCGGGTGCGGGCGGGATCATGCGGTCGATCGGCACGTGCCTGTGAGCGTCGGCTCCGGCCCGCGGACGCGGGGCGGGCGGCCCGAGCCCGGCGCCGCCGGGGCGCTCAGGGCGATGAGGCCGACCTCGTCTCCCACACCGACCTCGGGGACGTCCTCGTCCACGACGGCCAGCGCCTCGGCTGCGGGCAGCGAGGCCACGAGGTGCGAGCCCGAGCCCAGGCGGTGGGTCGGCTCCACCCACAGGACTGCGCTCTCGGGGGCCGCTCCCGGCGCAGGGGCGCTCGCGGACGCCCGTGCCGGAGCATCGACGAACCGCACGGGAACGTGCTGACGCCTGCCCGCGGGCGTGCGCCATGCGACCGCGGCCCGTGCCCGCGTCAGGGGCGCGTTCCGGGATGGGCGGGTGGGCTGAGCGCGGCGGTCTCCGGTCCCGGCCGGCGTGCCGGAGGCGGCGTCGTGCCCGGCCAGGCGCGCCAGGGCCGGGGCGACCACGGTGGTGAATGACACGAGCACGCTCACTGGATTGCCCGGCAGGGTGATGACGGGCACCTCCCGGTGCGTCCCGCCGTCCTCGATGCGCACCGTGCCGTGGCCCTGCGGCTTGCCCGGCTGCATGGCGACCTTGGCGAAGCGCAGTCGCACCGATCCGCCTGCGGCGCTGTCGCCCTCCGCCAGCATGACCAGGGGGTCGAAGGCGCCCGCGGACACTCCGCCGGAGGTGACGATGAGGTCGGCCCCGCGCGCCGCCTCGGTGAGCGCCTCCGCCAGGGACGCGGCGGTATCGCCGCTGCGGGAGACCGAGGCGAGCCGCGCGCCGTGCTCGGCGACCAGCCCCGCCAGCAGCAGGGAGTTGGAGTCGGGGACGGCGCCGACCGGCAGCGCCCGGCCGGGGTCGATAAGCTCGGCCCCGGTGGACACGACGGCTACCCGCGGCCTGGGGACGGCGCGCACCGCACCCAGGCCGACCGAGGCGAGAGAGGCCACGGCCGCCGCGGACAGCGGAGTGCCCGCCGCCAGGACGGGGTCGCCGATGCCGACGTCCTCGCCCGCTCGACGCACGTTGAGACCCGTTCTCGCGGCGGCCCGGATCCGGACCTCGGCGGGCGCCGGGTGAGGGCCGGGCATCTGGTCGGTGTCCTCGACCCTGACAACGGCGTCGGCGTTCTCGGGCATCATTGCGCCGGTCATGATCCGCTGGGCCGTGCCGGGGACCAGGGGCTCGGGGACGGCGCCGGCGGGCACGTCTCCGGTCACCGGCAGGATGACGGGGGCCTGCGGCGCGGCCGATCCCGTGTCCTGGGCGCGCACCGCGTAGCCGTCCATGGCCGAGTTCGTCCACGGGGGCACCGGCAGGGCGGCGGTGACGTCCTGAGCGAGCACCAGTCCGTGTGCCGCGGCCAGGGGGGTGTCGGCGGCGGGCAGGGGCGCGAGCGCGGCGAGGACCTCGGCGACATAGGCCTCGACACTGAGCATGTCAGGCATCTCGGGCGTCTCGGGCATGGTTCTCCCTTCGGGGCCGACGGCGGCCGACGACGGCGGTGCGCACGGGTGCGGGCCGCGGCGATGTTCTTCCGAGGCTCATCATGCCCGTCCGGATGCGCTGATGTGAGACGGTCCGGCGGTAGACGTGAGCGGGGCCGCCTCCGCTCATCGCGCATCGGCGCTCCGCCGCGCCGGCTCTGCGCCCCAGGAGGAGCCCGCAGGTGCCAGTCCGTCGGGCTTGCACACTCACTCACCACCCGGATCGAGAAGAATCGCGGAATCATGCGAAATCCGGATCCCGATCAGCACAGTCACTCCGCTCCCATGTGCATACACCCCCCTCAATGCACATGGGAACCCGACAGCAAGTCCTGGCCGCTCGTAAGAAACCCCGGAAATCCGCCCAAAAGCGTGCCCCGACCATAACAACGACCCCCCTCCCATGTGCAGCCCCGCCTGACAACACCCCGCAGTTCCCGGAATCGATCCTCTAGATGGCTGATCTAGATGGGCGGGGGCGGGTGCGAGAAGTGCGTGGGAGCGGCCTTGGTCTCCACCGCGTAACGCCACTCGGCCCCGAGTCAACCGCCTGATGGCTTCATGGGTCCGCGGCGCTACCGGTAGGCGGGACACGGAGCCATCACGGCCGGGGCCGATACGTCTGGCGCGCACGTCGGCGTGTAGCCTCTCCAGCAGCAGCCGGCGCCTTGAGCGCGTACCGCCTGGGAGGAGCGACGATGGCTCGCACCACTGACTCGAGAGGGCGCTTGACCGCACGGGTCGCGCGCGCCGGTGTGGTCCGCGAGCCGGTCTCGGTGAGCGAGCTGGTTGCTGCCGTCGAGGACCGGGCGGCCGGCGCCGTCGTCACCTTCGACGGCATGGTGCGTGATCACGACCGCGGACGGGATGTGATCGCCATTGCCTACTCCGCCCACCCGAGCGCGGACGAGGTCATGGCGCAGATCGCCCGCGAGATCGCGGGGAGGCCGGGCCTGCGGGCGGTCGCCGTCGTCCATCGCACCGGGGACCTGGGGATCGGGGACACGGCGCTCGGTGTCGCCGTGAGCGCCGACCATCGCGCGCCGGCCTTCAAGGCCGTCCGCGACATCGTCGAGGAGGTCAAGAAGCGCCTGCCGGTGTGGAAGCGGCAGCTGTTCGCCGACGGTACGCGCGAGTGGTCCGGCTGCGCGTGACGGCAGGCCCGGCAGGGTCCCTGCGCGAGGGCGGCGTCTACATGGGCATGACCCATAAGCCCTCAAAAAGGTAATAGCCCCCGCCGGCCGAAAGCCGCCTCCCGAGGATCAAGCTCCTGCGAGATCTCCTCGCCCGTCCAGTCGTCGTCATGGTCTGCTCCGCAGATGGCTGGGTAAGGTCGGGTCATTCTTCCGGCCCGCCAGAACGTCCTCACCCGCCGGCGAAGGGCGGCATGACGTCGACGCGGTCGCCGTCGGCCAGGGGAGCCAGCGAGTCCGCCGGTGTCGAGAGGGCGTTGACCAGGTAGCTGGAGACGCCGATGATCCGCGCCATCTCCAGGCCGCGGCCGGCGAGCCGCTCGCGCAGGGCGGCCAGGGTCGTGCCGGCGGGCAGCTCGAGGCGCTCCTCGGTGCGCCCGGAGGCCTCGGCGGCGGCGGCGAAGTAGCGCAGCTCGACGGCGATCGTCTCGCCGGCGGCAACGCCGTCGGGCGGGGTGGTGGTCATATCGGCTCCTCTCGGGTCCGGGCTCTGAAGGAGTGCTCGTGGCCGCACGCGGGGCGGGCCGGTCGGTGCGGGTCGCGTGGATGGTACCCGCCCCCGGCTCCCCGGGGCGAGACCCGTCGGGATGCGGGTCGGCCGCACGTGTGCGAGAGCCGAGCCATGGACGTGGACGCCGCGGGACATTGCGGAACGAGTGCTGGCCGAGTGCGTGCCGACGGTCGCAGCCACGCTGCGGGGGCCGGCGGCCCCAGAGGACGTCGAGCGCCTGAGCACGACGGTCGGCCGCGAGCTGCCGGCCGGCTTCGTGGCGGGTCTGCGCCGTCATGAACGGCCGCGGGCGGAAGCGAACCGATCTCGGCGCGGAAGTGAACCGATCTCGGCGCTCAGCCGCCAATGGCTGACATGGTGCGGGCCGGCCGCACGAAGCCGCCGAGCCTGTCAGGGCCGTCAGATCCGCCGGTCGCTCGCCCCGGGGTGTCCGTGCCGTGGGCGAGCGGCTTGCGCCAGGTCGCCCCGGCCCACACCCGGATGAGCTCGTCGTCGCTCGCACCGGTGCGCATGGGCCCGCGCAGGTCCGCCTCCTGGGCCGAGAACAGGCAGGTCATGACCCGCCCGTCGGCAGTCAGGCGAGTCCGGTCGCAGTCGGAGCAGAAGGGCGCGGTCACCGAGGCGATGATCCCCACCGTCCCGGCCGGGTAGGGCCCGTCGCGGTCCGCGCCGGCGGCGACGTCCCACACCGCCGCCGGACGGCGGTCCGGCCTCCCGCGGGCGCGCAGGTCGAAGCCCGCAGCGCCCAGGACCGCCAGCACCTGCTCGGCGCCGACCACGTCCTCGGCCCGCCACGACTCGCGCGGCCCCAGCGGCATGTGCTCGATGAAGCGCAGCCTCCAGCCGCGCCGCAGGCACTCGCCCAGCAGCCTGGGGGCGCGCTCGCCCAGGGTGCCGGGCATGGCCACGGCATTGATCTTGATCGGTGACAGGCCGGCCGCCTGCGCCCCGGCGACGCCGCGCAGGACCCCGGCCAGCCGGTCGCGGCGGGTCACGCGCGCGTACTCGTCCCGGTCCAGGGTGTCGATGGAGACGTTGACCCGGTCCAGACCCGCGGCGCGCAGCCCCGCGGCGCGCCTGTCCAGGCCCAGTCCGTTGGTCGTCAGGCCGATGTCGGGCTTGCGGCCGTGACGCGTGCGCAGCCCCGCCACCGCGGCCACGATCTCCTCCAGGTCCCGCCGCAGCAGCGGCTCCCCGCCGGTCAGGCGGATCCGCTCCACGCCGAGGCGCTCAACCGCCACCCGCGCCAGCCGCGCGATCTCGGCGGCCGTCAGCAGGCTGGGCCTGGGCAGCCACTCGAGCCCGGCGGCGGGCATGCAGTAGGTGCAGCGCAGGTTGCAGCGGTCGGTGATCGACAGGCGCAGGTCCCGCACGGTGCGCCCGTAGCGGTCCGTCAGCCGGTCCGGGACCGCGCCGCCCGACGTCGTCGGCACCTCCTCGAGAGCCGCAGGGTCCCAGGCGCCGCCGCGTCCTGCGGAGGACGGCTCCGCAGGCGCCGCTACGCGCATCGCCGGCATCGGCAGCGCCGTGGGGGCGCGCACAGCCGGTCCGGCGACGTGTCCGTCGTAGGGCGGAGGGGCCATAGCTGAAGGATAGGAGGCCGCGCAGGACGGGAGCCCTCCTCGCAGCCGGCGGTCGGAGCCGGCCGGCTGCGAGGGCGCCGCTCAGGCGACGCGCAGGATCTCGACGCGGGCGTAGCCGTCCTCCGCCTCCAGAAGGGTGTGCTGGAAGGTGAAGGGCAGCTGGTCGATCTGGTTGAGCAGCGGCGTGGGCACGTGCGGGGCCACCAGGTCGAAGCCCTCGCCCACGGCCAGCGAGGAGGCGGCGCCGATGACGGCGGCGTGGCGCAGACGGTGGGGGATCGCGCGGGCGTCGAGGGTCAGGCGGTCGGAGGCGTGATCCTGGCACCCGCAGGCGTGGGCGTGCTTCTTCTCCTCGATCGGGATGAGGTCGGGGGTCTCACTCATGGCGTTCTCCTTCAGTCAGTCGTGGGTGCGGCCGCCACTCGATGGCGCACCGGGCGCGCGATCCGTGACGTGAGCCGAAGCGCGTCGCGAGGTCATTGCCCGGCCTGCCGCTATTTTATTACGGTGACCAATGTGGAAAAAAGTGAGGCGAGTGTGTCGAAGGACCCAGGTCCGGCCGCCTCCACCCGGGCCGCGCACGCGCCGGCGCCGGTCCGACCCGGTTCGCCCCGGCCGGGGCCCGGGCTCATCGTCCTCGGCCTGGGCGGCGCCTGCCTCCTGGCCGGTCTCGATGCTGCGCTGCTGCGGCTGGGCGTGCGGGCGCCGGTGGGCGGCGCCGCGCTCGCGGCCCTTTACGCCCCTGTCATGCTCGTCGGCTTCCTGGGCGCGGTCATCGCCCTGGAGCGGGCCGTGGCCGTGGGCGAGGCCTGGGCGCTTCTGGCGCCCGCGGGCGGCGCCTCGGGATGCCTGGCCCTGGTCGCCGGGGTGCCCGAGCCGGCCAGCCAGGTCCTGGCCTTCCTCGGCGCCTTGGTCCTGTGCGCGATCTACGTGCGCCTTCACCGGCGCGCCGCCTCCATCTCTGTGGACATCGGGGCCATGGGCGCTATCGCCCTGACCGGGGGAGACCTGCTGTGGCTGCGCGGCGCGGCGGTCGAGGCCTGCGTCCCGCTGTGGCTGCTGTTCCCCGTGCTGGCGCTCGTCGGCGCGCGTCTCGAGCCCGCCCCGGACTCGTCGGGCGCCGTGCCGGGGGCCCTCGTCCAGGAGGCCGTGCGCGCCGTCTCGGCGGCCGCCCTGCTGGGCGCTTGCCTGCTGGGCGTCACCGGGGGCGCCCGCCTCCTCATCGGCCTTGCGCTGCTCGCCCTGGCCGCCGTCATGATCCGTGACGACGCCGTCCGCCGCGCGGTCCGCGCCACCGGCGCCGCGCGCCTCGCCGCGGCCTGGGCGCTCGCCGGCCACCTCTGGCTCGCGGTCGCCGGACTGGTCTGGAGCCTGGGCCCCCTGGACGCCGCCTCCGGGGCCGGCAGCGGCACCTACGACATCCTCGTCCGCGCCATCGTCCTCGGCTACGCCCTGTCCATGATCATGGCCCGGCTCGTGGCCCGGGTCGAGGCCCGCGCCCCGACGACCGCTCCCGTCGCCCACCGCGGTCTGCCCCACCGCCGAACCATGTGGCCGTCCTGGGCCCTGCTGCACGCCGGGCTGGCGCTGTGGGCCGTCTCCCAGGCCCGCGGCGCCAGCGCGCTGCAGCGGGCGGGCGGCGTCATCAGCGTCGTCGCCGTGCTCGTCCTCATGCTGCTCGCCCTCGCCGCGGCCGGCCCGGCCGCCGCACGGAGGTCCTGAGCCGTGCCCGCCGCAGGCGCGCGCAAGCGCCCCGCCCGCAAGCCGTCCCGCCGCAGCACCCAGGTGCGGCGCAACAGCCTCGTCGTGGCGTGGATCATGGTCGCCGCCGTGCTCGCCGTCCTGGTCATCGGCGGACCGCTGGGCTCGTGGGGCACGTGGCTGCCCCTGCACGCCCTCATGCTCGGCGGGATCGGCTCGGCGATCACGGTGTGGTCGGCGCACTTCGCCGACACCTTGCTGCACCGCCCGGCACTGGGCGGGGCCGCCCTGCTCGACGCCCGCCTGTACGCCCACGGCGCGGGCACGGCGCTTGTCCTGGCGGGGATCACCGCCAACATGTCCGCTCTTGCCGTGGCCGGCGTCACGATCGTCGCGCTGGCCGCCCTGACGGGCGTGCTCGCCATCGTGGTGCAGTACCGCCGCGCCGTCGCGCCGCGCCTGGCGGCCCTGGCGATCCACTACGCCGTCGCCCTGACGCTCCTCGCGCTCGGCGCCGCCCTCGGCTACCTCACCAGCTGGTCCGAGTCCCGCGGCCGCGCGCACCTGTCGGACATCTTCTACGTGGCCCACACGACCACCATGCTCCTGGGGTTCGTCGGCACCACCGTGCTCGGCACGCTCACCGTGCTGTGGCCCACCATGCTCCGCACCAAGATGGAGCCCGAGGCGCCGCGCTGGACCACCCGCGGCCTGCCCCTGCTCGTGACCGGCACCGCGCTCGTCGCGGCCTCCGGGCTGCTCGCGCCGCTGGCCGCGCTCGGCACGTTGGTCTATCTCACCGGAGCGTGCGGCGTCATCGTGCCCGCGGCCAAGACCGCTCGGCGTGTGCCGCCCACGTCCTTCGCCACCGCATCGGCCACGGCCGCGGTCACCTGGTTCCTCATCGGTGTGGTGCGCATCGGCACGGGCATCGGATTCCTGACGCTCGGCGGCACCGGGCCCGCGGACCAGGCCGCCGCCGCCAGGGAGGTCATCCACGGCGTGCGCGTGCTCCTGGCGGCGGGCTTCGCCCTGCAGATTCTCGCCGGGGCCCTGAGCTATCTCAGCCCCGTCATGCTCGGCGGCGGCCCGGCGACCACGCGCGTCACCAACGCCGTCATGGACCGCGCGGCCGCCTACCGCGTCGTCGCCGCCAACGCCTGCCTCGCCCTGGCGCTGCTGACGGTCCTGCCCTGGGAGGTGCGCGTGAGCGGGGCCGTCACGGCGGGTGCCATCGCCG
>ERZ772827.2008-NODE-2008-length-10113-cov-17.620700_pt1 | contig 10113 bp, 10 predicted proteins | sample MGYA00580850_ERZ772827 | MGnify/ENA primary metagenome ERZ772827 (study PRJEB29015, sample SAMEA2737950) | human oral metagenome | biome: human oral; feature: human-associated habitat; material: dental | place: China | collected 2145 ...
GCTGCTGCACCACGCGGCTGAACTCCATCTGGAGGCGGCGCGGCAGTTCCATCTTCGCCTCGGTCTTCATCAGGTAGGCCACCCCGCCCTTGCCGGACTGCGAATTCACCCGGATCACTGCCTCGTAGTTCCTGCCGACATCGTGCGGGTCGATGGGCAGGTAAGGGGCCTCCCATTCGATCTCGGTGATGGGCTTCCCCGCGCCTGCGGCCTGTTTCTCCAAGGACTCCAGGCCCTTCTTGATGGCGTCCTGGTGGGATCCGGAGAAGGCGGTGTAGACCAGGTCCCCCGCGTACGGCTGGCGGGGGTGCACGGGCAGACCGGTGCAGTACTCGACGGTGCGGCGCACGTGATCGATGTCGTGAAAGTCCAGCTGCGGGTCGACACCCTGGGTGTAGAGGTTCAGGGCCAGCGTCACCAGGTCGACGTTGCCGGTACGTTCGCCGTGCCCGAACAGGCAACCCTCCACCCGGTCTGCTCCGGCCATCTGGCCCAGTTCCGCGGCGGCGACGGCGGTTCCCCGGTCGTTGTGCGGATGCAGCGAGACCACCACGAACTCCCGGTTGTCGATGTTGCGGCAGAAGTACTCGATCTGGTCGGCGTAGGTGTTCGGGGTGGAACGCTCCACGGTGGCGGGCAGGTTGAAGATGATCTCCCGGTTCTTGTCCGGTTGCCAGATCTCCGCCACGGCATTGCACACCTCGACGGCGAAATCCGTCGGGGTCTGGGTGAAGATCTCGGGGCTGTACTGGTATCCGAACTCGACCTCACCCAGGTACTTGTCCGCGTATTTCATGACCAGCTCGGTACCTCGCGTGGCGAGGTTCACGCACTCGGTTTCGTCGATGCCGAAAACCACCCGCCGGAACAGCTCGGCGGTCGCGTTGTACATGTGGATGGTGGCGCGGTGCGCCCCGATCAGGGACTCGGCGGTCCTGGCGATCAGGTCCTCCCGGGCCTGGGTCAGCACCGAGATGGTCACGTCCTCGGGCACGTGACCGCCGGTGATGAGCTGCCGGACGAAGTCGAAATCGGTCTGGGAGGCCGACGGGAAACCGATCTCTATCTCCTTGTAGCCCAGGGCCACGAGCAGTTCGAACATCCGCATCTTGCGGTTCGGGGTCATCGGGTCGATGAGGGCCTGGTTGCCGTCGCGCAGGTCGGTGGACAACCAACGGGGCGCTTTGGTGATGCGTTTGGCGGGCCAGGTGCGATCCGGAACCACCACCGGTTCGAAGGCGCGGTAGCGCCCAACGGGCATGGTGGTGGGGGTCTGCACGGGTTTGGGCTGGATGCGGGTCATTTGTTTCTCTCCTTGCTGGATGACAGCCAGGCACGCTAGGGCTCCGCAGCGAGGAGGCTGGCCGGTTCAGAACTGGGCCTCGCCGCGGCAGCGAAGGAGAAGGAATCGCTCTGCCATGCCCAGAAGCCTACTAGAAACCGAGCCTGTTCAGATATTTCGTATCGCGCTGCCACTCGCGCAGCACCTTGACGTGCAGGCTCAGGTGGACCGGGGTGCCCAGCAACCGGTTGATCTGGAGGCGGGCAGCGGTCCCGATCTCCCGCAGCCGGCTTCCCTTGTGGCCGATGATGATCCCCTTCTGGGAGTCGCGTTCCACGACGATGGAGGCGAACACGTCCAGGAGGGGTTTGTCCTCGGGACGGTCAGGACGCAGCAGGATCTCATCGATCACCACCGCTATGGAGTGCGGGAGTTCGTCGCGCACCCCTTCGAGAGCGGCCTCCCGGATCAGTTCGGCGATCAGCGTCTCCTCCGGTTCGTCGGTGACCTCCCCGTCGGGGTAGTACATCGGCCCTTCCGGCAGCAGGCGCAGCAGCACGTCACGAACCGTGTCCACCTGGTCGTTGTTGAGCGCGGAGCAGGGAACCACCTCGGCCCACTGGATGCCGAGTTCGTCCGCGAGTGCCGAGATGTCCACCAGGTGGGAGAGCACCCGTTCCTTGCTGACGAGGTCGGTCTTGGTGGCCAGGGCCACCAACAGGGGGCGGTTCGCCAGCTCGGCGATCTGCGAGACGATGTAGCGGTCGCCGGGGCCGATCCGCTGGTCGCAGGGCAGGCAGACACCGACGACGTCCACCTCGGACCAGGTTTCGCGCACCAGTTCGTTGAGGCGCTCCCCCAGCAGGGTGCGGGGCCGGTGCAGCCCGGGGGTGTCGATCAGCACCAGCTGTCCCGAGTCACAGGTGACTATGCCCCGCACCGCGTGCCTGGTGGTCTGGGGTTTCGAGGATGCGATCGCGATCTTCTGACCCACCAGGGCGTTGGTCAGGGTGGATTTTCCCGCGTTGGGCCGCCCGACGAAGCAGGCGAAGCCGGAGTGGAACGGCTGGTCAGTCACTGGTTTCCTCCTTTTCCTCCCGAGGTGTCTTCGGGGCGAGACACACCAGGACGGTCCCTATCTGGTGGCGACGTCCCACTGCGCGATCGGCCACCATTTCGATGCCTTCGTAGGTGACGCTGGAACCCGGGATGGGAACCACGTTGAGGAGTTTCGCCATCAACCCGCCGACGGTGTCGACCTCCTCGTCCTGCAGCGGGATGCCGAACAGTTCACCCAGCTCGTCAACGGGCAGCCGGGAACTGACCCGGTAGTGCCCAGGTTCCGGGAGTTCGGCGATGGCAGGGATCTCGTGGTCGTACTCGTCGACGATCTCACCCACGATCTCCTCGACGATGTCCTCCATCGTGCACAGGCCCGCGGTGCCGCCGAACTCGTCGATGACGATCACCAGGTGCGAGTGCCGCAGCTGCATGTCACGCAGCAGTTCCGAGGCGGGTTTGGAGTCGGGCACGAAACTGGCCGGGCGCATCAGGTCGCCGACGGTTTCGCTGCGTTCCGCATCGGGGTAGTCGTAGACGCGCCTGGTGACGTCCTTCAGGTAGACCACGCCGAGTACGTCGTCGATGCCACCATCACCCACAACGGGGATGCGGGAGAAACCGGATCGCAGGGCCAGCGACAGCAGCTGCCTGAGGGTGCGGTCCCTGGGAACCCAGACCATGTCGGTACGCGGGACCATCACCTCCTTGACGAGGGTGTCGCCCAGCTCGAACACCGAGTGGATCATCTTCGATTCGCGCGCCTCGATCACCTCGTTCGCCTCGGCGATGTCGACGAGGTCCCGGAGCTCGGCCTCCGAGGCGAACGGGCCGTCCGAGAACCCACGCCCGGGGGTCAGCGCATTCCCGAGCAGGATCATCAGTTGCGCGACCGGACCCAGCACCGTGGTCAGCAGCGAAACCAGGGGGGCGAAGGACCTCATGATCCGTTCCGGGTGTTGCCTCCCGATCGTTCTCGGGGCCACCCCCCACAGTATGAAGAACACCACCAGCAGGATCGCCACGAGCGTCACCAGCCGGGGTGCCGTGCCCTCGATGTTCTGGAAGACCACCAGAGCCACGAGCGCCATGGCCGTCGCCTCGAAGGACATCCGGGTGAACATCACAGCGTTGATGGAGGGGGCCGGGTCCTGGACTATCAACCGGATCCGTTCCGCCCCGCGCGCCCCCGATTCGACCAGTTTCTCGGCCCGCCCCCGGGAGAACCCCGTGAGGGCGGTTTCGACGGCGACGAGCAGGGATGCGAGGATCGCGCAGACGAGTGCAACCGTCAGTTCTATCCACTGGGACTGGAACATGTGGAGGTGATCAACCAACCTTTGAAAGAAAACGCTTGGGCAGCCAGTCTAGTGGCGGTCCGCAACGGATCTGTCCGGCGCGCTTTCAGTTGTTCACCGGCCGGTCGCTCCGACGGTTGTTGCGGGCCACCTCCCAGGCGGCGATGATCCTGTCGTTCAGCCCGAACATGACGGCCTTCTCCTCCGGTTCGGCGTGGTCGTGTCCCAGCAGGTGGAGCAGGCCGTGGATCAGGAGGTACTCGGCCTCAGCCGCCGGTTCCCGGCCGTTCTCAGCCGCCTGCCGGGCGGTCACCTGCGGGCAGAGCACGATGTCACCGAGCAACCCGAGGGGTGGTTCCTCGTCCTCGGCGGGTTCCCGCAGCTCGTCCATCGGGAAACTCATCACGTCGGTCGGGCCGGGCAGGTCCATGAAACGCTGGTGGTACTCGGCCATGGTGGCCTCGTCCACCAGGAGGATCGACAGATCCGCCTGGGGGTGGATCCGCAGGCGGCTGAGGGCGAACCTGGCCAGGGCCACCAGACCCAGCTCGTCGGCCTGGACCCCGGATTCGTTGTTGATGTCGATCATCTGCCGCCCCTGCCCTGTTGGATGCTGTCATAGGAATCGTAGGCGGCGACGATCCTGCCGACCAGTTTGTGACGCACCACGTCACGGGCGGTGAGGGTGCAGAAGGCGATGTCCTCGACGCCGTCGAGGATCTGGGTGACCTGTCGCAACCCGCTGCGCACCCCGCCGGGAAGGTCGATCTGGGTGATGTCGCCCGTCACCACCACCTTGGAGCCGAACCCGAGCCGGGTGAGGAACATTTTCATCTGCTCCGAGGACGTGTTCTGGGCCTCGTCGAGGATGATGAAGGCGTCGTTGAGGGTGCGGCCGCGCATGTAGGCCAGGGGCGCGACCTCGATGGTGCCGGAGGTCAGGAGCTTCGGCACCGAGTCGGCCTCCACCATGTCGTGCAGCGCGTCGTAGAGGGGCCGCAGGTAGGGATCGATCTTGTCGTTCAGGGTGCCCGGCAGGAAACCCAGCCGCTCCCCGGCCTCGATCGCCGGGCGGGTCAGGATGATGCGGCTCACCTGCTTGGACTGCAGGGCCTGCACCGCCTTCGCCATGGCCAGGTAGGTCTTGCCAGTGCCCGCCGGGCCGATTCCGAAAACCACCGTGTGCCGGTCGATGGCATCCACGTAGCGTTTCTGGTTGAGGGTCTTCGGCCGCACGGTCCGGCCGCGCGCGGAGATGATGTCGGCGGTGAGGATCTCGGAGGGTTTTAAGTCCTCGGCGGCCAGGTTGATGACCCGCTCCACGGTTTCCTCGCTCAGGCCCTGGCCGGTGCGGATTATGGTGATGAGCTCGGTCAGGATCTCGACGGCGGAGGCCACGTCCCCCGGTTCCCCGGTCACCGTCACCTGGCTGCCACGAACGTGGATGTCCGCGGCAAGCCGGTCCTCCAGCACCCGCAGGAAGGCGTCCCGGGGACCGAGCAGCGTCACCATGTCGATGGAGGCCGGGACCGCGATCACCCGGCTCGCCCGCTGAACTTCGTCTCCCACAGATCCCCTTTCGCGGCCCGGACGACCCGGGCCCACGGCGATCCAGCTTAGAGGCTCCGGGCAAGGACCGACCGGCCGGGTTCCCGGACCCGGCCGGTCGGTCTCGGCTCATCCGGCCTGGAAGGCCGCCCAGGCCGACTTCAACACGTCGGCCGCCACCTGGAGTCCTTCGATGCGTCTGAGTTCGGTGTCCTCGTGCTCGATGTTGAGGCACATGTCCGGATCCACGTCGTGGAGGGCCCGGATGAACTCGGTCCAGTAGGCCACGTCGTGTCCCTTGCCCAGCGCGACGAAGTCCCACGACGAATCCTTCGGCCATTCGTTGGCCCACTCGCCGCCGCCGAGGTTGACGCGAGGCCCGTCCGGGGACAACCGTCGGAAACCGTTGTCCAGGACACCGTTCAACCTGGCGTTCTCGGCATTGATCCGGACGTCCTTCGCCGCGGCGTGGAAGATCAGCGACCCGAGCTCACGAACCACGGCCACCGGGTCGGCCTGCTGCCAGAACAGGTGTGAGGCGTCCATCTCGACCCCGATGTTCGTCGCACCGGTCAGCTCCACCAGTTTGCGGATGTCGCGGGCGTTGAACACGATGTTCTGGGGATGCAGCTCGAGCGCCACCTTGACCCCGTGGTCCCCGGCGAGCTGGTCGATCTCGCTCCAGAATTTCGCGGCGATCTCCCACTGGTAGTCGAGCACGTCGAGCGCGGCCGAGTTCCAGGCGTTGACAATCCAGTTCGGGTGCAGGGTTCCGGGCTCGCCACCGGGCAGCCCGGACATGGTCACCACCCGGTTCTGCCCGAGCGCAGCCGCCGCCCGGATGGAACGGCGGACGTCCTCGGCGTGCTTGTCCCCGATGATCGGGTTGGGGTGGAGGGGGTTGCCGTTGCAGTTGAGGCCCGCGATCTCCACTCCGGTGCCGTCGAAGCGCGCCAGATAGGCCTTCGCGGCGGCCGGGTCGGCGATGATCTCGTCGATCTCGGGGATGTGCACCGGAGGCAGGAAACCACCGGAGTTGATCTCGATGCCGTTCAACCCGAGGTCGGCGATCACCTTGATCGCATCCTCCAGTGGGCGGTCGTGCAGAATCGCGTTGTAGACACCGAGTTTCACAGGTTCACCTGCTTTCCGTTGTCCGCGGCCGACCGGGCGACGGCCGCGAGGATTTCCATGTTGTGGACGCCTTCGTCGAAGGACGCGTTGCGGGGCAGGGATTCCTCCTCCGGGATTCCCGCGACCTCCTCCAGGAAGGCCCGGGCCTGGTAGGTGAAACCCTCGTTCTGGCCGAAACCGACACCGGAGACATCGATCGGCATGCCGCCGGCCACGTAGGGGTGGTCCGATCCGAGGTTCACGGTGCGGTAGCCGTTTCTGCCAGAGTGGTCATCGTTGAGGTACAGGCGGACCTGCGAGGGCGTGTCCTGGTGGAAGCTGGCGGCGGTGGGTGAGGCCGATGCGACGATTGAGGAGGCCTCCCGGGCCAGGTCGGCCATCTTCCGTGCCGAGGCCAGGGTGTCGGAGAGCGGTTTCTCGCACAGCACGTGCTTGCCGGCCTCGATGAGCCCCCTGACCACCTTGAGGTGCAGGCTGTTCGCGATGACGACGCTGACCACCTGGATGTCGGGGTCGTCGGCGATGGCCCGCCAGTCGGTGTCGCTGCGTTCGTAGCCGTAGCGTCAGGCGGCCGCTCGTCCGACTTCGGCGTTCATGTCTCCGGTGGAGACGTAGCGCAGGTCCGGGAGCGTGGATCCGTAGAGTGTTGGTGCGACCCGGTAGGCGACGGCATGGGCCTTGCCTGCCATACCGGCTCCGATGACGGCGATTCCTATGGTCATGCATCCCCCTCGATCACTATTTGGAGCGCTCCAAATAGTTTCAATGTAGAATCTGCAAGCGCTTCGTCAACACCCGGGAAGGAGAAAGATGACCTCGCCGTCATCCAAGCCCAGACCGACCATCTACGACGTGGCACGCGAGGCCGGGGTTTCGAAGTCGCTGGTCTCCCTGGTGCTGAACAACTCTCCCCTGGTTGCCGAGGCGAAACGGAAGGCGGTCCGGGACGCGATCCGGAAACTCGGTTACCGGCGCAGCCAGGCGGCTTCCTCCCTGGCGAGCAACCGGACACGGACCATCGGCCTGGTGATCGACGACTTCCGCAACCCGTGGTTCGTCGAGTTGCTGAACGGCCTGCGCACCACGATGGGGCCACATGGTTTCCACGTCGCGGTCAGGGAACACTTCACGCTGGGCAGTACCACCATGAACGCCGTCGACGGGTTCCGCGACACCCAGGTCGACGCCCTGGTCGTGGCGGCGGAACCGGGACGGGACTTCGAGGACCTGGGCATTCCCACGGTGCTGGAGGGCACGCGGTGCAACACCATCGAGGGGGCCGACCTGATCGGCAGCGACCAGGCCCAGGGAGTGAACCTCCTGATGGAACACCTGCGTTCCCTGGGACACGAACGCATCGGCCACGTCACCGGCGCCGGCGGCTCCGCCGACATCCGCCGCAGGGCATACTCGGAGTTCATGGAATCGGCGGGCCTGGAACCCCTGGTGAACGGGTCCACGAACCCGACCAACGAGGAGGGCGGTTATCTGGGAACCGCCGAGCTGTTGCGGACACACCCCGGGCTGACCGCGGTCTTCACGGCCAACGACACCATGGCCCTGGGGGCGCGCGCCGCGCTGCGCGAAACCGGATGCGAGGTCCCGGGCGACGTGTCACTGATCGGCTTCGACAACTCGCAGCTCGCCCGGAGCCGTTTCCTGGACCTCACTACCGTGGACAATCACGCCTTCGATGTCGGCGTGGCCTGCGCCGAGGCGTTGCTGCGCCGGATCGCCGATCCCGGCGCCTCCCCAGGACACGTCACCATCCCGACCAGCCTGGTGATCCGCACATCGTCAGCGACACCGAGTACGCGGCGGGCAGGGGGAGCCGAACCGCGGGCACACGGGCCCGTGGAGCAATGACCGGCTGGGATTTCGGAGACGAAGAACCCGCCGCGGTCGTTCCTGATCAGAAATCGTCGTCCTCGTCCTGATCATCGCGGATGATGTGCATGGCGGCCTCCTCGGCGCTCGCCGCCCCGCCGGAGAATCCCACGTCCACTCCGAGGGTGTCCTCGCCGCCCGAACCCTGCACCCGCATCAGCCGCCCCGCACGTTCCCGCCCGACCTGACGCTCCTCCCCGTCCGGATTCCAGGGCGTGTCGTCACGGACGACCTCCGGTTGCTCCTGACGGATGCGTTGCTCGATGGTCTCGCCCCGGTGCATCTCCGCGAACGTGTTTCCGAATCCCTGACCCACCGACCACCGTTCGGGAGCGGTGTAGCCCTCGTCGAGCACATCGTCCACGCCGCGGTTGATCAGGGAGTCCCCCTCCTGCAACTGATCCAGCTGCTCGGCTTCCTCGGGAACCTGGGTGTTGAAGTCGACGATGTCTTCCATGAGCCAATACTGCCACCGCTACGCCTTCAAGACGTAAACCACGCTTGAACTCATCACCCCGGCAGGACGTAAGATTCCACGGTGACCCAGCCGGATACCTTCTCCCGCGCCCGCGGCAACTACGACCTGGTGGTGACGTTGTTCGTCGCACTGCTGCTGATCTCCAACGTAGCCGCCACCAAGCTGATCGCCTTCGGCCCCGAGTGGTCGCCGTTCGGGCTGCCGGTCCTGCCGGTCATCACCGACGGCGGTGCGCTGCTGTTCCCGCTCACCTACGTGCTGGGCGACGTCCTGGCGGAGGTGTTCGGGATGCGAGGGGCCCGGCGCGCCATCCTCCTGGGTTTCGGGATCTCGCTGCTCGCGTCATTCACCTTCCTGGCCGTCGGTGCCGCCCCGGCGGCCCCCGGCTACGAGAACCAGGAGGCATTCGTCGCGGTCCTCGGCTTCGTTCCGCGCATTGTCGTCGCTTCCCTCGCCGGTTACCTGGTCGGGCAGTTCCTCAACGCCTGGGTGCTCGTGAAACTGAAGCAGTGGCGGAAGGGAAAGGGCATGTGGAAACGCCTGCTGGGCTCCACCGTGGTGGGTGAGGCCGCCGACACCACCATCTTCTGCCTGATCGCCTTCGGCGGGCAGATCGACGGCGGCAAGATGCTGAACTACATCGTCGTCGGCTACCTGTTCAAGGTCAGTGTGGAGGCCGTTCTGCTGCCGGTCACCTACTGGGTGATCAGTCTGGTGCGCAGTCGCGAGCCCGAACTCACCAAGGTTTGAGGAACCACCTCAACTCAGGCCATCGAGCTGCCGGAACTGCTCATACCGGGCGCGCAGATGTTCGATGGCACCCGGCCGAACCCGTTCCAGCGATCTCCGGACCCGGTCCTGGCGTTCTCGGGGTTGCTCCTCCAGGGCTGCAACAAAACCGGGAATCAGCCTCATCTTTTCCCTGGAGGAGAGGAACAGATCGATCAGTCTGCGGATCCCACGCCAGTTCGGACCATGGTCCAGCTCGAGGACCGCTAGGAGTGGACCATAGTCGGCAGGTTTCTGATCCATCGCCCACCGCAGCAGTTGAAGATCACCGTCCTGCCGGAACAGCTCCACGGCCCATCTCCATTCCTCGGGCCAGCCCGTGGGAACCGGATCCAGGCAGACCTCCGTGACCTCACCGCCCAACGCAACGAACACCGTCTCCCAGTACTGACTCTCGCGGGACCAGAGACGCATCGCGTCAAGTACCAGTTCCCTCTGCTGCGATCGCCATTCCCCGGCCCATGTCGTGAACTCCCGGCAGGCCCGATCGTCATGGGTCAGCCGTTCCAGGGCATCGGAAATATTCGGGTGAATCCCGTTGGTTTCCAACCACTCAGGTAGCACCCGGGCCGCGACTCTTCCGAAATCCGCGGCGGGATACACCGCCAGGTGTGAATAGATGGCTTCGTAGATTTCAT
>ERZ772827.2009-NODE-2009-length-10111-cov-10.560461_pt1 | contig 10111 bp, 9 predicted proteins | sample MGYA00580850_ERZ772827 | MGnify/ENA primary metagenome ERZ772827 (study PRJEB29015, sample SAMEA2737950) | human oral metagenome | biome: human oral; feature: human-associated habitat; material: dental | place: China | collected 2145 ...
AGCGCAACCTTGCCAAGGTTGAGGTCGCGAGTTCGAGCCTCGTTTCCCGCTCCAGTTATCTTCCGGCAGGTAGCGCTTTTCGGCGTTACCTGCTTTTTTTTCGCCTGAAAACCGTTCAGGCTCTCCTGGGGCAAATTCCCAGAGTTTGGTCATGAACCGTTGTTTGCTGTTGCCCGCACCTCGAAAAGAACCGCTTTTCTCGCTACTGATTTGATAGCACCCAAGCCCGCCAAAGCGTGCGATAGGGGCATTTTTCAGCCCCTGAATTTGCTCTTGTTTTTGCAGTAAAGCCGGGTCTCCCTCAGCCCCGGCCTGACTTTAAACAGGCTCTTATGTCGTCTCCCTGTCCGGCCTTGCGTCGCGCTTTTCATCCTGCTGGCGGCTTCACTTTGCTGGAGCTGCTGGTGGTATTTGCCATTCTGGCGCTTATGGCGGCATTTGCGCCTGCTTCATTGCTGCGCATGTATGAAGCGGCGCAATACCGTAGCACCCTGCGCGACATAGTCTCTCAAATGGGATCCGCACGGCTGAAAGCGCAAAGCGAAGGCGCGCCCGCGCGCTTTATCGTCAATTTGCAAAAACGTACATACGGCGTGGAAGGCCAGCCGCCTCACACCATGCCTGAATCGCTAAAAGTGCGCGCCGTGGTGGCGCAACAAGAAATGAGCGCCGATGGACAGGAATTGGGCATTCGCTTTCTGCCTCATGGCGGCGCCACAGGCGGCAGCGTAGATTTGATTCGCCCTTCTGGCAGCGGCGTGCGTTTGCGTGTGGACTGGTTTTCAGGCCGCGTAGAGCAAGAACCCGCTACAGATCAAGCGCACGCCATGCCATGACGGCTTTAAAAGATTCTCAAAAAGAGAGGAGCAAATTTTGCCTCCTGAAAAAGATCTCTGCGGCACGATTTCAGGACAATCGGTGCTATTGAAAAAAGAGCCAATTCTGGTTTCGCAGCACGGCTTTACCTTACTGGAAGTGCTGGTGGCTTTCGCCATCATGGCCCTTTCGGTCGGATTGCTGTATCAAGCGCTGGGCAGCAATGCACGACAAACGGCAGATACCACGGCTCGCGAACACGCGGCACTGCTGGCTGAATCACTGCTGGCCATGCATGAAACCGTACCCGTGCAAGGTGTGCACGAAACGGGCATATCGGCCGATATGCCTTGGCAAATCGATAGCGCGCCGTTTGACACACCCGCCTCGCGCACCAGCCCGCAAGCGCCTCCGCTGCATGAAGTACGGGTTCGCGTGCGCTGGAGCCAGGAGCCGTCACGCGAAATAACGCTGCGCACTCTGCGTCCACAGCGTCTGCCTCAACAAACCAGCAGATCACAACCATGAAGGCAGATATAAAAAACAGGCCCCTTTGCATCAAAGAACGCGGTTTCACCTTGATGGAAGTGCTCATTGGCATGGCATTGCTGTCACTGCTGATGCTGGCGCTGGGCGCCACCATGCAATCGGCTGCGCAGGCGCAAGAACGTATTGATGCACGTCTGCGATCAGCTGAAGACTTGCGTCTGAGTGCGTACTTTTTGCAAGATGTCCTTTCGCAAGCATCACTGCGCGCCATAGGACGCGATGGACTGGAGCGCCCGCGCTTTTTTTTTGACGGGCAGGCCCAGTCCCTGGAATGGGCTGGCGCCATGCCAGCGCGCTACGGCCTGGGCGGACGGCACTTCATGCGCCTGGCGCTGGAACCTGGAGAAGGCCCGGCAAGCGGCCAAGGCACACTGACCCTGCGTTATCTGCCCTGGCAAGAATCAATTAGGGCGCTGGACTGGGCCGCAGCGCCCCGCCAAACACTGGCCGCGCCAGTACGCGCGCTCACACTGCGCTACCAGCGCGCAGAAGACGGACAGTGGCTGGATCAGTGGCCACCGCCAGGTGACACGCCAACGCATGCACGCCTGCCCGCTGCCATTGCGCTGTCTGTTGATGGTCCCCAGCCCGCCTGGCCCTTGCTGGCTGTTGCCATGCACGCGCCTATCGTGTCCGATCAGACGGCCCTGAGCGCTGGCTTTGGTGGAGGGAGAAGACGATGAAAGTCCCAATCAAGAAACGCCCGCTCATGCGTGGCTTGGCGCTGGTCATGGTGCTGTGGATCGTGGCGGCGCTCAGCTTGATGGTGATGAGCCTGAGTCAAACCGTGCGCCAGCAAATCCAGATCACAGCCGGTGTGTCAGAGCAAGTCAATGCGCGTGCGCTGGCTTCAGGCGCCATCGCGCTTGCGTTGCAACAAATGAAACTCAAGGCAGGCAACATCCAGCGCATCGTGACACTGCCCGTGGAATACGCAGGCACGAACGTGTCCGTGCAGGTCATGCCGCTCAATGGCTTGATTTCACTCAATACGGCTTCGACGGCAATGTTCATGACCTTGCTGCATGTAGCCGGCGGGCTGTCAGCGCCGCAGGCGGCCCGCATGGCGCAAGACATCGTCGATTGGCGCGCAGGGCGCAGCGGCGACCCCACTCGCCGCACGGCATCCCGGACTTTCGAATCTGTGCAAGACCTGCTGCAAATGCCCGGCATGACCTACGCCCTCTACGAACGCCTGAGTCCGCTGGTCACGGCAGACACCTATCACCAATCCAGCGTTAATCCGCTTGCAGCCCCGCTGCCTGTGCTAACTGTTTTGACGCATGGCAATACCCATATCGCTGCGCGTATCGCCAGCCATCGCGATGCGGGAGACGACACTGTGGATCTGACAGGTCTGGACGGCAGCCTAGCCCAGATGGGAGCCACATCTTTTTACCGGCTTACGGCCCGAGTCGCGCTTGACGCGGGCAGAATATTCAGCCTTTCACACGACGTGGCGCTTTCCGGCGTGCCTTTGCTTGCCGCACCGTGGCGCACTTTGCGAACGCAATGGCAAATTCAGCCAGCTTCGCCCGAGGCCTGACCTTTCCTTTTACCGTTTTCCCCCGATGGCATTGGCATCTTCTAGTGATCTGCGCCTTTTCGGTATGGATCTTGCCTCTTGGCCACAGCAGTGGCGGGCTGCCGCTGCCTTGCTGCTGGCTCATCCGGCGCTTCGCGCGCTCACTCCTGCCGTGCGAGTGCGGCTGCATCAGGCCAATGGCGCGCAATCCCTATGGAGCGTGGCACACGACCAAGCGCGGTCCCTGCATGCCCAAACAGGCTCGCCTCAAGTCGAAGCCATTGAGCTGCCGCCAGACGAAGCGCTGGAACGCATGCTCACTTTGCCCGCACTCTCGCAAACCGACCTGGATGAAGCCGTGCGGCTTGAAGCGCTGTCCATCACGCCTTTCGAGCCCGAGCAAACCCTGTTTGGCTATTGCGTCAAAGCAGACGGTCATGGCCGCCTGCATGTGAATTTGGCGCTGACTTCGCGTGCGCGGCTTGATGCCTTGCTATCGCGGTACCAGCACCTGAAGCAGCCTGAAATCTGGGTGCTGCCTGCCCGGCAAAAAGCATCAGACCAGACGCTGCGCCCCATCTTCATGCCCATTGGCAGCCTCACGCGCGATCGCCTGACAGCGCGGGGCCGTTATCTGCGGCTGACGCTGCTAGCACTGACAGCAATCTTGCTTTTAGCCGTAGTGGCCACGCCTGCGCTGCAACTGCGCCAACGCACGTTGCAGGCGCAAGCCGCCCTGACGCGCCTGAGCGAGCAAGTCGCGCCTCAAATGGCAAAGCGTGAAGCCCTGCAAGCACACGCCGATCGCCTGGCGCAACTGCGCTCCGTCATCGGCTCCCAACCGCGCCTGATACCTGCGCTGGCCGCAGTCACGCAAGCGCTGCCGCAAAGCGCATGGGTCAATACATTGCGTTTGGAAGGAGGCAAACTGTTTATCAGCGGCTATGCTGAAGATGCCGCCGTTTTAGTGCAACTGCTGGGTAAACAGTCCGGCGTGCACAGTGCTCGACTGGCTTCGCCGGCCGTTCGCAACGGCAGCACGGGGCAGGAAACTTTTACCATTGAAATCGAGTTTGATGCCTCACTGCAAAGGCTGCCTTCACAACAACCAGACCATGAAGCAGCCCGCACGCCCGGAGGTTCAGCTTGAACGCCTCCACTCGCCAACCCGAACGCATCTGGCTGATGCTGCTGGCAGCCGCTTTGCTAGGTCTGCTGCTGGCTGCCACTTTGCTCATTTACGGGCAACACCGCCGCTCATCTACGCTACTGGCCAGTATTGAGCCGCGCTATGCCCGCCTGGCCGGACTGCAAGCCAGCGCGCTGCAATTGCAGCAGTTGTCCGGGCAGCTTGATGAAAGCATGGCGCAATACGCGTATCCGCCAAAAGGCGAACCGGCCAACGCGGGTACCGACGCCCTGCAACGCGTGCGCGAGCAGGCAATGGCAAGCGGACTGCACATCAGCAGCAGTCAGGCGTTGGCTGCCAGTGAAGAAGAAGGCTTTTATCGCGTTGGATTGAATCTGTATCTGTCAGGGCCTTGGAGTCAGGTGGCACAACTGCTGCGCAAACTTGCCACCCTGCGTCCGGTGATTTACTTGCAGCGCCTGCAAATCACCAGCCAGGCAGGGCATGTGCCAGGCGCCGCACAAAACGTGGACGTCTCGCTTGGCCTGTTCGTTCTACAGGAGCGCCCGTGAACGTTCGACATCGTTTTCCCACGGCCCGTCTGGGTTTTGTGCCCGCCACGCTGGCGCTTTGCGCTGCGCTGCTGACCGTGCTGGCGGCGCTCTGGCTGCGGGGCAACGCCTGGCAGCCGCCCGCCGCGCAACCGCCACGGCTGGACGAACTGGCCGCCGCCGCGCCCCAAACGGCTGATGAATCCGGGGCCATTCCCACCGTGCTGCTGGAGCGTCCGCCGTTTCACGTCAGCCGCCGCCCGCCGCCCGCCGTGCAAGGGCCTTCCGCCGCGCCAGCAGCCGTTGCGCTGGACAAAGCGCGCTTTTACGGCATCGTCAGCAGCCCGGCCATGAAGGTGCTGATGGCCGAAATCGAGGGGCAGCCGCAAGTTTTGCGCGTGGGCGATCGCATCGGCCAATGGCAATTGCAGTCCATCCACAATCGTCAGATCACCTTCATCCAGGGCCAGGAGCGCCACGTGGTCGAACTACCCCATGCCTATATGAATGCCGGCCCAAACAATCACGGCCAGCCGTCGCCCTGAACTTTTTGCCCATGCCTGAATCCGCTCTCTTTTTGATAGCTCGCACCGCACCTTTTTAAAGGGCTGCGGCGTTTTTTGACCTTTTTTATTTGCTCCTGTTTCAATAGCAAGCAGCCCATATGCGCCTGCCGTGCAGGCCAAGCCGACATGCCATTCAAGCTCACTGCTCCCTCCTTCTTTCGCGCGCCGTGCTCTTTGGCGGCCCTCATGGCCCTTGGCCTGCTGACGGGCTGCGTCACACAGCCAGCCTTGCAGCCCCAGATACCCGCCGCACAAGCCACGCAGGAAAACGCATCCGCCCAAACGGCGGCCGCAACCAGCCCCAGCCAGCCAGAAACGGCCTCCGCGCCCCCTTCGGACGCAGCCGAACCAGCGCAAGACGAACATCGCCAACCCATCATCATGCGGGGCAGCGACGAAGTGGTTCGCCCCGCGCGCGGCGGCGCCCGCGCACAAGGCCCCGTCAGCGCCTTCAAATTTGAAGACGCGCCCGTGGGCGAGGTCATTCACGTCATGCTGCGCGATTTGCTCAAGGTCGACTACATCGTCCATCCGCCGCTCAATGGCCGCGTCACCCTGGTCACACGCGGCGAAGTCAGCGCCGACAGGGCCATGAACCTGCTGGAAAGCGCCTTGCAGCTCAACGGCATTGTCATGGCGCGCGATGCGGGCGGCACTTATCACGTGGGCACGCCTGCCGCACTCAAAGACATCGTGGCGGCGCCCCGCATCGCAAACGATGGCCCCATGCCGCCCGGCTACGGGGCCATCATCATTCCGCTGCAATATCTGGGCGCAGCAGAAATGGCCAACATCCTGCGCGCCATGACGCCGCCCGAGGCCATCGTGCGCGTGGACACGCTGCGCAACATCCTCATCATGCGCGGCACCCGCTCTGAAGCACAGGGCTGGATGGACGTGGTCAAAACCTTTGACGTGAACTTGCTGCGCGGCATGTCCGTCGGCGTTTTCCCTTTGCAATACGCCTCGCCCATCGAAGTGCAAAGCGCTCTGGCCCTGCTCTCCGGCTCGGCGCCAGCCGCCAGCATGGCCGCACCGTCAGCGCCGCAAGCCCAGGCTGCGCAAACACCACCTTCCGCCAGCGCCCTGGGCGAAAGCAGCCCGCTGTTTGGCGCACTGCGCGTCATCCCCCTGACCAGCATCAACGCCGTGCTCGTCATCACCCCTCGCTCGGCCTATCTGGATGAAGTCCAGAACTGGATCAGCAAATTCGACCGCCCCAACATCAACAGCGCAGAGCCGCAGCTGTTTGTTTACAAAATCAAAAATGGCTCTGCCGATCATCTGGCCGCGCTGCTCAACGGCATCTACGGCGGCTCCATGTCGCAGCAGACCGGCGCCAACGCCACTGGCGTGGCCCCTGGCCTGGGCAGCGCGTTCGGCCAATCCGCTGGCCGCGCGGCCGGCAGCGCACTCGCCCCGGTATCCGGCGGCACATCTAGCGGCGCACCTGGCAACGCATTCAGCGCCAAAGCAACCGAATTCGGCAGCTTTTCCAGCACCAGCGCCTTTGGCGGCTCGGGCAGCTCCAGCGGCAAATCCATCGGCAACAGCTTCTCGGGCAACCAGTCAGGCGGCGACAGCCAAGCCGCCGTTGGCGCCACCGTCACGCTCGCGCCTGACGTGCGCGTCATGGCCGATCGCATCAACAACACCTTGCTGGTGTACGCGCCGCCTGCCGAATACACCCGCATTGAAGCCACTCTCAACCGCCTGGACGTTCAACGCGCACAAGTGCTGCTGGAAGCGGCCATCATCGAAGTCACCCTGGCCGATGGGCTGGAATACGGCGTGCAGTGGGCCTTTCACGGCGCGCCCGGCGGCAGCTCATACAGTGACTCGGGCGTCATCGGCGCAGCCTCCGGAGGCTCGCTGGCCGCCACGGGCACGGCAGCCCGGGGCTTTACCTACACGCTGCGCAATTCGGCCGGCAACATCGCGGCCGTTCTGTCCGCGCTGGCCAGCAAATCGCTTATCAAAGTCATCTCCAACCCGTCCGTCATCGTGATGGACAACCACCCGGCCGCCATTCAGGTAGGCACCCAGCAGCCCGTGAACACGGGCACCACCATCAGCGGCTCCACCAACATCACCACCACCAACATCCAATACAAAGACACCGGCGTGATGCTCCAGGTCATGCCCTCCATCAGCGCGGGCGATCTGGTCACGCTCGACATCAACCAGGTCGTCTCGAAAATAGGCACCAACTCATCGGCCCCGGCCACAGCGGGCTATCCCACGTTCGATCAGCGCGAAATCAACTCCAAAGTCGCCGTCCGCTCTGGCGAAACTCTGGTGCTGGGCGGCCTGATCGAAAACGTGACCCAGCGCGCGAACTCGGGCGTGCCCCTGCTGTCCTCTATCCCTGTGCTGGGCGCGCTCTTTGGCACGCAAAACCAGGAGCAAAGACGCACTGAACTGCTCGTGGTCATCACCCCGCGCGTGCTGCGCTCTGACGAAGACGCGCGCGCCGTCAGCCGCGAGCTGCGCGACCGAATGAAAGGCCTGTCCATTGAAGGCCTGGGCACGACCCACTGAAACCTCGTCTTTTGAAAGGAAACTTCCCATGCCATTGACTACTTTCCACGCTTGGAAACGCCGCACAGCCCCGGCAGTCTTGTCTGCCACGCTCGCAACCTTGCTGGCCGGCTGCGCCTTTGCCCCGCCACAAACGCCTGAACAAGCCGTGCATCAACGCGCACAAGCGCGCTGGCAAGCCCTGCTCAAGCGCGATTTCGACAAGGCATGGACTTACACCACACCCAAATTCCGAAGTGAAGTCCAGCAAGGTGACTACAAAATCCGCTTCGGCGAAAAACCTTCCTGGATCAGCGCCGATGTTGTTCGGGTGCAATGCCACGCTGCTTCCTGCCTGGCACGCATTCACCTGACCGCGCGCAACATCGTCACCAGCTTCGCACGCGCCATCCCGCAGATTTCTTCCTACTTTGATGAAGCCTGGGTGCGCGAAGACGGCCAGTGGTGGTACGAAGGCCCGCAAACGCTGCCCCCTGAATGGCTGACAGAAACAACCGGCAAAAAATCCGAAGCGCCGTCTGACAAGGCATCAGACCCTCAGCCGTCCGGGTCGCAACCGTCAGCCCATTTCGGACCCAAGAAAATATCTGGCAAAACACCCGCCCTTCAGCCCGCACCCGCCCAACCCGCAGCGCCCGCCCAATAAGCCACGGGCGATCTGCCGCAGCTGCATACAGGCCCAATCCTCAGCATCATCCTGAGCCTCTGGTTTTGCTACTGGTTTGATAGCAACAAAGCCCGTCAAACCGTGCGATGGAGGCATTTTTTGGGCCTTAAATTTGCTCCCGAAAAAAGAGCATTCCGCATAAGATCAGGGGGTGCGCCTGACTTGTGCTTTGGCCTCTCGCTGGCAGATGGCGGGCAGGTTTTCAGGTTCCTTTTCATATTGGCCTGTTCCTGCTTTGATCGCTGCCATCACGCGGTTTTAGAGGCTTGGCGGGCGATTGGGCTGTTTTTTTGCCGCGCCTGAAACGGATGTCCCAAAAAAACCGGGACGCGTGGTCCCGGCTCTGACGCTGGTTCAGGTTCAGAACTTGATGTCCAGCCGCACCCAGAAGGAGCGGCCGGGTTCGTTGATGCGGGTGGTGGAGCCGGCGTTGGGGTTCAGGCCCAGGCCGTTGTAGAACTCGGGCGTTTGCACGGCTTTGGTGAGGTGCTCGGCGTAGGTGCGGTCAAAGATGTTGTCGATGCCGAAGTTCAGCCGGGCGTGCTGGTTGAAACGCCAGTGGCCGTGCACGCCAAAGACGGCAAAGCCGGGGGTGGGAGCGATGTCCACGCCATTGACGTTGCCGTCGCCCACGCTGACGCGGTTTTGCCGTGCGGCGGCGCGCATCACGCCGATGAGCGATGCCTGCTGGGTTTCGTAGCCGGCGCGCAGGCGCAGCTCCAGCGGGGGGATTTGCCCCAGGGGGCGGTGGTCGGTCTGGTTGCGGCCCCAGGTCCAGGCCAGGTCGCCGCCCACTTTGAAGTTGGCGGGCAGCGCGTAGTCGGCGCTGGCTTCAAAGCCGTAGCGCATGGCGCTGATGTTGCGGGCAAAGGAATTGGCCGCCAGGTCGTTGAGGCGCGGGTTGTCCTTGTAGATGAGGATGTAGTCATTGATGCGGTTGATGAAGGCCGAGCCGCTCAGGCGCAAGTTGCCTTCGGTATAGCGGGTGCCCACATCAAGCTGGAGGCTTTTTTCGGGCTTGATGTCGCGGTTGCGGTTGCGTTCCCAGAAGTCGGGGGCGCGCTGGGTGTAGCCCAGGCCCACGTAGTGATGCCAGGGACGCGGGCCGAATTCAAAGCGGGTGAAGGCGGCCGTGAGGTTGTAGCGGTTTTTGCGCTGTTTGGCGTTTGGCCCGTACCAGAAGCCGGGGTAGGTGGTGGCGCGTGTGCGGTCGCGGCGCAGGCCGGCGACCCAGGCGCGGTCTTCGCCCAGGTTCATGCGGTTTTCAAGGAAGACGCCGATGTTGTTGGAGGTTTCACTGCGGCTGCGGGCCAGGTTGGTGTAGGCGCGGCGGGCGCGGTGCTCGTCGGCATACCAGTCCAGGCCGGCCGTGGTGCGGTTGGCGCCCCAGGCGAGTTCGGCGCTGGCCTTGGCGTTGCGGGTGATGCGATCCGGATTGCCGCCCGCCAGCAGGCCCCGGAACTGGCGGCCCATGATGATGTCCTGGTGGCTGTAGCCGGTTTCGAAACTGAGCTTTTGCAGCAGGGGGTTGATGTCGCTGATTTCGGCTTTGGCGCCGTAGGAGTTGCGGTCGGTCTTGCCCGAGTCCAGTTGCAGGCTGGCAAATTTGGCCTTGCTGCGGTTGGCGTCGGCAAAGAGTTCAAAGCGCAAATGGCGGGTGGGCGTGACGGCCAGGTTGAGCGAGCCGCTCTTGCGCGTGTACCAGGAGCGCACTTCGTTGCCGTCGCCGTCTTTGTAGTCGTCGCTTCTGCCCCGCGTGGCGATGGC
>ERZ772827.2010-NODE-2010-length-10109-cov-12.268251_pt1 | contig 10109 bp, 9 predicted proteins | sample MGYA00580850_ERZ772827 | MGnify/ENA primary metagenome ERZ772827 (study PRJEB29015, sample SAMEA2737950) | human oral metagenome | biome: human oral; feature: human-associated habitat; material: dental | place: China | collected 2145 ...
TGCCATGGCGCGGCGAAAAGACGGCAGCGCTGATCATGATGCTCCTTGCCTGCGCTCTCGAGTTCGTCATTTACATTACCTTTGTCCTCAACTTCGCAATAGGCGGAAGCTGGCTGGATCTCGCGCTGACCACGATACTATTCATTCTTGTCTCACCGTTGATCTGGTGGCTTTATTTCGGATTGCGTCACCTATTTCGAGACCAACCGGTTTCAGAGACAACCGGACTCGCACTATGGTTCGGTTACGCGGTGCTCAGTATTCCCACAGGCGTACCCAGCGAAGACCCGTACTCCGAATTGCAGAACGTCGTCATCTTGCTCCTATTCATCGTCACCGCGGTAGGTGCTACCCTCACCGCGCGACTCAACCAGCGCCTAAGAAATCCGCAACCATGGACTACTACTCTGGCGCTGGGAGCCTGCCAGTTCATGCTCCTCAATGGCATCTTCCGGCTGGCAGAGCTCAGCTTTGTGTCCTACCTACGGCTTTCACAAGGACGGAGTATCAGCAGCTATACGAGCAACATATGGTTGATGTGGTCAGAAAGTGTTGGTCTTCCCCTCGTATCTGGGCTGATTATTTCGGCCGCACTCACCTCCCTGGCAGCCGCAGGCCTTTTTCTGGGAATGCGATCGCCCCACAATAGGGCCTTTCAGATCGTTTCCATGACCGCCGCCTGCCTCTTGACGCTTTACAATCTCCTCATTCTCGCCCTCTATGGACTCCCCACCAGCGGAGGGCACGCATACAGACCCTCCGACATGGGAATGGTAGTACTGACCATCATCATCATTGGCGTCATCCTCATCGGATCGACTTTGCTCGCAAGGTGTCGCCCCGCCTCCGCAACGCCTACCAGCGTCGGCCCACTTGGTCCTTACACCTCCGACAGGCCCGACACACCGAGCACGCAAAGCCGCTTCCGCCAGTATCGTCAGCAGCCTCGGCCACCAATGCACGGTGGGTATTGAGAGTCGACCCATCGTCGTAAAGACGACACGCAGGTACGACTCGTCGATAGACACCCACTGAAGTGTCGAGCACAATGCCACTATGCGGCAGCCATTCGACCCGCCCGAGGACAGTACTGCCCCCTACCATCCCCGTCAGCTCGCGATCCCGACCCAGTCGATACCGGCCAGCCCGGGGGTCCGACCACCGACGGGGCAGCCCCTTTCACCTCCACTCACCCAAGTGCCAGCGCCGCAGTATCTCGCTGGCCCAGCCACAGCGCCGCAGTATCCGACGCATCAGACATATCATCCTTATGCAGCCTTCTACGCGGGGCCCCCGAACGGAGCGACCACCCCACCAAGTACCTCAGGATCCTCAACACCGCCCTTCTATCCCACTGCTGGAAATGCTGGCAACACTTCCGCAGGCACTGGCATATCGTTCCCGTGGCGAGGCGAGAAACTGGCGACGCTGCTGCTGATCCTGACGACGTGCGTCTTGCAGATCATACACTTCTTTTTCTTCTGGCAGATCGTCAAGGATGGCAGCAACTGGATGGTAACCCTGTTGCTGATATTGAGCTACACAACAACCTCACCTTCAGTGTGGTGGCTATCCCTCTCCCTGCGCAACCTGTTCAAAAATCAAACAGATTCGAACGTGGTCGCAATGTCGATATGGTTCGTTCTGGAGACAATAACACTAAAGTCAGGCACCCAGAAGATATTCAATCATGAAATATTTTCCATCCTGACGATACTCATGTTGCTGACGAGCACGGCAGGCGCAGTGCTTGCGACAATCCTCAATAAGCGCCTAACCTCTTCCCGGACAGCATCAGTTACGCTTAGCCTGGCAACCTGCCAGTTCATACTTGCCGTCAGCGTGCTTCACCTCGTTGAGCTCGCTTGGTACGCTTACGTGGCACGCGCCAGCGGTATCGGCATCAATCAGTACTCGGCAGGGATCTGGCTCACTTGGTCCAATTCCGGAGGCCTGGGACTATCCCTGGCATCAGGCCTGGTCGTCACGTTTATTTTCATCTCCCTGTCACTGGGATGCCTGTTCACAGGGATGAGGACGTCGCACCGGCCTGCGTTCAGGATCCTCTCCATTGCCACCACGACACTCCTGACCGTCTACAACCTTGCGATCTTTGGGGTTTATGGCGTCAGCACCCAGGACACATACGGCCACAGGCCCTTTCAGGCGGGGCCTGAGCTACTGGCGATCCTCATCGTCGGGGCGATCCTCATGGGGGCGGCAGCTGCAGCGGGGAATCGCAGCACCGTCGCGTGGTTCAGCCGCCCTGTATCAGCTCGCGGCCCGTATCCAGGACGGTAGGTGTCCCCGCACCTCGATGGCGGACACGGGGATCAAGGGAACGCCCCGAGGCCGGATGTCCCTATGTGGCGTGTCAAGCGGCTGCGGGCAGTGGCCCGGTGCTCGGCCTTACCGCCGCCCGGCAGTGCTGAAGACGTCATCATGAGCCAGGTCCGGCTCGGCCAGGACTTCCTGGATCAGCGTGGACACGGCAGACTGGTGAGGGGCATCGTGGGACCACCCCCTAGTGAATCTTGGTCGACGAGCAACAAGGCCCCCACGGCGCCTCCTCACTCTCGTCTCAGCCAGCGCCACCAGCCAGGCAACCCCGCAGGAACTGCCACCACGCTAAGAGACGCACCCACCAGTAGACACCGAGCCGGGCATCTTTCGCGTAGCCCTACGGAATTTCTGTTGGGGTAGGCGAGAAATGCCCGGCTCGGCGAACGAGGACTGCTCAGTCCTCACCATGTCGAACAACCAAGGACAAACCCCCGTCAGAGTGGTCCTCGTCCCCGAACTCTGCTGGCCACCAAGCCCAAGGCCAGGGACACCATCCCCACGGCTCCGGCGGCTCCCGCTATCCGCGCCCGACGCCCAGGCGCCGGGTCAGGAACGATCGGACTCAACGGACTCGGCGACGGCGTCGGGACCGGGTGTGCGCCACGCGGATTCTCCGGCCCCAGCGCCGTGCCGTCGTTGACGAAGTTCAAAGCCGCATAGGGAGCGATGAGCCCCCAGCCGGTGGCCGGGCTGAACGTCGCCGGCTCCGGCCGGATCGCCGTCGCGGTCAACCGGTACTTCCAGTCCGCAGGCGTTTCCCCCGGGTGTGCCGCCACCACGAGGGCGGCCACACCTGCCGCGTACCCGGCCGCCAACGAGGGCGAGGGACGGCTCTGGGAGACCAGGCAGTCCCCCTCACCGAAGAACGTGGTGGGAACGGCCTGAGCCGGAACCGCCACGTCGACGTGAGAGCCGTGCAGCACCTCCTTCGAGACGCTGCCGTTGGCGTCCAGGCTCGTCACCCCCAGGACACTCGGGTAGGCAGCCGGGTACCGCAGCTCGGCCCCGTTCGCGTCGGTCGCAGGGGGGCGCAGTGGACGCCGTCGCTCCGCCACTCGGGCGGCCCGTGCTATCCGTGGCTCCAGCGCCGGCGATCACGATAGCCCCGGCCTCGGTCGCATGATTCACGGCGGCCTGGACCTCAGGCTCATCCTGAGTCAGCATGTGGCCGACGACAATCACCTTGGCGCCGTTGTCGGCCGCCCACTGGATTCCCTGGGCGGTTCGTGCGGGCGTCGGGCCGACGCCCTTCTTCACCTGGTCCTCGGAGACCCCCTGGTAGACACGAACGGGCATGATCGTGGCACTCTTGGCGACACCGACGACGCCGGATCCCTCCACCTGGCGGGCGGCGATCATCCCGGCCACGGCCGTCCCATGGCCATCCTCGTCGACCTGGCCGTCTCCCCTACCAAGGAGATCGATCCCCGGGGCCATCGCTCCCTGAAGGTGGGGGTTGGTCGCATCCACACCGGAGTCGACGACGGCCACCACCACGCCTTGTCCCTCTGTCACGCTCCAGGCCTGCTCCACACCGATCTGCTTGAACACCGCAGGGGCGGCTGTGAGCAGTGAGCCCTGGCCGTGCTGACAGTCGGCGACATCAGCACTGATCGGCGGAGGGCCAGTCTGGGTGGGCTGAGCGGCAACTGTCGGCTCCGGCTCGGGCGTCGGTGTCGGCGTCGGCGTTGGTGTCGGTGTCGGCGAGGGCGTCTCCGGCGCCGCGGTCTCGGAAGGAGCGGGAGCGGGCTCCGACGTTGGTGACGGCGCGGGCCCCGGCATCGGAAAACGGGGCACCAGACTTCCCCGGGCCGCGGCGCCAACTCCTCTGGCCGCGCCAGAGCTCGCGAACGACGCCATCCCCATGATGGGGAACACGGCCAGCAGGACCGCGGCGAGAACACATACCGTAAGGACGCGAGGAGAGCGCTTCACTTGTCCGCCACGTCCTTCCAGACGGCGGCCTTCGACAACTCCGGGCCTGCCGGGAACAAGGAGATCCACGGGGAGGGAATGTTGGAGACATTGTTCATGGTGTAGCCGAGCTGCTTGACGGTGTCGGCGGTGGTGCCTCCCAGCGCCCAGACGCGGCCGGCGTCCGTGAGTAGGAAGATCTGACCGGCGGAGCCTCCAGAGGTGGCCCGCACCAGGGCGCCGCTTCCTCCCTTGACCGTCACTCCCCCATTCTCGATCTGGTTACTTGCACTGATCGTCGAAGTCGCCTGACCCGAGGCACTGACCTGGAGGACGGCGCAGGCACTCTGATTCTCCGAGACGCCCTTGCCCAGCGTGTCGGGCCAGTCAGTGGGCGCCGACGACGCCGTCGTGCTGGTCTGACTCAGGTCCGAGGCGTTGACCTGCTGCTCGCTGATACCAGGAGAACCAAGCTGATACATCGCGAGCTCGACCTCGTTAAGACGAGCCACTCGGCCGTCGGCTCGCACCAGGTAGTGGCGCTGGGCGCCTGATCCGTCAGAGACCACCAGCAGTGAGCCGGCGGTGGGGTTGGAGATCGACGAGGACAGCGTGTTCACCGGGGTTCCGGCGTCCGGCAGTGAGAAAGGCTGGATCGTGCTTCCCTGAGAGAAGAGGTTGATCCAGGTGGCATCCACCGTCATGACAGGGTCAGAGTCCAGTCCAAGAGCGAGAAGGATGGCGTCGCGGTTCTCGGAGGGAATCGGGTACCGACTGCCGTTGGCGATGAGGTAGTAGTTGCCGTCCATGGACACCAGTGCATGTCCCACCGCTCCCATGCCCGGCGGCGCAGAACCGACAAAGGTCGACGTCGCTCCTGAGGTCGAGGAGCAGGCGGCCCACCCCCGAGAGACCAGCGACTTAGCAGAGGGAAGCGACTCAGGGGCGTCAGCGAGCCCCACTTGCGAGCCCCTCTCGATCCCGTCAAGAGCGTCCGCACCAACAGTTGTCTGCTTGAAGGAGCCGGGGTCGGACAGGAGCCGGGCACTAGCGATGTTCGTGATCGGACGCAGACGTCCGCGGATGGTGACGTAGCGCGTCCCCTCGTCCTTGACCACAATGAGGGTGTTGTTCTGCCAGTCGTTGGGCAAAGAGGAGGTGAACCGGCCCATCGCCAGCGAGACCAGGAGGATGACGAGCGCCACCGCGATTCCGCCCAGCACAGGCCGAAGCATGTTGCGTGGTTCCAGCTCTCGTCCCTCTGGCGTTCCGGCGGTGAAAGCCATGATAAGGCGCTGCCGATTGAATCGCTGCGCGTTGAGGATGTCTTTATTGGAGGCCATCACAGCACCCCGATGACAAGGGCGGCCAGAGGTGCGATGGAGAGAAGGACCAGGACCTCGATGACATCAGTGACACGCGCCAGTCGCGGACGGTAGCTCGGCCCGAGGACGTTCAGCAGAAGGACCACAACCCCCACGACCCCGACCAAGACCGCCATGGGCATGACGAAGCTGGTCCGGTTGAGAACGATCACGAGCACGAGCGTCGTCAGGATGAGCATGCCGCCCACCACTCCGGCTGTCACATCCGCACGTGACCGAACCGCCCGTGTGCTCAGCATCGCGGCGACCGCAATGGCGGCGATCAGAGCGACGCCGTCATAGCCGACCGAGGCCAGCGACGGAACCGAAGCCAGCACGATCACCGAGCAGGCAATGCGCACAGACAGCACCAGCCCATGCAGGTTCAGAATGCGAGATGTCAGAGCCGCCTTGATCGGCCCCTCGTCCTCGGCACGGTGATACCCCTCAGGTTGATCGGGCAGGCTGATGGTCACTGGAACCGAAGCGAGCGCCAACCACGGGGTCAGCAGCGAGATACCGGCAGCGGTCGCACTGACCAGAGCCAGGACCGGCGCCAGCTGGTATCCGAGCGCCTGAGTCCCCAGCCCGACCACCATCATGGCGACGCACACGAGCAACGGGCCAGCAGCCAGAGGACGGTCACGACCCAGCATCGGGATGCAAGCACTCAGGACCGTGACGCCAACAGCACCCGCCGCGGCCATCCTCATTCCAGTAGGCGGCCCCTGCATCCCCGTGTGAAGCGCCACGCCGGCTAGCGCCGCCGCCGTCATCACCAGCGCCCAGGCTCCTTTTCCCTTCATCTGCTTGATGGCCAGTGCCGCAAGGATCAGCAGCAGTGCAGCCACCGCCGCACAGACCGGCGTCACCCACCCTCCGGGCCCCTGACGCAGGAGAAGTGCGCCTCCAGCGGCAAAGAGCAGGCACGTCGCCCCAACCGACAGCGACATCGTGTCCTTGGGCTCCCACGCGACCTGCTGCCGTTCGACGGCAGCCGCAACCGCCTCAGTGAGATCGTCATAGCGGTGCTCCGCCTCCGCGCTGCGCAGGTCGAGCGTCAGAACATCACCCGCACCGACCCGCTGATCCGCCAGCGACAGGGAATCATCAAGAACGGCACCCGACTGTGTAGTCAGACATAGGCCGTAGGTCGAGGCATCCTCTCCCAGCCCCTCGAGCTTCTCCGCCAGCGCCGGGACCACTTCGACCAGTGGCAGGTCGACCGGCAACGAGACATCCGTCGGGATGCGCTCGTAGACGACAGTGACGGGCATAAGGGAGGAGCCGCGCCGGACACGCGAGGCGGGAGGGGGCAAGGCGATTCTCCTGGAGAGCGGGACGAGGACGGGTCATCGCCAGCTGCGGACGCAGCCGAGAGACACTCCATCGTAGATCACGAATCGGGTGTCAAGCCTAGGGGAACAGGGCAGACTCGTGCGGCGAGACTGCCCACACTGATCTCGATCACATTACGTGAATTAATGCCGCGATCGGTTGCCATGCGCTAGTCTGGGCGGGCCAGAGAGCAGTATCTGAACAATTCGAGGCCCTCGTGACAGGGCCGTTCTCAGTCAGTGCTGCTCACCCACAGCGGCTGCCACAAGCAGTCCTGAGAAAGAGGAGCCCCATGGCCGAGAATCTAAAGTCAGAGAGTGGCGTACTTGCCAAGGCGAGCCAGACCGTGGACACGCACCGCGCCGAGCAGAACGCGATCAGTCAGCGAGTTCAGGCCGCCGCCGCCGAGTCCCAGTCCGGCTGGCAGGGCCAGGGCGCGGCCGCCGTCGCTCAGGTCGTTCAGCAGTACGCTGAGGACGGCCGCCGGATCGATCAGGCGCTGTCCAAGCTCTCCGACGCTCTGAAGTCAACCGACCAGGCGTACCAGAGCACTGAGGCGGAGTCCGCAGCCGGGGCCAAGCGCGTTGGTGCCAACGCTGGCGGCTACCACAATCTCCCTGCCTGACCCTCCCTTCACACCACACCTAATTCTCACTGTCAGGAGAAAATATGTCGGACATGCTTGTTAACTACGGATCACTGGACACGCTTGCCGCTGCGATGGCCCAGGGCGCAACCCAGTCCCAGGCCGACCTGGATGCTATGGATGCCGAGCTGCGCCCCACCCAGAGCGGCTGGTCCGGTGAGGCACAGCTGCAGTACACCGCCACCATGAGCGAATGCAACGCGGCAATTGCCGACCGGCAGCAGTTGATCCAGCAGCTCGGCACCCATGTGAACACCTCGTCCGAGAACTACAACACGACTGACCATCAGGCGGCGGGCACCTTCGCCTGATCCACTCCGTCGTCGCCCCCGACAGTCTTCGGTGCCCTGAGCCTTCAAGGCTCAGGGCACCATCTCGTGCTGTATGACAAGTTCCTCGGCTGTCAGGGCGCCTTCACGCGCTCTTCGACGTCAAGGCTTTGCCCTCAGGACACCATGGGTCGACGTCGTTGAGCATCCGATCTCCCCGGCCGGCGAGTGCCGGGCTGCACCGAGGGCGACTCAGAGGGGGTAGAGGTCTCCGGACTCCCGGAGACCGGAGACGTCACCTGTTGCTGCGGATAGGAGGCAGCGGTGAAGGGCGGCACCGTCGGAGGCTGAGCCTGCGTTGATCCGGTCGTCCTTCCAGAGGTGCTCGGGTCGCCGCTCAAAACTGCTCCATGGTTGGCGGTAGGAGCTCCGCCGACTGAAGGTGTCGCCAACGCATCCGAGGGGGAGACAGGGGACACCGCCTGCCGTTGACCCGGCTGAATTCGTGGCGGCAGCGACGGCGGCAGAGGGGCACTCGCCTCAACAGGAGCCGGCGCAGCAGACGTCGAAGCGTCGGGCGGAAGCGGCGAACCGGTGGAGGCAGACCGTATTGGTACCGACGACGTCGCAGGAGGCCCAAGAGGCGCTGCGAACCTTGACGGGGCGACCGGAGATGGGCCGTATTCCGCAGGAGCAGAGGCCGGGGTCGTCGAGGCCGGTGGCGGGGGCGGCGCCGCAGGAGAGGGCGCCATGGAAGAGGGGACGGGCGGCGCAAAGCGCGAATGGTCGGTACCTGAGTCGCTGACGACGGCCGACCCGAGATCCACGGAGGTACTGCGTCCAGCTGCTGCCTCGGTATAGACGGGGCCGGCCAGACCGGGACCTTTTCGGACCGACGGAGTCTGAGGATGGAGCATGGGCGCGCCTGCGGCCATGGGTCCGGTGGAGGATCGTCGTCCCTGATCCTGCGTGAGTCGTCCGGTCGCCGCCGCAGGAGCCACCGGCGACGACGCCCCGCCCTTCGAACCTCGTCTGGTACGGCGCGACTCCGTGCGAGTCTGCGCCGTTGGATGCTGACGCTCCCGCGACGGTGCCGGGCGGTGGGTCACGGTCAGGGTCCCGGTCAGACGGTCCAGGAGCCACTCCCCCGCCCCGCCCTGCTGGCCCCCCGGCTTCGCACGGCCGACCTGGAACGGAAGGAGGATCGGAAGAAGGACTCGTGCCAGAGCTCGTCCGATCCCCGGAGCAGCCGCCTGCTGCGGGACCACCACCGCGGCCGACACGGTTGCCAGCCCCATTGTTCTCCCGATACGCGCTAGCACCAGGCCCTGAACCACGATCACCTGAGCGAGCAGGATCCAGGGTAGCGCTTTGACGTTGAGCGCCAGCAACGGTACGAGAACAACGACCACTTGCAGGAGGACATCCACGACGACGGCGACCACCGCCTCACCCGTGGTGAGGGGGCGCCAGTCGCGGTGAGCCTGCACGCGCTTCGCCACGGACGCGGTGGGTGTCGGCGTCATTCTCATAGTTGCCTCATAACGTCGATCAGTCCTGCTGCGATCACGGCCGCGGGAAAGGTCCCCAGGGCGACAAGAGTCTGGAAGATGTCGCCAAGCCGTCCCCACCATGCCGACCGAACGGTACTGAGGTACATCCCTACCGCGAAAGCGCTCGCTGTTGTGAGGAAAACGATGAAGGCGACCGCCTCACTCCAACTTCGTGTCATGAATCGTTCGCTGTCGCCGGTCCAGAGCAGGCCCAGCACTAGAACCACCGCCGTGGCGACAACCAGTCTCGGCATCAGGCGCAGCACCCGGGAGTGCGTGGTACGGGGGCGTAGAAGGAGAAGCATCATGACGCACACAAGCTCCACCCGAGCTCCCCATCCGGTGACGCCCCCGGCCAGTGCCACCTGGATCGTCGTCGGCAGGCCGAGCAGCACCAGGCTCCCGAAGGCGATCTCCAGGGCGACTGAGGACACCTCCGTCTGAGACACGGACTGCGAGACCGAGTGAGGAGACATCTCCTGGGAGAGCGGCATCTCAGGCTGACGTACAGAGCGCCCCATGACTCGCAGCTGAGTCATGTCCAGCAGCTGCTGATTGGGGACCCGTACAGCAAAGCCCGGGATCAACAGTCCTCCGAGGGCTCCCACAGCCACGAGCACTACCAGTACTGGAACGCGCGAGATCCCCGCAGCAGGCACCATCGTTCCGACGGAGGCCAGGA
>ERZ772827.2011-NODE-2011-length-10098-cov-2.651996_pt1 | contig 10098 bp, 10 predicted proteins | sample MGYA00580850_ERZ772827 | MGnify/ENA primary metagenome ERZ772827 (study PRJEB29015, sample SAMEA2737950) | human oral metagenome | biome: human oral; feature: human-associated habitat; material: dental | place: China | collected 2145 ...
TAAAGCAGATTAATGACAGAAATTATGCTGATGGTCTGAAATACGAAGGATATGAAAATATTACAAAAATAGGAATGGGATTTAGAAAAAAAGATGTGGAAGTTGCAATTGAAACAGAATTTATAATTGAAGAATAGAAGCGACTGTAATAAAAAGAATTTTTAAAAATTAAACACATAAATGAAGGAGCTAATATATGAATAAGCTAGATATGGAATCAAAGAATATTGTTAATGAAAATATACAAAAAATATCAGAATTATTTCCAAATGTAATAGTAGAATCAAATGATGGAAAAACAATAGATTTTGACCTATTAAAACAAGAATTAAGTAAATATATAGTAGAAGGTGTAAAAGAAAAATATCAATTAACATGGCCAGGGAAAAAAGAAGCAATAGTTAATGCAAATACACCAAGTAAGAGCGCATTAAGACCTGTAAAAGAAAAGTCAATTGATTTTGATAATACACAAAATATATACATAGAAGGCGATAATTTAGAAGTATTAAAAATATTACAAGAATCATATTTAAATAAGATTAAATGTATATACATAGACCCACCATATAATACAGGTAATGATTTTTTATATAATTCTATAAAAATTAATAGCTTAACTAAACCTAAAAAAAGTTTATTAATAATATCAACTAGTGTTTTTGGAAAAAAGCTTTTAAAATTTATAAAAAATGATGCTTTTCAAAAAAAGACTCAAAATATCCCTATTTTTTTCAAATTGCATCCTAATCAATTTGATGAAAAAGAGTATTATATAGAAAGCTTAAGAGAATTTGAGAATGTAGATGTTATTAGTGATGAATTTTCTGTAAACGATCTGATAGGAAAATGTGATACTATTTTTACAATCATATCTACTACTATCTATGAGGCATTACAATCTGAACGAAGAGTAATCCTTTTGAAAGAATTCCCTTATGAAGATCATAAACATATTTTTGATAGAAAAAATTTGCATTTGGTAGATACTGTTGAAGATTTTATTTCAGCTCTTAATACTGAAATAGTAACAGATAAAAATGTGACATTTTTTGCTCCTTTTGATAAAGAAGCCTTTCTAAATGCATTATGAGTAAACTATTGAAACAATCGGTCTTATATGCTATAGGGGAGATTATACCTAAGTTGGTAAGTTTCTTTTTATTGCCTATCTACACCCACTATCTCTCTAAAACAGATTATGGGATTATCAGTTATACCAACTCTTTTGTGATGTTCCTATTTGTCCTTTGTGTACTATCACTCAATTCTTATGTGCTACGATTCTATTTTGAAAAAGAAGATGAAACTTATCGCAAACGATTGTTAGGTAATTTCTATATTATCATTGCGGGGGTTAATATTTTATTATCTCTTTTAGCGTATTTCTCACTGCCTATTATTATTGAAAAATACCATATACAAGTGCCTTGGAATCCTTACTTTAAATTAGCTGTTATTGCAAATTTTTTAGAGGTATTTTCTGTGATTCCTTTGGTGTTGTACCGTGTAAAGCAACAAGCTAAATGGTTTACTATTTTGAGTTTGAGCAGAACCCTATTACAGATGTTGCTAATATTTCTTTTAATAGTAGTTTTTAAATGGGGAATATTAGGACATTTTTATGGCAGATTATTCAGCCTCATTCCTTTTTTCTTTATCTATTGGGTCATTATTGCGCGCAAAGCAACTCTTAATTTTAATTTTGCAGAGTTGAAAAAAGGACTTGCTTTTTCAACACCTTTACTACCTGGAGCCTTAGCCTATTTAGCTTTAAGTCTTTCTGATAGAATTATCTTAGAACGTTTTGTCCCTATGGCACAAATAGGAATTTACAGTTTAGCTTATACCTTAGCACTTACACTCAATATTGTAATACAAGGTTTTTATAAAGCCGTAGAACCAGAAATCTTTCAACATTATGGAAAAGATAGTTTTAATACTTTTATAAAAAAAACACAAAATACTTTCTTTTTAATAGTGTATTTTGGAGCTATGTTTATTACATTATTTAGCCAAGAAGTGTTTAAAATAATGGCTTCTAAAGAATTTTATGAAGGATACTTATTAGTGCCTATTTTGATGATAGGTGTGATTATGACGGGACAAAATGTAATTTTTGGAGGAATCATCATAGCAGAAAAGAAAAGTAAGATTTTGGGAGGTGCTACTATTATAGGAGCTATAGTAAGTGTAACTTTCAACCTTTCGTTAATGAGGTATGGAGGTGTTTATATAGCGGCTATATCCTCAGCAGTTTCTTTTGCAGTAATGAATACTATACTTTACAGTAGAATGAGTTATTCAGAGAAAAGCCTTAAAGCGCCATTATTAGCACTTTTCTTATTTGTAGGAATAAGTTTTGGGCTATTTTATATAGTTAATATCTCTTTTTCTTGGGAGGCTTTGTTTATTAAAGTTTTATTATTATCTTTGTACTTTACTTTACTATTAAAAGTGTTTAAAGTTCCTATGAGAAACTTAGTAACTATTATAAGGAAAAAATGATAAGAACTTTTTTAAGATATTCAACTGCATTTAAATTGCGATTTATAACCTTATTGTATAAATATAGGTTTAAATCTTTTGGCAAAAAATCATATCTACACTCTCCTTTAAAAATAGATGGAATTGAAAATATAGAAATAGGTGATAATGTGTTTATAGCCTATAAAACTTGGTTAGCTGCTATGCCTCTCACTAGAGAAAAGAGCAAACTTGTGATTGAAGATGGTGTACATATAGGAAATTTTAATCACATTTATGCTACCCAATCCATTATTATTAGGAAAGATGTACTAACTGCTGATAAAGTCTATATCTCTGATAATTTACACGGTTATGAAGATATCAACACTCCTATCATTAAACAACCTATTATACAAAAAAAAGAAGTAGAAATAGGGGAAGGCTCTTGGTTAGGAGAAAATGTTTGTGTGATTGGTGCTTCTATAGGAAAACACTGTGTCGTAGGTGCTAATTCGGTAGTAACCAAAGATATCCCCGATTATTGCGTAATCGTAGGGGCTCCTGCTAAAATAGTAAAGCGTTACTGCTTTGAACAACAAAAATGGAAAAAAACTGATAACAACGCTAATTTTATAGACTAATGGAAAAAATACTTATTACAGGAGGTGCTGGCTTTATAGGATCTAACCTCGCTTTAGCCCTCCTCAAAAAAGGACACCAAGTAACGGTACTTGATAACTTATCGGAACAAATTCACGGCAAAAACCCTGAAGAAACTTCTCCTTTATACCTAAGCATTAAAAACAAAGTGCAGTTTATTAAAGGATCAGTGGCTTGTCGTGAAACTTTACAAAAAGCTATTGCCGATAATACCGTGGTTGTACATTTAGCCGCCGAGACTGGCACAGGGCAATCAATGTATGAAATACAACATTATACTGATGTCAATATAGGAGCTACAGCTTTGTTATTGGATATTCTTACCAATGAAAAGCATTCGGTAAAAAAAGTAGTAGTAGCTTCCTCTCGTGCTATTTATGGAGAAGGCAAGTACTACAACAAAACTAAAAACACCTTTGTTTATCCTCTACAACGTACCGATGACGATATGCAAAGAGGAGATTTTGAAGTAAAAGACCCTCAAAATCATTCAGATGTCCTTGAATTAGTCGCTACTACCGAAGATGCGATCATTCACCCTTCCTCAGTATATGGCATCACCAAACAGGTACAAGAACAATTGGTAATGACAGTCTGTCCTACTATAGGTATTGCAGGGGTGGCTTTCCGTTACCAAAATGTATACGGACCAGGTCAATCACTTAAAAATCCTTATACAGGTATCCTTTCCATTTTTTCTACCCAAATAAAAAATGGCAATGGCATCAATATTTTTGAAGATGGAAAAGAAACACGCGATTTCGTATTTATCAGTGATGTAGTAGATGCTACCGTTTTGGGTATAGAAAAAGAAACAGCTAACAACCAAGTATTCAATGTAGGAACAGGAGTAGCTACTGATGTGATCACTGTAGCAACTGAGCTTTCAAACAACTATAACATTCAAGTACCTATCACTATATCGGGCAACTATCGCTTAGGTGATATCCGCCATAATTACGCCGACATCACTAAAGCAAGACAATTGTTAGGCTTTGAACCTAAAATTTCTTTTAAAGAAGGTTTAAAACAATTTACAGATTGGGTAAACACTCAAGAAGTAGAAGAAGATAATTACCAACAGTCTATAGACGAAATGAAAGCCAAAGGGTTGTATAAATGAAAAAGAGAGTTTTATTCATAGGTATAGGCTTTTATGATTATGATCTAATTATTCAACAAGCTATTGAAAAATTAGGATTTGAGGTTGATTATTTTTGTGAAACACCTAAAACAATCACTTATACAATATCAAATCATTTAAAAATAAGAAGTATATCTAATAGAATTAAAAGTAAACACTCTATACTTATTGCTACAAAATGTAAAGAAAATTATGACTTTATTTTTGTTATCAAAGGAGATGTTATCACACCTGAATCTTTAGAAATTATTCGTCAAAAAAATAAGACCGCCAAAACTATTTTGTATCTTTGGGATTCTATAAAAAGAATGTCTAATTATAAGAAAATAGAATCTTATTTTGATACTATATATTCTTTTGATAGAGTAGACTCTTTGAATGATAACAAGCTAAAATTTAAACCTCTTTTTTATCGTTCAGAGTATAAAAGAGATGAAAATAATCACTCTTTTTTATTTGATTTATTTTTCATAGGATGGGCTCACTCTGATAGAGCTACTTTGTTACAAAAAATAGCTTCAATTTTAGAGGAACAAAAATTAAAGGTAAAGTTTTTTATATTTGTAGGAAAAATGAGTTATTACATCTCTAAATCAATTAGAACTGTGGGCAGTATGACAATACATAAACCAATTTCTCCGAAAGCAGTTGTTAAATATAGTACACACTCAAGGGCTGTATTAGATTTAGCACATCCTTTACAAACAGGATTAACGATGCGTACTATAGAAGTTCTTTTTGGAATAAATAGAAAACTAATAACTACTAATAAGGACATCGCTAATTATAGTTTTTATAATGAGAATAATATTCTAATTATTAATAGGGAAAACTTAGAAATACCTAAATCTTTTTTTGAAAAAGATTTTATTCCTTATCCTAAGGAAATTATAGACTCTTTTTTTATAGAAAATTGGGTTAAAGATTTTTTTTATGAAGATAAGTAAATCCTTAGTAATTAACTTTCTATTTGCTGGAGTAGTTCTTTTTCTTACAAGGCAGTTCCCTCTAAATGCATACTCTACTTTGGGTAATATGTTTTTAATGGGGTTGCTATTCGTTTCTTTTTTTTGGAAGAATAAGACTATAGATATATCGTCAAGAAAAACAATAAAACTGATATTTATATGGTCAATATTCCTATTAGCTTATGCTGTTTTGATAAGGGAGAATTCTATTAATTTAGTTTTTAGGTTTTATATTATTATATTGTGCCTATTACTATCTCATTGGGTATATTTACCCCTTGTTACTACTAAAAGAATCTTTTTTTTCTTTATTTTGCTACAATGCTTTGTTTTAATAGCTATAGAAGCTATTATGAATCTCTTTTTTTCTATAAATAACTATTTACCTTTGAGATTCTTTTTTCAAGACCAAGGGTGGGGAGATGTCTATACTTATGATGGTTTTTTTTATAGGGTGCAGATAAAAGGAAATGCTTTAATACCCTTTGCTTTTTTTCTCACATTTTTAAAAGATTATACATTTAAGCATAGGAGAACATTGCAAATTATACTTTTTATCAGTAGTATAATAGCAGGTAATTTTGCTTATTTAATAGCAATTTTTGTATTCTTTGTTCTTTGGTACTTATTTAATAATTTACGCAAACGAAAACTAATAAATAGAATTATCATATTTTCTTTTATATTTGCATTGAGTATAGGTAGTGTTATAGAATACACTCAAGAGATTTTAGATAGAAAAAGTGATTATTCATTAGGAACTAGAAATGATCAAGTAGATGTACTTATTAGAGATGTACAAAAAGATGTTTTTACATTGTTATTAGGAAAAGGATTAGGTAATAATGTAATGAAAAAAACTTCTTTTCGTGATTATACAGATAATTTGTATTTTGAGATACAAGCAATGTATTTTTTTAATCAATTAGGACTCATAAACTCTCTTATTTTTATATCTTTTTTATTATTCCTTGCTATAAAAAAAATCTTTTATAAAGATTTACTTTTTATGTATTTGTGCTATATTGTATACGCAACAACTAATCCTTATATTTTAGACACAACTCAGATAGTTGTTATTTTAATATTAATCAGTATTAGCAATGAACGAAAACAAAAAAATAGGTTGTATAATAGTGCTATACAACCCCAATTGGGAAGTAACTCATAAAGTTTTAGAAAGTATTTATAAACAAGTAGATACAGTTTTTATAACTGATAACTCTCCTAATGCACAAGAGGTAGATTTTTCTGTGTATAAAAATATTGTATATCATTTCATAGGAGGAAATAAGGGAATCGCAACAGCCCAGAATATTGGTATAAACTATTTTAAACAAAATAAATATGCTTTTATTATTTTCTTTGATCAAGATAGCATTCCTCCTATAGATTTAGTAGAGCATCTTTATAAAAAATATAAATTTCTCTATGAAAAAAGAATAAAAATAGGAGGAATTGCTCCTCGTCCATACAATAGGAGTGAAAAGAAAATATATAAAGGAACTATCAAAAAAGGTAAAGAAGTATTTCCAAATATTACTGAGGTTACAGAAATTATTAGTTCTGCTTCTTTTATTCCTATACAAAATTTTGAGATAGTTGGAAATATGGAAGAAGATTTATTTATTGATGCTGTTGATTTTGAATGGTGTTGGAGAGCTACACATAGAGCGAATTTTCGCTTTTTTATTTGTGAAGATATTTTTTTAAGTCATCAATTAGGGGAAAAAGATCTTTCTATTGGGGTAAAAAAAATAGCTATACATTCTCCTTTTCGTCAATATTATAGATATAGAAATTTTTTCAAACTCTTAAAAAGGAATTATGTACCATTGTATTGGAAAATATCGAATCTCATCAAATATACTTTTAAGTATTTTTATTTACCTTTGTGTGTTTCTCCAAGAAAAGAATATTTTTATAAAATAAATAAAGGCATTTATGATGGACTACTTAAATAGGAAATATGAAAATTAATATAATTGATGTTTGCTGGACGCTATATAAGTCAAATACTACTTTTGACTTTATCTCCTTTGTGATGGAGAAAAAGCAAAGAAAAAACTATAGAATAATAAATATATATATTATAAAGTCGCTTTTAGTACTAATAGGGAAGTTGTTGAAATATGATATTTATAGATATCTATATATCTCTCTACTAAAAGGTTTTTCTAAAATTCAATTAGAACAATTGGCTAATGATTTTTACAATCAAGTTTTAACTAATATAAAAATTGATTTTTCTTTCAGTTTAGTCTCTACATTACCAAAAGACGAAGAAAAAATATTATGTTCAGCAAGTTTAGATATTATCATAAAAGAAGTTGCTGTCCAATTAGGCATCAATCAATATGATTCTTCTATTTTAGAATTTGATAAGAATGACATCTGTACAGGAAAACTTAGCAAAGATATTTTGTACAAAAAACATTTTCTGTTTGAAAATAAAGAAATTAATTATGTAATTACAGATAACAAATCTGATTATGATTTACTAAAGAAAGCAGAAAGACCTATTATATTATCTACCAAGAATAATATGGCTTACTGGGAGAAAAAAAACATGAAAGTTACCTATACATACTAAAATGAGAATATTTTTACCTTTTTATTATTTGTTCTATTCACGACTAAAAAGTAATATCTCTAGAATTGCTTGGATTTTTACTTATATTATTCCTATCTTTATTGTTTCCTATTTATCAAATATAGAATTTATATTTACATTTCTTCTTATATTTTCTATCTATTTTACTTATGAGATAGGATATATCTATAATGATTGCGAGGTGATTAAAAAAGAGATAAATCCAACATTACGATTAAAAAAAGAAGATATTCAATACTATGAAAAATATAAATTAATTATTTATAGTATTAGAATATTATTTTTAAGTATCATTATAGGTATTATTTATCTTTCATATCCCTATTATATAAATCCGGTTTTTTATACTCTCGGAGGAATTTCATTTCTTTATATTATACATAATAGTATACGAAATCATTGGAATATCTTGTCCTATTCTCTTTTAATTTTTTTTAGATATTTTGCTTTTTTTTCTTTTATAGAACAAGATGTTTTCTTTTGTTTCTTATTATGGGTTGTATATCCTTTATGTATTACTATTGAATTCTCCTCAAAAAGTAGATTCTATACAAGTAATTACATAAAAATTCCTAACTTTGACAGATTCAGAGTTTTTTATTATATATTATTAGTTTTTATAAGCTTTCCCTTATGTATAATAATCTTTAATAAATACACTATAATATTTCTTATATTGTCTCTTTATTTTGCTCTTTATCGTTTGTTGTCTTTTTTTCTAATAGCTAAAAAATATAGAAACACGTAATTTTATGAATTTCTCAGTCCTACTATCATTATACCATAAAGAAAAAACAGAATTTCTAAGAGAATGCTTGAAGAGTTTAAAAAATCAAACGCTTCCAGCTACTGAGATTGTAATGGTTTTTGATGGGGCTATTACCCCTGATTTAGAAACAGCAGTAGTAGAATACACAACTGTTCTACCTCTTAAAATTATTCGATTACCTAAAAATGTAGGTATGGGTAATGCTTTTAACGAGGGACTAAAACATTGTTCTTATGAATGGGTATTCCGTATGGATACTGATGATATTTGCGTACCAGAACGATTTGAAAAGCAGGTAGATTTCATAAAAAAACATCCTAATATTGTATTATTTGGGTCACACATCGCTGAGTTTAACAACAATATTAATGAAGTTGTAAGTTATAGAAATGTACCTATAAGTAATAAGGCTATAAGGAATTTTTCTTTATTCAGAACACCTTTCAACCATATGACTGTTGCCTATAAAAGAGATATTGCTATAGAAGTAGGAGGGTATAGAGCTTATTTGTTAGAGGACTACAATCTATGGTTGCGTATCATTGCTAAAGGCTATGAAGTAGGCAATATAGATGAAGTACTTGTTTATGCTCGTGTTGGAAATAATATGGTCGCACGCCGGAGGGGGAAACAGTACATTAAAGGAGAATGGGATCTCTATAAACTGAAAAGAAAACTAAAATTGCAAAATGTTTTTTTGGGCTTTTTCACTTTTTTATTACGAGTAATCCCAAGAATGCTTCCTACAAAAATACTTAAAAAAATCTATACTTTTTTAAGAACAAATACAAAAACTTTTCCTCAAGCCTTTTGAGTGTTAGAGAATTTTTACAGAAAAGGATTTTAAAAAATAGACGATTTTCTATAAAAAGAATACACTTTTTGTAAATTATCTTCTACTTTTACCAATTTTAATCATATTAGTTATTCTCCTTTATTATTTTTTAGTTCAAAATAACTATATTGTTTATTTTTGGGGATTAATAGCTGTACAACTCTATTATTCTATTATAAGAATTTGTCTAAACAATAAAACTCAAAAACATTTAAAAAAGACTGTCAAAAATTACTCTTTTTCTTGGATAGAGCTTTTGGAATATCAATTGGGATAATGAGTTGTTGTTCCTATGGCAAAAAAACATTAGAAAAAGTAATCAAAGCTTCTTATAATTATTTTTTCATATTCTTTAATATGAATTTGGACTAAGAATTTTAAGATTTTGCTTAAAAAAGATATGTGAAACGATAAAAAAGCTGTCCTGAGATAGGACAGCTTTTTTGTTATTTCAATAGATATACATATTATTTGATAGCTTCGTAAGCACGAATAGCTTTGTCGAAGCGGTCGTTTACACTTTCTAACGTGTAGAGACCATCGGCATTAGCTTTCACACCTTTGAGCTTTAAAGGGAATACTACTGGTGGATTTTGCATATCCAATAGTTCCATTCCACGCAATTGCTCGGTGGTTTGG
>ERZ772827.2012-NODE-2012-length-10085-cov-3.095513_pt1 | contig 10085 bp, 10 predicted proteins | sample MGYA00580850_ERZ772827 | MGnify/ENA primary metagenome ERZ772827 (study PRJEB29015, sample SAMEA2737950) | human oral metagenome | biome: human oral; feature: human-associated habitat; material: dental | place: China | collected 2145 ...
AAAAATAATTTTGGAAAGATTGTAGGTACAGTAGAGCAGTTGAATATTATTGATTATCCATTGGAAGTAGCTATTGCTATTGGTACTCCAAAGCATATTTTCACTGTAAAACAGCTGATAAATAATAATTATCTTATTTTTCCTAATATTATTCATCCTACTGTACAGTTCTTAGGGAAAGATAGTATAAATATCGGGCATGGAAATATTTTTGCATTAAATACTATAATCAGTTGTAATACTAAAATAGGTGATTTTAATGTCTTTAATACTCGAGTTACACTTGGTCATGATAATCTTGTTGGAGACTATAATGTATTTAGCCCAAATGTTCAAATTTCTGGTAATGTACATATTGGTAACCTTAATCTTTTGGGTTTTAATAGTGGGATTATTCAGAATAAAAAAATGGGTAATGAAAATACATTAGGAGCAGGCAGTATTCTGCTGAGAAGTATAAAAGATGAAGGGCTCTATATAGGAAACCCTGCAATAAAAGTTAAATTCTAAAAAAAATATAATGGACAAGAATAAATTTATAGAAGACTTTACATCAATATTTGATGAAGTAGAAGTATCAGAAGTAACAATGGCTACAGAGTTTAAGAACTTTGAAGAATGGAGTTCCTTAGCCGCATTAGGACTTTTAGCTGTAATAGAAGAGGAATATGATGTAGCTCTAACTCATAATGATATTAAAAATGCAGTAACTGTGGAAGATATATACAATATTGTTCAAAATCAAAAGTAAATGGCTTATATTCACATTCCCAATGTTACAATTAAAGGTATTTCTGCTTGTGTACCTAAACAAGTGATTAAAAACGAAAGTCTTAATCATATTTTTCCAGAAGAGGAATTGAAAAAAACAATAGAATCAGTTGGAATTAAAGAGCGCAGAATTTCTAATGAAAATATTTGTGCATCCGATTTATGCTATAATGCTGCAGAAAAATTACTTTCTGATTTAAATATAGATAAAGATTCTATTGATGTACTCATATTTATGTCTCAGACTACAGATTATAAGATACCAGCTACAGCTCCTATACTTCAGAATCGTTTAGGACTTAGCAAAAATACTATCTGCTTTGATGTCTCTTTAGCTTGCAGTGGATATATTTATGCATTAACTACAGCATTTACATACCTTAATCTGCCTAGTATAAATAGAGTTTTATTACTTGATGGAGAAACATTCTCTAAAATTGTAAATTCAAAAGATAAAACTAATGCTTTACTCTATGGAGATGCAGGAACAGCAACTCTTTTGGAGAAAAAAGAAGGAAATAATTTTAATGCTATTTTACATACAGATGGAGAAGGATGGGCATCTGTTAATGTACCTGGGGGAGCTTGTAGAAATCCATTTACAAAAAATAGTTTAGAAGAGAAAATTCGTGAAGATGGAAGCATAGGAAATGAGTTACAAATCTATATGAATGGAATAGATGTATTTAATTTTACTTTGAAAGTAGTTCCTAAAAGTATAAAAGAACTGTTAGAAGCTACTCAGACTAATATTTCTGATTATGATTCTATCATATTTCACCAGGCAAATAAATTTATGATTGAGTTTTTTAGCAAAAAGCTAAAATATGATATGGAAAAAGTGCCTATTAGTTTAGATAAATTTGGAAATACAAGTTCAGCAACTATCCCTTTAACAATAGTGAGTGAATTGAAAGATAAGCAATCTATTAATAATAAGATTATTATGAGTGGATTTGGAGCAGGGCTTTCTTGGGCTGCCGCATCTTTGGATTTAGCAGATACTTATATCAGTGATTTAATTGAAATATAATATGAAAGTCCATCATTATGGTTTAGCGACCAAATCTATTGAGAAAAGCATTAAATCATTTCTTAATTTAGGCTATCAAACAGCTTCCGATATCATTTTTGACCCTATACAAGGAGTTAATTTATTGTTTCTCAAAAATGAAAACAACCATCTGATAGAACTTGTAGAACCTGCCCAAGAGGAGAATCCCGTATCAAAAATTTTAGCTAAATCAGGCACTTCATTATACCATATCTGTTATGAAATATCAAATTTTAATGAGAAAATAGAAGAACTTAAAAAGCAACGATTTGCTGTAGTCCTTCCTCCCACACCTGCCGTTGCATTTAGCAATAGAAAGATATGCTTTTTGTATAACCCATCTGTAGGATTAATAGAACTATTAGAAAAATAATGAAAAACTTCGTTTATAGAAACTATACGGTTGAGTATCTCTTTGATAATACTACTCATTTCAGTGGTTATGGAGATGTATCCCTCCCTCAGGAAGATTATGATAACATCATCCTTTTCTATCAGCTAGACCCGAGCAAAACTCCAGAAAAGCAGATAGAAGAAATAGAGGAAATACAATCTAAAATCTCCCTTATCACTCAGCTAATTTCAGATAAGAGAATCATAGCTCTAACTCTTCCTGTGGAATATCAGCAGAATTGGCAAATAAAACATTCTGAGCTGAGTTCAGCCATCCTCAGATTTAATCAATACCTTAAATCCCTTTCCTTTGAGCAGAATAATATAAAGGTAGTAGAGCTTAATCAGTTTTTTGAAAACCAAACAATCGATAAAGTAGACTGGCGATTTTTCTTTACATCTCAAATGATTATTAACCCAAAACTGGCTAAACCTTTTAAGAATTGGTTCAATAGCCAACTGGATTTCATCAGTCTTAAAAGAAAGAAGTGCATTGTTTTAGATTGTGATAATACACTCTGGGGAGGCGTTGTAGGTGAAGATGGTGTTCACGGTGTAAAACTCGGACAAGATTATCCAGGTAATGCCTTTAAGAGTTTTCAAGAATTACTTTTAATGCTCTCCAAAAAAGGGGTTATTTTGGCTGTATGTAGCAAAAACAACCTTGCAGATGTACAAGAGCTGTGGAGAGAAAACCCTAATCATCTCATTAATGACCAAGTACTCTCCGCTTATCGAATCAATTGGCAGAATAAAGCAGAGAATATAAAATCAATAGCAGAAGAGCTTAATATCGGTACCGATAGCTTTGTCTTTATAGACGATAACCCTATTGAGAGGGGCATTGTAAAAGAATTTCTTCCAGAGGTAGAAGTTCCAGATTTTCCAGACAAGCCTTATGATTTGGTAGATTTCTTTTGGAAAGTCTATAATGAGTACTTCACTGCTTTTGAGCTCTCGCAGGAGGACTTAAATAAAACCGAGCAGTATAAAGAAAACTTCTTCCGAAACGAGAGCAAAAAAGTCTTTAATAATATGGATGATTATCTCGCAAGTTTAGATATCGTAGTAGATATTATCTCTGCAAATGATGCTAATATCTCCCGTATTGCTCAAATGACTCAGAAAACCAATCAATTTAATCTAAGAACTCAGCGCTATACAGAGGAAGACCTCAAACTTAAACTCAAAAATGGAAGCCATATTTACTGTGCCAATGTAAAGGATAAGTTTGGCGATAATGGTATTACCATTGCCTGCATTGTTGAAGAGCAAAACAATACTTTATTCCTTGATTCTTACCTTTTAAGTTGTAGGATATTAGGTCGTGAGATAGAAAAAATCACCCTACTAAGTATTATAAAACACCTGCAATCCCAAACAGGTAAAGAAGTAAAAGCAGAATACATCCCATCTAAGAAAAATGCAATGACTAAAGATTTCTTGGAAAAAGTAGGCTTTACAATAGATAGCGAAGACCCAGAAGGCATTAAGAAATACTCCTTCAACCCAGATTTAGAGATAGAAATTAAAGATTATTATACCATAAATTTTAAATAATTAATAAAGAACAATGAAAGAGCAAATAGTTGCAATTATGTCTGAGGTATTTGAATTACCTATTGCAGATTTCCCAGCAGAGATTTCCCAGAAAACTATCGAGAACTGGGATTCACTAAGGCACTTAAACCTTATTGTAGAGTTAGAAGACTCTTTTGATAAATCTTTTGAACCAGAAGAAATATCAGAAATGATTACTCTGGACAAAATCATAGAAATGCTTCAAAAATAGTACAGATGAAAGGTAAAAAAATCCTTATAGTAGGTGCTTCTTCTGGTTTGGGAAGAGAGACTGCTCTTAATCTTGCTAAGCAGGGGGCAGATTTGGTTTTAATATCTCGTGATACAGAGAAATTAAATGCTCTTGCTTCTCAACTTGAAGTAGGAAAATATCAAATTTTCCCTGCTGATGTTACAAATGAAGAAGTACTAAATAAGGCACTATCAGATAGCGTAGCAGATGGGGTTCCTTATAATGGTTTTGTGTATTCTGCAGGTATAGAAGCTACAATCCCATCTAAATTGCTGAAAAAAGCAACTCTTGAAAAAGTAATGGATGTAAATGCCTATCCTGCTGTCCTAATTACTAAGTTTTTATTAAAGAAAGGCAATTTTGACCCAGTAGGAGGTAGCTTGGTTTTTATAAGTTCTGTAATGGGGCATTTAGGGCAAACTGCTAAAACCGCCTATTGTATGTCTAAGCATGCAATAGTAGGTATAATGAGAGCTTTAGCATTAGAATTAGCCCCTAAAAATATTCGTGTAAATTGTGTTTCTCCTGGTATGGTAAAGACAGATATGTCTATAAAAATATTGGAGAGCATCAGTGAAGATAATGTTTCTAAAATAGAATCTATGCACCCTCTTGGTTTAGGAGAACCTAATGATGTAGCAGAAGCTATTTCATTTCTATTATCAGATAATTCCAAATGGATTACTGGTGTAGAGCTACCAGTGGATGGAGGATATAGTGTACAGTAATAAAAATTAATTAAACAATGAGCAACACAAAAATCTGGCTTTCATCTCCGCATATGGGCGGCAATGAGCTCAAATATATTCACAAGGCGTTTGAAAACAACTGGGTAGCACCGCTCGGGGCAAATGTAGATGGCTTCGAGGCAGACTTGGAGCGCTTCCTTGGGAGTGGGGTAAAGGTCTCTGCACTTTCGGCGGGTACGGCGGCGCTTCACTTGGCGCTTATTCAGTGTGGTGTGCAGGCGGGTGATGAGGTCATCTGCCAGTCAATGACTTTTTCTGCATCGGCAAATCCTATTGCCTATTTAGGGGCAACTCCTGTGTTTGTAGATTCCGAGCCAGAGACTTGGAATATCTGCCCAAAAGCCTTAGAAGAAGCTATTACCGACCGCATTGCTAAGGGTAAGAAGCCTAAAGCGATTGTTGCGGTATCGCTCTACGGTATGCCTTTCAAGGTAGATGAAGTTTTGTCCATCGCGCAGAAGTACGATATCCCACTTGTAGAAGATGCTGCAGAGGCTTTGGGCTCCACTTATAAGGGCAAGGCTTGCGGTACTTTCGGGAGGTTTGGTGTACTTTCTTTTAATGGAAATAAGATTATCACCACTTCTGGCGGGGGGGCATTGGTTTGCCACACTCAGCAGGAGAAGGATAAAACCGTCTTCCTTTCCACTCAGGCTCGGGATAATGCGCCCCACTATCAGCATTCGGAGATTGGTTATAATTACAGAATAAGCAACATCTCGGCAGGTATCGGCAGGGGGCAGATGGAAGTCCTTCCCGAGAGGATAAAAGCCCGTAGGGAGATGCACACTTTCTATCAAGATTTATTTAAAGACATTGATGGAGTAGAGGTTTTTACCGAGCCGAGTGCAGATTATTATTCCAACCATTGGCTTTCGGCAATCGTTATCAATCCAGAGAAAACAGGCAAGACGAGGGAAGACCTCAGGCTTGCTTTCTTAGAAGAGAATATAGAATCTCGCCCACTCTGGAAGCCTATGCACCTTCAGCCAGTGTTTAAAACCAGTCCGTATTACGGTGGAAGCGTATCCGAAAACCTATTTAATAACGGACTTTGCCTTCCTTCTGGCTCTAATCTCACCAATGAGGACAAGGAGCGCATTGCGCAGGTCGTGAAAAATATTTTCCTACATTTGCCTCCTAATTTTTAAGAATCAAATAATGAAAAAAATTACATTTGCCCTCTTAGCAATGTCTTCCTCCCTGTTTTTTGCACAGGAGGAGCAGATTGTAGAGGCTAAAACCGATTCCCTTGCTACTAAAAACTGGTCTATCGAGGGGCAACACTCCTTAATGCTCAACCAAGCGGCGTTCTCTAACTGGGTAGGTGGCGGTACCAACAATGTCGGCTGGATAGCTGGCATTAATTATAACCTTACTTACCAGAAGGATAAAGACCTTTGGGAGAATATCATCGTTCTTGGCTACGGTCAAAACGATACTAAGGGCATAGGAACCCGAAAGACCCAAGATGTTCTTAATCTATCCACCAATTATGGCCGTAAAGTCTCCAAAAGCTGGTATGCATCCGCTGGTGCAGGGCTTATTACCCAGTTCGCACCGGGCTATACCTACGGCACTCCGCCAGCAGACGATGTGAAGACCTCTAATTTTATGGCGCCAGGCTACCTTAGCGTAGGGGCTGGTTTTACTTACAAGCCCGCTGCCGACTTTACCCTTACCCTAAGACCTGCCAACGCACGGTGGACTTTCGTATTGGATAAAGAGCTCCAAAAAGAGGGGCTGTATGGCTTGAAAAACGATGGAGATTCTTCTCTCTTCCAGCTCGGTTTCCTCGCTACCGCCCAGTATAAGCTAAAATTGATGGAGAATATCACCCTTGCCAATACCGCATCCGTATTTTCCAACTACCTAGACCATCCCGACCGATTGGTTCTCTCCTATGGTGGGGTGCTTAATATGAAAATCAATAAATACATCTCTTCCGTCATCACGCTTGACCTTCTCTACGACCACAACCAGATTAAGAAGACGCAGCTAAAACAAACCCTCGGCGTAGGTTTCGCCTACAACCTGAGCAATGGTGTAAAAAGAGATGCCAATACCGATAACCGCTCCTGGTCTCATTAATTCATCTATAAACTTATTATCATTAACGGGTTTTTAGTCTTAAGTTTTGGGCTAGAAGCCATTTTTTTTTGTATGATATTAAGAATAAATGGCAATACTTCTTTTTTAATACTTAATAGATGATATAATAACGCTGAATTTCCTCTATTTTTTCAAATTCTATGGCGAACTTAACCCATTGAAATTAATAAATCGGTAAAGAAATATCGTTTTTTATGAGAATTTTCTGTTAAAAAACGAGTTTTAACCCGTTTAGAACGCCTTCGGACCCGTTCGGAACGCCTTCGGATAAGAAAAAAGGGAGATAATTTTACTAAAAAAGACCTTCTCTTATATTTAGAAAGAGAAGGTTTTCGCAATATTAGATTTCTAAGAGGATAGGACAATGATCGGAGTGCACGGCATCCTTTAAGATGAGGGAATTTTGGAGCTGCTCCTCGAGTGTATCGGTTACGAAGTGGTAATCGAGGCGCCAGCCTTTGTTCCTCGCACGGGCATTTTGCCTGTAGCTCCACCAAGTGTAGTTCTCCGGCTGGTCATTGAAGATTCTGAAGCTATCGAGCAGCTTACACTCGCTCATAAAGAGGCTCATCCACTCTCGTTCTATCGGAAGAAAGCCTGAGACATTCTTTAGACGGATAGGGTCGTGAATATCTATCGCTTCGTGGCAAATATTGAAGTCTCCACTGATAATTAGGTGAGGGATTTCCTTTCTAAGCTCTTTGATGTGGTTCATAAAGTCGTAGCAGAACTCCATTTTGAAATCCAGCCTCTCAATATTGGAAGCGCTGGGCACATAAACGGAAATGGTGGAGAAATCTGCGAAATCGGTGCGGATTACTCGTCCTTCGGAGTCGTATTTATCGATTCCCATTCCGTAGACTACGGCTTTGGGCTTGGCTTTTGAGGCTATGCCCACGCCACTATAGCCTTTTCGCTCGGCGGGAAACCAAAAACTGTGATAACCGAGGCTTTCAAAGGCTTTATGATCAATCTGCTCCTGCATAGCCTTCAATTCTTGGAAACTGATGAGGTCTGGATTCGTTATTTTCAGCCACTCATCTAAATTTTTGGAGAAAGCAGCCCTTATACCGTTTACATTATAGGAAATTATCTTCATCTGATGCTTGTTTTGCGGATATTAAACAATGATAGACTGGAAAGAATCCCAGCCTATCATTAAAAATATATTTATTATGAGCTACAAATATAAAAAATTATTTTGGCTCCATTATACTGACGGGGATGATGCACTCTTCGAGAGAAATCCCCCCGTGCTGATAGGTATCGCGATAGTAATTCACGAAATGGTTGTAGTTCTTCGGATAAGCGAGGAAGGTATTATTCTTCGCGAAGATGTATTTGGAGCTTAGGTTGCCTTTTGGGAGGAAAAACTTCTCGGGTTGGGTGATTGCCCAGACTTCTTTCTCATCGTAGGTGAGGCTACGCCCCGTTTTGTATCGGATGTTGGTAGAAGTTTCCCGGTCGCCGATGACTTGGCTGGGCTTTTTAACATAGATAGTCCCGTGGTCGGTAGTGATGACCAATCTAAAGCCCACTTCGGCGGCGAGGCGAATTATTTTGATGAGGGAGGAGTTTTCAAACCAGTTGAGGGTAAGGGATCTGAAGGTTTTATCATCTCGGATGAGCTGGTCTACAATATGATTGTCCGTCTTCGCGTGGGAGAGGATATCAATGAAATTATAAACGATGGTGAGGAGTTCGTAGTTCTTGTATTGATTAAAGTCCTCGTAGATTTTTCTTTCAAAGTCGGCATTGAGGATTTTGATGTATTTTGAGGTCTTTCCGATCAGCCCGAGCCTTTTCATCTGGTCGTTGAGGAAATCTTTTTCGTATTCGTTTTTTCCTCCATCTTCATTGTCATTAAACCATTTATCAGGGAAGCGTTTTTCTATCTCCGATGGGAGGAGCCCCGCGAAGAAGGCGTTTCTCGCGTATTGTGTAGCGGTGGGCAGGATGCTGTAGTAGTAGTCCTCCTGTACCTTATTATAATATTTGGCAAAGAGGGGTTCTATGACTTTCCATTGGTCGTAGCGCAGGTTGTCGATCATCAGGAGGAGGACTTTTCCTTTCTCTATTTCGGGTTTTACGCGGTCTTTAAAGAGGGTGTGGCTCATCATTGGTTTATCGGAGGAGTGTAGCCAGCCTTCGTAGTTTCGTTCTATGAACTTTGAGAACTGAATATTGGCGTCTTCTTTCTGAGATTGGAGGAGCTCGGCAAATTCGGTATCCATCACTTTATCAAACTTAATCTCCCAATTCATTATTTTCTTGTAATAATCTGCCCAGTCTTGATAGGTTTTCAGATAAGCGAGTTCCATAGAGAGATTTCGGAATTCTTGCTGGTATTCAAGGATGGTTTTTTGCTCTACGAGGTTGTCTTCCTGCAAATTTTTCTTTAAGGAGAGGAGGATTTGGTTGGGGTTGACGGGTTTTAGGATATAGTCGGCGATTTGTGAGCCTATTGCCTGCTCCATAATGTGCTCTTCTTCGCTTTTGGTAACCATTACGATTTTCATTGCAGAGTCTTTGCTTTTGAGCAGGGGAATGGCTTCGAGCCCAGAGATTCCTGGCATATTCTCATCGAGGAGGGTGAGCTGGAATTTTTCTTTTTCTATGAGCTCGAGGGCTTCATTTACATTATTAATCGGGGTGATGGAGTAGCCTTTGCCTTCGAGGAAGACGATGTGGGGTTTGAGTAGATCTACTTCGTCATCTATCCAAAGTATTTTTGCCATAATCTGTGTTTTTTGTTAATGATACTTGAATTTTGAGCGTTTTTTGCTCGGTTTGGTCATCAAAACTAAATAATTTATTAGTGCGTACAAAAACTTTATATTTTTTTAACAGCTGCAAGCCTCTTTGTTTAGACTTTTTAGGAGAATGGAGGAGTAGGGGAGAGAAGAGTTGATTGGGGGCAAAGACCCTTTTTTATTAATAATGGAGTCAGAGACCCTTTTTTTTATTAAAAAGGGGTGGAATTTAAATAATTGAGATTGAATAAATTGATGATTTTGTAATTTTTATAGTTGATAATTGATTTTTTGTAGCGTATTTTTCATTTTTACTAGTTGTAACACTAATCTTAGCGTTGATTTGTTGATTTAGATAGTTGCAGAAGCGTTTTTACCCATTGCATTCGCATTTTTGAGTGTTGCATTCGTATTTTTACTCGTTACATTGGTGTTTTTAC
>ERZ772827.2013-NODE-2013-length-10083-cov-4.829677_pt1 | contig 10083 bp, 10 predicted proteins | sample MGYA00580850_ERZ772827 | MGnify/ENA primary metagenome ERZ772827 (study PRJEB29015, sample SAMEA2737950) | human oral metagenome | biome: human oral; feature: human-associated habitat; material: dental | place: China | collected 2145 ...
TAGCCACAACATAAAACAGATCTATCCAAGCGCCCGCGTAATATACAACGACTATGACGGGTATTGCGAGAGATTGGCGCATATCGAGGAGGCAAACGAAATTCTACGCGCTATAAACCCGCATTACGAAAAATACAAAAAAAGTGAGCCCCTTGACGCAGATGATAAGTCTGCGATAACTCAAATCTTAGACGATTTTAAAAACAAAGGCTTTTATATCGATTGGCTAACATTTAGCTCAATTTTGTTTTACGGCGGGAGCTATGCGCATAACGAAGCCGAATTTAAAAAAGAGAAAAGATTTTTTTCGGGGACTAACGGCCCCGTGCCGCAGTATAGCGCTAAAGGCTATTTAGAGGGCGTAGAGATAGCCCGCAAAGATGCAATGGAACTAATAAAAGAATTTGACGGGCAGGACGTCGTATTGATTTTAGATCCGCCGTATCTGCAGACGGATAAGTCAGGCTACAAATGCTTTTGGGGGTTGCGCGACTTCTTAAAGCTGATTAGATTGGTGCGAGAGCCGTTTATATTTTTTTCAAGCGAAAATAGCGACATATTGCCGTATATCGACGATAGGATAGAGTGCGGCGACGAAGTTTTTAAGGATTACAAAATAAAGCAAGCTAGTCTTGGCAACGGCGATAAGACTAAGCCTGATTATATGATTTACAAAAGCAAGGGAGGGGCGCTGTTTTGATGATACCAAAATACGAAAACACTCTAGCATATGCAAAAGCGACGGGGCAAGTACCGCTAGAGAATTGGGAGATGAAATTCTTTGCCGACTGGCTACGAGCAAATAAGCTCCCATTTACGCACGTAGCAAACGAGAGAGTAGCCAGCGTGCAATACAAAAAGAAACTAAAAGCTATGGGAACTAGCGCGGGCTTTCCCGATATGCTCGTATTTTTGCCGAGCAAGATAGTTTTCGTCGAGATGAAGCGCGCAAAAAAAAGCCTAAGCAGGGTATCGGACGAGCAAGAGGATTGGATAGATACCATCAACTGTTACGGCTACGCAAAAGCGAAAGTTTGCTACGGCTCGGGCGAGGCGATAGATTTTATCAAGAGCGAGCTAGGGAGAAAATAGTGGCAAAAATAACAAACGAGACAAAAGAGAAAATTCTAGCCGATTTTCATACGGGCAAATTTAGCCAAAGAGAGCTGGCTAAAAAATATAACGCGTCAAAGACTACAATTGCGAATTTGACGAAAGGGCTAATCCCGAAAAATGACCGCCTAGTTGAGGCGCAAATATCGCTTTTGTCGGCACAAAGTAGCTTAACGACTACGGAAATGACCGCGATAATGACCGCGGCCAAAGATGAGGCGTATAATAGGGGGCTGATTTTTAATGCCACCCAAAAAAACCTAGCCAAAATCACGGAAATGCTAGATAAAAACACCAAATACGAAAAAGTGGGCGTCGGTGACGGGGTGCAAAATTTCGAGCCGGTGGAACTAAATGCGAACGATTACAAGGCACTGCAAGACGCGATTGATAAAGCAAGCCTAACGCTTGGCGTAAACCAAAGGACCGCGAGCACGACGATCAATAATGCCAATGTGCAACAAAGCGAAGAAACAAAAATCGTGATAGAAAGACGGGAGCTGGCAGATGAGCGAGATTAGGCTCAATCTAAAATACGCTCCTTGGCAGCGCGAAGTATTTTTTGAGAATGACGCGAAATTTACCACGATTGAAAAAGGCAGGCGTTGCGGCTTTACAAAAGGTATGGCCAACGCTTGTATCGAGTGGCTACTAGAGGGCAAAAAAATACTTTGGGTCGATACGGTGGCGGGCAACTTGCAAAGATATTACGAGAGATACTTTTTGCCCGAACTCAAACAGCTTCCAAAAGATTTATGGAAATTTCACGCGCAGGATAAAAAGCTAACAATCAACGGCGCATATCTTGATATGCGATCGGCGGAGCGTCCCGAAAATATCGAGGGTTTTGGCTACGACGTAGTAGTTTTAAATGAGGCGGGCATAATCCTAAAAAACGCCTACCTTTGGGACAACGCCATCCGCCCAATGTTACTTGATTATCCGACGTCAAGAGCCTTTATCGGTGGAGTGCCGAAAGGCAAAAATAAGTTTTTCGACCTCGCCTCGCGCGGTATGAGAAACGACAAAGACTGGGTAAATTTTCAAATCTCCAGCTACAAAAACCCGATGCTGCGTCACGGCGAAATAGACGAGCTAATCGCAGAGCTAGGCGGGGCGGGTAGCGATGTAGTGAGGCAAGAGATTTACGGCGAGTTTTTAGACACTACGACAAACGCGCTTTTTACGCTATCGATGATAGAGAATTCTTTCAGCGCGGCGTGGGATTTCAACGGCAAGGCTTTAGACATTTGGGGGCTCGACGTGGCGCGCGACGGAGACGACGAAAGCGTACTTTGTCAAAGAGAGGGCTACCGCGTGAAAAGCTTTGAGGGCTTTAGAATAGCAAGCGTCACAGGGCTAGCAAGAGAAATATACGGGCGATACGAACGCGCAGAAAATAAGCCAGAAGTGATCTTTATAGATACGATCGGCGTTGGGGCAGGAGTGTATGACACACTGTGCGACTTAGGGCTTAGGGATGTCGTAAGAGAGGCAAAAGCTAGCTTCAAGGCTACGGACGAGCGCAGATATGCAAACAAGCGCGCAGAGATGTATTTTTCTTTGCGCGATGCCTTTTCTTTGCTATCCATGGACGCAAACGAGAAAATTAAAAGACAACTGCAAATGATTGAATATGAATACGATAGTAAAGAAAGATATTTAATACTACCAAAAGACGCGATAAAAAAAGAATATGGAGTAAGCCCTGATTATGCGGATGCTTTGGCTCTCACATTTTTTGACAAAATAACGCCTAAATTTAAGAACGAGTATTCGCGAGATGGTGATTTTGGTTGGTAAAGGATAAAGAAATGGCACGTTTTCCCAAAAATAGGGTAGATTTGACACTGCAAGTTGAGTATATTTACGAGAGAATAGAGCCCGAAATCATACGGCAAATCGCCCCGCTAGACGATGAGGCAATCAAACTATCCGTGGCGACGATGATTTGCGAGTGGATGAAAGGAGTGCGAGTGGTCCCGACAAAACAACACAAAGTGAGATTTGCGAGCGCGCTCAAAGAAAAAGGCGTGGGAATGCGCAGAGTGTGTGAGCTTACAGGGATTAGTAAAAATACATATTATAGGCTGGAGGGGAAAAATGGGCGATAGGGCGGGGTATTTGGATAAGCTAAGACAGATCGCGATGAACGGCTACGAGCATTACAAACCGGCGTTTGATAAGCTTAACGATGCGTATTTGCTTGTGCTAGAGCCTGAGCTATTACAATATCTCAAAGACAAAAACAAAAGCAGAAACTACATACCAAAGCTTAATTCAAAAGCAAAGAGAATTTATGACGGGCTTACAGAGACGTACTTTAATAATGAGAAATTTGCAAAACTAGAGCCATACATCAACTCTACGGGCGACGTGATAGATAAGTGGCAAGAAGCTTTAGACCACTATTGCGAGCAAATTAATCTATACAAAGTTTTTGCACCGATATTTCTCAAAGCCCCGTTTACACCGTCGTCTATCGTCAAAGTATATTGGCAAGGAAGCGGCGCGAGGATAGACGAGATAGACATAGGGGAGATATTTTTTGATCCGAATGCAAAAGACTTAGATGATATACGCTACATCGTGCACCGCATATATCTTACGCCCGAAGACGCAAAAGAGCTTTTAAACGAGGGAGTATATAAAACCGATACGCCAGAAATATTTGACGGCAAAAAGCCGTATGAGAGATTTGAGCTTTTTGAAATATACGAACTCAAAAAGAAAAAATGGCACGTGAGTACGCTCTTTGAAAACAACATACTACGAGATGCCGTAGAGCTAAAAGACGGGCAGCCGTTCGTATTTGGGTATATGCTCCCGCAAGTTAAGGGGAAAACCGATGAGAACTACATTTGTGCGTATGGTGAGCCGGTGCTGGCATCAATGCTACCCTTGCAAGAGGAGCTAAACGTAACCAGAAACTCCGTGACCGACGTGGTAAGAAATCAAGTGATGCCAAAAACCATAATGCCAAAATCAGCTAACGTATCCAGAGACGAGATACACAAGGTTGGAACGCCTATTTTTACGGACGCTCCCGCGGACGTAACTATAATCCCGCCTGGAGACATCGGCGGGGCTATGGCGGCCTTGCAAACCATAGAAAACGAGATGAGCGAAGTTAGCGGCGTATCTCCTCAACAAAACGGAGCGCCTACGACGAGAAAAGAGACTGCCACTATGGCAAGTATAATGGCGAACGAGGGTAGCGTAAGACTGCAAGGCTACATTAGAACCTATAACGAAACCTTCTTTGAGCCTATTTTTGAGAGGTTAGCGTTTCTTGTGTGGAAATACGGCGATCCGATATTTTTTGCGGGTTTTAACCGTGGGGAGGTGCCGAGTTTTAGCGTTAATTTAAACACCGGTATCGGCGCGCTAAATAAAGAGGTGCAAAAACAATCCCTAATGGACGCTAGCGGAGTAATAGGTGCGCAGTTTGGGATGTGCTTGCAACTAGGCGACGGCGACGGTGCGGCTAGAATGAAAGAGGCTAACGAAAAAATTCTTTTAGAGCTCTTACCGCTTTACGGTATCAAAAATCCAAATGAATTTATAGGAAAGGAGGGAAGGCTAATTGATCAGCAATATGCGGGAGCGGATATTCCAGCAGCTATGGGGGGAACTGTGTCTCAAGCGGGAGCTATTGGGTCTATGTGAAAAAAGGCCCTTTAAGGATTTTGTGGAGTTTTTGACCGTGCTGTATAACGAGAATTTATGCGTCGCGGAAAATGAAAAAGAGGATGAGCAAACGAGGCTAAGGGCTATTGAAATTCTAAAAATATTTGATAGCCTTTTAAATTTTTTCAACGAATACAAGGAGAACGACGATGACTGAAAACGAAGCAATTGACGCGCTAATGGGCGCATTTAACGAAGACCAAGAAAGCGAGCCTACGAATGAACCAGCTGCGCAACCTAGTGAGCCACAAGAGGCCCCGCAAGAAGCAAGCAAAGAGCCGGAATTAAAGGAAACACCTAAAAGCGAGGCTGCGCCGAAAGAGAGCGCACCCGCCGTAATGACGCCCGAGCAGCAAGCGATGCTTGACAGTATGGGGCTAGGCGACATCGGACAGATAAGAGAACAATTAGCGCAGTTTCAGGCCGCACAAGCCGCAGCCGCAGAACAGGCTAGACAGCAGGAAATTTTCAACAAAAACTCTGCCGAGTTTAAAAAAGATTTTCCAACGATCAAGCTTGAAGAACTAGGTAAATTTGCCGACGAAAACGGCTTTATGCCACTACTTGGCGAAAATTACGACGGATGGAAAGCAGTCGCGAAGGCAATGATAAATCTAGCCAAAGTAAGTGGCGAGCCTGATCCAATAGTGGGTGGGAATAGAGGCGCTGGCACCGTAAGCGCATTTGACAGAATGGAAAAAGGCGAGAGCGTCAGCGACGTAGAACTAGGTGCTGAGATTTTAAAAACAGCGGGGATGTTATAAGGAGGAGAAAATGGGATTTGGACTTGACACGGGCGCTTGGGCCGTAGATAGCCTAAAAAGAGGGCTTGGCTATAGTGGGGGATCGACTGGTGGCGGCGGCTTTGATTTTATGGGGCTTTTGAAAAACGCTGGCGGGAGAGCTCTAGACTGGCTAGGCAATAGCGACGCGGCGGGAACGCCTAACTGGATGAACGCGCTAGGTATGGCGGGCGGCATTTACTCGGGTATAGCTCAACAACAGGCGGCTAAAAATATGATGAAACAGCAAAAGGCGGCGTTTGATTTTAACAAAATGCTATCCGAGCGACAAATTTCAAGAGAAAATCAGGCAAACCAAAACCTACTCAACGCGTGGAACTCGTCCGCTTTCGGTAAGCGCAAAGACGAGGATGAGGGCTATTGATTTATTGTGGCGTTGTCATCGCTAGCCGCAATAGTCGCGTTTTCGTCGTTTGATACGGCGACTTCGTCCGAGCCTGCGTCGTCGCTGCTAAAGGCATTTGATATGGCTTTAGCGCCCGAAACCAGCAGGCCTAATCCTAGCACGACGCCTGTAGCGATAAGCCCGTTTTGGTTGCTGACGTTATGAAAAAGCGAGTCGTCGTTTATGTATCTTTCGCCGCTGGCAGCGTTTAACCCTGCTTGTATAAAGCTTGTTTGCTCGCTAGCGGCGCAGCCGAGGATAGACAAGCAAAGGGCAACAGATAGGCAATATTTCATAAATAATCCTTTTTGGGATTATAGCGTATTTTACAATTTAAGGAGCAAAAAAGGTGGCGTATTTTAACCCGAATAGAGTAGATTTCAACTACAACACGAACATGATAGATGCGGTCGGAGCAGTCGGACGCTCCCTTTGGGACATATACAAAGAAAACGTGGCAAAAAACCAAAATCAGATGAAAATCAATGAGACTATGCGGTCGAATTTGGCTAGTGAGGCGCTAACGGGCGCAAGAGATGCTGAAACGGCTAGACACAATCTGACTACTGAAGCGGAAACGGCGAGCAATAATGCTTTTACGCAGAAATTCAAGCAAAGCGAGCTAGCCGAAAAAGTAAAAAATTGGAATAACCAAGCTTTGCACTACGCAAATCAAGACAAAATAGGCATGATGAATGCAAATACAAGCCTATACAATGCCGACACGTCGAGGATGAATGCGAATACGCAGGCGCAGAGGCTAGATTTTGATAAGAACAGACAAAACGATCAAGATTTACAGGACGCGATATTGGCGAAATCCAGGGCGAATTTATTAAACGAAACGGATGCCGAGACTGCGGCGCTAATCGGCGTAACTCCACAAAATTTAGAACTCATAAAAAATAATTTAAAACAACAAGGCTTTAATGACGAACAAATCGAGCGAGGGATAAATCAGCATATAAGAACGCAAATCGCCTCGCTTGGCGGTACGTATTGGAATAACCCGCTATCCCAACAGGAAATCATAGAAACGAGAAAAACAAAAAACCAAGAGGTTGAGGATAGTATTTTGAGCGCAAAATCCTTGCTAAAGGAAAATAGCGGGCTAAGAGAAAAAATAGGTAAAAAATACGGAGTAGATGTTGGCGCGCTGGATGATGCAAATTTGGACGCCATTTTGCGCAACGAAATGAAGTCGGGCGGCGGTTTAAACCCGAAAATCATAAGCGCCAGCACGAAAAATTTAAAACCTCTTGCTGACAATATTTCAACGATAAAACTTGCATCTACAATATCAAACATAGTATCCGACGGGGCACAAAAAGAGACGGGTTGGTTCGGGTTAACTAAGCCTGCTAACTCGGTGGCTCAATTTCTTAATAGCGATAGCCAAGAGGCCACTAACGCAAGGGTGGCAATAAACACACTTAGGGCAAAAATGGCAAAAACTGCGCGAAGTAACGCGGTATTGCAGGCGCTCCAAGAGATTATGCCAAAATACGGCGATCCTTCGACGCAAAATTTTCTATCTACCTTAACGGCTGCGGCGCACCTAGCATATACCGACATAGACGCGGCTATCGCCACTCTCCCAAACGGAGTGTATAGCGACAACATCGAGGCTGAACTAAAAAATCTAGACGCCCTCTCCGCCAACATAGAACGGCTAACGGGGATAAGTCCTAAGACGCTTGAGCCGGTGCAGCAACGAGGCGCAAACGGCGGAATGATAGTGAAACAAGGTAGAAACGATTACTAAGGAATAAAAATGCAATTCGTAAATTTAACCGATGAACAAAGAAAACAGATAGCTGCCGAGCAGGCAAGTAAAAATATACAGCCTATACCGATGGAAAAAGGTTTGCAAACAGAGATTTTGCCTTTTTCGCTAAATCCGTTAAAACTTTTTGGCGGCGTAGCGAGTAATGCAGCCGCAGACGTAGCAGGGGCGGATAGGGATTATCGCGCGGATATTTCAAACGCAAAAAATACGGATGAAATAAAAAGCGCGGTAAATAACGCTATTTCAAAATTTGATAATGCAAACCCATTGATCTTTGGTGGGGATGACCTTAAAAAGCAAAAGAGCGAGTTTTTAAAAAATGTCTCAAACTCTATCAGGCAAAGTAAACTAGCTGACGGGCTAAGCGAGTATAACGGCAATTTGTATCTACGTAAAGGAGATGAGCTCTTTGATCTTGACGACGGGCTGATAAAGCAGATCGGGCGAGTGATGAGAGATAATGCCGGCTCTATGGCGGGTGCGGCATTCGGTATAAAAAAGGGCGGCGGCTTTTTGCAAAATATGGCAGGCGGAGCTTTGGGCGCTGCGGGCGGTAGCGGCATAGACCACCTAAATAACTCAAACTACGCAGGACAAGAGGCAAATGCTGCGAATGCGCTAAAAAAAATGGGCGAAGAAGCTTTATTCTCGGTTGCGGGCGACGCACTAATAGGGGCGGCGGCAAAATATGGCAAACCTACGTTAAATCTAGCAGGCAAGGTCACGGATAAAATGCCTCTTTTAAATTTTGGTAAACAGGCTATCGAGGGCGTGCCGACGGCAAACGTAAAAGGAGCGATGAAGTCTGCCGAGGCGATAGCAGGCGACGAGGCCGAAGCAATGCTAAAAAATGCGACAGAAGTAGGCGGATATAAGGTGGACGGCGGCAATATAACCGACCTGCAACTACTAAACCCGATAATCAACAAAGCGAAAGATTTTAGCGCAAAAGCCGCACAAAAGCTCCACCTTGACGATGCGGCCGCTGCAATAAACAATACAAGAGGGCTTGATGCCGAGCGCGAGAAAATCTTAAATTTGGCTCTTAGCGACCGAAAATCCGCCGAACGTCTTTTAAATGCCCTGCGGGGCGATAAAAGCGGACAAGGCGCGAGAAATTTGGCGAATTTAGCCCAAGAGGACGTTAGCCGTCTACGCGAGATGATAGGGCAAAGCGAGACGACGGACTTAAAAGACGTAGTAGAGCAATACTATAAGGCGACGAAAGATGATTTTGGGCAAGCCATAGACAATCTTGATGCGTTTAAAAACGGGCAGAAAATCAAACTCTCAGACGACGCGATCGAGCGGATGAAAGAGGAATACTCGTCAAATTTAAACATTTTCGATAAATCGAGCGATAAAACGCGCGGAGTAATGGACGGATTTAACAGCCTAAAAGGGCGCGAACTGGGCGTAAAAGAGCTAAACGATCTAAGGGCAAACTACAACAAAGGGCTAAACGAAGTCCTAAACTCTGACAAAAACTCATACGCCACAAAGATAAATTTCGCAAAAGGCAAAGAGATACTAGAGCAGGCGATGGACGATCTGCTAGGCGACGACGCCGCGCGAGCGTACCTGAAAGAAAACCTAGAAAAATACAAGGATTATAAGGGTTTTGAAAAAAGCCCGCTTTTTAAAAAGATGACGAATATCGAAAGCTCCACCCAAGACGTAATGAACGCTTTTAGAGATTTGCGCGATACCCAGGGCGGACTTTACGATAGATTTATATCAAAGCTAACTCCCGAGCAAGCGCAAAAGTTTGAACTGGCGGCGATAAAGCAGGATTTCGAGGGGGCGCTTGGTAAAACGGGAACTTTTAACGTGAGAGAGATTTTAAACGGCAAAGAGCTAAACGACGCGCTGAAAAAAACAAATTTTAGAAGCGAGAAAGCAAAAGAGATCGTAAGAGAGATAGACAAGCTCGCAAAAGCTAGGGGAAATTTGGCCGAGATTTTTGCCGCGCTGGATAGTAAATTTATTATGCCGACTAGATTTAATAAAGGCATAGCTACTACTTTCGGAGGAGCTAGTAAGACCGCATTCGTAAACGCCGTGCGCCAAACGGCGCTAAAATACGTGCCCATGATCGGCGACGACGCGGCGCTGGAATACCACCTAAGAGAAGCGGCTAAGGCTATAAAATCGGGAGGCACTCTCGAGGGTTACGCAAAAACGATGGAGAGAAACGGAGCAAGCAAAGAGCAAGCTAAGGCTTTTATGGGCTTCGTAAAAGAAGCCACCGAGCAAGGAAGCAAATTTGAGCAAACGGGAATAAAGCAAGAAAATAAAACCGT
>ERZ772827.2014-NODE-2014-length-10077-cov-3.172920_pt1 | contig 10077 bp, 7 predicted proteins | sample MGYA00580850_ERZ772827 | MGnify/ENA primary metagenome ERZ772827 (study PRJEB29015, sample SAMEA2737950) | human oral metagenome | biome: human oral; feature: human-associated habitat; material: dental | place: China | collected 2145 ...
ACTATCGTTTGTATCGTATTTTTCGGTACCGTGATGACCTATAAAGCCACTAGGGACCTAGTAACTGCTTATGAGTGGAAAGGCACGATAGAAAGCGTAATGGATGCTAACGACGAAGCGAATTTCTTACTCGAAAAAAGTTTTTTGGAGGCCGACTACGACGAGATCATGCGCTATACGGCGGAGTTTAAAAAGGGTCTAAAAAAGCTTGATTCGAGCAATCTAATTTCCTTTGAAAAACTCGCGTTAAACAAAAAAATATTTACCGAGCTGGAAGAGTCGGTTGAAAAAAGAGTCGAACTAACGGATAAATTTAACTCCGTAACCGCAATGGCAAAACTCGTTTATAGCGAGATGATTTTAAAATTTGAGGCTTTGGACGGATTTTATTTTAAAGAGTTGATGCCGCAAATTTTGATATTTAGATACGACTTAAATGCCGACCTAAAAGCGCCTAGAAAGCTTTTAAACGAGTATTTAAAAGATCCAAAGCTAACCAAAAACGACGCCGGCTTTTTAGCTGGTACGCAAAGGCTGCTTGGCTACTACGAGCAGGCGCAGGAGCTTTATCACGAGATAGTTTCGCTTGGAATTTACAAAAAACTATTTGATCTAAAAGAAAGCAACGAGCGCTATATACAAAAAGTCACGTCAAATTTGCGCGGTACGATGGTGCTGGTGTTTATACTATTTGCTCTTGCGTCGCTATTTGTCTACATCTCTTACGTTAGGGCAAAGGAGCATATCAGGCTTCTAACCCGCTTCGAGCAAGCCGTCGATAATAGCTTTAACGCAATAACCTTTACCGATCTGGATAGAAAAGTAAAATACGTAAATAAGATTTTTGAGCGAAATTTCGGGTATAAATTTGAAGAGCTCAAAGGCAAAAATATAAATATCATCAAATCCCACTATCATCCGCACGAATTTTATCAAGATATGCTAAAAACGATAGAATCGAATCAAATTTGGCGAGCCGATGAGCTAGTGAGCAAAACAAAAAGCGGCGCCCTCATCCACGAGCAGGTTATTTTCTCTCCGCTTTTTAACGAAAGCGGCGACAAAGACGGCTATATGTCGATCAAATACGACAAAACCAAAGAGCTCGCGATGACCAAAGAGCTCGAAAATAAAAACAAAGAGCTGCAAAATGAGGCGTTAAAAGACAAGCTAACGGGGATGGGTAGTTATTTCGCTCTAACGCAAAGGATGGAGCAAGGCACCAGCGGTATGATAATCTACATAAACATCACCAATTTTATGGATTTTAGATTTTTTTACAAGACAAAGACTGTGGATGCCATCATAGTTTCATTTGCCGAGACGCTTCAGCTTTGCATCGACACTTATAAGATGGACGCGGACATTTACAGAGTGCAGTTTGACGAGTTTTGTATCTGGTACGGCGGTGACGATGCAGAGCGTGTAGTGCGTAAATTTATCGATTATTTTAAGGCTAATAGCCTCTATATCACGGTCGAGGGAACAAGAGAGTTTATCCCTAATATCAAAATAACCATAGGCGTTAGTTTGCCTCAAGACACTCCGCAAACAAACCGCCTAACTCAAGCCATGCTAGCTCACCACGAAGCTAAGCAAAACGGCGAAACGGTGCAGTTTTACACCGAAAACAGCCACATCGAGCAGCAGTACTACCACAACCAAATCATGTCGCGCACCATCGAAAACGCCATATATAATGATACCGTGATCGTCGAGTGTCAGCCGATTTACGATGTATCGGGCGAAGGTTCGCAAATCAAATACTACGAAGTGCTTGTACGTATCATCGACGAAAGCGGCAAGACTCGCTATCCGGGCGAGTTTTTGGACATAGCAAAGAAAATTTCGCTTTATAACGATATCACCAAAAAGGTCGTTGAGCACGTATTTAGGCTAGTTGAGAAGTTTACGAATACAAGCTTTTCTATGAACCTTTCTAGCAGCGATATCGCAAACGAGAGCATAAGGGATCTCATCGAGAAAAAGCTACGCGTCTGCTCAAGGCCGGAGCACGTGTATTTTGAGATACTAGAGAGTGAGGGCGTGGATGATTATAAGATCGTAAATGATTTTATCAACAGGATCCGCGCCTACGACTGCAAAATCTCGATCGATGATTTCGGTAGCGGCTACTCTAACTACTACCGTATCTTGGAGCTTGATATCGACACGATCAAGATCGACGGCTCGATCATCAAAAAGCTACCTTACGACAAAAATGCTAGGTATCTACTGCAAACCATCATCGACTTTGCCGGAAGACAGGGCTATAACGTCGTGGCGGAGTTTGTTAGCTCAGAGGAGATCCTCGCCGAGATAAAGAAATTTGGCATCAAATACGCGCAAGGGTTTTTGCTGGGCAAGCCGACCTCTCCGAGCAATATCGAGGAGTAAGCGGACGGCGGCTTTGAGCCGCTAAATTTAGCTCATCTTGGTCAAATTTGCCCGCTCAAATTTGACTACTCCTGCATCCAAACCGCCAAAAATCCAAGCAAAATGATAGCTAAAAACAAACCCGCCTGAAAATAGAAATTCTTTTTTAAATTTTCGTTTATCAGAGCGCAAAGCTCGGAAATAAAAATATATAGCTCGCTCACGCATATCCTTTGGCCTCAAGTTTTATGTCAAATTTGCTGCTACTGCCTAGTCAAATTTGAGTGAACCGCCAAAAAGCCGCTCAAATTTAGCTTGGATTATAAATTTGAGCTTGGTTCGTCTTTAAATTTCCTTCTAACAAAAGTGGCGCAAACCACAAACGAAACTGCCGTCAAAGCGTAAAATATATAGCTAAAAATAGGATTTGCGCGGGTCTCGCCATCTTTTAGCTTTTTAACCGAAACGGCGTTTCTAAACATATCAAACATCGCGATACGCCAGCCGTAGTATTTGATCTGCGCCCTGTCTTCGCCCACTAGACTCTGTGCGGCGGCTTGGACGTCGGCGGAGTTAAATTTAAAATAAAGCGGCAAGCCCCAGCCCGTGTCTTCGTTGCGATACGGCATTACTTTCGTACCGTTTAGCTCCCGCGTGTAGATGAAGTACACGTCTCGCGTCGGGCCGTCGGCCGGGTTTTGCGCGTCGATAAAGCCGTCTTTGTCCATGCGCTTGACCTCGCCGCCCGTGATGATCGCCTCGTCGTAGTGCGGGAAAGCGTAGTTTATCGCCGTAAACACCAAGGCATGCAGAGCAAACAGAAAGCTAATTATGAAAATTCGGAGGTATTTTTTAAATTTTTGCATTTTCGTCCTTTGGGGCGAATTGTACAAGATAGAAGTTTAGAAGAAGCTAAGCCCCTAAAGCAGGGGCTTAGAAGGGTTAGGCTTTGGCCTTGCAGCCGCAGCTTCCCGCGATAAATTTAAGAATCTGGATAAAGAAGCAAACGCCGCCGATGATAAAGATCGTATCGCCGATCATCCTTAGCCAGCGTAAATTTTGCAAGTGATCCATCTGTAAAAACTCCGCGCTTCTAGCGTACCACATGCCCACATCTATCGCAGCGACGGCTTGATAAAGACCGATCGGAAGCAGCGACGCCACGATCATCAGCATTAGTCCCGCATTTAGCGACCAAAAGCCAACTTTCATCAGCTTGTCGTTAAATTCTTGCCCTTTGAAAAGATAAAGCGCCACGAGCCAAACAAAACCTAGCGCCAAAAATCCGTAAACGCCAAACAGCGCCGCGTGTCCGTGCACCGAAGTGGTGTTTAGACCCTGGATGTAGAACAAAAATAGCGGCGGGTTGATAAGGAAGCCAAATACGCCCGCGCCCAGCATATTCCAAAACGCCACCGCGATAAAGCAGTAAAGCGGCCATTTGAGATTTTTCGCCCAGCTTTGCGCGAACTGAAGCGAATACTGATGAAAGGCCTCTGCTCCAAGAAGCACCAAAGGCACGACCTCAAGCGCGGAAAAGCTAGCGCCCACCGCCATGATCGGAGTGGTCGTTCCGGCAAAATAAAGGTGGTGGAAGGTGCCCGGGATGCCGCCGATAAGAAATAAGCTAGCACTTGCCAAGGTCGAATAGGTCGCAAATTTTTTGCCGACTAAGCCTAAAGATGCAAACACGAACGCAAGCGAAGCGGTCGCAAATACCTCGAAAAAGCCCTCGACCCAAAGGTGAACGACCCACCAGCGCCAGTACTCCATCACCGGTAGCGGGCTTCTTTGTCCGTAAAATAGCCCCGCGCCGTAGAAAAGTCCCACCGCGATAGCAGAAGCCGTAAAGATAGCTAGCAGGTTTTTATCGCCGTCAGCCTTAAATCCGCCCACGAATCCGCGAAGCACGAGCGCCATCCAGATAACAAGACCGACAAACAAAATAAGCTGCCAAACCCTGCCAAGCTCGATATACTCGTATCCTTGGTGTCCCAGCCAAAAGCTCAGGCTAGTATCCATCTTGCCCGCTATCGCCATGTATTCGCCGACAAAGCTGCCCACGACTAGGAAAAGTAGCGCGTAAAATAGCAAATCAACGCCTAGTTTTTGAAATTTAGGATCTTTGCCGCCGTTGATGATAGGCGCCAGGAAAAGTCCTGCCGCCAAAAAGCCCGTCGCGATCCAAAAAATGCTCGCCTGGATGTGCCAAGTGCGCGCCAAAGAGTACGGGATGTACTGGGATAAATTTATGCCGTAAAACTCCTGCCCCTCGACCGTGTAGTGCGCCACGAAGCCGCCTATCATGATCTGGAAAACAAAAAGCGCGAGCGCGACGAAAAGGTATTTGCCAAGCGCCTTTTGAGACGGAGTCAAATTTAGCCTTGAGAGCGGATCGGCGTCGATAGGAGCGAGCCTTTCGTGATCTTTTTCTCCGTAGAAATTTGAAAACCAAACTAGTAAGCCAACGCCAGCGACTAAAATCGTAACGCTGATAATCGTCCAAAATACGTTTTCTTTCGTCGGAACGTTGTCGATTAGCGGCTCGTGCGGCCAGTTGTTCGTGTACGTAGCCTCGCTATTTGGGCGATTCGTCGCCGTAGCCCAGGTCGCCCAGAAGAAGAAATCATTTAGCTGCTCGCGGTTTTCCTCTTTGGCTAACGTGTTGTTTTTCATCGCGTAGTTTTCGCGTAGTTTTTGGTATTTCGGATCGTTGCCGAAAAGCCCGTTATACTCGTCGCGTACTACCTTTGCCGCCGCGATCCTCTCGTCGCTGATCGTTATAACGCCGTTTTTTAGCGTATTCGTGCGGTATTCGCTCTTGGTTAGAGCCTTGATGTTGGCTTGTTGCTCGGCGCTTAGAGCGTCAAATTTGGCTCCGTAAAGCTGAGCGGCCTTGATATCCATAAACGCGACTAGCTCTTTATGTAGCCAATCAGCCGTCCAGTCAGGCGCCTGATACGCTCCGTGTCCCCACACCGAGCCCACCTGCATACCGCCGATGCTTTGCCAGGCCTCTTGGCCTTTGTAAATTTGCTCTTGCTCGACTATTATTTTGCCGTTTTTATCGGCGAAACTCACCACCGGCGGCGCTTCGCGGTAAACCTCTACGCCGTAATAGCCCAGTATCCCGAAGGCGATAGTAACGACTGCTACCAGCGCCCACCAATACTTCTTGTATTCACGCATACTTTGTCTCCTTTTGAAAAATTCGGATAAAGTTTATCCAAAATAAATTTGCGCAAAAATGATGTATATCAATAAAAGGACTAAATTTGTCCTTAAAATATGCCTTATATTAAAAAATGTATAATTTCAAAAATATATTTTAGGAGATTTTATGCTCAAATTTGAGATCGTTTATAAATTTTGTCTCATTTGCACGCTGATTTTGGGGCTTAGTTTGCTCGCGTTTTCGGGGGTAAATTTCGCGCTCGGAGAGTACGGCGAATTTTGGATGGGCGCGCATAAATTTGCGGGCTTTTTAGTCGCGCTCGCGGCCGTTTTACACGTGATAAATCGCAAGAAAAAGCTCATCAAACTCGCAAATGAATTCATCGACGTCGTCACTCGCCGCAAAAACCCGAGCATGTGCAACATGGACCGCATCATCGCCTCGCTAGAGCCCTATACGATCGCTGAGATCTCGCAAAAACTAGGCTTTGACGAGGCCGAGTTTTGCCGTACATTGCGCGAAAACGGCGTCAAATTTAATGGAGCAAATCAAACCCTTCGCCAAATCGCTTTTTTAAACGACGAAAAGATATTTTTCGTGCTAGTTCTTATCGTCGAGGCGAAATTTGGCAAAAGATTTTGCGGCGAACTCAAATTTAAAGGCGGTAAATTTAACGGTAGTAAAAAAGCGGCGTGACGGTTAAATTTGACGGCTAATACGACCTGAAAGCGGTAAATTTGAGTTAATTTTGCGGCCATGCTTGTAAAGTTGAATTTTGTAAATTTAACTGCGGCGACCAAAATTTGAGTATTTGTGTTTTAGAAATTTATCAAAATTTAACCAGTGTAAATTTCAAAAGCTCACTAAAATTTAATATCTTAAAAACAGCCCTACTCCGCCGAAATTTTTTTCAAAAACTCCCGAGTTTGCTCTTTTAAATTTTCCAAATCTCCGCTATTATCTATCACAAAGTCTGCCATAGCGCGCTTTTGCTCGATATCAGTTTGCAGTTCCACGCGGTGTTTTGCAGCGGCATGATCGAGCCCGTTTCGCTTCATCACGCGCGCGATCAGCGTATCTTTTGGCGCATAAACGACCGCCGCTTTATCGAAAAACTCATACCTCTTGCCCTCGAAAAATAGCGGAATATCGACGAAGTAAAACTTTCCTTTCGTCTCTAAAGCCCGCGCCTGCGATAAAATTTCAGCCGTTATCTTCGGATGCAGTAGCGCTTCGAGCTTTGCAAGCTCCGCCGGGTTTTTAAACACCAGCTCGCCTAGCTTTTTGCGGTCCACCGAGGCGCAGGGCGCGGACGAAATTTCCTCGCCTGAACTAGTGCTAAATTCCGCGTGCGAGCCCAAATTTTCGGCCTGCGCGTCTTTTTGCACGACGTATTGCGCGCCGAAAATTTCAGCCACCTGCGCGGCGCAGCGATCCAAAATGTCATGCGAAATCCTATCGGCGTCGATGATCTCAAATCCGCGATCACGAAGCAGCTCGCAAACCGCGCTCTTGCCGCTACCGATGCTGCCCGTGATGACGACGGCGTGTTTAAATTTCAAGGTGGGCCTTTATAGCGTTTTTATTCGATTTTAGCTAAAATCTGCGAAATTATACCATCTTGGAGGATAAAATTTGATAAGCTACAAAGACGCTGGCGTCGATATAGACGCGGGAAATGACTTCGTAAACGCGATAAAACCGTTCGTCAAGGCAACGCAAACTCCGCACGTTTTGGGCGGTATCGGCTCATTTAGCGGCGCAGTGAGGCTGCCTGCAGGCTACAAAAAACCTGCGATCCTAGGCGCCACCGACGGCGTGGGCACAAAGCTGCGACTCGCGATCGACGCGCGCAAATTTGACGGCGTCGGCCAAGATCTTGTCGCGATGTGCGTAAATGATCTCATCTGTAACTTCGCCGAGCCGCTGTTTTTCCTCGACTACTACGCGACGGCGAAGCTCGAGATCGCGGACGCCAAAGAGGTCGTAAAAAGCATCGCCGAGGGCTGCAAACTCGCCCGTTGCGCGCTGATCGGCGGCGAAACGGCGGAGATGCCCTCGATGTATGAGAAAGGCGACTTTGACCTTGCTGGGTTTGCCGTGGGTATCGCCGAGGAGGACGAGATCGACCGCAGCAAGTTCGTACGCGAGGGCGACGTGCTCATCGCGCTTCCTAGCAGCGGCCTGCACTCAAACGGCTTCTCGCTCGCTCGCAAAGTAGTCGCCGAGCTGGGGCTAAAATTTGACGACAAAGTAGGCGGCTGCGCACTCATCGACGTGCTTTTGGAGCCGACTAGGATCTACGTCGGCGACTTTTTAAATTTAAAAGACAAGATCCACGCGCTCGCGCACATCACGGGCGGCGGCATCGTGGAAAATCTACCGCGCGTATTTCCGGAGGGGCTGGGTGCGAAGATCGAGCATGCCGCGATCCGCACGCCCGAAATCTTTAAAATCATCGCGCAAAAGGTCGAGCCTGCCGAGATGATGAGGACGTTTAATATGGGCGTTGGCATGATCGTCGTAGCGCCGAAAGAAAACGTAGATTTCGTGCTAGCTAGAACCGACGGCTACGTCATCGGCGAGGTCGTAAAAGGCGCGGGTGCGCAGCTAGTTTAAACGATCAAATTTAACTTTGGCTCGCCAGTAAATACGCTACGAGCCAAAGATTTTTAGGCGGCAAATTTATGTTGCCAACCGCCCTCCTCAAAAACCACTGCTTTTGTTTAAATTTGACCATCATATTTTCTACAAATTTATATCTCAAACCGGGCAATTTGTTAGTAAAATTTAATATGTTATAGCATAAAGTTTTTACTTCATCTGTTTGTAAATTTTATATTCAAAAGCCGATTTTAGCGCTAAATTTTAATAAAAACTAACGTTAGAGTTTGTTAGCTCTCATATATCAAACATTATCTAAAATCAAAAAATTAAATATTGTATTAAATAAAAATATTAAAGTATAAATTTAATGCTTCTTGGCTAGAATTTGGTAAATTTTAAATACGAAGGACGGGCGATGAGTATAAATTTAGATAGACTTAAGGCGCTTTTTAGCGAGATAAACGCGATCAACGACAAAAGTTTTGGCGCTGGGATGAGCCGCCTAGCCTACACGCGCGAGGACAAGGCCGCCAGAGAGCTATTTATCGCGCGCTGTAAGGAAGCGGGGCTAAAAGTACGCATAGACGCGATCGGAAATATCTTTGCTAGGCGCGGAGGCACCGAGCCCGAGCTGCCGGCGGTAGCGTTTGGCTCGCATCTAGACACCGTGATAAACGGCGGCGAATTTGACGGGATTCTGGGCGTCCTGGGCGGACTGGAGCTCATCAGATCGCTAAACGACGAGGGCGTGCAAACGCGCAGACCGCTTGAGCTGGTCGTCTTTGAGTGCGAGGAGTCGAGCAGATTTAATATCGCGACGCTTGGCAGCAAGGTCATGTGCGGCAAGCTAGGTTTTGAAAAACTAAAAGACGTGCGCGACTTTCAGGGACGCGCTACCAGCGAGATCTTTGCTGAGTTTGGCATCGATCTAGCGAGCATCGAAAAGGCTAAAAATTTGACGCCAAACTACGAGAGCTTTTTCGAGCTGCACATCGAGCAGGGGCCGCTACTAGATAACGAAAACATCCAAATCGGCGTAGTGAGCGCCATTGCCGCGCCGCATAGATTTAGCGTGCGCGTGCAAGGCCAGGCTCAGCACTCCGGCACGACCACTATGAAGTACCGCCACGACGCGCTTTGTGCAGCGGCGCAGATAGTGCTGGCTGTCGAGCACGTCGCGCACAAAAACGCATCAAACGGCGTGGTAGCGACCGCGGGCAACTGCACGGTAAAACCGGGCGTCATGAACGTCGTACCGGGCGAAACTACGCTACTAATCGACCTGCGCGGCATCAACCTGGCCACACGCGAGGCAGCATACGAGCAGATCCTAGCCGAAATCTCGCGCATCGAAGCGCAGCGCGGCGTCAAATGCGAGATCAAGCAGCTAGCATTCGACGAGCCGTGCGCGCTGGACGGCCGACTCATCGAGCTCATCGCCCAAAAAGCCGCGGCTCTCGGGCTTAGCTTTGAGATCATGCCAAGTGGCGCAGGACACGACGCGATGCATATGAGCGCACTTTGTCCGACTGCGATGATTTTCATCCCATCAAAAGACGGCATCAGCCACAATCCGGCGGAATTTTCTAGCTGGAGCGATATCGCTAACGGCGTAAATTTACTAAAAAGCGTGGTTTTAGAGGCTGCGGAAAGAGTCTAGACTTACGGACGAACAATTTAAAACTCTAATACAAAAATACTCGCCCATACAAGCATAATATATGGGTTTTATGCAAGCAAAGTCTATGAAATTTTGGATTTTACAGACTTTATGCTGCAAATTAAATTTTATTCTCCGAAAGCAGTATAAAAATCAGCGGATTTATCAGCGTTTCTCCGCGTGCGGCGTAGAGCATGACGTCCTCGAAATAGTTATCGTTAATGCCGTAAACGTGATACTCGTACGCACCGATGCCGTA
>ERZ772827.2018-NODE-2018-length-10070-cov-4.688867_pt1 | contig 10070 bp, 12 predicted proteins | sample MGYA00580850_ERZ772827 | MGnify/ENA primary metagenome ERZ772827 (study PRJEB29015, sample SAMEA2737950) | human oral metagenome | biome: human oral; feature: human-associated habitat; material: dental | place: China | collected 2145 ...
GAGCAGCTGCGTGAGCGTGGTCTGGAGGTGCTGTTCCTGCTCGATCCCGTGGACGAGTTCGCGATTGAGACGGTGCACGAGTACGAGGGGAAAAACTTCCACTCGATCAGCCGCGGCGACCTCGATCTCGGTGATGCGGAGAGCGAGGCGGCGAAGAAGGAGACGGAGGACATCGCTAAGGCGAACGACGATCTCATCAAGGACGTGAAGGAAGCCATCGGCGACAAGGTTGCCGAGGTGAAGATCTCCCAGCGTCTGCGTTCGAGTGCCGTCTGTCTCGTCGCGGATGAGGCAGGCCCGTCGCTCTCGATGGAGCAGACTTTCGCTGAGATGAACAATCCGATGTTCAAGGCGCGCCGCATCCTCGAGATCAACCCACATCACGATCTCTTTGCAAAGCTGAAAGCGGTGCACGCGGCGGGCAAGGACACGGAGGAGTTCAAGGACTACTGCGATCTGCTGTATACGCAGGCATTGCTGATCGAGGGAATCCTGCCGGAGAATCCTGTCGCCTTTGCGCAGAAGCTCGCAAAGATGATGGCAAAATAAGGAGAAAACGTGGAAATCGAACTTTTTTCTCAGCAGTTCTTTGTGGCGCTCTTTTCGATTATTATTCTTGATCTTGTGCTTGCGGGGGACAATGCTGTTGTTATTGCGATGGCGGCGAACCGTCTGCCTGAACGTCTGCGGAATCGTGCGATTTATGTCGGTACAGCAGGCGCGATCATCATTCGTTTGATAATGACATTCTTTGCCGTACACTTGCTCACCGTGCCCTATTTACAGGCTCTTGGAGGACTTGTTCTCCTGCCGATTGCGGTGAAGCTGATGCGTCCCTCGTCAAAAGAGGAGCATGTGGATGCGGCAGATACGTTTGCGGGCGCGGTTAAGACGATCATCATCGCAGATGCGGCGATGGGCGTGGACAATGTGATTGCGATTGCGGGTGCGTCGCACGGAGATTTCCTGCTTGTCGTCCTGGGACTTATCATCAGTATTCCGATTGTCGTCGGCGGCAGTCAGCTCATCGGCAAGCTGATGGATAAATATCCCGTGCTTATCGTGATCGGTGCGGCCATTCTTGGTTGGACGGGCGGCACGATGATCATCCATGATCATACGATCGGCCCGATGATCCTCGGGTTTTCACCGCAAGCGGAAACACTCGTACCCGCGGCTCTTGCTGGTATCGTATGCACTATCGGCGGGCGCGGCCAGCGGAGCAAATAAAATGGTCGGCATTGTAATTGTCACGCACAGTGCGGCACTTGCACATGGTGCTGCGGAGACGTGCCGCATGATGGCAAAGGATGTACGCCTCGCGACAGCGGGCGGCATGGAGGACGGTGGATTCGGGACAAGTTATGCGAGGATTGTCGCAGCGATTGATGCGGTGTATGGCGATGATGGTGTTGTGATCCTCATGGATGCGGGAAGCTCCATCCTTACGGTGGAGACAATCGTAGAGGAGATGCCGCGGCGGCGCTTGCGTATGGTGGACTGTCCTCTTGTTGAGGGAGGCGTTGTCGCTGCCATTGCCGCGGTCTGTGGCGCAAGCCTCGATGAGGTGGTGCGCCGTGCGGAGGAAACGCGTACAGCACGGAAGATCGGTTCATCATGAGCGCGGCACCTTGATTTGTATTTGACAGCGCAAACTGATAGTGTTACAATGACATACGAACGATGCTCTTTGAGGCGGGGTGCAAATCCCCACCGGCGGTACAGCCCGCAAGCCACTCGCGAGAGCGGCACGATTCGGTGAGATTCCGAAGCCGACAGTGAAGAAGGCATTTGCCTTCGCAGTCTGGATGAGAAAAGGCGCGTCTATGGAAGGAAGCACGGATCAATGCATTTGTGTTTCATCAGGACGATTTATGTGCCGCCGGAGGAGAATTCTTCCGGCGGCATTTTATTTTTGCAAATTCTGTTGTACTCCCCGCGAACGCCTCTAGGGTCCGCTTGGGAACACAACATCAACCTGCCAAGACGGCATAGAACAGAACGGGATTGTTATGAACGACATTGACGAATCCTATATGCGCGAGGCACTGCGGATTGCAGAGTATGCGCGCGGGCGCACTGCGCCGAATCCGCTTGTCGGCGCTGTGATTGTGCGTGACGACACGATCATCGCAAGCGGCTGGCACCGCGCGGCAGGCGAGCCGCACGCGGAGATTCACGCGCTGCGGATGGCGGGTGAACTGGCACGCGGCGCGACGCTCTATGTGACGCTTGAACCATGCGCGCATCACGGACGCACGGGACCCTGCGCGGAGGCTGTGATTGCGGCGGGCATTGCGCGTGTCGTCATTGCCCTGCGTGATCCGAATCCGCTCGTTGCGGGACGCGGACTTGCACTCCTGAAGGAGGCGGGCATCGAGGTTGTAACGAGCGTGTGTGAAGCAGAGGCGCGGCGGCAGAACGAGGTATTCCTCAAGTGGGTGACGCAGAAACGTCCCTTCGTGACGCTCAAGACGGCGATGACGCTCGACGGCAAGATCGCAAGTCATACGGGCGTGTCGCAGTGGATCACAGGGACGGCAGCGCGTACGCGCGTGCATGAGTACCGCAACGAATACGATGCGATTCTAGTCGGGATTGGGACGGTACTTGCCGATGATCCGAGTCTCACGACGCGGCTCGAGGGGCGGACGGGGAAAAATCCTCTGCGCATCGTGCTCGATAGTGAGGCGCGCACGCCGCTTGATGCAAAACTTGTGGTGGACGGTGCAGCGCCGACACTCATCGTCGTAAGCGTACGTGCGGATCAGCGGAGGGTGAATCTCCTGCGCGCCTGCGGCGCGGAGGTCGTGACACTCGGCACGGAGCAGGTAGATATCGCTGCGCTGCTCGATTACCTCGGTACGAGTGAGATCACGTCCCTCTTTGTTGAGGGCGGGGCGACGGTGAACTGGTCGCTGCTCGCGGGCGGCTATGTGGACAAGGTGCACGCCTTTATTGCGCCCATGCTGATGGGGGGAGCGGAGGCGAAAACACCGATCGGCGGCACGGGATTTGACAGCCCTCAGACGGCGCTGCAGCTGCGTGACGTGACTGTCGAGCAGCTGGACGCGGACATTCTTGTCACGGGTTATCCGTGTGCAGATGCAGAGTGAGGAGGCGAAATGTTTACAGGAATCATTGAGGAGGTCGGCACGTTCGGCGGACTCTCGGGCGGCAATATCGCCATCGGTTCAAAGCTCGTCCAATCGGATGCCCATATCGGCGACAGCATCGCCGTCAACGGCATCTGCCTCACGGTGACACAGTTCGATGCACACGGCTTTTGTGCGGCGGTCATGCCAGAGACCGTGCGGCGCACTTCGCTCGCGGGGCTGACCCACGGTGCGCCGCTCAACCTCGAGCGTGCGCTGCTCCCAACAACGCGCCTCGGCGGACACTTCGTCAGCGGACACATTGACGGTGTGGGTGAGATCGCGGAGATGCGCGAGGAGGGCAATGCGATCCTGATGACGGTCGCGGCAGGGGATGAAATTCTGCGCGGCATCGTCGAAAAGGGATCGGTTGCACTCGACGGCATCAGCCTCACGGTTGCGCGGGTGGGGGCGGCGGATTTCACCGTCAGCCTCATTCCGCACACGCGTACGGTGACGAATCTCGGCGCAAAGCGCATCGGCAGCCCGCTGAACATCGAGACGGACATCCTTGGGAAATACGCGCTGAAGCTGCTCGACGGCGAGAACACTGCTGCGAGAAGTACAGGGCTTACACGGGACTTTCTTTTACAGCATGGATTTTAGACAACATGGCGTAATAGGTGTTTTCTCTGCGGTGCAAGTCCCACGCGAACGCCTCGTTGCGCAAACGGTCGCGTGCTTATCTGTCTAAATACCGGCGCACTTCTTAAACGCGCTGCGCTTGAACGAAAGAAGTACGCCGGGGACACAACCACGCTTTCCCCGTTTGCTCCACTAGGGTTCGCTTAGGGACATCGCATCGCAGGCATTTGCGGGAATACAGTTAAATTCTTAGGAGAGATAGTATGTCAGATTTTGCATCGATTGCACAGGCAATCGAGGATATTAAGAACGGCAAGATGCTCGTTGTCGTGGACGATGAGGATCGCGAGAACGAGGGCGACATCATCGTCGCCGCTGAGACATTGACGCCGGCGCATATGAATTTCATGGCAACACATGCGCGCGGGCTGATCTGCACGCCGATTGTCGGCAGCCGCCTTGACGAACTTGAGATCGGTCAGATGGTGGAGAACAATACGGACAATCACGAGACGGCGTTTACGGTCAGCGTTGATGCGCACGACACCACGACGGGCATCTCCGCATTCGAGCGATGCCATACCGTGAAGATGCTGATCGACCCGGCGGCAAAGCCCTCGCATTTCCGCCGCCCGGGGCACATCTTCCCCCTGCGTACCGTTGAGGGCGGTGTGCTCCGGCGTGCGGGTCATACGGAGGCGACCGTGGATCTTGCGCGTCTTGCGGGGTTATATCCTGCGGGGATGTGCTGTGAGATCATGGCGGACGATGGCCATATGATGCGCACGCCGGAACTGAAGGAGTTTGCAAAAAAACACGGGCTGAATATCATCACGATTGCCGATCTCATCGAGTACCGCAAACACACGGAGACACTGGTCCGCTGCATTTCGGATGTGGATTTCCCGAGTCGCTATGGGCGCTTCCGCTTGCTTGCGTATGAGAACTCGATCAATAGTCGATGTGATCTCGCCGTCGTCAAGGGCGATGTGCGCGGCAAGGAGAATGTGCTCGTGCGCGTGCACTCAGAGTGTCTGACGGGCGATGCACTCGGTTCGATGCGCTGCGACTGCGGTGATCAGCTTGCGGCGGCGCTCAAGCAGATCGAGGCGGAGGGCGAGGGCGTCGTCCTCTACGTGCGGCAGGAGGGACGCGGCATCGGGCTTGCAAACAAGATGCGCGCGTATGCACTGCAGGATCAGGGGCGCGACACGGTGGAGGCGAACGTCGAACTCGGCTTTGCACCTGACCTGCGCGACTACGGACTCGGCGCACAGATTCTCGCTGACCTCGGGCTCACGACGATCCGCCTCATGACGAACAATCCTGCAAAGCGCGCGGGACTCGAGGGCTATGGACTGAAGATCGTCGAGCGTGTGCCGATCGTCATGAGCACACATGATTTTGACCGCAAGTATATGACGGTCAAGAAGGAAAAGATGGGACACATGCTGACGGATGAGGAACTGGGAGGAAAATGATATGGCGAACATCATTGAGGGATATATCAGCGGCAAAGGGCTGAAATTTGGCATCGTCGCAGCGCGATTCAACGAGTTTATTGTAAGCAAGCTGGTTGACGGTGCACTCGATACGCTCCACCGTCACGAGACGACAGACAGCGATATCGATGTGGCGTGGGTGCCGGGCGCGTTCGAGATCCCGCTTGCGGCAAAGAAGATGGCAGCGAGCGGAAAATATGATGCCGTTCTCTGTCTCGGCGCAGTCATCCGCGGCTCGACGACGCATTACGATTACGTCTGCAGCGAGGTCTCGAAGGGCGTCGCGCAGGTCGGACTTCAGACGGGTGTGCCGACGATCTTCGGCGTGGTGACGACAGAGAACATCGAGCAGGCGATTGAACGCGCGGGTACGAAGGCGGGCAACAAGGGCGCAGATGCGGCAATGGCGGCGATGGAGATGGCAAATCTCCTCGGGAAGCTGTGAGCCTATGAAGATCGGAATACTCAGCGATACACATGGGCATGAGGGCGCATGGGTACGCGCGTGTGAGAAGTTCTTCACGGGCGCCGATCTGATCCTTCATGCGGGCGATGTCGCCTATCACGGACCGCGGAATCCGATGAAGACGGACTACAATCCGATGGGGCTGATCGAGCGCATCAACACATCGGAGATCCCCGTCATCATCGCCAAGGGCAACTGCGACTCCGACGTGGATGCGAGCTGTCTCGAACTGCCCGTCATGTCCCCATACGCTTACGTTGTCTGGGAGGGGCGACGCATCATCGTCACGCACGGCGATGCCGTCATGACGGATGCGGAAAAGGATGCAATGGCGAAGCATCTGAAAGCCGACCTCTTCATCAGCGGTCATGTGCACATCAACGTGCTCGAAAAGCGCGGCAATACCGTATTTCTCAATCCCGGCTCCGCTGCACTCAGCAAACGCCCCGACGGACGCAACACCGTTGCCGTCCTCGAGGACGGGACAATTCGAATTTTTGACATAGATACGGGCGATGTTCTGCACGAACTAGCCCTTGATTGGTAAGGATATGGATCAATTAGTTAAGGCAACGGCGGCGAACGGACAGCTGCGCGCATTTGCGGCTGTGACGACGGAGGCGGTCGCCGAGGCAATGCGGCGGCACGACTGTTGGCCAGTCGCGGCAGCGGCACTTGGGCGCACGATGACGGGGGCACTCCTCCTCGCCGCAAATCTCAAGAACAAGGAATCCGTCACGATCAAATTCAAAGGCGATGGTGCGCTCGGCACGGTGACGGCAGATGCAACGGCAGAGGGATCCGTGCGCGGCTATGTCGACCATCCGCATGTGAACCTTCCGCTGAACCCCCACGGCAAGATCGATGTGGGCGGCGGAATCGGCGTGGGGATTCTCTCTGTTACGCGCTTCACGGGACTGAAAGAACCTGTGACGGGCAGTGTGGATATCACGAACGGAGAGGTGGCGGAGGATCTCATCAACTATCTCTACACCTCCGAGCAGACACCGTCCTCCATCGGACTCGGTGTACTCGTAAGCCCCGAACTGAAATGTCTCGGTGCAGGCGGTTTCTTCATCCAGCCACTGCCGGGCGCGTCGGATGAGGTGATTGACCGTCTCGAGGAGAATCTGAAGGGGATTTCCTCCGTTTCGCGTATGGTCGAGGAGGGGCTTTCCCCGGAAGGAATCATCGAGAGACTTCTCGGCGGATTTGACGACGTGAAAATCCTTTCGACCACCGATCTTTCCTTTCGCTGCAACTGCTCGAAGAACTACATCACCGACCGCCTGTTGACGCTCGGTGAGGAAGATCTGCGGGCGCTGCGCGATGACGGCACGGCAGAGGTGAAGTGTCACTTCTGCAACGAGGCATATACCTTTGACCGCGAGGATCTGAGCGTGATCTATAACGTCGCGCAGAAGATGCGCGATATGCGTGCGCGCGGGCAGCTGTGAGGAAACGCGTGCGCGTTGTGCGCGAGCAGAGTTTCGTGTTGGATGGGATTCCCGCGCAGATCCGCTATAAGAATATCAAGAATCTCTACCTCCGCGTCCGTGACGGGTACATTGAGCTGAGCGTGCCGCAGCGGACGGCACAGAGGGATATGGAGAATTTTGTCAGCCGCAGACGCGCATGGATTGAGGAGCGCCTGCGGCTGCTTTCTGTGCGCGCGGAGAAATCTGCGCCGCGCTATGCGGATGGGGAACAGATACGGCTCTGGGGAGTGGAATATCCGCTTGTATGTGTGCCCCTCACACGGGGAAAGCCCCATGCTGAGTATGCTGATGGGGTGATAGTCCTTCACGTTTCGGAGACGGTGGATGCCGATGTGCGCTGTGCGGCAGTCAATGCGTTCTATCGCGCAGAGCTTGCGGCGGCAATCGAACGTGAAGCACCTGTATGCGAGGCAACCGTGGGCAAACGTGCCGCCCTCTGGCGCATCCGCGCGATGAAGACGCGCTGGGGCAGCTGCAACGTCCGCACGGCGGCGGTCACGCTCAATCTGGAGCTTGCACGGTACGATGTGCGTGCTCTTCGCTACGTCATTACACATGAACTCACGCATCTTTGGGTGCGCGGTCATAACGCTCAGTTCTACGCGCACATGGACAGATATTTTCCTGGCTGGCAGGATGTACGGCGAGAGCTGAATGCATGGGTGCGTGCAGAGAACTCGACAATATAAAAAAGAACGCTTCCCGAAGCGTTCTTTTTTATATGTTGTTTTACGTCGCTGCGCCGATCTTCTCGGCTTCTTCGCATACGATCAGGCGTCCTGTATGTACGTCGTAGATATAGCCGTGGATTGCAATCGATGCGGGGACAAGCGGATGTGTCCGCAGGCGGTGAACATCGCGGACAAGGTTCTCCTCGATCGTGCCGCTGATCGGCATGAAGTCAATGTAATGCGCTGCGTTCGCGTCAATCCCGTGCCTGTCCGCATTTGCCGCGAAGCGTGCACGCGCCTCATCATTTGTAAAGCCCTGCATCCCGCAGTGCGTATGCTGAATGATGAACCACTCATTTGTTCCGAGCATCTCGTAGGAGATGAGCAGGGAGCGAATTGCGTCCTCCGTCACACGGCCGCCCGCATTACGAATGACGTGTGCATCGCCCTCGGAGAGTCCCGTAAATTTCGCTGGATCAAGGCGGCAGTCCATGCAGGTGACGATTGCAAAGCGCCGAGCAGGATCGTGTGAGAGGGCTCCCTTGTCTCCAAATGCTCCAGCGTAATCCTCGTTCGCTGCAAGAATTTCTTTCACATTTACATTTGCGCTCATACGACCATTCCTTTCACTACCACAAAGAAAAAACCGCCCGATCTTCCGGACGGCTTCCTCTATGCATTGCTTGCTTATACGGCACGATCGACGTTGCCGGAACGAAGGCAGCGCGTACACACGTTGACGTGTTTGACCTCACCCTTCACAAGGGCGCGGACACGCTGAATATTCGGCTTCCACTTGCGCTTCGTCTTTACATGGGAGTGGCTCACATTGTTGCCGCTCATCGGCCCCTTGCCGCAGACCTCGCATACACTTGCCATTGCTACACCTCCTCGACGCGTACTTCACTCAAGTTACGTGCAATACCGGGATATTATACTACGATTCTACACATTAGGCAAGACATCAAAAAATTTTTTTCATCAAATATGTGCGGCTATATCGTCATAGAAGAATTTTATCAACCAAAGATGAAAAACATTCAAGTTTTTCTTGAAATTTGGAAAAAAAGTAGTATTATATCTATAGAAGGAAAAATGTCTTTTACGGGGTGTGGTTGTTTGTTTCGGACTGTGCGGACAGTTCGAGAAGGAGGGGGATTCAGATGCTTTCATTATTGGGAAAAACACGGCAGATCAATCGTCTGCTCCAGCGCTCGGAGAGTGTTGAGTACGATGGGATCTCGCGTGTGTTGAGCAATGTCCTTGAGGCAAATGTCTATATCACAGACGAGAGCGGCAAAATTTGCGGATATGCGCTCTTCGATGATGATGACGACCTCATGATGAATGAAGCAATTGAGTTGGGACAGTTTCCGCGCAAGTATGTTGACTGGCTCAATCGGCTCGAGGAAACGCACGCTAACATCCGCGTGGATGCGGACGGTGCGTCCTATGAGAAGGAGATGGCGGAGCTGTTCCGCGAACAGAACATCGTCATCACGCCGATCTACGGCCCACGGCGCAGACTGGGGACTCTCGTTGTGGCAAGCGGCAAGAAAGAGTTCGGGGATCCTGACCTCCTGCTCTCGGAGTACGGCGCAACCGTTGTCGGCATGGAGATGCTGCGCGATGCGGCACAGCGCAACGAGGTTGAGGCGCGTCAGCGTGAGGCCGTTCGTATCGCCGTGGAGACACTCTCGTACTCTGAGCGCAAGGCGGCACATGCGATTCTGCAGGAACTTGCGAGCCAGGGGAAGTTCGAGGGAAGACTAATCGCTTCGCGTATTGCCGATGAGGCGAAGATCACGCGGTCGGTCATTGTCAATGCACTCCGCAAATTCGAGTCCGCAGGCGTCATCGAGTCGAAGTCACTCGGTATGAAGGGGACGTTCGTGCGTGTCACGAACTCCTATCTCATGGAGAAGCTGCCCGAGCTCGAGGAGTATGCCTCCGATGTTCAGTGGGCGAACCTTGGCAGCGGGGTCAATCTCTGAGAGCAGACGAATGCAGCACAGGCTTTTGCACTCTCTAAAAACAGCGCTATTATAGCGCAAATAAAAGATGTTGACAAGCTAGTAAAAATCCCATATAATTGCCTTCGTGAATGTGCGGCGGACACCCCCGCGGGTAGTCCGCCGCAATTCATGACTTTGGCGCGTTGGTCAAGTGGTTAAGACACCGCCCTTTCACGG
>ERZ772827.2019-NODE-2019-length-10068-cov-8.445721_pt1 | contig 10068 bp, 10 predicted proteins | sample MGYA00580850_ERZ772827 | MGnify/ENA primary metagenome ERZ772827 (study PRJEB29015, sample SAMEA2737950) | human oral metagenome | biome: human oral; feature: human-associated habitat; material: dental | place: China | collected 2145 ...
CCTATTATCGACAAGCCACACTACTCTATCGTTTGCGTCGAGCACGACGAATGTCTTTTGTTTTTCAGCAATGTCTATTTTATGGTTTATAAGAAAATCGCTTACCTTCTGGAAACACCTCATTCCAAGAGGTCTGAATCTATCGCCATATTGCCATAGTCTGACTACGAGCGGAAACGACAACTTGTAGAAATCGAGCAAAGCCACATTTTTATCGCATTTCAGCGAATTGAGCTCGGTGATATCCATTTCTTCGAAACGAAGATATATCGGCTTGTCGGTATGCGAGAGTCCCCTATTTATTGTATACGACATGGCGTCAGAGTGTTTATTGTCTACAATCAGTATCTTATCTCTGTTTTTAAGTACTATTTTATCGTTATAAACGATCTGCCTGCCTGTCTGCCGATACGACAATTGATAGATTCTATCGACAAAAGATGGGGGGAAACCGAGGCGTTTGGTAACCTCAAAAAGCACTATCCTCGCAAAACGACTATTCTGCAACGCCGATGCGTCTATCTCCATTCTATCTCGACTAAACTCCACTATTTCTCTCAAATACTTCTCTATTTCGACCTCGATAAAATTGGCATAGTCTGCCATAATACGAGTAAAATCGTCTATCCGTGATACAAAATCGGGGTTGATTGCCTCAAACTGCGGTACTATATTGCATCTCACCCTATTGCGATGGAAAGCGGTATCGCTATTGGTGCTATCGATACGAAAGTCGAGCCTATGCATTTTGGCATAAAGCTCTATCTCCGTTCTATCGAAACATAGCAGCGGGCGAACTATATCGTTTCGCTCTACCTGCATTCCCGCAAGCCCGCGCAGCCCCGTACCTCGAGCCAAATTGAGCAGTACGGTCTCGGCATTATCGTTTTTGTGGTGAGCCACGGCAATAGCCCGAAAGCCGTGCCGCGTTTTTATCTCATCGAACCAACGATAACGCAGATTACGAGCCGCCATCTCTATCGAAATCTTCTCTTTGGCAGCAATATCGGTAGTATCGAAATGCTCGATAAATATCGGAATATCGTATTTGCGAGCAAGGCTCTCTACGAAGGCTTGGTCGGCATCGGACTCGGAGGCTCTAAGATGGAAGTTGCAATGAGCAATAGCACACCGATAACCCGACTTCGAGAGCATATCGAGGAGAACGACAGAGTCGATGCCACCGCTTACGGCTACCAAAAGCTTATCGCCTTTGTCGAGAGCGGTCTGAGACTTGATAAACGAATCGAATCTTTTCAAAAACATTTTTGCCAAATATAATTTCGACGGCAAAATTAAAAAAATAAGATTAATTTTGCAGCCTATCGGGTAACGATAAAAAACACAGATTGTATTTGTTTTAAACAATTAAAATATATGTTTATGAGAAAATTAATGGTAAATATCGTTCTGCTATCGTTTATAGTGCTTCTAAGCAGCGACTTGATAGCACAGAGCAGAAACAATATGACTTTCAACGTCGGTTACGTCAACAAGACCAATAGCTCTAAATGGGCATCGAAGGTACTCAACTTGCAGCTATCGGCGTCGGATACGATATCGATACACGGTATTACGGCAGGATTCGAATATTTCCTGCTGGCGAGTGATATTATCGGGTTCGATTTGGGGCTAAACTATACGTATATGTTTCGAGACCAAGTATTAATAAGTGGCAGCACTTTCACTGGCAATAAGTACACCTACCACTCATTGGACGCACCGATACGCTTTATGTTATCGCTGCCGATTGGCAAAGACTTCAAGATATTGCTTTTTGCCGGACCGAAGCTGACGTTTGATATCGCAGGCAGTCAGCGTACATACATCAATGGGTCGCAAATAGGCGAAAGCAAAGATATATACGATGGATCGTTGCATCGGTCTCGCTTTGACGTAATGCTTGGTCCCGGAGTAGGATTGCGATACAAGAATCTAATCTTCAGAGGTGGGTACGACTTGGGATTGCTCAACTTAAATCTGAATGATAATGCCAACGATTTGTTTTCGAATAAAAAGCTGCAAATAAAACAAGAACACATCTATTTCAAACTCGGAATAGCATTCTAAAGAGACAACAAAAGCGATATGGCGATTGCTCGTCTTTCTATTTTGATTAACTTTGCAAAAATATCGCATTAAAGGACTAATATCAATAACTAATTAAATAATAATATTATGAAGCTGTCTATATCAAGAAACGAACTGTATAATAAACTATCCGTCGTACAAAAGGTAATAGCCTCCAAATCGGCTGTACCCGTGGCAGAGAATTTCCTATTCCGCATCGAAGGCAATATACTGAAGATAGTGGCAACCGACTTGGAGACTACTCTTTCGACATCTATCGATTTGGAGCAAAACCACGGTACTCTCGTCTTCGCTATGCCTCAAAAGATTATGGAGATACTCAAAGAACTGCCCGAGCAGATGCTTAGCTTCGACATCGACGAACAAAACTTCAAAATCGTGCTCCAAAACGAAAGTGGCACCTACAACGGCGATTTTATGGGCGTCGACGTAGGTAAAGACGGCGAAGACTTCCCGCGTCCACACGAACTAAGCACCGACACACAAGAGTTCTCTCTTACAAGCGAAGTGCTTCTGAACGGTATCAGCCTCACTGCATTCGCTACCTCCGAAGAAGAGGCTCGCCCCATTATGACGGGAATACTTTTCGATATATTCAACCACAATATCACCTTCGTCGCTACCGACTCGCACAAACTCGTAAAATACAACGTAAACAACGTAGAGATAGGCTTCGATAGTTCTTTCATACTACCGAAGAAACCGGCTCTGACACTTAAAAATATTCTGGGAAAGACCGACGAAAAGATTCATATCAAGTTCGACGACAAAAACATCGTCTTCGTTATGCCCGAGTTCGAGATGATATGCCGTCAAATCGAGGGAAAATACCCTAACTACAATGCCGTAATACAGCAGAACCCATACAAAGCTATCGTCGACAAAGGCTCGCTTCTGAGTGCGGTAAAGAGGGTGAAAGTATTTGCCAATCAAGGAACGGGACTCATCGTATTTAAACTTACAAACAACAAGATAGAGATATCGGCACAAGATATCGACTTCTCGACTTCGGCACACGAAGAGGTTGCTTGCCAATATTCCGACAGCGATATAGAGATAGGTTTCAAAGCTATATTGGTAGAAGAGATGCTATCGAATATGCTCAGTTCGCAGATAACGCTCGAGCTGGCAGACCCATCGAGAGCGGGAGTGATAGTGCCGTTCGAGAACGACGACGACCAAAGCATTCTGATGTTGCTTATGCCGATGTTCTTAAGCTAATAGAGGTGTGCGATTGTCTTGTAAATGATACTATTTTCTTTATAAAGAAAGAGCTTTCCACTCTGTACGAAAAGTACGAAGTGGAAAGTTTTGTTTCGCTACTGCTCGAACATTTCGCGGGTATCGATACTGCTCATCGACTTATGGCAGACGGTATGGCTATCGACGCCGCACAAGCCAAGAGTATCGCCGACGCAGTAAGGAGGCTTAAAGCATACGAGCCGATACAGTACATCATAGGTACGGTTCACTTCTACGGACTGACGCTAAAGGTCGACCGAAGGGCGTTGATACCGCGTCGGGAGACCGAAGAGCTGGTAGAGACCATAATCGGTATGTGCAGAGGAGTAAGCGAAGTGCTCGATGTCGGATGCGGCAGCGGATGTATCGCCGTGAGCCTCGCAAAGAACCTACCCGATGCCAATGTTACAGCTATCGACGTATCAGACGAAGCGATAGAGCTTGCAACGGCAAATGCCGAGACTAACGGAGTAAAGATAAACTTCTACCGTACGAATATACTCAAAGAGTGGACAGATAGTACGACGTACGACCTCATAGTATCGAACCCTCCTTACGTAACTCACAAGGAAAAGAGCGATATGAAACCCAATGTGCTCGATTACGAGCCTCACGGAGCCATATTCGTCGATGACGACGACCCGCTACTCTATTACCGAGTCGTAAGTGAGTTCGCTCGCACTCATCTCGACGTCGGGGGTAGTTTGTTTTTCGAAATTAATAGAGCCTACGGCAACGATGTCGCTCATATATTGGTGGAAATGGGGTTCGGCGATGTGGAGATAATGAAAGATATGGCAGGCAACGACAGATTCGTAAAGTGCCGAAGACAGAACGATATAAATACTAAATAAAATAACAATATGGAACGTGAAATTGCTATGAAGAGAGCTGCATCCTTCTGTGCCGAAAGCGAAAGGAGCGTAGCCGAAGTAGAGCGTAGGCTAAGAAAATGGGGGGTCGATGGCGACGACATCGATAGTATCATTGACAAACTTAAGAGCGACGACTTCGTAAACGACGAAAGGTATTGCAAAGCTTATATAAATGATAGGTTTAGGTTGAACCACTGGGGAAAGGTGAAAATCGTCTATGAGCTAAAGAAAAGAGGGCTCGACAAAGAGTATATCGATGCTGCTATCGATGATATCGACGACGACGAATATACCGAAGTGCTAAGAAAGCTTATCGACGATAAGTTAAGGACTATAAAAGACACCGATGTATACTCTGCGAAAGTGAAAATACTCGGATATGCTCTAAGACGAGGCTTCGAGAGCGATATTGTAAGTAAGATACTTAAAGATGTATTCTAAATCTACATCACTCGAATCGAAAATAACGTCGATTAAATCAAAAGTAATATCATTTAGGAGTCAAACGACATTGTTTTGAACAAAAGCAACATTGATTACAACAAAAATGATGTCGCTCAGAAGTAAATCAATATTGTTTCGAAGTAAAATAATATTGTTTTGGTGTAAAGTAACCTTACTTAAGAGTAAAGCGACATTGCTCAAGAGTAAAGTAACCTTGCTCAAGAGTAAAGTAACCTTGCTCAAGAGTAAAGTAACCTTGCTCAGAAGTAAAGTAACCTTGCTTAAGAGTAAAGCAACATTACTTAGGAGTAAAGCAATGTTGTTTTTGAGTAAAGTAACATTGATTATAACAAAAGCAATATCGTTTGGGAGTAAAATGATATTATTTTGAAAGGGAACAACATAGTTTTAACAAAAAACGACATCACTTAGAAGGAAAATGATGTCGTTTTTTATTTTTCATACATCGTACCTCGTTATATATATGTATTTTTATAATTGTCAGAGGTCGCTAATGATACGGGAGTATAGAGCGGTGTGGTAGTTGTTATCGTTAGCAAGCAATGATGTATTGTGCCAGAGGAGTACAAGCTCGCCATTGTGTCGGCGAACCTCGCTCATAAGCTTATATGCATAGCTATAAGCCTCGTCGAAAGAGAGATTCATATAAGTAGCATTGCTCAAAGATACGTCCATCATAGTTAGAGGGTGAACGTCGATAGGCACAATCTGCATCGTCTTTGGGTCTATCCAAGAGACCCGACGGCAAGTACCGAGCCTGAAGCCCGAAGCCTGAGCGTAGCCGATAGTGAAGTCGTCGGTGATACCTGCTTCTACGTAATAATTTCCATCGGTAGGGGGAAGTATCGTAAGGTAATGGCTACGATGCTTCGACACATCTCTACCTACCACACGTGCAAGGCGATGTGCCTCGTCGGCTATACGATGTGGCTCACGGAACGAAAGATACGAAGAGTGCAGCCCTACACTGCAACCAGCATCTACGATAGCTCCAAGCAGACGACGTGCATCTCTACCGCCGATATTGTAATACGGACGGTCGTATCCTCCAAGCGGATATGGCTCCGATTTAAAAAAGAATATCTTCTCTGCATACGGCACTCTCGCATTCTCGCGTAGCAACCAAGGAAAAGTATAAGCAGGGTCGTTGCGTACGTCTATCGCCGACCGCAATACAGACCGAAGCCCTGCCCCACCACATCGCAACGACCGATATACACCTGCCGCAAAGCTCCGAACAGACCGATATAGCCCTAAGGCATCTACATCGTGAGTAAGGTATACACGCGAGAACTCTTGCGGAGGTTCGGGTAGGTTCACTCCTACCGTACGAAGCCACGAGCGAAGTAGCTCGCCGTATTCGTCTACTATCGGGCGGTCTAAGAAACCTGCCCGCCACGGCAGCGAATCTCGCCCCGAAAAACGTCCGTGTATATCGACCTTATCGGCAGATACCAACTCTTCGTAGCGAGATAGCAAGAAGAAACTGCTTGCTACGATATCGGCATCTATGACAAGAGTATCGCCATACGTACGTATCGACGGCTGCCCGAAAAGTAGCGGCACCCCCTCTACAGACTGCAGGGGCAAATGTGGAAGCGACTTAGAGGTAAGGTATACTCTCTCGTCGAAAAATCGAGATGGCACTATCACCACCCGATACCGACCAAACCGAGCGACATCTGACGTATAACCCACCAAATGTGCCTCGCTGTGGCAGTCGCCAAGCAAGAAGCGAATGATATAATCGACTATCGGAGTGCGACTATCATTGTCCGATGAGTGAGATTGCATTTACTTTTCTCTGATATTCTCGTTCTCCACGACAAATGTCTTGGCTGGGTATCTATTTACGATAGACATATTGTGAGTAGCCATTATCACCGATGTACCACTACGCGATATTTCGTGTAGTAGCCCCACTATTTCGGCAGCTATATCGGGGTCGAGGTTACCTGTAGGCTCGTCTGCTACAATCAGCTGGGGCGAGTTCAGAAGCGACCGAGCTATTACGATACGTTGCTGCTCTCCTCCGGAGAGTTGATGAGGGCGTTTGTAACCTTTCTTCGGAAGCCCTACTGTATTGAGTACAAGGTCTATCTGGTCGTCTATCTGTCGGGCGACCTTCCACCCTGTGGCTCTAAGAACGAACTCGAGATTGTCTCTGACCGAACGGTCGTGGAGCAGCTGGAAATCTTGGAAAATAACGCCGATTTTTCTTCTAAGAAAAGGGATTTGCCTCCGCGATATCTTACTTAAGTCGTAATCGAAGATACGCGCCTCGCCCCTCTTGATGGGCATATCGGCATACAGAGACTTTAGCAGCGAACTCTTGCCGCTCCCCGTCTTTCCGCAAAGGTATATGAACTCCCCCTCGTCGACCGCGAAATTTATATCGTGCAACACGATGATTTCATCGTGACAAAGCTCTACATTCTTGTAATCTATTATCTGCATATTGATGTTTTTTGCTATTGTAATCTTAACATTTCTCTACTTCTTCACCACCTTCATTCGAGTGATAACGACGTCTTTTCGCGGACGGTCGCCTCTTCGGGTAGGCACATTCTCTATCTTGTCGACGACGTCGAACCCATCGACAACCTCGCCGAATACCGTATAAGAGCCGTCGAGATGAGGCGCTCCGCCGAAGGTCTTGTAGATTTTCCTCTGTTCGTCGCTATATTTGAAGTCGCCTGTGGTATTTGCCACCTTACTTAGCCTCTTTTCAAACATATCCAAGTCGGCGTCGGAGAAGCTTTTACCTGTAACGATATAAAACTGCGAAGCCGACGACTCGCGTTGAGGGTTTACGGCGTCGCCCGTACGAGCGGCGGCAAGAGCTCCGCGTTTGTGATAATACTTGGGGAATAATATTTCTGCCTTTAGCGTATATCCGAGCGAACCGTTGCCAAGCATTTGTAACGAATCGGCTCCGCGAGACTGCGGGTCGCCTCCCTGTATCATAAATTCCTTTATGACACGATGAAAGAGCAGCCCTTCGTATGTCTTCTGCTCTACCAGACGCAGAAAATTGGCTTTGTGAAGAGGAGTATCGTCGTAGAGACGTACCGTAATGTTTCCCTCTGTGGTATAGATTTTTACCAGCGTCGCTTTTTGTTTTCTCGATTGCGACTGCATCGATAGTATCGATACGGCAAGCAATATCGGCAATATTTTTAGTTTAAGCATAGATACACAGATTGTTTGTTATGTTCGAATAATGTATTGCAAAGTTACATATTTTTTGTTCAACTATATTATTTTCTTTGTTTTAAACGAAATAAGTCTCATCGTCGACGATACCGCCTCTATCATCGATACTTTTATTACGATACGGATGAATATTGTTTTGAGATACGACCGATATTCATCTTCTTTCGAGCAATACGACATTCTCCACGTGGTGTGTCTGTGGAAACATATCGACCGGCTGCACCTCGGCGACGCGATAAGAGCTGTCGAAGAGCATCAGGTCGCGTGCCTGCGTAGCCGGATTGCAACTAACGTATACCACTCTTCGGGGGGCTGCCGCCATTATAGTTTTTACCACGTCATCGTGCATTCCCGCGCGTGGCGGGTCGGTAACGACTACGTCGGGTCTCCCGTAACGGTCGATAAAACTTTCGGTAAGAATATCTTTCATATCGCCCGCAAAGAAACGAGTATTGACGATACCGTTTGCCCTAGAGTTTTCTCGAGCGTCGTCTATAGCCTCGGGTACATACTCTATGCCTATCACCTCCCTTGCCGAGCGAGCAATGAAATTGGCTATCGTACCTGTACCGGTATATAGGTCGTATACAAGCATATCGGGGGTAATTCCCGCCAGCGTCCGTACGGTATCGTATAGCTTATATGCCTGTTCGGAATTGGTCTGGTAAAACGACTTTGCTCCCACCTTAAACCGAAGGTCTTCCATCGTTTCCACTATATGGTCTTTACCTGCAAATAGCTCTATCTTCTGGTCTGCAATAGTATCGTTTGCCTTGGCATTTATCACATACAATAGCGATGTTATCTGCGGGAATGTATCGGCTATATGCTGCATAAGGGCTTCTCTTGCCGTAGGGTCGTCGTAGAAAAACACCACTACCACCATAAGCTCACCCGTCGACGCGGTGCGTATCATAAGAGTACGCAAGAAACCTGTATGGTGGCGGAGGTCGAAAAATTCGAGCCCATGCTCGAAAGCGTAGCGACGTATCTCGTTGCGAATAGAGTTCGATATATCGTCTTGCAGCCAACACTTATTGATGTCGAGCACCTTATCGAACATCTTAGGAATATGAAATCCGAGTCCGCTCCGTAGCGTGCTGTCGGCGGAGTCGTCGGGTATATCGGTAACGTTCGATAGCCACTTCCGATTCGAAAAGGTAAACTCGAGTTTATTGCGGTAGAAATATTCCTTGTCGCTACCGATGATGTCGCGTATCGGTGGCAGGTCTACCTTGCCTATCCTCGTAAGGTTGTCGGCTACCTGCTGCTGCTTGTACTGCAGCTGTTTGTCGTATGGCAATATCTGCCACTTACACCCGCCGCATACGCCGAAGTGTTCGCACACAGCCGAGCAACGCTCTTCGGAGTAACGCACGAAGTCGACAATACGTGCTTCGGCATAGTTTCTGCGTTTCTTGGTTATCTGCAAATCGACCACATCACCGGGTACGGCAAACGGCACGAACACGACCATTTCGTCGACCTTAGCTATGGCTTTGCCTTCTGCCGCTATATCCGTAATATCGATACCGCGAAGCAGAGGCAAGGGCTTTTTGTTACTTTTCGACATAATTATTTGATAAAAACATTGTCTCTCTCCACCCCCGACAAGAGCATACTCCCAAAACACTGCCGATACGGCTATCTCTCTATCTGCTACTCTCGGCGAGGGCTTGCCTATAAAGCAGCGACAAAAGTACTAAATATTCCGCAAACGCGACACCTCGCCCGCTATGCCTACACATAGAGAGATTGCCATAGCGAGTAAATACGGATTTACAAGGGGGGGCTATTTACGAAGCTGTTCTACTGTCTTCTGCAGGAATGCTATAAAAGCGTCTTTCTCGGCGATACGCTTTTCGTATTGTTCGATTAGTTTGTCCGATAAGTTGTTGATTACATACGCTCCGCTGTATTTGCAGGATGTATTGTTGTTGTGTATTACTATATTGTCCGATTTTAAGAGTTCTTCGGGTTGTATGCCGTATAATTCGCATAGCGGTATAATGTAACCTGCCCAAGAGTTGCTCGAACCGTTTTCCATACGGGCGTAAGTGGATTGTGATACGTGAATAAGCTCTGCAACCTCTTCTTGCGACAGATTCTTGCTCTTCCGCAGATTCTTTATTTTCTCTCCTACAATAGTATTCATCGCTTTTATTTTTTATGCAAAGAT
>ERZ772827.2022-NODE-2022-length-10059-cov-4.647141_pt1 | contig 10059 bp, 9 predicted proteins | sample MGYA00580850_ERZ772827 | MGnify/ENA primary metagenome ERZ772827 (study PRJEB29015, sample SAMEA2737950) | human oral metagenome | biome: human oral; feature: human-associated habitat; material: dental | place: China | collected 2145 ...
TGACAGGCTTCATTTTATCAGCGATTCCTAACAATTTCATCCAACAGGCTGATGAAGGCAATCTTCATCAGCTTTTCTCTCAAAAGGAAAACGTTCTATGTCATTTTTTAAGGACTTATTTGGCGGCAGCGATTCGAAGGAAAAGCCGCCCGAGCTCTCCTCTGAGGCACGTCTGGACACAGAGATTGCTGCGATCTTTCGCATGCTGGCCGATACAATGGGGACAGAGCGTCTCGTCATCCAGGCGGGCAAGATGAATGCAATGACGCTCATGCGATCGGAGGATCGGCGTGAACGTGTTCTGGCTCTTATGCGCATCCTGGAGGAGGATCCGCTGCTCACCCCGCCGCCCTCCGAGGCAGAGATCCCTGATATTCTTGCCCGTATGACGGAGCAGGTAGCGGGGATTCTTGCACGCCGCAATCTCGAGGACCGAATTGAGCGCAAGGTCAACGAGAAGCTCGAGAAGGATCATGAGGAGTATGTAGAGGACATTCGGCGTCAGGTGATCTCAGAGGAGAACCCCGGCGCGGAGTCGCCGCATGACAAGAAGAAACGCGAGGATCTGGAGGCACTGGAGGATATTCATCTCTCCCAGTCCGTTATGGAGCTCCTGCGTCCGAAGAACTTTGGCGAGATCGTCGGACAGGAACGTGCCGTGGCTTCTCTCCTTGCAAAGCTCTCCTCCCCCTACCCGCAGCATCTCTTGCTTTATGGGCCGCCAGGCATTGGCAAGACGACGGCCGCGCGTCTCGTTCTCGAGGCAGCGAAGAAGCGTGCAGTATCTCCCTTTGCCGAGAATGCTCCGTTTGTCGAGACAGATGGGACGACGCTGCGCTGGGACCCGCGCGACATGACGAATCCACTCCTTGGCTCCGTTCATGATCCGATCTATCAGGGTGCGCAGAAGAACCTTGCAGACAGCGGCGTGCCAGAGCCAAAGCCCGGCCTTGTGACGGACGCGCATGGCGGCATCCTCTTCATTGATGAGATCGGTGAGATGGATGAGATGCTGCAAAACAAACTCCTAAAGGTGCTTGAGGATAAGCGCGCCTATTTTGAGTCGGCCTACTACGATCCGGATGATAAGCGCGTGCCGCCCTACATTCGAAAACTCTTCGAGGAGGGTGCACCGGCGGACTTTGTCCTCATCGGTGCAACGACGCGTAATGCTGATCATATCAACCCGGCACTTCGTTCGCGCTGTGCAGAGATCTACTTCGAGCCGCTGACGCCGGCGCACATCTTGACGATTGTCGAGAATGCAGCACAGCGCCTCCGCGTTCATCTTGCTGAGGGAGTTGCACAGCTCATCAGTGAGTATACGATCGAGGGACGCAAGGCGATCAACATTCTCGCCGATGCATACAGTCTAGCGCTCAATCGCCTCTCAGACAGCGAGATTGAGCGCATTGTTTCACGTGAAACATTGGATGGGGAGGCCGACCCGTCGGCCGCGGAGTTCCAGGGCGTTGTTTCACGTGAAACAAAAGCACCTCCCCTCCTTGTTACAAAAGATGACATCTATGAGGTCGCGCAGGTCAGCCGACTCTATCCATATGGACGCAGGAAGGCGTCGGATACGCCTGCCGTGGGCCGCGTGTTCGGGCTTGGCGTTTCGGGCTTCCTTGGGTCTATCATCGAGATTGAGGCAGTTTCCTTCCCTGCCTCAGAGAAGGGGAAAGGAACGGTGCGCTTCAATGAGACGGCAGGCTCGATGGCAAAGGACTCCGTATTCAATGCGGCGTCTGTCATGCGGCAGCTGACGGGACGCGATATTCATGACTACGACATTCATGTCAACGTGATTGGCGGCGGCAATATTGACGGGCCAAGTGCGGGGACTGCCATCCTTGCGGCCATTGTGAGTGCGGTAACGGGGGCAGCCATTCGTCAGAACGTAGCGGTGACGGGCGAGATCTCCCTCCAGGGTGAAATCAAGCCCGTGGGCGGTGTGTTCGAGAAGGGATACGGTGCGCGTCAGGCCGGGATCGGGGAGCTCATAATCCCGTGGGAGAACAAAAAGGATATCCCCGAGGAGCATCTTGGCCTCACAATTCACTGCCTCAAAACGGCAGAGGAGGCCTTTGCCGTCCTCTTTGCAGATGAGAAATGGAAGCAGAAAGGAGAATCCAATGTCGGAAGGGCGCATTCCACCGCAGAGCATTGAGGCCGAGCTTTCTGTCCTTGGTGCAATGATGCTCAAGCCTGCAGCGGTCACGCAGGCCATTGAGCTGCTGCGTGCCGATGAGTTTTATCGTCAGGCGCACCGTGCTGTCTTTGAGGCAATGGAGGGACTCGTACGCGCCGGAGAACCAGTGGATATCGTGACGCTGACCGAGTCGCTGAAGAAATCAGGCCTGCTCGAGCAGGTCGGCGGCATTACCTTTCTTGCAAATCTGACCAATAGCGTTCCAAGCACGGCAAATCTTGAGCATTATGCCAAGATTGTGAAGGAAAAGGCGATCCTGCGTTCGCTTATCGACGCAAGCACCGAGATTGCGGGCAAGGCGTACGAGGCGAGTGAGGATATCTCCGAACAGCTCGATGATGCCGAGCGCAAGATCCTCGCAATAGCGGGCGGACAGACGACAGGTGCCTTCGTTTCCGTCAAGGATGTTGTCTTTGATGCCGTAGATCGCGTGAGTGAGCTTGCTAAGGCAAAGGGCGGGATCACCGGTCTCTCCACGGGCCTTGCGACACTGGACTCGGTGACACGCGGCCTTCAGAAATCAGACCTCATCATTGTGGCTGCACGTCCTGCGATGGGCAAGACGGCCTTCGTTCTCAATCTTGCAACGCATGCGGCCCTCCAGGGGAAAACCGTCGCGTTCTTTTCCCTTGAGATGCCGCGTGAGCAGCTGATGCACAGAATTTTTTGTGCCGAGGGGCAGATTGACGCCACGCGTCTTGCGCGCGGTGAACTTGATGATGAGGAGTGGAGTCGCCTCGTGAAGGTTGCCGACCGCATGATGAAGACAAATCTCTACTTCGATGATACGAGCAGTACCACTGTCCTCGACATTCGCACGCGTGCACGCCGACTCAAGGCTGAGCACGGTCTCGACCTCATCGCCATCGACTACCTTCAGCTGATCCAGGCGCCGGGGCGTGCTGAGAACCGTACACTGGCTGTCGCTGAGATGACACGCTCGCTCAAGGTTCTTGCACGTGAACTCTCTGTGCCGATTGTCGTTCTCTCGCAGCTTTCGCGTGCGACGGAGGGGCGGTCGGACAAGCGCCCCATGCTCTCGGACCTGCGTGAGTCCGGCTCCATCGAGCAGGATGCGGATATCGTCATGTTTCTCTACCGCGAGGACTACTACAACCAGGATACGGAGAACGCAAACATCACGGAGCTGAGTATTGCAAAACATCGCAACGGCGCGACAGACACCGTGAAGATGTTCTTTCAGAAGGAGTATACACGCTTCCGCGATTTGGCACGCGAGGCGTGATTCCCTCGTGTTGAAGCTGTGCGGCATCGGCATGCAAAATGTTTCACGTGAAACATTTTCATCGCTCCCCTCAAAAAAGAGGGGATTTTTTTTGTCATTTGTGCTATGATGAGGGAAGACTTACAGCGATTCGCTTGCGGCTTCGGCCGCATGAAACGGGTGGGGGAGGAAGAGCCGTGTTAAAGAGCATTGCAATTATGACGAGCGGGGGCGATAGTCCGGGTATGAATGCCGCAGCGCGCGCAGTTGCACGCACAGCACTTTACGAGGGCGTGCGGGTCTGGGGCATTACAGATGGCTATCATGGCCTGCTCGAGGAGAACATGCGCGAGCTTCAGTCGATGGATGTGGGAGATATCATCCAACGCGGCGGGACATTCCTCGGCACGGCGCGCTGCTCGCGTTGGCACACACCCGAGGGGCGCCGTCAGGGACATGAGAATCTTATCAAGCGGGGGATTGAGGGACTCTGTATCATCGGCGGTGACGGATCTCTGCGGGGCGCCCAGCTCCTCTCGGAGGAGTACGGCTTCCCTATCGTTGGGCTGCCTGGGACGATCGACAACGATGTCTGGGGGATGGACTACACGATCGGCTGTGATACAGCAGCAAATACGATCATCGATGCGATCAACAAGCTGCGCGATACTGCATCGGCACATCGCCGCGTCATCGTGCTCGAGGTCATGGGGCGCCACTGCGGCTGGCTTGCCCTCATCGCGGGCATCTCAGGCGGTGCAGAGTACATCCTCGTGCCGGAGGAGGAGTACGACCTCGCAGCGATCACGGACAGCCTCGCAGCGGCATATGAGCGCGGCAAACGCTACATCCTCATTGTCGTCGCCGAGGGCGCAGTAAAGGGCCAGGAGGTCTGTGACTACATCTCACAGCATACGGACATCGAGACGCGTGTCTCCGTCCTCGGCCACATCCAACGCGGCGGCGCACCGACCGTCATTGACCGCGTACGCGCCAGCCAGCTCGGAGAGCAGGCCGCGCTCGCACTCATCTCCGGCATCTCGGGTGTTGTATTTGGCTACAGCAAGGGACATGTCGTCTCTGTCAACCTCTACGATGCGGTGAATAATAAGAAGAAGCTCGATCCTGAGTATCTGCATTTGGCGAAGGTTCTCTCCTAAGAACGATCCTGATGAATGCCCAACGAACATCCCGTTTCCAAGCGAACGCGTGCTTATTTTACGAAGGGGCATGGTTGGGCATCACACAGTGAGGGAAAGATCTTGCAATCGATACTCCCGTAAGAAAGGATGATCCCGTGGCAAAGATCATAGCGATTGCCAGCCAGAAGGGCGGTGTCGGCAAGACCACGACAGCAGTTAATCTTGCCGCTGCTGTGGCACGCATGAAGCGCCGCGTGCTGCTCGTTGACATCGACCCGCAGGGGAATGCCACGAGTGGTTTCGGCATAGACAAGAATATGCTCATGTCCACGATCTATCGTGTGCTGATTGAGGGGAGAAGGGTCTCGGACGCGATTGTTGCCTCGGAGCACCGTGTGGATGTCCTGCCTGCGAATGTTGAACTTGCGGGCGCGGAGGTGGAGCTGGCCGGCATGGAGCGGCGGGAGACGCGCCTGCGCGATGCACTGACGAGCGTCTCGAACAATTACGACTACATCTTTATCGACTGCCCGCCTTCGCTCGGCTTTCTGACGCTGAACGCTCTTGCAGCGGCACATGCGGTTCTCATTCCCATCCAATGTGAATTCTATGCACTTGAGGGAGTCGCACAGCTGATGAATACGATCAGCCTCGTACAGGAAAGTGTGAATCCGTCCCTCATCGTGCAGGGGGTTGTCATGACGATGTACGATGGCAGGACGCGCATCGCAACACAGGTCGTTGATGAGGTGAAAAACGTCTTCGGTGCAGCACTCTATGAGACACTGATTCCGCGCAATGTACGTCTCTCGGAGGCGCCCTCCTTCGGGCAGCCCATCACCTCCTATGACATCACGTCACGCGGAGCAGAGAGCTATATTGAGCTGGCGAGGGAGGTCATGAAGCGTGAAGAAGGCTAAGACAGGCGGACTCGGGCGCGGTCTTGGAGCGCTCGGGCTTGGGAAGAATGCGCTGACCGGGACGACGGCCGCGGCTGCACAGAGCGGCAAGGCTGCATCCAAGGACACACCGCCGTCACAGAAAGCAGAGACATCGGCGGGCGTTCCCGCCGAGCTGCCCGTAGAGGCAATTCAGCCAAATCGCTACCAGCCGCGGCGTGAGTTCGATGAGGCTGCCCTCGAGGAGCTGCGTGAGTCCGTTGCGCGTCATGGTATCCTCCAGCCCATCTCTGTTCGTGCCATCGGCGACGACAAGTATGAGCTGATCGCGGGAGAGCGTCGCCTGCGCGCGGCAAAACTCGCAGGCCTTACCCATGTCCCCGCCGTATTTCGCACGGCGACGGATGCAGAGCTTGCCGAGATGGCGCTCATCGAGAACATCCAGCGCGAGGATCTGAACCCCATCGAGGAGGCACGTGCCTATCAGCGGCTGCTCTCGGAATTCCGCCTCTCCCAAGAGGAGCTCGCGCGCCGTGTCTCGCGCAGCCGCTCGGCGATTGCCAACAGCGTTCGGCTGCTCCGCCTCGCGGAGGAGGTACAGGCATTCATCGCCAATGGCGTCCTCACGATGGGGCAGGTGCGGCCTCTCCTCGCACTTGAGAGCCAGACGCTCCAACGCGAGGCTGCAGAGTATATCCAGGAGCATGAGCTCTCAGCACGCGGCGCTGAGGCCCTTGTCAAGCGCCTCGTCAAGGATCCAAATGCGCTCCGAAAGACAGCCGAGTCTGCTGTAAAGAAGCCTGCGCCGGACATCTTCGTCCGGGAGGCAGAGGAACGACTCACGCGCAGCCTTGGGACGAAGGTTCGGATCCAGGAAGGGCGTGAGCATGGCAAAGGGCGCCTCGAGATCAGCTACTTTTCCGTGGACGACCTCGAGCGGCTGCTTGCCCTCCTCACCGGAGCAAACGATGCGACGAAGGAGGATAAGCGCGCTGCGCTGCGCGCCATCTCCACGAAGAGCTTCACTGTGTGAGGCGTGGAGAGAACGTAGGGAAGAAGGGAAGAAAGTATCTTGTTTCTGAACAATCTCGTCAACTATATTGCGGCACATGAGGCGACGCTCCTGCTTGCCTCCATGCTGCTGATTTTGGTCTTATTGATCCTGGTCGTCTATACTATGGTGCGGCTCTCGACGATGAACGCACGCTACCGCGCGATGATGCGCGGCTCGAACTCCGAGGACCTCGAGGGGATGCTGATCCAGCATATTCATGAGGTCGAGAAGGTGTCTGCGACGAACACGCGCATCCTTGAGGAGAACGAGCTCATTCGGCAGTTTATCCGAAAATCTCTTGTGCGCACGGCGATGGTGCGTTTCCGTGCATTCGAGGACATGGGCGGCGATCTCAGCTATGCTGTTGCCATGCTTGACGCGAACAACGACGGTGTCATCTTCTCGAGCATCTTTGCACGTGCAGACTCGCGCAGCTATATCAAACCGATCAAGGGAGGCTCCTCAGAGTATCCGCTCACGGAGGAGGAAAAGGGCGTGCTGAAGGAGGCAATGGCCCAGCCCCTGCCGATTAGCTATTAAGGGGCGCCCCCACCGGCTCGCAGAGCTTGCCACCTCCCCCGTATCGACGGGGGAGGCTAATATGCCGTTATCCAAAAGCCTGCCCCGCCACAGCGGGGAAGGGGGACCGCGGAGCGGTGGAAGGGGCACTTCTGCCAATATCACTTCAAACCTGCTGAAACTCAGCGGGTTTTCATTTTATTCGGCTAGGATAGGGGAGCAGAAAATACCCATATATAGGAGAAAACATTGAACGAAGAAACTCGTTATAAAATCCAATTCATCGATAATGAGGAGGACACGACGCGCAGCGTGCGTCTCTCCCTCCGATCGCTGCGCATGATCGTCATTGGTGCGGGGGCCGCTGCGCTGATCCTCGGCGCAGCTTCCGTGCTCTCTGTCTACACACTCATGAACAGCTATTCGCACGATGCGGAAACGGCACAGCTGCGTGAGGCGAACCGCATCCAGCAGGAACAGATCCTCCAGGTATCGAAGAAGGCCGCTGCTCTCCAGCAGGACCTTGACCGCCTGCACCGCTCTGAGGACGGGCTGCGTGCGCTCGTCGGCGCACCGCCTGCGGCTGAGGATGAGACCCTCCAGGAGGGGGCATATGCGCCGACAGGCGGGGAGGCACATGACCTTACAACGGCGGACCTCGGTGAGGCGCTTGCGATGATCGAGGCGCGTCTTGTGACACGCCGCACCTCTCTTGATCTCCTTGCTGAGAGCATGCGCGAGAGCTTCCCCGGTGCGGGCGGCTTTGCCTCGGATGATGCTCCCCATACGACACCGTCCATCTGGCCGACGACGGGCTACGTCAGCTCACCCTACGGTCTGCGCTTTGGCGGGTCAGAGTTTCATCAGGGCGTCGATATCGCTGCTGAAATCGGCACGCCCATCGTTGCGACCGCCGACGGCGTCGTCACGGCGGCAGGGTGGAACGGCGGCTACGGCAACATGGTCGATGTGGATCACGGCGGCGGTATTGTGACGCGCTATGGGCACGCCTCCGCCGTTGCTGTGACGGTCGGACAGCAGGTGCGGCGCGGGCAGACAATCGCCTATGTCGGCTCGACGGGCCGCTCCACGGGGCCGCATCTTCATTATGAGGTACGTGTAAACGGTCAGCCGGTGAATCCGGCCGGCTATTTGTAAGGAAGGTTTGCGATGAAATCCATGATTTTCCTGCTTGCCGCAGGACTCCTGATCCTCCCCGCATTGGGGAATGCTGCTGAGAAAAAGGATATCCATGCCGTCATGACGGCGGAGGAAGGCAGTGTGTCCGCGGCAGACACTGCTGCACCACATGATGAGAACGCCGCCCTGGATGAGGAGATGGACGAGCTGGGCGATGAGCCAGTCGACTCGGGCGATGCAGCCGGCACAGTTCATCCCGCCGATGAGGGGACAGGGAAAAAGGATGCGGCGGAGGATTCGTCCGCACCGCCGACAGACGGGCACGGGATCGGCACAGCTTCGAGTGCCCATGTGGACGATGTGTCCGACGATGCTGCCTATGGGGCGGCGACGGCAATTGAGCCCGTGACATTGCAGGAGGGCGACTGGGTCTTTATTGAGGGCGATGAGCGGCGCGGCTGGTTCTTTGACCGCTCCTTGATGCAGCGTAATACGGACGGCAGCATCTCCTACTGGCAGCTCATCCTCTACAACGAGCTTGGACGTGACCAGTTCGTGCGCGCGATGCATGACGAGGAATACGAGAACATTGCCTATACGCTCCAGCGTCGGGTGCTGAGTCCCAAGAAGAATACGATCCGCACCTATGAGATCATTGCCTACGATGCGCAGAACGCCGTCATCACGGATGGTGACCGCGACGGTCATGCTGCCGAGATCCACGCGAATACGATGGCGGAGAAGGAACGTGATGCTGTGAAGAAGGCCGCACGCAGGATGAAATAACACGGGATTATCGTGAGAATAATTGTCGTATATTGACAGAGATGGCCTCTCCTGCTACAATGAAGCTGCAGCTCAATCAGGAGAATGCGTACTCTCGCATGTATGTCACAGGGGGCGTTTGCCGTGCCAAAGGTGCGGGAGACGGCCCCTTTTTGCAGCACATCATGCATATGTAATTAGATAAAAAATAGTTAAAAATAATTTTGTTTTTTCTTTAATAAGGTGTATAATAAATACTATCCATTATTGTGTGTATTTATTTTTATAGGACATCCTCAGGGATTCCTGTGTATTTGCTAGGAGGGATCATGTGAGTAAGAGGGAGAGCTTGTGGGAGGCCTATCTCGCAAAGGGCATGAGCCGGCGCAGCTTCTTGAAGGGCTGCGTAACGCTCACGTCGCTCATGGGACTCAGCACGGACATGATGACGAAGGTCGTCGAGGCGGCGGAGGCAAAGCCGCTGCCGGTCGTCGTATGGCTGCACGGGCATGAGTGCACGGGCTGCGACGAGTCCTTTATCCGCTCGGGCGCGCCGCTCGCGTCCGATCTCGTGCTGAGCAGCATCGCGCTCGAGTACAGCCATGTGCTGAGCGCGGGCTGCGGCGAGCCGTTCGAGGCACATCTCGAGGAGACGATCAAGAAGTACCACGGGGAGTACATCCTCGCGGTCGAGGGAGCGGTCGCAACGGGCGACCAGGCATACACCTGCATGTCGGGCGGCCATACCTTTGAGCACACCTTAAAGCGTGTCGCTGCAGGGGCAAAGGCGGTCATCGCCTACGGGACGTGCGCGACCGCGGGCGGCATTCAGGCGGCTGCGCCGAACCCGACGAAGTCCAAGGGCATCCGCGACTTCATCGGCGGCAAGCCGTTCATCGCTGTGCCGGGCTGCCCGCCGATCCCCGAGGTCATGACGGGGGTTGTCATGCACGTCGCACTGTTCGGCACGATTCCGCCGCTCGACGGTGAGGGGCGGCCGCGCCAGTTCTACGGCAACCGCATCCACGACACCTGCTACCGCCGTCCCTTCTTCGATGCGGGCATGTTTGCCGACCGCTTCGACGATGCGGGTGCAAAGGCGG
>ERZ772827.2024-NODE-2024-length-10056-cov-5.518748_pt1 | contig 10056 bp, 9 predicted proteins | sample MGYA00580850_ERZ772827 | MGnify/ENA primary metagenome ERZ772827 (study PRJEB29015, sample SAMEA2737950) | human oral metagenome | biome: human oral; feature: human-associated habitat; material: dental | place: China | collected 2145 ...
TAGATGAAATTCAACATGTTGAAAAATTTACGAGAAGTTCGACGGCACCTACGCCGGCCGGACGATGTACATCATCCCCTTCTCGATGGGTCCCCTCGGCGGTCCGATCTCCCAGATGGGCGTTGAGATCACCGACTCCCCCTACGTCGTGGTCAACATGAGCATCATGGCGCGCACCGGCACCAAGGCGATGGACCTCATCAACGAGGGTCGCCCGTGGGTCCCCGCGGTCCACTCCGTCGGCGCCCCCCTCGCCCCCGGTCAGGAGGACACCACCTGGCCGTGCAACGAGGAGAAGTACATCACCCACTTCCCGGAGACCAACGAGATCTGGTCCTACGGCTCCGGCTACGGCGGCAACGCCCTCCTGGGCAAGAAGTGCTACGCGCTGCGCATCGCCTCCACGATGGCGCGCCGCGACAACTGGATGGCTGAGCACATGCTCATCCTGCGTCTGACCGACGACAAGTCCGGCAAGCAGTACCACGTGACCGCCGCCTTCCCCTCGGCCTGCGGCAAGACCAACCTCGCCATGCTCCAGCCCACCATCGAGGGCTACAAGGTCGAGACTGTCGGTGACGACATCGCCTGGATGCGTCAGGGTGAGGACGGCCGCCTGCGCGCCATCAACCCGGAGGCCGGCTTCTTCGGCGTCGCCCCGGGCACGTCCTACAAGACGAACCCGATGGCCATGGAGACCATGAAGGCCAACTCCATCTTCACGAACGTCGCCCTCACGGACGACGGCGACGTGTGGTGGGAGGGCATCGACGCCGAGCAGCCCGAGCACCTCATCGACTGGCACGGCAACGACTTCACCAAGGCCGACGCCGCCGAGGGCAAGAAGGCCGCGCACCCGAACTCGCGCTTCACCACCCCGGCCTCGCAGTGCCCGATCATCTGCCCCGACTGGGAGGCTCCTGAGGGCGTCGCCATCGACGCGATCCTCTTCGGTGGCCGCCGCGCCTCCAACGTGCCGCTCGTCGCCGAGCAGTACTCGCCCGCCCACGGCGTGTTCATCGGCGCTTCGGTGGCCTCCGAGGTCACCGCCGCCGCCACGGACGTCAAGGCCGGCTCCCTGCGCCACGACCCCTTCGCCATGCTGCCCTTCTGCGGCTACAACATGGCCGACTACTGGGGCCACTGGCTGGAGATCCAGGAGCAGCTCGGCGAGAACTTCCCGAAGGTCTACCAGGTCAACTGGTTCCGCAAGGACGAGGACGGCAAGTTCCTCTGGCCGGGCTACGGCGACAACTCCCGCGTCCTGGACTGGATCGTGCGTCGCGCCTCCGGCGAGGTCGAGGGCATCGAGGGCGTCACGGGCATCTACCCCAAGCGCGAGGACTTCAACCTCGAGGGCACGGACGTGACCGAGGCCGACTGGGCCAAGATGTACGACATCGACCCCGACGCCTGGGCCGTCGAGATGGAGGACACCGAGCAGTACTTCGCCAAGTTCGGTGACAAGGTTCCCGCGGCCATCCGCGAGGAGCTCGCCAAGTTCCGCGAGCGTATCGCGGCTGCCAAGGCCTGATCGCCGCTGAGGCCCCTCCCCGGGAGGGGCTATGACGGGGGCTCCCGCCGCTTCGCCGGTGGGAGCCCCCGTTCGTCCGTTCCCGGCTGCGGTGGGGCTCGACGTCGGCCTCGGTGACCCGGCGGGCGCGGGCTCTGAGTGTCCACGCGGCGGACATCACCGGGACGGTGGGAGGCGGGCCGGAAGGAAACCGCGTGATGACGCGGGTGCGGGCGGCGTCGTCGTCGGGCGGCCCGGCCCGTGTCCGCTGTGTGGACAGCGCGCGGCCCCCGCCCGGCGTCGGTGGCCCGGCCCGGCGGCCCCGAGATGCTCACGGACCCGGCCGAGGAGTGCGCCGCCGGGCAAGGCGGCGTCGGATGAGCAGGGCGGCGGCGATGACCCAGCAGCAGGTCACGCTCGTGCCCAGGCCGATGAGGAAGGGCCAGACGAACAGGTCCAGGGTGACGGTCGGGCCGACGAGCACGGAGTCGCCGTCCCTCAGACCGGAGCACGAGATCCGGTACTCCCCGGACTGCGGTGCCGTGAAACGCACATCCGAGTAGTAGCGGTCGCCGTTGATGGTCATGCGCATACCGAGGTTGCTGGAGTAGGAGACGAATCCCCCGTCGGCAGTCGCCACGGAGCACGCGCCGGAAGGGCGGTTGTCGGGAACGTACACGGTGTTCTCGTCGCCGCCGTTGACGGTGACCACCTGCCCGTTGCCGATGACCTCCCCGGCGGTGGCGATGTCGACGGCGACGCCGATCGCCGCGACAACCCCGAGGAGCACTCCGAGTAGTGGTCCCGCGACGAGCAGGATGATGGCCGCGATCAGCTTGCCGGTGTGAGCCGGACGGGGATGCCGCTGACCGTACTGGGGCACCGGCTGATGGGAGAACACGTAAGGGTCCCGAAACTGGTGAGTCGACATCAATCCACTTCCTGGGTGTGCTTCTCGGCGCGGCGGGCACCGGACGGGGACTCAGACGCGCCCGATCGAGCTCTCCAGCAGTGCCTCGAAGGAGCCGATCTCCACCTCGACCTTGCTGAACCCGCTGGTCACCTCGACGCCGTGGTCCCCGACCTGGAAGAAGCGCATAAGGAAACCGGAGTCGGTGGTGCGCATCGCGTAGGGAAAACCGTATCGCTGCTCGAGGGCGTGGGCGATCCGCCACGTGTAGTCGGCGACATGGCGCGTCTCGAAGCGCAGACGCTCCTCCCCGTCGCCTTCGGGCTCGGTGACCACCTCGATGCGCCAGGCGCCGGTGTGGCGGGCCTGCGCCGCAACCCAGCCGTCACCACGCAGAGCAGGACTGTCGAAGCGGATGGTGGGACGTCCGCCGAGGCCCGTGAGGACCTCCGGCACGGCCGCCCCACCACGCACCTGCTCGACGACGGCGAGGACCTGGTCGATGGTCAGCCCGATCCGCATCGGAACGACCTGCCAGCTCACCGTCGGCAGCGTGGGGCCGGTGACGGCGGGGGTCGAGGCCACGAGTCCACGAAGCTCGTCCATCGTCATCGAGGGCCCCGGCTCGTCCTCGCCCCGGTCGGCGAGAAGGAAGCCCATCTCCTGCTGGTCCTCGTCGCTCTCGTCCCCGCTGGGGCCGGCGGCGAGAAGACCATAGTCGTTGAAGCCCTCGGAGCCAGCGAAGCGAATGCCCATGAGCGGGCGCCCACCGGCGAGGCCGGCGACGACGTCGCGCACCCGGATCGGGCTGCGCTCGCTGCCGAGCAGCCGACGGGGGATGAGCACCTCGTCCCCGGTGGACTCGACGGTGACCGTGAGGCCCTCGACCGAGCCCGTGAAGGAGACGACGCCCAGCCCGGGCCGCCCCATGTCCCATCGCAGGGCGAAGGGGCGCCGCCACTGCGTCGGCATGAGGGCCAGGTCGTCGGGAAGGCCTCCGAGCACTCTCGCGGTCGTCTCCTCGAACATGTCCCAGTTGACGATGTAGGCCTCCCCGGGGCCCCAGTGGTCAGTGACCGGTGTGCGTCCCAGCTCCACCGACCACAGGTACGGGTAGTCCTCGGCCTCGCCCCATGTGAAGGTCCGGTACTCGGCGGAGTCGATCGGATAGGTGGGGTCATAGGAGTCGACGCTCAGCCCGTACCCCTCGTCCGGGCGGTGGCGCGGCTCGATCTCGACGATCCGGTCCCCGACGCGCCAGCGGAGGAAGAGGTTGGGGCCGTAGGCGGCGAAGGACTCGGTGCCCAGGATGTCGGCGGCGTCGAGCAGGAAGCGGTGCACGTCCTCCTCGGTGAGGGTGGCGTCCAGGAGCGAGGCCACGCGGTTGGCGATCTCGACCTCGGGGTTCACAGCGCTGTCCACGGTTGTTCTCCGTCCGGTGCGGCTGACCTTCCGCGCCCACGATATCGGGCGATCGCGTGGGCCCAACAGGGGTGATGGGCTGAGGCACGCCCCGACTGGGGCTGATGCCAACGGGTCGTCGACGGTGACGTGCTCATCTAGGCTGAGGGCGTGAAGATCCTGCTTCTGGGGTCGGGTGCGCGTGAGCACGCCCTCGCCCGCTGCCTCGCCTCTGACCCCTCCACCACCGAGCTCGTCGCCGTCCCCGGTAACCCCGGCATCACCACGGTCACGCTGCCCGCCGGCACGGCCACCACCATCAAGGCCGACCCGACCTCGGCCGAGGACGTCGTCCCCCTTGCCCGCGAGATGCAGGCGGACCTTGTCGTCATCGGCCCTGAGGCCCCGCTCGTCGCCGGGGTCGCCGACGCCCTGCGCGAGGCGGACATCCCCGTGTTCGGGCCCGGCGCGCAGGCCGCCCGACTCGAAGGATCCAAGGCCTTCGCCAAGGAGGTCATGCGGGCCGCGGACGTGCCCACGGCGGAGGCCGCCGTCTGTGAGAACCGCCAGGAGCTGGAGGCCGCCCTGGACCGCTTCGGCGCCCCCCACGTGGTCAAGGACGACGGCCTGGCCGCGGGCAAGGGCGTCGTCGTCACCTCGGACCGGCAGGAGGCCCTCGCCCACGGCCTCGCCTGTCTGGACAAGGACGGCGGGCGCGTCGTCGTCGAGGACTTCCTCGACGGCCCGGAGGTCTCCCTGTTCTGCGTGTGCGACGGCGCCATCGTGCGCCCGCTCGCGCCCGCCCAGGACTTCAAGCGCCTGGGCGACGGCGACGCGGGCCCCAACACGGGCGGCATGGGCGCCTACACACCCTTGACGTGGGCACCCGAGGGGCTGAGCGAGCAGGTCGTGCGGGAGGTCGCCCAGCCGGTGGTCGATGAGATGGCCCGCCGCGGCACCCCCTTCACCGGTCTGCTCTACTGCGGTCTGGCGCTGACGAGCAAGGGCCTGCGCGTCGTGGAGTTCAACGTGCGCTTCGGCGACCCGGAGACGCAGGCGGTGCTCGCACGCCTGACCTCCTCCCTGCCCGAGCTGCTGCTCGCCTGCGCGAGGGGGACGCTGAGCGAGGTCGCGGCCCCCACCTGGAGTGAGCAGGCGGCGGTCGACGTCGTCCTGGCCGCCCCCGGCTACCCGGGCACCGTCTCCACCGGCGGCGCCATCACGGGCATCGAGGAGGCCGAGGCCGTCGAGGGCGTCCACGTCCTGCACGCGGGCACGGCGCTGGGCGACGACGGCGAGCTCGTCGCCACCGGCGGGCGGGTCCTGTCCGTCGTGGCCCTGGGTGATGATGTCCAGCAGGCCCGCGCGCGCGCCTACGAGGCCGTCTCCCGGATCCACCTCGACGGTGCCCAGTACCGTAGCGACATCGCCGCCGACCGGTGAGGTCCGGGGCCGGGGTGGCACGATGTGCCCATGAGCCCCGCTCCCGTCCCGCCCCCCGCCGTCCTTCCCGGCTGGACCCACCTGTCCTCAGGCAAGGTGCGTGACGTCTACGCACCCGCCCCGCAGGGCCCCTGGGCCGGCCAGGACGTGCTGCTCGTCGTCGCCTCGGACCGCATCAGCGCCTACGACGTCGTCCTGTCCACACCGGTGCCGGACAAGGGCAAGGTACTTACCGCCCTGTCCGCCTGGTGGTTCGAGCAGCTGGCCGAGGTGGTGCCCAACCACATGGTCTCGGTGACGCAGGTGCCCGCCGAGGTGGCGGGCCGGGCGATGGTGTGCCGTCGCCTGGACATGTACCCGGTGGAGTGCGTGGCCCGCGGCTACCTCACCGGCTCCGGGCTCGTGGAGTACCGGGCCTCGCGCTCGGTGTGCGGGGTGGTGCTGCCCGAGGGGCTCGTGGAGGCCTCGCGCCTGCCCGAGCCGGTCTTCACCCCGGCCGCGAAGGCGGAGCTCGGGGAGCACGACGAGAACGTCTCCTTCGAGCGGGTCGTCGAGATGGTCGGGGAGCCGACGGCGAGGGCCCTGCGCGAGGTGACGCTTGAGGTGTACGCGCGGGCCGCGCAGATCGCGGGCGAGCGCGGCATCATCCTGGCGGACACCAAGCTCGAGCTGGGGGCGGGCGCGGACGGCGGGCTCGTGCTGGGCGACGAGGTCCTCACCCCGGACTCCTCACGCTTCTGGCCGGCCGATGCCTGGGTCGAGGGCCGGGCGACGCCCTCCTTCGACAAGCAGTTCGTGCGTGACTGGCTCGTGGGACCGGACTCCGGCTGGGACCGGGACTCGGGGGAGGCCCCGCCGCCGCTGCCCGACGAGGTGGTCGAGCGCACGCGCGAGCGCTACCTGGAGGTCTTCGAGCGTCTGACCGGGGCTCCGCTCGCCCTGTGAGCGGCGGGGTCCGTCGGCGCTCGGGACGGCGGTATCCTGGCCCCACCTGCCTCATCCCACCCCGTGACCAGGAGGACCGATGGGACGCATTGTCGTCGAGGTCATGCCCAAGCCTGAGATTCTTGACCCGCAGGGCAAGGCCGTCGTCGGGAGCCTGCCGCGGCTCGGCTTCGACCAGTTCACTGCTGTCCGCCAGGGCCGACGCTTCGAGCTGACGGTGGAGGGACCGGTGACGCAGGAGCACCTGGCCGCCGCGGCCGAGGCCGCCTCCCGGCTCCTGTCGAACCCGATCATCGAGGACGTTGTGTCCGTGCGGGCCGAGGACGGGGAGGCCTGATGACCCGCATCGGTGTCATCACCTTCCCCGGCACCCTGGACGACGTCGACGCCCTGCGCGCGGTGCGCCTGGCAGGGGCGGAGCCTGTCTCGCTGTGGCACAAGGACGCGGACCTGCGCGGGGTCGACGCCGTCGTCGTGCCCGGTGGTTTCTCCTACGGTGACTACCTGCGCTGCGGCGCGATCGCCCGCTTCGCGCCGGTCATGGACGAGGTCATCGCGGCCGCGGGCAAGGGCATGCCGGTGCTGGGCATCTGCAACGGCTTCCAGATCCTCGCGGAGGCGCACCTGCTGCCGGGCGCGCTCATCCGCAACGACCACCAGCGTTTCCTGTGCCGTGAGCAGCGCCTGCGGGTGGAGTCGACGTCGACGGCCTGGACGGGCCTGTTCGAGGAGGGCGAGGAGATCACCGTCCCGCTGAAGAACGGTGAGGGCAACTTCATCGCCTCGCCTGAGGAGGTCGAGCGCCTGGAGGGGGAGGGGCACGTGGTCTTCCGCTACCTGGGCCTCAACCCCAACGGCTCGGTCCACGACATCGCGGGCGTGCGCAACGCGCGCGGCAACGTCGTGGGCCTCATGCCGCACCCGGAGCACGCGGTGGAGGCAGGATTCGGCCCCGACTCGTCGGCCGGCCCGCGTACCGGCACGGACGGCCTGCGCCTGTTCCAGTCGGCGATCAGCGTGCTCGTGGGGGCGTGAGCGGGCGGGAGCCCGGTACTCCCAGATACCGCCGCTGCCTGTGGATAACCTGACTGACCTGTGGGTAGGTCCTGCGCAGGGCGATGACAATGGGGCCTCGGGGCGTGGTGGTTCGCGGGGTGACGCCGTTTCCAGATTGTCACGTCATGACGCATAATCGAGTGGTATCGGATTCAACAACTCGTGAGAGTTTCCGCGTAATTTCAACGATTTGACGTGGTGCCAAGGCGGCTGGTAGGCGGAGACGGCGGTATGTGGTGACCTCGGGGGAGGGGCGTGCAGGTCCCCCGGGACGTCGCCGCGCGCAAGCCACAGGCGAACCGGCGTCATCCCAGCGCTCCTCCCCACATGTGCACAAGGCTGTGGATGAAACCTGTGGATAACGCCGGTGGGTGGGTGGATGGGGCTCGTGGACCGGTGGCCAGCGGGCCGCTGGTCGGGGGCCTGGGCGGGTGGCCAGCGGGCCGCTGGTCGGGGGCCTGGGCGGGTGGCCAGCGGTCTGTCGACCGGTGGGTGGACGCGCCCCGGGTCGTCTGCCGGTGGGCTAGGCGCCCCGGGGTGTCAGCCTCTGTCTACCCGAGCGCCCGGGCGATGGCGTCGACCGCCTCAATGAGGTGGCGGTCCGGCAGGTAGCGGCGGCGCACCGCCTCGTGCGCGGCCTCGCCCATCTCCTGCGCCCTCTCCGTGAACAGAAGGAGGTCGGCCGTGGAGCGTGCCCAGGCGAGCTCGTCGTCGGCGGGCACAAGGCACCCCGTGACACCGTCCTCCACCTGCTCCTGGATGCCTCCGACGGCGGAGGCCACCACCGGCGCCTTCTTCCACATCGCCTCGGCCACTGTCAGGCCGAAGGCCTCAACCTGCGAGCGCTGCGTGACGACGGCGCTCACACGTTGCAGGGCGTTGACGATCGTGGAGTTGACCTCGCGGTCGCCGCTGGGAATGCCCAGCAGGTGCACCCGCTTGGCCGTCGACTCCGGCAGCGTCGCCAGGCGCTCGCTGATCTCCTCCAGGACGGCCAGCGCCGTCGAGTCGTGCTCGGGGTGCGGAACCGGGCCGGCGATGACGAGGTGGGCGTCGGCGGGAAGCACGTCGATATGCGCCGCGAAGGCCTCCAGGAGCTCCTTGCCGCCCTTGAGCCGGTCCCAGCGCTGCACCTGCGTGATCGCGCGGGCGCCCTCGGGGATCGGGTTACCGAGGCCGAAGGCCTCCTGGGGAGCCAGTCCTCGGAAGGCGTCAGGGCGCCCGTCCTCACGGATGAAGGGGACCGCGTCGAAGGGTGCTTGCCCAGCCGCGTACCCCGCCAGGCACACGACGGACCGCGCCTCGTCGAGGTCCAGGACCCGGTTCTTGGGTGAGTCGGGGTTGATCGAGGGGGCGATGACGGCTGTGTGCTCCTCCTCGACGTACGGGGGCAGGTACTCGGGGCGGGAGGCGATGATGAGGTCGGCGTCCTCCAGGTAGCGGTCAAGGAAGGCCCAGGCGTGCTGCCCTTCCTCGCCGGCGTCGGCCGCACCCGCGTGCACCCGCCACAGGACGGTGGCGCCCACACGCTTGAAGGCGGCGGCCAGGCCGGCCGTGGCCGGGTCGTGGAGGATGACGACGTCGCCCTCGCGCACGTCCTCGACGATGTTCTCCGCGTTGGAGGCGAGCACGTGCTCGTACAGGTCCCTCTGCTTGTCACCGAGCTTGCCGCCGTCGCCAGTGCTGCCGTGGAGGAAGTCCGTCAGGCGGGTGGAGAGGGCGACGAAGTCCGCGGGCGCGTCAAGGGCGAGCCAGCGGGCGTCGATGCCCAGGCCGCGGGCGTAGCCGACCAGCGGGGCCACGGTCTCGGCGGGGCCCGAGGAGGCGGCGGCCGACGGCGTGACGGTCCACACCGTGCGGCTGTCGAGGAGGGCGTGCGCGGCGTCGACGCCGTCGTGCAGCCGACGGACGGCGACCTCGTCGAGGTGGCCCTCGAGGTCCGACAGTGGAAGCGGGGCGACGTCGATGGTTCTCATGACATGATCCTGCCTTGTTCGGCTGTGATGCGCAGCACTTTCGAGGGTGTTTCGGGCGCGGCGTGGGCGACGAGCCCGCCCGGGACGCTGTCGCCTGCGCCGGGGCCGTCACGGGTATCCTCTGAGACGGCCCACTCCCTCACCCGTTCACAGGAGCAGCCGCATGGCACCCGAGCCCGCGAAGACCCCCGCCGACGTCGACACCCTTCGCCCGGTGGAGCACCCGGACACAGTGGAGGACGCGGCCGCCAGCCCCGAGCGTGAGATGCCCTACCGCGAGCTCGGGCTCAAGGACGACGAGTACGCCTCGATCACCGCGCTGCTCGGACGCCGCCCCACCAACGCCGAGCTCGCCATGTACTCGGTCATGTGGTCCGAGCACTGCTCCTACAAGTCCTCGAAGATCCACCTCAAGCAGTTCGGCGCCAAGGTGACCCCCGAGATGAAGGAGCACCTGCTCGTCGGCATGGGGGAGAACGCCGGGGTCATCGACATCGGTGACGGCTGGGCCGTCACCTACAAGGTGGAGTCGCACAACCACCCCAGCTTCGTCGAGCCCTACCAGGGGGCCGCCACCGGCGTGGGCGGCATCGTCCGCGACATCATCTCCATGGGGGCGCGTCCCGTCGCCGTCATGGACCAGCTGCGCTTCGGCGCCGTCGACCACCCCGACACGGCCCGCGTCGTGCACGGCGTCGTGGCCGGCGTCGGCGGCTACGGCAACTGCCTGGGCCTGCCCAATATCGGCGGCGAGACGGAGTTCGACCCCTCCTACCAGGAGAACCCGCTGGTCAACGCCCTGTGCGTGGGCG